>Ga0233403_10000001_pt1 | contig 87813 bp, 63 predicted proteins | sample Na_oxic_1_MG_FD_179866 | JGI IMG/M metagenome (GOLD analysis project Ga0233403, IMG submission 179866) | Seawater microbial communities from Saanich Inlet, British Columbia, Canada - Na_oxic_1_MG | ecosystem: Environmental > Aquatic > Marine > Inlet | place: Canada: British Columbia | collected...
GTAGATTTAAAGGTTGCCCAGCGGTTAACGTGGTTGCGGTGGTTAAGGCTTCCACATTTAACGTGAGATCACCAACGGTAAAATCGCCATTGATGAAAATTTCCTTGAGCCATGCGCCTTCTTGAGCATCGTAAAATTGTGGCACTTGATCTTGCCCAATGGAGAGTGAACGCACTAACCGATTTTGTTCCTCAGTGGCATAACCAAACGCTTCATGGAAACTCATGCCATACAGCAAGCCCTCCGAAAAAAAGCGACTGAAACCTTGTTTATTGCCGCGATCAAAATACGCCAAACCATTGCCGGTGCTACTGATAATGGCCCGATTGGGGGCTTTGAGTTTTTCCAGCAATACGCCCGAATAACAGGCATCTATGACCAAGACCAGTTGATTCCCAGTTTCATTTTGGTAGTCATCCAGAATAGCTTTAAATTCAGCGACATCAAGATAAGTATTTTTAGCGAGTTGGAATTTATCGGTACCACCATGATTCACGAAAAACACATACAAGGGATAATCCAAGTGGCCCCCGGTTTTGGCCCAGGTAAACGCTTGCCGAACATCCTCAACCGTCAAGGGCCGTTGTGAAATAGGATTATCGACCGATTGAAGACGACATCTTGAGGTAGCGGGTGCATCTACAATACAGTCATCAAAACCATCACCATTGAAATCCGCGTAGGATTGAGGAGACAGGTAATAGATTTCGTCATTGTCGAAACCACGCTTGTTGAGCATTTTATAAACCTGGTTGGAAATGCCAGCGGTGGTATCCCAAAGGGTGTTGGTGCTATCTGTGCCACCTCCAGCAATGAGGACAGCTGCACGGTTGCTTTCTAAGAGAGTTTGGCATTGGGCATCACTTAGGTTTGTGCAGAGTTCGTTTCTTTGGCTGAAAGTGAGGTGGGCGAGGCCACTCAAAAAAGTTCCGACCCAAATTCCTCCTTTTCCATCGTTTTCGAGTACTTCAATACTTGGAGATGGTAACCCCGAATTGTCTCCATTATAAATAGTCCATTTGCCATTGATATCGCGGTAAGCTAAACCACCATACAAGGTACCTATCCATAGTCCATCGCTACCATCGCTTTTTAGGATTCTAACCCAGTTGGATGGCAACCCAGAATTGTTTTTGGTATAAACCGTCCATTCATTATTAGTACTACGGTAGGTTAGGCCACCTCCAATGTAATAGTTTTCCTGTTCATTCTTCTGTGGGAGAGTTCCAATCCACAGCCCACCATTATCATCGCTTTCTAACGCATTAACATAGTTGTCTGGCAACTCCGAATTATCTGTTGTATAAACTGTCCATTCGTTACTGATATTGCGGTAAGCTAGACCTCCAAAAGTTCCAACCCACAGCCCACCGTTTTCATCGTGTAAAAGGGCATTAACGTTGTTATATGGTAAGCCAGAATTGTCGGTTGTATAAATTGTCCATTTTCCACTGACACTGCGGTAGACTAGGCCATCAAAAGTCCCAATCCACAGCCCACCGCTACTATCGTTTTTTAAGGCTTTAACCCAGTTAGATAACAACCCAGAATTGTCGGTTGTATAAACCGTCCATTTGCCACTAACACTACGATAGGCTAATCCACTATAAGTCCCAACCCACAACCCACCGTTTCCAGCACTTTCTAAAGCTCTTATATCGTTAGATGGCAATCCCGATTTGTCTCTTGTATAAACTGTCCATTCACCACTGATACTACGGTAAGCCAAGCCAGCTTCAAAGGCAGTATTTTGAGTTCCAATCCACAGCCCATCGTTTCCATTGCGTAAAATGGTCGTAATTTGGTTAGATGGCAACCCCGAATAGTCTTTTGTATAAACTGTCCATTCGCCACTGGTATTACGGTAGACCAAGCCTCCTTTAGCCCCATAATTATTTTGAGTTCCAATCCACAGTCCTCCGTTTCCATTGTGTAAAAGGGCCTCAACTCCATCAGATGGCAATTCCGAATTTTCTTTATTATAGGTCATCCATTCGCCACTGATACTACGATAGGCAAGGCCACTAAAATAAGTTCCAATCCACAGCCCACCATTACCATCGCTTTCTAGGGAAATAATTGAGTCGGACGGCAACCCCGAATTGTTTTTGGTATAAACCGTCCATTCATTATTGATACTACGATAAGCCAGACCACTATCTGTCCCAATCCACACCCCACCGTTTCCATCGTTTTTTAAGACTCTAATCCAGTCGCTTGGCAACCCCGAATAAACCATCCATTCATTATTGATACTGCGGTAAGCCAGGCCACTGTCTGTGCCAATCCACAGCCCACCCCTACTATCTGTTTCAAGTGTCCAAATAGTATTGTCTGGCAACTCTGAATTGTCTTTTGTATAAATCGTCCATTTATTATTGATACTGCGATAGGCCAGGCCACCATCCGAAGTCCCAATCCACAGTCCACTGCTACCATCGCTTTTTAGGGAAATAACCGAGTCGGATGGCAACTCCGAATAGTCTTCCGTATAAACTATCCATTCGCCGCTGACACTACGGTAGACTAAACCATAAAACCAAGTCCCAATCCACAGCCCACCATTACCATCATTTTCTAGGATATTAATCTCATTACTTGGCAAGCCATCTAAATTCGTAAATACCCTTACTAACTCGCCAGTGGTGGCATTACGTTGTTCAAGTCCGCCAGTTGTACCTACCCATAGCGTTTTGCCATCATTAGATAAAAGAAGTGTCCGAATATCACTCCGATTGGTAAACACTTCCCAATTGGCATTTTCCAACGAAGGCGTAATTTCCTTTGGCACAATCACAACTTTAACAAGCCCCGTATTACCCGCATCATCTATCACGCTGATGACATCGTTGCCGACTTCATTGGCCCTGTAGGTGACTTGGGAACCGGTGCCGTCGATAAAGCCTTTGGCAGCAGTCCAAGTAATTGCCCCGTCAGTCCCTGATACGGACAGCGTAATTTTTTGGCCCACTTCAACAATCGGGGTTTGGGGCGTAAAGGTGAGGTCGGCGGCTTGGGCTATTGGCAGGCTAAATAGAAATAGCCAAAAGAGGGCCCTTAACCACAAAGATTGAGTGTTTAAGTGGGGTTTGTTGATTTTCATCAGAGTCTCCAGTTAAGTATAGAGTACAACGGATTACGGGGATAAACGAATAAACCCTCCTAATGTATTCATTGATTCTAATTCGTTTATTTCATTAATTCGTTGTACTTAATTGAGTGACGCAGGCGCATCACGATATAGGTTCCAACGCTAGAGCGTTGGAACAAGAACAAATAAATAATAAGAATTCAATAGATAATGGCCAATTTTTTTGTAAATTTCAAGACCCATGCAAAATAAATAATAAGGTATTTTTTTTATCAGAAATCACCCAAAGCGAATGATATTTGAAAATAGCGAAGGGAATCTATAAAATATCTTCGTTCTTTGGATTTTTTAATTGGCGAATAAATTGATAATCAGGCATTCATTTTTAAAATATTAATATAAATTATATAGTTATTAACGCACTAGCAGAGAGTAACCCCTAAAAATTTTGGATACTGAAAAGGATAAAGATTTTGGAACTAGTACTCTGTCAAGTTTGTTTTGATGGATGGAGTCCATTGGATTGTTGCCAAAGCTAAAGCTTTGGACTCCAACAATCCATCAATATAAAGTTGACAGTGTACTAGAAACATTCTTGCGTAATAACGCGTTATAACACCCAACGTGTCGCCATTGACAGAGAAGAGAAGGGAAAAAATATGGTTGGCTGGACTTGAGAAGCTCTATACAAATATAGCACTTATCACTTGAATGGAGCTAAAATGCAAGGGTGGGCAACAAAAAGACGTTACCCATCAAATGGAGGTCACACCCGTTTTTAAGGTAATAATGCTACGCCCATCAAGCCCATCGTTTCTGGGAAACCACTCATAATATTCATATTTTGGATGGCTTGCCCGGCGGCTCCTTTAACCAAATTATCAATCACTGATAAGATGACAAGGGTGTTGCTATCTTGGGGACGATGCACTGAGAGTTGGCAAATATTCACACCACGTACATTGCGCGTTTCTGGATGTGATTTGGCCGGCAACACATCAACAAAGGGTTCGTTTTGATAACGTTGTTTTAATAAAGCGTGTATCTCTTCTAAACTCACCTCACGCAATAAAGTAGCATATAAAGTAGCTTCAATACCGCGAATCATCGGTATCAAATGAGGAACAAAGGTGAAGCCGACTGATTGTTTGGCACAAGTTTCCAAACCTTGACAAATTTCGGGCCAATGACGATGTCCAGAAACATTATAGGCTTTGAAACTTTCTCCGGTTTCTGCCATCAACGTTGGTACGCTGGCTTTACGCCCAGCACCACTGACACCTGATTTGGCATCTGCTATCAAGCGTTGTGGATCAATCAAACCGGCTTCCAGAAATGGTAAAAATCCTAACAACGTTGCTGTTGGGTAACAACCCGGATTAGCAACCAAACGCGCCTTCGCTATTTGGGCCCGATGCCATTCAGGTAAACCGTACACTGCCTCATCAAGTAATTCTGGGCAGGCGTGTTTCATGCCATACCATTGTTCCCAAACAGAAACGGTTTTTAATCTAAAATCTGCGGCTAAATCAATAATTTTAACGCCGGATTGCAATAATTCTGGCACGCTTTGCATTGCGGTGCCATTAGGCGTTGCAAAAAAAACGATATCGCAATCTGCTAATTTTTCTGGTGCTGGTTCAGTAAAGACTAAATCAAAATGGCCCCGTAAATTTGGGAATAATTCTGTGACTGGTTTTCCCGCTTCTGTGCGAGAAGTCACAACTTTAACTTGCACTTGTGGATGTGAGGCTAACAAACGCAATAATTCAACCCCGGTATAACCGGTTCCACCTACAATACCTACTTTAATCATAACTTATCTTTAATTGGGAATGGGGAATTGGAATTCTTATATTTATGTGTAATGCTTATTTTTGAACTTTTGTGTGATTTCAGAAGGGTAGCGGTTTACTTTGAGTTTTTCATGCGATTTTTAGGTTAAATTTTTAACGCAAAAGACGCAAAAGACGCAAAAGTTACCGAATATCTTTAGCGTCTTTAGCGTTTATTTCTTTTTCGATAGTGAAAAATATCAATTTAGCGATTTGCTATTCGCCAATCCAGGATTGCCTTCAATGTTTATGAGTTTGGGTGTATTGAGTTTTTTGATGTTAACGATTTTTTGATCGCGTAAATAGTCGGCAACGACTTCCCAAATGGGTTTGCCAGGGGAGGTGTTATCGACGGTTGCCCAACCGGCTACTTTATAGTGTTTTTTCATATCTATGGCTGTGCCATCATCTAAAGTCATTTCACTAATACGTTGATAAGTTGATTGAGTCGGATCGCAAACGTAATTCATGCCACCAACCCGCACCATATCTCCGCCTTGTTGCCGATAAGGATCAGGGTGAAACAGATTGTCACACACAGCTTCTAAAATTTGTTTGATTTGTTGTCCGGTCATTGTTTGAACATAAGTTTCTGGATAAGTAATGGCGGTTTGATTCAAAACTTGTTCAAAAGTAATTGCTTGCCCCGGTAAAATGGTTGTTCCCCATCGGAAACCAGGGGATAGGGCAATTTGGGCATCATGTTGAACGCGAAGCGCATCACAAAGTAATTGATCAAAGGTGCCATTGAAATTACCGCGCCGATATAAGAGTTGTTCTGTAACTGCCAATTTTTGGTTCAGTTGATTAAGATAAGGGGCTCGTACTTTGTCTATATACGTCTGCATATCCTTATCAGCTTCGATGAGATTTGAAAATACTGGCAAGAGGCGATAACGATAATTTTTCATGGCACCATTTTTGACGGATAAATCAAGCACACCAATAAATTTGCCATTGGAGCCGGCATTACAGACTAATGTCATACCACCGTGATTTTTGACTTGAATCGGTTGTGGTACACCATCATGAGTATGTCCGCCCAAAATGACATCACAACCACTGACTTGACTCGCCAGTTTTAAATCCACATCCATCCCATTGTGCGAGAGTAATACGACAATATCTGGTTTTTCTTGACGATGAATTGTATTAAGCAAAGTTTGCAATTTGCGTTCATGAATCCCAAACGTCCAATCGGGAATAAATCGCTGTGGATTAGCAATGGGAGTATACGGAAAAGCTTGACCAATCACCGCTACTCTTATTCCTCCAAGCTCTCGTATGGTATAAGGTTTAAATGCTAAACCGCTATCTTCATCAAAAGCTTTAGCTCCATCAAACAGTGCTTCTTCTTTGACAAAGACATTTTGAGCCAGAAATTCTCCGTTAAATTGTTCGATATTGGCTAAAATTTCTTTGGCATGATAGGTAAATTCCCAATGGCCCGTCATTACATCAATTCCTAACCTATTCGTGGCCCCTAGCATATCTTGTCCACGAGTCCAGTAAGCTGTACCAGAACCTTGCCAGGTATCGCCACCATCTAATAATAATGTTTTTTCGCTGCCATAACTCTCGCGTAAGCGTTTAATGAGTGTGGCTAAATGTGCAAACCCGCCCACTTTGCCATATTTGTGGGCTGCTTCCACATAGTTAAGATGGGTAAAAGCGTGTGCTTCAAGGGTATTTGGTTTGATGCCAAAATGTTGTAATAGTTTATGATCAACAAGATGGGGGACTTGTCCTTGTTGTCGTCCTATACCTAAATTGATATGAGGTTCACGATAATAGATAGGTAATAGTTGAGCATGACAATCGGTGAGATGTAGTAGACGTATTTGTCCAAAGTTAGGCACTTCATAAAAATCAGCTGGGTGTTTTTGCGCGGCGTGAAGTGATTTGGGCCCTAAGCCCGCAACACCGGCAATGCTCATTAATTGTATGAATTGACGGCGATTCATTGACATATTTTAGTTTTCCTCATCAGCAAAAAGGGAAAATAGGAGCGTTTCAAGGGGAAGGAAAAAGGGATGTGAGCAAAATTAAGAATATTTCATTTGATGTTTAATATTCAAATTTTAGGTTTTTATTGAAATACCAAAGGTTTCATTTTTTCAAAAAAAGCAAAATTATTCTTTTGTTATAGCGTTTTTGCGTTTAATGCGTTTAATTGCGTTTAATGCGTTATAGCGTTTAATATATGAATTATCAATAAATTGAAGGATATTAAAGGTATTTTATTCAATCAGGAATTGCTATAATGCAAAAGTTTCGACACTAAACTTGAACATTGAGTGAAATTTCAGAGCCTGATTACTTTAGAATGTTACTCATATTAATTAAAGATGAGGCTGGCTTTAAGTTTTTTTGGGCGGGTTGGAATCAGAAGCAAATAGTAAGAGTAATCCAATAATGGGTGTCAGCAATATAGAAGCAAAAAAATATCCCCAAAATCCCATTTTACGGTGTGTCCCAAAAAGCCCAATGATTGCACTTAAACCAACAATAATGACAGCCTTATACATAATGTTCGTTTCTCCACTTGGTCCACATATTTTGTTGAATTGCTGGCAAAAATCTAAACATCGTTTGCAAAAGTTATTTTTAATCTGACAAGAAGAATATTACGCTTATCCAAATATATTTCCGCCTTTAAAATAATGATGCCATTTTTCATCAGCTATTATAAAGAGGGCATTATTTATCTTTCTTATCTTTGCCAAACTCAGGATGCTGTTGTATATATAGATACGGCAGATGTGCTTTTGGTATTAATTTGAACTTTCCCTTACATTTTCCAGTCTCACAATCTTCTGTTAAGCGCATAAAATATAATTGTTTGCCATCAAGTTCTCCCGTTTGTTGGTATTTGTGTATACCTGTGACACCTTTCCAACCGTTTGACATATAGTGTAGTTGAGTAGCCACTTCTATTGGCACAATGGAATCTGCTTTGTCCATCGCATAAACCAATAGGTGAACAGCATCATATCCCAATGCAACTGATTGTTCTGGTTCAAGTTCAGTATCTTCTTTATATTCTTCTCTAAAATGTTTCTCAAATTGTTGAACTATTTTGAGCGTATCATTATATACAGTAGGTACAACAAGACCTTCTGCTGCTTTTCCCGCTACCTTCCAAAGTTCTTCAGCATATGCTAAAGAATCACCTCCAATAAAAGGCATCTTAATTTCCTCTCCTTTTTCATCAATACCCATAAGTTCCATTCGACGACTTTGTTTAATAATTTGTCCGCCAGTGTTAGCACTGGTTGCAATAAAAATAGCATTAACATCAAATGTTCTACTCTTCAAATCTGCAATCAGGTTGGCAAAATAGGTTTTTTGTACAAAAAAGGATCGGCTATATTTTATCTGAATACCATACTCAGAGGCACTATTAATAAAGGAGTTAGCTAATTCTTCACCATAATTTCCTCGATCATTCAAAACAATCATTTTTTGGTAACGCTGGTAATATTTACAATAGGCTGCTAATTGCTTTGCCATTTCTTCATTATTGGGCAACATTCTAAAAACATAGTCAAAGTCATGACTTGTTAGCATTAAATTCGTTGAAGTGGGGGCAAAAAAAACGATTCCGTTATATTGGTATGTGATCGAAGCAGGTATAGCAAGAGAGGAATAACGGTGTCCAATAACAGCCACAACTTCAAGCATAGCGGAAAATGTTCTAGCAATATTACGAGCACTGATGCGTGCTTCGAGAGTAGGCGTTTCAGGTGTGACAAGACTAGCTATTTTTTCTATCCTAATTTTTCTTGGCGGTTCATCGTCAATAATATTGACACCGCCACGATCGTTGATTTCTTTCGTGGCGAGATCAACGCCTTTTAGTAAAGGATGTGTCAATGACCATGCAGCACCAATAACAATTTCTTCTTTATTTTTTCTTGCCCATTGTTCCCGTTTTTCTTTAGAACCTCGTTTTTCTTTAGAACTTTCATCTGACAGGCATGCTCCAATGAGCGAGATTATAATCAACACGATAGAAAATCGGATTTTAAGTTTCATGGTATGGTTGTTCGGGTTATTTTTCAGTATTTAAAATCAGCGGTAATCCGTCTTCGCCAGCACCAATAATAACGACTTTAGCATTGTCAGACTTTGCTAAATCTACGGTTGCTTCAACGCCATGGTATTTTAGCACTTGATCATTGAGACTTTCAGTAATAATAGTATGATAATCCCTGATACCACTCGCCTCAATAGCCATTCTTTTGGCTTCCTCTTTGGCGGTTTTTAATTTATATACATAAGCTTGGTATAACTGTTCTTGTACCATTTTTTCTTCAATGGCTTGTTGGATGGGTGGTGTCAAAATGACACTTCTAATGATAACATCTTCAACCACCACATATTTTTGACCTGCTTCTTCTAAAGCCCGTATAATAATTGTTGTGAGGATACCCTCTTTGTTAATATAAATTTCTTCCGGGTTAAGATGACCAATATTTTTACGCAACACAGATTCTATCTGTGGAATAACAATCGTGTTGACATAATCAGGTCCTACTTTTTGATGAAGTACCCCCACCATCTCGTATTCTGGATGAAACCGAATTGCTAACTTCAGATGAATCGGTAAACCTTGTTTAGTCAACACATCAAAATCGTGTAAAATGGTTTGAATTCTCATATTGTAAATATGCATGGTATCCCATGGCCAAACGATATGAAAGCCTTCTGGGTATGGGTAGTCCGTTTCAGTGCCACCCAAGAAAAGCCAGTATAAAACACCCGCTTCACCAGCATGTACCGTGATGAAAATTTTTGGCCAAATGTAGACCAGTGTTGAGAGTATAATGAGTACGATAGCAATCAGGTAGGGTAATTTATTTTTCAGCCAAGTCTGGAAATCGTTAATGATTGCTAATATTTTTTTCATTTTCTGTCATTCAATAGTTTTGGATTCAAAAATTACCTTCATTTATTCACCAAAGCTATCTCTTCATTAAATGTCAAACAGCACTAAACCGAAATCAGTGTGGTTGCGTTATTTTTCAATCCTTAAAATTAAAACAAAGTATGCTACTTATTGGTTGTTAGAAGAAGAACTTTTCTTCTTTTTGTCATGCTCTAAGGGCAAAGCTGGTTGATTCGCCATATCTGAGGCATGTATCAAACTACCATTAACTTCAGCACCCATTGCCATTTCAATTAAGTTATAGTAGACATTACCGGTAACACGAGCATTAAGAGCTAATTCAATATGTTCCTCTGCATACACATTACCTTGGACTGTACCATTAAGAATGACATTGGGTACTCGCACGTCACCCTTAATTGAGCCTTGTTCACTTAAAGTCAAGACTGCACCAGAATCTTCAACAGCGGTAATATTACCTTCAATCTTACCATCAATATGTAAACCGCCACTAAAAACAATTTCACCTTGAATTTTAGTTTGTTGTCCAATTAATGAGTCGATTCGGGTGACCTTTCTTTTACGGTTTCCCCACATATTATGATTGCTCCTTTGGTTGTAGTTCTTCCCACCTAAAGTGAATTTCATTCATGTTTTTTTGGTCTTTAGGTAAAATACGGATAATGAGAGATTCAGGTATAAACTCTTTGGGTAATTGTAAATAACCAGAAAGACGTTGAAAATAAGTCAATTGATATTTCAATGCTTCAATGTGATTATCAGTAATTGATTCCATATTAAGGCGTTTAGTTTTGCCCTTTTCTTTACCTAGTAAATGAATCTGTACGATACCTTCTGCTACTTGTGCTTCTTTTGTCCACTGAGTTAATATCAGTTTATAAAGATAATGGTTGTTTTCATTATCATAATTAAGTGTAAAACGAGTGACCTCAACTTGTGTAGAGGATTGTGGTGAAATTGTAGAAGTGAGTAACTGTTTATAAAAAATGAATTCTTCTTTTAAGTCACGATTTTCTACTTGTAGTTGAGTTAGAGATTGGAGAACTTCGGTATAAGTTTTTTGGCTTTCTTGTGTTGTTTGGACCATTGTGGTCAATTTATCCCGTAATTCCTTATTTTGTGCCATTACATTGGCATTTTTCTGGACAATACTTTCTAATTGTTGGTGATTGGTTTGTTGTTCTTGTAATTTAAGTTCTATAAGTGCTTGCCGACTTTGCTGAACAGCTTTAACATGTTTTTGATATAACAAGAGGCCAAAAGTAATTACCACCAGGACACTCAATACCACTATTACCGGGCATAGCCATGAATGGTGTTGTCGCACAGTAATTATACTTGGTCCTGGTTTTTTTTTAGGGGGAGAAGGAGCCTTATAAAAAATTTTTGGCATTATTTATTAAATATTATTTCTTGTCAATATAAAGCTAAGGTAGTCATGAATATAAGTTATGATAGTCTGTTATCAATAAAAAAATGAATCATCACTATTTTTTTATATTTTTTAAAGTGGTCTGAGAAATAAAAATTTGCTTGTGTTGTAAAAGTAGGGCTGAGTAGTGGGTGTGACTTCGATTTGATGTATAGATTGTCAGGTAAATAATTTCACACCGGAGGTGATGTGTGAAATTTATTTATCTGAACAGAACATCTATAGAATCGGTAAAGCGGGCAGTACGATTTTTGGTATTCAACGGGAGTTCGATGTAAAAATACATTATATTCAATAAATTATTATCACGATATGGTGAAATCATAACCCTTTTTAATCGCTGATTTTCTGTGGTACCAAAAAATCCTCTCGTGTCAATAAAAACACCTTTAAAAAATTAATAATTGATTGAAATTTAATGAATCTTACGTTGAACTCAGATTATTGACCAACATTCTTGCCACTCGCTGCCCACCAGCTACAGGTAAGCAACAAAAAGACGTTGCTGGCTCCCCTGAATTACAAATTTTTGTTTTGCACAAAGCCATCTTATTGACTATAAGTAGGTACACATAAATCTTTATAATCATTAAATCACTATAATCATTAAATCACTCCTTAAATCACTCCTTACCTCTCTTTACAAAAGTGAGGAGTTCCTCCTTTGACAATGGAGTAAGGATATATTTTTGAGAATATTAAAATTCGATGGTTAATTTTTTTAGAAGTAATTGATTTAAAATTAAATATAAATTTAAGTGCTAAAAATAAATAATTTATTAAAATCCATAAACTGTATACTTAAAAATCGTCAAAAATAGATCGTTGCAAAGAAAGCGAAATAACATCAAAAACTTGAAAGTCGAGTAAAAAATCTACCAGATATGACTATTTCAAAAATGTGCCAATTTAAAGCTTAAGTGCTTAACATGAAGTGTTAAGAAAGATTTTACCATGAATGACGGATCATTATAGAAAATTGGTGTCTATATAATTATGTGGAGGCATTATACTCAACGTAGACAGAAACTTAATTTTTATTATTTCACACGAAGTTAAGTAAATATTTATTAATTTAATAAGATTTCTCGTTTCGCTTGAAATAATAAAAGTTTAAATTGTTACCTTGTTCAGTATAACTTGACAATGTCACATTTTAATCATGGTGGGAAATCAACGTTTTTTAAATAAAAATAAATTTTTGGATTCTGAATTAATGGAGTCCAATCTAAGCAAAAGTTTCTCCAAAACTTTTGCTTAGATTATTTATTTTTGGATGTTGTTGCGATATTAGCGAGCTAATATTGATAAAAATGGTAAAGATATGATGTTTTATTACAACACATGCTGTTTTGTACTTTTTTACAACAAATGTTGTGTTTATAGCTACTAAATAACTGTTTAAAAAGCAGCTTCTAAATAGAAAGGAAATTGTCAAAATATGACATTATTTATTTCCTGAAAATTATTAAATTATTAAATTCTAATATTATTTAATATAATGAAATTTAAGTAATTTTAATGAAAGAGTTGACTTTAATTTAAAACAACTTTCTGATACAAAATTTAACCATACAGCATTTACACAATAAAAATCATCAACGCCTTGCCTTTTATCAAAAACGTTGATAATATCGTTGATGTCTTGCGCTATTAAAGCAATGTGACTTTAACTAAGTTTTATTACGATTATTAAGATTTATTGATGCTTGAGTAAAAATCGGTATTTTGAAAAAAACGAAGGAACCATTCTAAGCTTTTAACATTTTTTTCGCTTTCCTTTAACAAAAGGGAAAATGCTTAAAATGAAAGTCCAATTAATGTTCGTGCCATTTTATGTTTTTTTATATTATGCCTCTCAATGATCAAGTTTTTAGCTCTCTTACTTGACATTTATGATTCCTGAATAATCAATAATTTAACCATACAAGCTATTTTCCCCATCCTTCAAATATCTAGGCATTTATAGGTTGCAAGTCGTTTAAAATTATATCAATAATTAATTGATAGCCCAGTCAAGAAAAAAATTGATCATTGAGTGTCAAGATAACTTTTAAGAATTTACTCTTCATTCGCTTAATAAAATCGCAAAAACTTTATTTTTTATTCTATTGAAAAATATTGAAAAATAATGTTTTTTACTCACCGCATTTTTTAGGCCATAGAATTGATAGCCATTTTTGCCATCGGGTGAAGAACCTACTTTTCTTCCATTAATCTGTCTTTAGCAATGCCGTTTGGACTTTAAACACATAAGAGATTGATTTTAAAGGATGTCAAAATTAACACGATGCTTAACTTTATTTTATAACTAATTGATTTTAAATGTGGGATGGATAGAGCGAAGCGAAACCTATCGAAATAAATTTTATATTTTTTAATAGTTTATAAAAAGTTGAGCATCGCGTCAAAATACTTTTTTTTAAAAATTAAATGTTTTACAAGTCCTGTTAGGGAATTTTAAGATCAATATTTAGGGTTATTTAGAGTCAAAGTAAAGGGAAGTTTTGAACCATACCAAGTGATTTATGCTTAACTGCTATAAAAAATAGACTTGTTCGTCAATACAAAATTTTAAGGAATAAAAATAATCATTAGTTAATTTTATAAATCTTTATTTTCGGGCAATTCTATATAGAGTTAACAGATAACCTTAATTATCCTTGGGACATCAAAAAAATAACTCCAACACACATTCATTTCTTAAAACTCACATTATTCCTTGTGTTGACTTATGGACAATTATTTTTTTTGAATGCCCAAAAAAGGGTGCGATTAAAAGTGCTAGGTAAAAACAATATAAAGTCATCCCAAAAGTCATCCCAAATATATTTTGGATACCGATAATTAGCAGTACCTCCGCACTTTTACCCCCTCTCCCCAAAAAAGCAAACTTTAGAGTTTTTTATTGTTATCTTAGGGTCATGCGTGAAAATCAATAGCCCAACATTTCTCAAAAAAAGGGGGGAACCCGGTACTTTGATTTTCCTGCAACTCCCTTAATTTATAATAATATGCTGGAAATAAAGAAATATTTCATCCAACTTGTTAGGAATTAATTGATGTCTGAACAAAACATTAATCTGTTTAATATAAAATCAGAGAGAATCCGTACTCTCCACTTTACATGGTTTGCCTTCTTTATTAGTTTCTATATTTGGTTTAATGCCGCAGCCGTGATGGATTCTATTCGTGGCTTATTGTTGTGGGGTATTCTCGGTGATCCGCAACAATGGGTAGGTGTGTCTTTCAAAGAGTGGATGACACTCTCTTTTGAGCAAATGAAGAAACTGGTATTGTGGGGTTCTCTCGGTGAACCAACTGCATGGCAGGGCCACTCTTTCAAAGAATGGATGGCGTTGCCTTTTGATGAGATCAAAAATCTCGTGATCAATGATCCAAGAGGTGTGGCTGGTTTAGAGAAGATTAAACTTGTGGGTCAACAAATCAAAGTGTTGATGATCCTCAACGTGTCGCTGACCATTCCTGCGCGAATTGCTGTTGGAATGCTGGTGGATAAATTTGGCCCTCGCATTATGTATTCACTGTTACTCGTCATTTCAGGCGTTTTGTGTATTCTGTTTGCGATGACCCAAGATTTTCAACAAATGGCTATGATGCGCTTTTTGTTGGGTTTTGTGGGCGCCGGTTTTGTTATTGGGATTCGCATGATTGGGGAATGGTTCCCTGCTAAACAAGTGGGTTTAGCAGAAGGTATTTATGGGGGCTGGGGTAACTTTGGTTCTGCGGGTGCGGCCCTGACTTTACCAACGGTAGCTTGGATTTTGGGTGATATGATTGATCCAGCGAACGGCTGGCGTTATGCGCTGGGAGTCAGTGGCATCGTAGCGATGGTTTATTCAGTCATTTATTATTTAGCAGTAAGAGACACACCGCAAGGTTCAACTTACTTTAAGCCTAACAAAACCGGGGCAATGGAAGTAACAAGTCCTGGAGATTTTGTCCTTTATTTAGTCATGAATGTGCCCTTATATTTGGCATTGGCACTGTTAGCCTGGAAATTGTCTCCTAGCAATTTGGGCTTGTTGACTGACACTTGGACTTACGTGATTTATACGATCTTGATAGCCCTTTATATGTTCCAAAGCTACCATGTTTACCGGATAAACAAAGAAATATTCACTAAGCCGGTACCAGAAATTCATCGTTACAAGTTCAAACAAGTGGCAGTGTTAAATTTTTCCTATTTCTGTACCTTTGGTTCTGAATTAGCGGTGGTATCCATGTTACCTCTCTTTTACTTGGATACCTTTAGTGAAACCACGCCTTGGATGAACGAAGTGTTTGCTGGAATTATTGCCGCAAGCTATGCTTTTGTTAATTTAATAGCGCGTCCGTTTGGTGGCTTTATCAGTGATAAATTTGGGCGCAAAAAAGCGTTGATTATTTTGCTGGGGGGATTAACAGTTGGATATTTCTTGATGAATCTCATCAATGGTAGCTGGTGGATACCTTTAGCAATAGCTGTCACGATGTTTTGTTCCTTCTTCGTCATGGCGGGTGAGGGTGCGGTCTTTGCTATGGTTCCTCTTATCAAACGTCGTATGACCGGCCAAATTGCTGGGATGACGGGTGCTTATGGTAATGTGGGTGCAGTTGTTTTCCTAACCGTACTTTCCTTTGTAGAACCGCATATATTTTTCTTAGTGATTGGGGCTTCCGCATTGGTTGTGATGGTTTTAGTCGCCTTCGTTTTGGATGAACCTAAAGGCCAAATGGCTGAAGTTTTGCCAGATGGTACCGTACAAATGATTAACGTGAGTTAAATACCGGTACAAGGGAAAAGGAGAAAGGTAAATCCGGTTCCAAAATCAATTTTGGACTTGCAATCGAAATCAAACGGAGTCCAATCTAGGCAAAATTTTCGGAGAAATTTTTGCCTAGATTATTGATTTTGAAGAGGTTCCAAAAATGCATTTGATATCTCCTCCTTTTCTGTTTCTCCCTTTCTCCTTTCCCCTTTTTCCTTTCTTCTAAATTTATGTCAAACCAAATTTCAATAACTGTTGGTCAACATTCCGATGCCGGTCGTAAACCCAAAAACCAAGATGCTCATGGCGTATGGACTCCTCCCGAACCGCTACTGACTACTAAGGGAATAGCAGCCGTTATTGCAGACGGTGTAAGCAGTAGCGAAGCGGGCGATAAAGCCAGCGAGTACAGCGTTAAAGGTTTTTTAAATGACTATTTTAGTACGCCAGAATCGTGGACCGTTAAAACAGCAGCCCAAAAAATTCTGACAGCTCTTAATCGTTGGTTATACGGGCAAGGATATCATCTTTATGGTACCAATAAAGGACTGGTTACCACATTAAGTGTTTTGGTCATTAAATCAACCACTGCCCATATCTTTCATGTCGGTGATACCCGCATTTATCGCTTGCGTAACAACGTACTAACTTGCTTGACCAATGATCATCGTGTCCAAATTTCTAAGGATCAAGAATACCTTTCCCGAGCGATGGGTATTGAACTTCATATTGATATTGATTATAGCGATTCAACGGTTGAAGTTAGCGACCATTATATTTTTACGACAGATGGGATACATGGCTATATCAGTGACGAAGATATCAGAAATCTCGCACTTGAATATCGCCAAGATTTAAATAAAGCTTGTCAAGAAATCGTTGCTAAAGCGTATGAACAAGAAAGTCCTGACAATTTGACCTGCCAAATTGTGCGGGTTGATAGCTTGCCAACTCAAGATGCCAATACATTCTTCAAAAAATTAACGGAGTTGCCTTTTCCACCTCCTTTATCTGCCGGGATGACCTTAGATGGTTATCGCATTTTGCGAGAATTGTATGCGAGCACACGTACTCAAGTTTACCTGGCATTGGATGAAGAAACGCAAAAAAAGGTGATACTCAAAACCCCTTCGGTCAATTTTGAAGATGATCCTGGTTATATTGATAGATTTCTGCATGAAGAGTGGATAGGTAAACGTCTGAGCCATCCACATGTGATGAAAATCTATGAACATACGCGACATCGCCAATGTTTGTACTCTGTCGCTGAATATGTTGAAGGTCAAACCATACGCTTGTGGATGAATGATAATCCGCAACCACCACTTTCAGAAGTCAGAGCGATTATTGAACAAATTGCCTCTGGGGTACGGGCCTTTCATCGTATGGAAATGCTTCATCAAGACCTCAAACCAGAAAATATCATGGTTGATAAACATGGTACCATCAAAATCATTGATTTTGGTTCCACCAAAATTGCAGGTCTTGAAGAAATTACAACCCCCCTTGAGCGAATTAACCTACTTGGCACTAAAAATTATACCGCCCCCGAATATTTTAGAGATGCACCAGGTAGTGCGCGTTCTGATCTGTTTGCACTTGGGGTGATCACTTATGAAATGCTAACAGGACACTTACCTTATGGGGAAATGAAGATAGAAAAAGCACCTCATAAGCTCAACTATATTTCAGCTTGTCATTACAATCCAAACTTACCGGTATGGGTCGATTGCGCGCTAAAAAAAGCGGTTCATCCCAATCCGAGTCGGCGTTATGAATCGCTTTCAGAATTTTTATATGATCTTTCACATCCCAATCCGTTTCCCCTACGGGAGAGAAATCCGGTAGCCTTTTGGCGACGTACTAGCATAGCCCTTTTTATTTTCAATATATTACTGTTATATCTTTATCTCTTTCAATAATAATGAATGATGAATGATGAATGCTTAATGGTGAAATTCGTAAAAAATAATTAAAAATTATATATTTCAATATTTTATAGTTATTTTTGCCGTCAATAAATTATTTAACGGAAATTTGCCAAACCAATGAATTCTCTAAAGGAAAAATTAAGTAGATTTTATGATATTTCCAAGTTATTCAACTCATGTTACATACAATAGTTTCCAAACGGTTTTTGTGTCATTTCTAGCTTTGCTACGAAATATATACTGAACGTACTTCAAATTAGTGAAAATTTTGAATCAAGAGAAATCCGATTTCTTGAAGAAATCGGATTTCTTCGACATTTTTGATTTTCACAAAATTCAAAGACGAACAGTATATTTGTATTAATAAATTTCTCTAAAGCGAAAAACGTCGTTACCAAAAGTGAAGATTAATGACAGCCTTTGAAAATTATGGTGCGTAAATGGATTATTTAATTTTCATTCCTTCGTAAACTTTGATTTTTCTCTCATTGCTTTTCTAATACTCGAATTCTGCAAAACTTTAAATAGGAAATTCGATATTCGCTATTCACTTATGGTTTGGGCGTTAACAATTTTTCGCTTTTCCAGCTAAAAAATCATTTTTCTGAAAAGTTTTGCAAGAAGCTCATCAGACTTTGAAAAACTATTACCTTAATTTTTATGATAAAAAATAATTATTCTATTATCATTTTTATTATAATTTTATTGATATTAATAGCCTTTTATCAACAAGCACAGTCTTCTCCAACTACCGCACGCACACCTAAAACGCCAACCGTTCATTTAATCAAAACCCTGACAGTGAGTCCCCAGCCATTAACTACAACTGCTCGTTATACCGGCAGTTTACGAGCGTGGCATGTGATGCGAATTTTTACACAAGAAGAGGGGCGCATTACTTATTTACCTTACTATGAAGGTGACAGCGTTAAAGCGAATGCATTATTAGTACAATTAGATGATGTTTTGTTGAAAGCAGAATTAAATAAAGCAATAGCTAATCACAAATATGCTCGTGTTAATGTCCAACGTCATCAAAAATTGGCGAGACAAAAAATCGTTTCTGCTGATGAATTGGCACGCGCTGAAACGGAATTAGAGATTGTCCAAGCGGAAGAACATATTTTGCGAACTCGCTTAAGCTACACTAAAATTACTATGCCGTTTACTGGGATTATCACTACACGTTTGGCAGAAGTGGGCGATGTTATTGCTAAAAATACCCATATTTTGACCGTGATTGATCCCAATTCATTAATTATTGATGTCGATGTATCAGAACGTTTATTGTCAGAACTTCAATTAAAAGACACCGTTTCGGTACAAATTGACGCTTTAGGAACAAATACTTTCAAAGGCAGCATTTCACGAATTCATCCTACCATTGATGCACGTACTCGTTTAGGTAGGCTAGAAGTGACTTTGAATTCCTTACCACAAAGAGTCCAAGAAGGGCAATTTTGCCGTGTGACAATAGAAACCCAATTGTCGCCACGATTGACATTACCTTATACCGCTTTGCGGCGAGATCGTGACGGTGAATATGTATTTATCGTCGATGCAGATAACAAAGCACAACGCCAAACTGTAAAAAGTGGGCAACGTTTAGCTGATAAAGTGGAAATATTAACTGGCTTAAAAAAAGGACAATCAGTAGTTATAAAAGGTTTTTTAGGGTTACAGCCAGGAAAAATGGTGCAATCGGTGGATTGATTGATGTCAAAGCTAAAGCTTTGAACTCCATACCATGCTTTTGGAGTCCAAAGCTTTAGCTTTGGATGAAGAATTTGGAAAATTTGATGTTTGAATTAAAAATTTCTGATTTGGTTGAGGCTAAACAATTATCTCAACAATGGGCAACACACACGATTAGTTTGCTTGATCCTGGGATTAAGTATTTACTTAAAGAACTAAATTCAGATATAAAAATCCCGGTTGCTATGTCAGGTAAAAAACTACGACGCTATTATTTTCATGATATTGTGAATGAAGATGATTTTTTGATTTTGTTAACAGAAGATTCAACACCAACACTCGCAACGCCGGCACAAATTAAAGATATTTTAGCATTTACGGTTCTCTTAAATGATAAGGATAAATTACTCATTCATTGTCAAGTCGGTATTTCACGTTCAACCGCCGTTGCTTGCGGTGTGCTTTGTCAACATGGGCTTACGCCTTTAGAAGCCATTCAATATGTTTTATCAATACGCCCACAAGCAAATCCAAATCCACATATAATAAAATTATTTGATGAAATATTAGGATTTGAGGGACAATTAGTCAGTGTCCATCATAAAAAATCCCAAAACTGACGCTTTGGTTTTTAAAAAATATGAACACTAAGGACTCAGGATTTTATAACAGACGAAACTAAACCTGACAGGTTTTAAAAACCTGACAGGTTTGAGCGTTCAAATTTTGGAAGTTATAAAATCCTGGAGTCCTAAGTTATTTTCAAAATTAACCGGTGATTCCCAAAGCTTTAGCTTTAAGCTTAAAATGATAAATTAGTTTTAAAAATAACTTAATCGTACCCACCAATTGTTATTATGAAATTACATCTTGATCAAAGCAACGCCACTTATCAAATTCAGAGCGTTAATTCGCATAGTGTCACTATTAATAATAAAGTGTATTCACACAATCTAATTTTGATGCCTGAATATCTCAGTGATTGGGCTGTAGATAGTTTTGACAACTTAAATATAGAACATTTTAAACGGTTGCGAGCATTACAACCTGAAATGATATTATTAGGTACCGGATCAAAAATACGTTTTCCGGCACCAGAATTGTTAGCACCATTAATGGAAGCCAGAATTGGCATAGAAGTGATGGATATGCAAGCGGCTTGTCGGACTTATAGCATTCTTATGACAGAAGGGCGGACTGTGGCAGTAGCCTTGTTATTTGAATAACAGTTTGTTGTATTTGAGAAATGTGGTGCGTAGGAATGTAGCAGAAAATAATTTACGCATGTAAAACAAATAGCATTTCTTAAAAAAATACTATTTGTAGGTATCAAGATGTACAGTATTGTCCCTAATTGGTAATTGGTAATGGAAAACACCTCAAGAACTGATTGTTTTTGATGAACGGAACAAAAACGGGATCAATTGTTAACCCAACAAAAAACTTGATTTTCACTACCCAGCTTTAAACGGGTGCTGATTTAATATGATGTAACTTAGGAATGAGGATTTAATGGTTCGACAAGCTCACCAACAAACTTCCAAAATTCATAAGTCCAAACCTGCCAGGTTTTTAAAACCTGGCAGGTTTAGTTTCGGGTTTTATTTAATCCTCATTCCTTAATAATCAATATTAAGTTACATTACAATTAATTCCAAAAATATTTCAGGTAAAATATATAATCAATTAATTTTAATATCAAAAAGTACATCATATCGAATCAGCACCCCTTTAAACTCCAAGGGATTTTGGAGTCCAAAGCTCAAAGTATGATTGTTTTGCCTTTACCGATAAAACAAAGATTCGATAGAAAATCCTTCACGTTCAAGAATTTCTTTTAAACGTTCGGTTGCTGTGATTTGAATTTGCCGTACCCGTTCTCGGGTAAGTTCCAATTCTGCACCAATTTCTTCCAATGTAGCCTCATCTCCATTACCAATACCAAAACGCCGTTCTACAACAAGACGTTGTTTGTCAGTGAGTTGTGATAACCATAAGTGAAGACATTTGATAATATCAGCATCTTCTAAAATTAGTCTCGGATCGGGATTAAGTTCATCAGGAATATTGTCAATTAAGGATTTTTCAGAATAATTCATCCATGGACTATCCATTGAAATCGCCCGTTCATTGACTTCTAGCAACTTTTCAACTTCTTGCTTAGATTTCTTGAGCGTCTTTGCAATTTCTTCTGATGTGGGTTCATGATCCAATGTTTGTGAGAGTACATGATTTGTTCGAAGACATTGATTGATTTCTTTAAGTACATGAATAGGCAAACGAATGGTGCGATTTTGATTCATAATAGCGCGTTCAATCGTTTGTCTAATCCACCAAGTTGCATAAGTCGAAAAACGAAAACCTTTTTCAGGATCAAATTTATTAACAGCCCGCATCAAACCCAAATTACCTTCTTCAATCAAATCTAGTAAAGCTAAACCTCGATTCATATAATTGCGAGCAATTTTGACAACCAGGCGCAAATTGCCTTCAATCATACGATTACGTGCAGCTTCGTTACCTTGTTGAGCGCGTCTTGCATATTTAATTTCTTCTTCGGCGGTGAGAAGTTTGGATTTACCAATTTCATTTAAATAAAGACGAGTCGCATCCAAATTTTCACGACGATTAAAATTAGTTTGTGGCTCTACCTCTGATTTTGAATGGTCATCGGTTTCCAAATCTTCTTCCAAATCTTCAATGATGTCTTCGTCAAGATCATCGTCCATTATTTACCTCTTTAAATAAATTTAAATGATTTAACTTATAGTTTAAGGAGATAAGTTTAAGGATCAACCGTATCTTGACATCAATAATTTGCAAATAACGAATAGTGAATGGCAAATAAAGAAAAAATTTCATTGAAAGAAATGGCACAGTAGTTAAAATGTGACATCGTCAAGTTAATTTCGATCCGATTTCCTTAATTTTATGAGGTATAAGGAATCAGGAATCAGGAATTGGGGGACAGTCATTTCGAGCAGAGTGAAAAATTATTTTTTAATAATATTTTCCGCTGCTTGTGACAAATTAACGAAGCTCACTCAGTGATGAGCGCAGAAAAGTTTAGTTATAATCTTATCCAGTATAACCTGAGTCAATAAATCCCAATTCCCAATTCCTATTTCCTGATTCCCCAAAAATTAACGTGGTTTAACCAGCCAAATTTGTTGTCCAGGATATAGTGCATAAGGTGGTCCAATCCCATTCCATTCGGACAAATTATTAGCATTTATCCCATACCGACTCGCAATGCTTAGTAACGTGTCGCCAGGCTTGACGATATGCTTATTATTACGAGTTGAGGATTTTTGACGACTAGATGTTTTAAATTTGGCAGCCGAAGAAGAAACTCGCAAACGTTGTCCGATTGATAAATTATAAGGCGGTTGTAAATTATTCCATGCCATTATATTAGCCGGCGTTTTTCCATAGCGTCGGGCAATGTTATAAACAGTATCTCCTCGGGCAACCGTGTGATAACCGCCTGATGATCGTGAAGTAGAGTTCGTCTGTTTCTTCTGTTTCTTCTGTTTCTTCTGTTTCTTCTGTTTCTGTCGAGTAGAAAAATTATTATAACCACCTAAACGGGCCCCAGAAGGTGGATAGACTCGCAAAGTTTGCCCGACTGATAAACGATAGGGGACTTGCAAATTATTCCACGCTGCAATTTGTGTAATGCTGTAGCCATAATTAGTCGCAATACTATATAACGAATCCCCTCTAGCAACAGTGTGATAACCCGTATTATGAAGCGGAGAGGTTTGAGTCGTCTGGCTTTGTGGTGGTGGTGCTGGTGCTGGCGTATTCCGTGTTCCGCCTGATGCTAACCGTAAACTTTGTCCTACAGACAAAGTATAAGGTGGCTGCAAATTATTCCATCTTGCAATATCTGCAACATTGATTCCATAGCGTCTTGCAACGCTATACAAAGTATCACCTGGAGCAACAGTGTAAGAAGTCGCAGAACGTGTTGTTCGTCTCGTCGTGGTACCGGTCGTTCTCGTTTGAGTTTTTTGTGATGTTGTCCAAGGCGCAACGCGCAATTTTCGTCCCACTGATAATGAATAAGGGGATGCAATACCATTCCAGTTTGCCAGTTCAGTGACACTATAACCATAACGTTGGGCAATATTAGAAAGCGTTTCACCCGGCTGCACAGTATGAGAAATCGAATTATTCCTCCCAACAACAGATGAAGAGGATGGAGGACTTGAAGAGTACGGTGCCACACGCAAACGTCGATTGGCATAAATTGCATAAGGTGGTGCAATACCATTCCATCTAGCCAGTTCTTGAAGACTATAACCATAGCGTTGTGCAACATCAGAAAGCGTTTCACCACTTCTGACGATGTGAGAAACCGCCTCTTTTCTTAGTGAAGAAGAAGAGGGTACTCTCGGTTTTGGTATTGAAACGCTACTACCAGAGCCACTCATACGTAAACGTTGTCCTACGTCCAATGCATAAGGAGGATAAATTTGATTCCAAGCAGCTACCTGCTTAAAATTTTTCCCATAGCTTCTGGCAATACCATATAAAGTTTCACCACGTTGCACAGTATGGACACTACCACTGCGGGTATTTGAATAACCAGTGGTTGTCGTCGCACGAGAACGTGAGGGTTGATAAGATTTAAGTGGTTGAGATTGAGGAGCAGATGGTAAATCGACCGGAATGCTTTGACTCCCTCCATATTCAGGCGTTGTACCATAGCTAGAAATAATGAGACGTTGACTTGGATAAATCGTATAAGGTGAAGACAATCCATTTAATATGGCTATGGTTTTGTAATTAACACCATAGTATTTTGCAATACTAGCAAGCGTTTCACCAGCTTGCACTAGATGAGAAGATGCTGTTGTATTAGTATTATAAGAAGACTGAGACTGAATTTGGACCGGTGTCAATTGTTCTGTGGCACAGCCGTGCAGTAGTATAATAACGGCTATACTAAGGATAGCTCTTTGTTTTTTTTGAGTAATAAACCAATACATAATTAAATTATCAATGAGCAGTTATCAGTTATCAGTTATCAGTTATCAGTTATCAGTGAGCAGTGAGCAGTTATCAGTTATTGAGGGCACCAATAAATAAATTTAAAAATTCAATTTCTTTTCAAACTCGGAATTTTTTCCGTTTTTACGAATCATTATATATTCTGCACTGGGTGTAATTAAAAGTGATTGTAGGGTGGCGAAACCCACCATTTTCGAGCATTTGGTGGGTTTCGCTCTCGCTCTACCCACCCTACGAGACAAGAAAACATCACTTTTAATTGCACCCTTCTGCACTGGCATAAATTGCACAAAAGTTCAAATTGTGGCAGTGTTCAGTCTATTTGTAAAACGGTAGAACATTTCAAAACCTCGAAGTTTTTTCCCATGGATACATTATTTTTTTGAGAAATCCCTAAATTATCAATCATCAAACAAACGTTTGCTCCAAAACCAGGCAAGCAGCAAAATCTAAAATGTATTTTTGTTCCTAAATACGCTCAAAAACAAATCGTCTGAATAACTATAATGATTATAAATAAAATCTAGAATCTTTTTGTATTTTCCCACAAACAGATTGAAGGGAGGGTCGTTAGGAGATTTTCTTTACAAATCATTTTGCCTGAAACTGATAACTGATAACTGGTAACTGATAACTGAATAACTGTTTAAGGGGGAGAAACGGTCAATTTTAGCCCAGGATATATCGTATAAGGACTACCGATGCCATTCCACTGCACTAAGTCTTTAAAAGAAACATTGTATTGTCTAGCAATACTGCTCAAAGTATCCCCCGCTTGGACCACATGATAACGGGGAGTATTAATAGGAGGAGAAGTATCTAATTTAGCCGGACGCAAATAATCCTCATTGGGTGTCAAGTCAGGTGTCATCATCGACGGTCCGGACCTTACTCGCAATCTTTGCCCCAATGATAAGCTATAGGGCAATTCTAAATTATTCCAGTTGGCTAATTGAGAAACACTATAACCATAAGTCCGTGAGATACTATATAACGTATCCCCAGGGGCAACAACGTGATAATCCGAATTCCCACCACCTTGAGGTACATCAATGACCTTTGGCACCGTTGTTGGATAAGGTGCCGGAGTAGAAGGTACCGGAGCTTGAGGAAGTACCGTATTTACATCAGGTGGAGTCACTCGTAATCTTTGACCTACCATTAAGTTATAAGGTGCTTGGATACCATTCCAAACCGCTAAATCAGCGATACTGTAACCATAATGTTTGGCAATTTTATATAGGCTATCACCAGATAAGACAATATGTTCCTCTTCATTTGACGGCATTGGTTGTGTTGAGGGTGAAACCGGTTGTGGTGTGGTAGGACGAATCACTGGTTTTTGAACCACTGTAGGCGTTGAACCTGGCTGCCAACCACTTGGTGGAGAAACGATTAACGCTTGCCCAATACTCAAAGCATAAGGTGATTCAATGCCATTCCAAAAGGCCACATCACGATAACTATATCCATATTGTTTAGCAACAACGGACAACGTTTCTCCAGCTTGCACAACATGAATACCCTCTGAGGTTGGAATTGATGGAGAAGGAATGGGCTGTGATACCGGTGGTGCATCAGGAACAACTGGAATACCCGGCGTATAAGGGGATGATGAAAAACTATCATCACTACTAGGGCCATCAATCCGCAAACGTTGGCCCGGATTAAGTGCGTAAGGCAACGCAATATTATTCCACCGAGCCACGTCTTTGAAATTGCGACCATAACGTGTGGCAATACCATATAAAGTTTCACCACGTTCAACAGTATGATACGTTGCCGTATCAACAATCGACGGTTCAGTCGTCACTGGCAATTGTGGAGATGGTAAAAGTTTTTGTTTTTCCACCGGAGCAGTAGAACACCCATTAAGAATTAGAATAACTAAACTCAATAAGTGCCATAATTTTATAGGTACAAAAGGCCATTGCATATGAGTTAAACTCCAAAGTTAAATAAACGCGAGAGAAACTAGCAAAATTTGCCTTCGGCAAATAGCGAATAGTTAATAAAGTTTAAGATTTCAAATAAATAACTTAAATTATAGGAAATTCAAATGACTTTCTACTCACTTATTACTATTGGCAAATATTATTTTACTTCAAATAATACCTTCGCCAATTTTAAAAATAACATGATTTGAGATTGTTTTGTTCATAACGAAGAAATTCTGGAAACATTGATTTGAATTGGTTTTCTGGAATTTGTCCATAATGAACGAAAATATGCGAATTTAAGAATTAAGAATTAAGAATTAAGAATTAAGAATTATCCTTGATTAAAAACAGTACATTAGAAATTTGATAAAGGAATATACCAAATCATGATTTTAATCAGCCTATTTTTCAATAGTTTGTTTAAGCCTTAATTCGCCTAAAATATCAATTTCATCCATTGGCGAAAGTATTGTCAAGATAATACATTTTAATTCAGAATAACTTAAAATCCTCTATTATGAAAATAGGGATTATTAAAGTTAATATTTAAGAAATTGTAAAGAAATCACTTTAATTTAGACGATTTACAGAAATAAATATACCGAAAATCACTCAGGTAACATTTCGACAAGCTCACTGGAAGCAGCTCAAGCAGCGGTATAATCTTTTCTAGGAATCACCTTAAACAAAAAGTGCAATATTTTTTTCCAAAATCAATTTTGGATATTTTTGGGAGTTTCAAGATTGGTTTGGACAATTATATAATGATTAGAATTGTCCGAAAATAAAAATTTTAGAGGTTTAGACTGGGAGTGGTGAAAATCAGGTTTTTTATTGGGTCAAAAGTTGATCCAATTTTTTATCAATCAAAAACAATAAGTTATATAATTTTTATTAACAATTAACAATTAACAATTAACAATTAACAATTAACAATTAACAATTAACAATTAACAATTAACAATTAACAATTAACAATTAACAATTAACAATTAACAATTAACAATTTTCACCAGTCCACCTACTCCCCTCCTTTATAAGGATGCGCGAGGTCAAAAAAAGCTTAAATTTTGATCAATAAAAACCAAACTCATTGAAAACGCTGGATAAGTCTGTAGGTATTTGATTTTTATTTGAACTTATCCGCATAACTCTTTGAAAATACTATAACGCAAAAAATTTCTCCGAAATTTTCAAAAACTCATAAAATAATACCTAATGAAACAAGATATTATCACCACACAAGACGCACAAACCATACCTGCTTTATTTCGGGAACGTGTGAAACGCACACCACAAAATATTGCTTATCATTATTTTGATAAAGAGCACAAAATTTGGCAAACCTTGACTTGGGCTGACATGTCAGCGCATGTTGCGCATTGGCAAGCCGCTTTCGCAACCGAAAATCTTGTGCCCGGAGACCGAGTTGCTATTATGTTGCGTAATAGTCCCCAATGGGTTATGTTTGAGCAAGCCGCTTTGGGTTTAGGTTTAGTCACAGTACCATTGTATACCGATGATCGTGCCGATAATGTGGCTTATATTATAACCCACGCTGAAGTAAAATTATTTTTAATTGACGGAGATATGCAATGGAAAAGTTTATACAAAGTACGTGATCAACTGTCCACTCTAACACGCATAGTCTCAATACAACGTATTGACCATAAAAAAATCCATAGTGATTCGCGTTTAGTCACTTTAAGTCAGTGGCTACCAAATGACAGCGATTATACCCTACGTGCCAATGAAAGCTTACCAGATGAAATGGCAAGCATTGTTTATACCTCTGGCACTACCGGTCGTCCTAAAGGCGTGATGCTCAGTCACCGCAACATGTTAGGTAATGCCCAAGCAGCAGCCAGTTGCATAGAATTTAGTTATGAAGACCGCTTTTTATCTTTTTTACCACTTTCACATACATTTGAACGGACTGGCGGTTATTATTTGCCAATGGTTGTCGGTGCCAATGTCGCTTATGCACGCTCCATCCAACAAATCGCCCAAGATTTAATTGCCCTCCGTCCAACCATATTAATGTCCGTTCCTCGTATTTATGAACAAGTCTATGCTAAAATTCAAAATCAATTAGACAAAAAATCACCATTAGCTCGACATTTATTCACACTCGCTACCCAAGTGGGTTGGCGACACTTTGAATATCATCAAGGACGATCCGGCTGGCATCCCAAATTATTATTATGGCCCCTGTTGCGCCATTTAGTCGCTAAGCCTGTACTAGATAAACTCGGTGGACGAATGCGTTTAGCTATCAGTGGAGGGGCCGCTTTATCCCCAAAAGTGGCACAATTATTTGTCGGGCTAGGCTTAAATTTATTACAAGGCTATGGTTTAACCGAAACCAGTCCAATCATTAGCGTTAACCGTCCAGATGACAATGTGCCTGACAGCATTGGCACCACACTCCCGGACGTAAAAGTTAAATTAGGTGAAAACGATGAATTATTGACCAAAAGTCCATACATCATGTTGGGCTATTGGAAAAATCCAGAAGCCACCCAAAATATGATTGATAAAGACGGCTGGCTACATACTGGTGACAAAGCGCGTCAAGATGCAGTCGGACATTTATATATTACCGGGCGTATCAAAGAAATCATTGTGATGGGCAATGGAGAAAAAGTCCCGCCTACCGATATGGAAATGGTAATTGGCACAGATTCCCTATTTGAGCAAGTGATGATTATTGGAGAAGGTAAACCATTTTTAGCGGCTTTAGTGGTGCTTAATATAGAACAATGGCACCTATTTGCCAAAGACTTAACGATTAATCCCGATTCAGAAGATGCTTTACAGATAAAGCCGGTACATCAAGCCATATTAACAAGAATTGGAAAACATATCAAAGACTTTCCAGGTTATGCCCAAATTCGACGAGTCTCATTATTTCTTAAACCTTGGAACATCGACAACGGTTTATTAACGCCGACTTTAAAAATGAAACGCGCACGGATTATTGAACATCACGCCACCGAAATTGAGCAAATGTACAAAGGTTTTTAGGAAACAGGGGACAGGGGTCAGGGGACAAAAGAAAGGAGAATGTGTTAAAGAAGAAAAGGAGTTTTTCAGGTTCCTTTGCTCTAGCAAAGAACCCTTGAACATTAGGGACAGCGCAGAAAATAACTTACGCACAATTGACATAATGTAGGTACACAGAAATCTTTTAACATTTTGGAGAAGTGAAAAATGCTATTTCTTAAAGAAATAGTATTTTTAGAAAAGTTAAAATACTTTTGTTTACCTACATAAGCTATTTCTTTAAGAAATAGTATTTGTTAAAAGCCTCTATATTCTTTTAAAATGACGTATTTTATTGACTGCCTTGTTCCTTCTTATATTATTTTTAACGATGAGGACTTATTATACAATGACAAACAATAGCTATCTCGCTATCAAAACAGCAACAACTTTGATAATTTTGCTATTCATTTCTTCAGGTGTCGCTTTTGCCCACTCTGGTAGAACAGATGCCAATAACTGTCATACTGACCATGCCAAAACTGAACATCATTGTCACAAAGAATTACTCGCTTTAGCAACAAGCACAGAAATCACAGAGGAAATTGCGGAAACCGCCGAAATCAAAGAAGAACCCCCAGCAACTGCCGAAGTCACCGAGGAAGTTGAGAAAGTCAAAGAAGATACTCCAGCAACTGCCGCCGAAGTCACCGAGGAAGTTGAGGAAGTCAAAAAAGATACTCCAGCAACTGCCGCCGAAGTCACCGAGGAAGTTGAGGAAATCAAAGAAGAAACTCCGCTAATCGCCGAAATCACCGAGGAAGTTGAAGAAGAAACGCCAGCAACCGCCGAAATCGTCAAGGAAGTCAAAGAAGAAATCTCCGCAACCACCGAAGTTACTAATAAATCAGCAACCACGGTAGAAATCACCGAAGATAAATCTTCTTCAACGAATTCAGAACCCACTTATGAAGAGGGTATTAAAGAAGGGATACGGCAATGCCAAAAGGACCCCACATCATGTGGAATAGCTATTAATCCGTATGCCAGAGTACCTCGTCCTTGGGTTGCCCCCGGTTATAGATACTATCCACCAAGAAGATGGTATCCTCCGTTTCCAGCACCTAGACGGTATTAAAAAATTAACTAAAGCTTCGCTTTGGATATTTGGAGTCCAAAGCTTTAGCTTTGGATATTGGAGTCCAAAGCTTTAGTTTTGGATATTGGAGTCCAAAGCTTTAGCTTTGGTTAGGGAAAACCAAAAAATAAATTCTCCTTCTCAAAAATCTTAAGAGCATCAGAAATCCTATTTCTTAAAGAAATAGAATTTCTTGAACTTGTATTTGGGAGAATTATTTTTTTGGAATTCCCTTAAAGATGATCTTCAATTAATAAAGCCGTTCCAGGCATTTGCCAATATTCCAATACTTGTTCCGTCACTTGTTGAGTACGACTGTTATTATTTTTAAAGACAAAATCATTAAGCAATTGTGACAGGTTTAACGATAAACCATAATAAAGATTGCGCTCAGTAGGCTGCTCTGTACCATCATTCGGTTGATAGCCCCTAGTACCATACCCTAATGCTAACTCAAAATAACGTAACCACTTATTTTGGCTTAGAGCCGGCACCCCACTCGCTTTCAAAATCAACAAATAAGTTTGTCCTGAATAGTCAGCCACCGGATCATAATCATCGAATTTCCTCGCATCATCTGAAGTCCAGTAATGTAAACGCACATCAAATAAATCATCCCATTGCGGATTCATTTCCAGAAACACGCCTAGACCAATACCGCCCAAATTCATCATAGTATCTTCTGGACTAAATCCGTATTCCTCAGTAAAACCATCCATGATTTCAACGCCCACCGATAAAGCGGCTGAAGTAATCCCAGCCCATTGCGCCGCCTTTTGACGACTATACCCGGCCCATTCAAACCCCCTTCTCATCAACCGCGTACTCAGATAAAAAGAATAGGCATGGCCCAACTTATCTGCACCACCATTAGGCGTATCCTCATCAAACCAACCTTCATGCCTCACCTGAAATTGCGATGAACTATCATCCCACCAATTCATAGCCCCATAAAGGGCCGTCCCTAAAGCAAAACTCGAAATCAATAACCCAGTGCGAAAGTTTTTTGAGGAATTGTCATTGAACGCATTATCTTGATTGAAAGTCTTCTTTGATTCAACGGCTGTTTGAGATGATTGGGCCAGATAAGATAGATTAAATAAAGGGCCAATATAACCGGCTTGATTTTCATCAACAAGGATTGTTTCAGCACCCACTCCAGAACATAATAAGCCTCCAGACAAAATCAGAAATAAGTATTTTTTCAAATATTCCATAAATTAAGATGTTCCGTCTATTTCACTAGAGATGGATGGGTAAACTACCAACAATCTGTTTTTGGCGAAGACTCTTTTAGACCTTGATGGTTAATGGAAAAAGTCTGGCAATCCCCATCATTTGCTTGAGTAGTTCCCTCACGAGCTGTTGCCCTTAAAGTAAAACTTCTCGTTGACACAAAAGGAAGAAGAGTAATGTTATAGTAATCGTCTTTTGAAATTAAATTCAAGTCATCTACAATAGTGAAACCACTAGGGGTATTAAATTCACTAAAAGTTTGTGCATAGCGATTAGGAGTTCTTTGAAAAAAGAAATTTTCTTGTAGGTTAGCCAATTCAGATAACGCAGAGGTTGCATCGGCCCGACGGCTTTTCCTTATTGATGATTGATAGGACGGGTAAGCAATCGCTGCGAAAATACCGATAATTGCTATTACAATCATCAGTTCAATCAATGTAAAACCTTGAACAATTTTTAGCTTTGTTTTCATTAAGCATTATCCTTTACAATAAGTCAGCAAAAATCTTTTATTTCAAGTGACTTTAAATCATGTCATTAAGAGATCAAAAATAACATAGACAAAACCCGCGTATCTTTCGTCCCCATGCTGACGTGTCAATGGCATTAATTTAAGCCGAACACACCGGTTTTCGCTAGGGTGTGCAGTATGATCTTTTTTTGCGGATATTTTTCAGGCTGTTTTTGTGTTCACGATCTCTCCCTCCCCCTAACCCCCTCCCGCTGGGAGGGGGAACCGCTCGGTGGAATGTTCTTATCTGTTAGCTAAAACAAAAATATAGTATATAATACAATGATTTATTTTTTACCAACAAAGTAGGAAAATACCACTGAGCGGTCCCCCCTCCCAGCGGGAGGGGGTTAGGGGGAGGGAAGTTCGTGGTTCTAAAAATACCTCAAGAAGAAGAATGCGTAACATGAGTTAATTACAATGCAGCGTAGGAACCATAAATACCCTACTATTCTTCTACCTGTTCTTCTACCTGCGTCCAAAAAACTCGTTGAAGTGCTTGTGTACCACCATCATTCGCTTCAAACCCCAATATGATATAAATTTTTTTACCATCATCATAAACAGTCGATCCAGATAAACCGTCTTCCTTGTCGATTATTGCGCCATTTTTATCATCATCATCATCATCATCATCATCATCATCATCATCATCATCATCTTCATCTTCAGAGATAGGTCCACCAGTGAGCAGATTAAGTTTATATAAACGAGTATAACCGAAGTCAATATCTTCTTTTACCGTTTCTATAACAGTACTACAAGCGTCTTTTGTCTCCGTGACGGTGACTTTTTGTGGTGTTGGTAGCATATAGGTGGTGAAATACACGGTTTCATTTATCACATAGGATGCCGAAGTACCTTTTTCACCCAACCATGAACTATTGCTATTACATTCTTCAGTATTTTCACACAGACTAAGATACCAACCTTGTGGACCACCATCATCCTGTGTGATATTTACCTTATTATCCTCTCTCAGATTACTGACATCTTTAAAATAAGAATCTAAAGGCTCAATTAGGGGTTCTCCATCATCCCAGTTGTTACCTGCTTCATCGATAGGATCAACGAATGCGTAAAACTGATCACGGGCCTGAAAACCATCATATAACGGATGTGGGCGAGTACCACTCACAATAGCTACGATTGTTTTATCAGTACCCTTGAGTTTAGTGACCGCTGGCGCATAAAAGAAAGCACGGTTTTTGCTGGTTGCGGTATCATCAATATTATGGTTTTCTGCTGAAACCCTCAGCAAACGACCGCCTCTACCACCAGAAATTTCATTGGGATCTAAGTCAATCCGCCAGAATTGACCTCCTACATCTCCCACATAAATACGATCCATGTAATCATCCGCATTGTAATCTACTAATGTCAAATCAGAGGGAATCGGATAATTCATACCGGTCAATCTTAAATCAGCCTCTGATTGATTACTAGCCCACCACAAAAGTTTCCCAGTATTCGCATGGACCATATAAATAGCATTACCCATCTCAACAGTATTTGAGTTGATGGATTCATCTTGCTCTTCATGATAACCACCACCAAACAGCAAGACAACACACGCTGTGCCAGACAGTACATCCTCACAATAAATCGGGTCGACTGTAGCCGGTATTGGGGATGACCAAGTTTGCCCCAGTTGTGTAAACTTACCCTCACCACCTTTAATGATCCACATAAGTTTTGGTGTATCCGGTTCGGTGACATCCAGAGCATAAATATTTCTACCGCCCCGACGCATACCAGTGAACATCTTGACAAAATCACCATTTTCTGGATTTATTTTGACTTGATCAGCCCCTAGGTTAGTCCAAAAAGTGGGTGTACCATCAATGCCATAAAAACGTTTTTCATCATTACCGTTGATGATATTTTCACGCATCATTCGGTCTTGCATTGGCAACATTTCTTTGGGTAAAAAGGCCCATTTTTCGATACCCGACTCAGCATCCAGAGCATGTATCAAGCCATCGTTGGTTCCCACAAACACGACCGCTTCGGGTTCCTCTTTGGTACCACCATAAGTAATCGCTTTAGGGCTACTATGGAGTGGATCAGCAAACTGCCAAGTATTACGATTGCCACCGTCAATCCAGTCAATCAAGTCATTAAACAGGTCTTCCTGCTCGGTTGTCAGTTTATCTCCTATCTCATCACCTAATAAAGCTTCAGCCAATTTCAATTTTTGGTCGCCAGACGACAGCGTTTCAATTTCATAATCGGTGAGTGCAATTGGCGTTCTTAAAGCTGGAGGGGCTTCATCCAAATAAGTCAAAATAGTTCTTGAACTACCTAATTTTTCGCCTGCCCCCCCTTTAGTGACTATATCACCATCTTTACTGCCACTCCAATAGCTTTGGGCCTCTGGATCAATCTTACCGTCACTCATTGTTGCCGGTTGCTCATTTTCATCCATCAACACACCACCTTCCATCTTGTATTTTTTGATATTGCCATCCCACAGGGGTTTATTGTCAGATTCAAACAATGCGTAATAGATTTTATCGTCATGTCGCAAGCTATTAAAGCGACTGATTGAAACACCCGGTGAGGCAAACATTTTGGTGATGACCAAAGAGGAATTAACCGTACTGTCTATAGCTTCGGAGGTAATTTGAGTAAAGGCTACCTCTAAATCCTCTACCGTGTTGGCTACATAAAAATTTTTATCGGGACAGGGATGCTCAGAATCATAGCCAGGAACGCTTTTGGGTGAAGCCAAACGACAAAGGTATTTGACGGCTTCTTTATTTTTCTTCGTCATATTGGCATTTTCTATGTAATTACCTGAGCGTTGAGCGGTCCCATCATCCGCCTTGTCATCTACTGTGGTATCTTGTGGACTGTTTAGATCATTGTCCTTGTAATAGTAATAAGTGCCATCTTGTTCGTAAACAAGGTTATTGTTTACTTGATAAACACTCTGCCACCCTTTACCTAATTGAAAACCAATCGTGTGGACAGTAATGCTCGGTCTTATCGCCTCACCGGTTTCAAATAACGCATCAGCCAGATCAATACCACAGGTTTCGTTGGTTCTAACTTTGATCTCATCATCAGAGTCAGTGGTCGGATCAGTATATCCATCCACACAGATACCACTCCCACCTAATTCACGTATGAATGGTTGGATTTTATCCGTTGAGTCTTTATTATTTTTGTTTTTGTTGTTTACCACGCTAAGTCGGGTGGCTATACCGTCGGTCAATAACACCAGATGATTGGTTTGACAAAGTGTTTCAATGGGACTTTGATAAATAGCTGTCCCATCAATATATTCACCAGCGCAAGCTTTGTTGAGTGGATCAATATTAACATTACACTCCGTTTTATCAATCCCTTCGACAGTACCGGTTCCTTTCTGATAAGAACCTGGATGACTGACCAGATATTCTCTTTCACCGTGACGGTCCTTCCCATACTCAACCTCGTACTCTTTATTATAACCTTCCGCCCCACTCAGAAAGTATCGGGATGATTCATACAAAGAATCCACAATCGCGGTTGTACTCTTTGGAATTTCCATTTCTTGGACAATTCTGGTTAAGCGACGACGTACCGTCATAAAGCTGCCTTCGCCGTCTTCACCTAACATGCCTTTCACTTGAATACGCAAGATCGGCGCAGAGCTTGGCCCAGTATCAAACGAAGCGACATCATAACGACCAGCACCATCAATGAATAACGCCAAATTATTGTAAACGTTCCATTCTGGTTGTTGGACAATTTCTTGAATCACCGATTTTATGTCCGGCGATTGATAGCGCATATTTTTTTCCCAAGAATCTTCTTCAGGTTTCCAAAGAACCTCGCTTGTTTTGGGACGCTTAGTGTTATTTAAATCAGATTCTGGTCCACGGATAAATGCAGTCGGATTTGGCGATTTTTCTCCCGAAATATGCAGTGTACCCCCCGGTCTATCATCTCCTCCATTTCGAGAGGTTAAAATCAAATGGGCTTTGACAATTTCAGCACCTTGGCTAATTGGCACGTTTTTAAAACGAAATCCTATTAACCGTGGATCATCTCCACTTTTACTACGTGTACCTAATTCTAAAATGGGACTATTGGTATAGACATATTTCGTGATACCCGTTTTTTCTTCGGCATCATCCTCAGAAGCAGAGACTTGCCCAGTCCAATTTTGCCAAACACAACCATCACCATTAATTTGTTTGGAATCAAATTCCACATTCAAGCGTGGCGCAAAATTAGGTCGGTTATCATAAGATTTGGCATTGCGTAACGGATTTGCACCACCACTGGCAGAAATGATAAATGCCAGTCCACCTTGACCACCACACCAGTCGCTCTTATTCACGATGTCCTGCAACAACACACTTAAATCAGGGGTAGTCGACGTAGAGATAGGGGTCGTATAAGTTACACCTTCCTTCCATGAAGTCGGTTTCCAAATAATTTCCTTTGAAGTAGTGCTGCGATTTGAAATATCACCGGCCACTTCCGTAAAAGAGGCCGCATCAGCCGTATCTTCTATTTTAACACTTAGGCTGGTTATCGTTGAAGCATCTGTACTACTCGTGAATTCAATGTTAGCACGAACAATTTGAGCTCCTTGTGGAATATCAACACTTTCAAAACGTAAGCCCACATACTGCTTATCATCCTCTGGGTCTTCTTCTATCTCTTCTTCTGGTAAACCCGCTGTAAATTTGACACTTAATCTGGGGAGAAATTCTTTAAATTTCTCGACAAATGCTGCCTTTTCTTCGTCAGTGACAGGGAGGACCACAGGGTCTCCTTGTTGTGGAACACTATTGTTACCCTCTACACGAAGCACCCCATAATTATTTTTTTTAAGGTCACTGGCTGAAACAATTCTTCGGTAAGCATCGGTTGAAGTCCCTTCTTTTCGTTGGAACAAAAAGACCATATTATTTCCCATGTGCCAATCCGACTGGGCCATCAATTCTTCCAAGATAGGTTTAACAATATCTGTACCTATTTCAATTTTTCGGGGAAAACCCGCATCCTCTGATGTCAGTTCTGACGAAGCTGGAATAGACTCAAATCCACAATTTTTAATCGGACGTGAATAACGGGCATCGACACGACGGTCCGGCTTGTCCATACGGAATGTTTCCGCATTGGGTATTTTTTCCGCACAGACTTCTACAATCAATTCATTATTTCTATTAGTATCTGTTTTAGTGTCTGTGGTTTTTTGCCCTTGTTGAGTTAAAATGATTTTCGCTTCGGTGATTTTCGCACCGGTTGGAATATCTATGTCAGGAAAGAGTAATCCCACTTGTGTTTCAACACTATAGTCACCAAGGGTTCTACCTAACAGAATCTTATTTTTATTATAATTGATCGTGAGGGTAGGTGATTCACCGGTTGTGCTTTTGTCAACCATTTGCTGGAGCTTGCCAGTAGAGCCTAAGTTGTTCCAACCAGAAATGTAGGTTCTTTCAATAACACCTTCCAAGGACCAATACACACGCAGTAGAGGGACTTCTCCGTTACCATCAAATGAATAAAAGGCCCTGGTCTGTGGTGGATCATCAGGCAAGAAATGACGTTCTAGTAACAAAACCAGACTATTGTTATGTTGCCAATTATCTTGATTAACAATGGCCTGTACAATGCGTTCCAAGTTTCGAACTTTAAAGGTTCTCCCTTCCAGGATTTTACCACTGTCATCCTCTAACGACTTAAGTGCTACCCGAATAGCCAGAGGTATCTCTTCTCCTGTTTCAGAGTCTATAGTTTTAACCAATGATGATGAGTCAGTTTTAAATTTGTGGGTCAGATATTTTGTGACCTCTGACGGTTTTTCTCCTCCTGGATAGTCATCTAAAAATACGCCGGCAAGGTCTTTACCAGGCACACCATAAAATGCTGCACCATAAACATCAATATTGATGGCGTTTTCTTTGTCCGCCTCATCGTCCTGATTATCAGCAGCACTTTCATCATCATTGGTATTATTATCTGCATCTATTAAGGATGCGTTACCACAGGCTTTCTCTAATTCAAGGCCATCAAGATCACTCTCATAAGGGCATTGTAATTCTAGTTCAGCATAGACAATGGTGGCATTTTTAGGAATACCTAATTCTTGAAACCGTAATCCTATCAAGCTGTTGCCCCTATTCTTCTTAGCAGTATCGTTACCTAGGTAATGTATTCCGTCTAGACCTCTGAAGGGATAAGTGGCGTTAGACCATTCTATAGCATCATCCTTAGAATGTGCTATTTTGTTGTCCACTCGGATACCATCAGGTTCTTCTTCTGAAATAACAGAAACGATTTCCAAGGTTTTGTCATTCAAACGCATTACCTTAGTACCAACATTTTCTTCGGCATCATCTTCAGGATGGTTAATCGGTGCCGTTACTAATACAATGGTGTCATCTTCTTCACCCTCAATGGTATTCGCTTGATCATCAATGTGGGCCACGGGAAACATAATGGGCACATTAACGCGTGGTTCTGGTTCATCGACCAGTGCGGCGAAACGTGCCAATCCCACATTAACGTTCTTTGTGTCTGGGTTATTAACGATGTTTACTAGGGCCTCTTTTAATACATCTATCCGTCTTTGGTTTTGAGGTTTACCATCCTCCTCATTTCGGATAGCATTCGTCATACTGCCAGAGTTATCTAATACAAACAAAATATTAGGACGAGTGGAGTCATCGATCTGGGTAACTTGTTGTTGTTCCTGTTGTTGTCGCCAATAAATTTCGGTATCGTCGGCAAGTCCAGGCATTGCTAACCCTGCTAGCAGGGTCAATGCTATGGACTTGAATAAAACGCGAAATGGTCGTCGTTTGTTCATAGCTGTTCTCCAAATGGGTGAGTCATATTACTTACTACGCATTGTTTTTTTGAGCGATGCAGCCCAAGTGTGTAACATGAGTTAGTGGATAATCCTAGATAAGTAGTCATTTTAGCGAATTAATACTCAAAGCACTATGCTGGAGTCCAAAGCTTTAGCTTTGGTTTTTTAGACGTTTTGAATTCCAGCATCACTACCTTCATTACTACCTTTGTAGGACTACCGAGTTGGTGATATGGGACAAGACATAAAATCATATATACTTCCTAAATAAGTTGTAAAACAAAATAGATACGAAAACGTCCCAGACCTGATTGCAAACCCCGTCTGGCTCACTCAGCACTCAAGGGGACGTTTTTTATTTTTTACCGGTAAAACATACTTTGATATAGACGTTCAGAAAAATATTTAGGGCAAAACCTTCGAGGTTTTCAAAACTTTGAAGGTTTTTATCTCTCTGAAATTATTTAATCTGAAACTATAGCGTACTACTAGACTTCGGTGTTTCCGGAGTGTATTTAGTGTTTTAGGCATTTGCTGGGTCTAATTTCTCCTTAAATTGTTCGCTACAATCCGTTGCCTTCTCTTCCTCTGATACTGATAATTCCCCTGTTTCTACCACACAAGAGTTTTTTTCTGGGTCTTCATCAGCTTCGCAAATGGGAAGAGTCATGGCGTTTTGACATAACGTGTCAATATCACCCTGACAGATTGAGTCAAAAAGTCCGTCGTTGCACGATGGGGGGGGGTCAAGGTAAAGTTTTACGTTAAGTTCATTAGGATCGTCGCCAAGTCCCTCTTTCCGCCAGCCTTCTATCAAAATAACTTTGTAGTTTGGATCATTATCACAACTACCAGTACTTTGTACCAAAAAATTGTTAGTTTTTCCGTTATCACCATCAATTTGCCCAATCAAGTCAATTTTTGCCTTACCTGGCACGTCGTTGCTTGGAGAAATATAGGGCTCCTTATCTAATTTCAGTTCAAAATCCTTTAATTTTTCACCAATCGTTTTCCCCCCATTGGGATCATTTGACTTATATTGCATATATACATAATCTAAGCCGGTATTGGCGACTTGAAACGCACAGTTAGAGGTTTTGGTATTCGCAGCCATCCGTGTTTGGAGCTTGGTAGAATCCATGGCACTAATACCTAGCAACGTGAGTACTATTAACACGACCAACGACATAATAAGTATGGCCCCTTCTTGCTGAACTTTATTTATTGAGAAATTTCTATGATTTGTCATTGTTTTTTCGACACTTCCATTTCTTAAAGAAGATGTTCTGTGTCACCTCTGGTTGGTTCATGAATAGGTGATTTATCCAAAATAATATCTCAAAGTTTTAAAAATGTGTTATTTGCCAAAATAAAATTTTGGATAATTGGATGAAAAATACACTTCCAAAAAAGCTCATACTCAAACCCCTATTCCTATGAGTAACAAAGATTATGTTTTTCATGCCAAAAGAATGTCAACGATTTCATTTCGAGGCAAAAGATAGGAAAATATCACCGAGCAGTCCCCCCTCCCAGCGGGAGGGGGTTAGGGGGAGGGAGATATCATTGACATTACTTTTTGCCTGAAAAAATACACTTCTAAAAAGGTTCATTCTCCCTAACATTTTCAAAATAGGGACAACGGAAAATACCGGTTTATTTATGCACGGCTACTTAAAGTGGGTAAATACTATTCCTAACAAATATTGTGGTGGTAAATAAACGGTGCCGATAGCCATCTTCACGCTCTGTGTTTGCTTCATGTGGATTATAAGATAAGTTAGAATCCAAATTAAACGTTTTGGGGTTGCCTGGTGTTCCTATACCCCGTTTTTTAAGAGTACGCATTAACAAGGTAACACGGATACTGATTACCCTATTTGTTATATTATCAGCATCAACATATTCATTAGGAATAAAGTCTGGAGTGATATCAGTATCAATCCCATAGCGTATCTGCATATTTTGAACGCCTTCGACTAAAGAATTACAATTAATAACATTATTAATATCAGTATTACATTTGAGAAGCCTAAATTCACCAGACTGGACATCTACCCGATAAGTCAATTGGTTCTGCATATAAATATCATAAGGTGGTTCATAAATGTACTTCAGGGGACCAACATTAATTGTTGGATTAGCCCAAAGGTCAGCAGCTGGTGTAATAGTTGATATGGTATAAGAATCTGGTCCAAAATTACAGTTACTGATGAAAATAGTATCTCCAGGCTCAGGCACCAGACTATTGGTATCTAAATTAATGGGAGCATTTAGATCATCGGGATCAATGATCCCGTCGAGCGATTGAAAAAAATTATTAATATCCAATATATCACTAGCTGGAAAAGCTGTGCTGCTTGAAATACCTTGAATAGTTTGATTATCCAGGCTATTTTGAAATGGATTCGTATAGGTTTGCGGCGGCTGACAGCCTGCATACCCGGCTTTACTGATGACGTGTTTCAATTCGTCCATGATAAAACGGGCATTATCATTCAATTCTGCCATTTCCCCTTGCAAGATATAAGTCTTCTTGCTGTTATTAAAAATGGTATACACTCCAGCCATTAAAATGGAACTAATCACGAGGGCCACCATGATTTCAATGATACTAAGGCCTTGTGAATATTTTTTGGGGTATGGTTTGGAAATTAGAAAGGTTGAAATGTCCATGATTGTCCTTCTTTGTCATTATTATTCTTAATATTACAATTACTATTGGCCCCATCAAGTAGATTAGCCCAACAGATGGTGATGGTATATGTTTCGTCGCCGTCTACTGTTGCTGGATCGGGATCGTTCCAAGTAATTTCAGCTTCTGCTGAATCTCCAGGTAATAGGAAATATAAACGTTTACACCATTGAGCTAAATCATATTTAGCAAGTTCACTTGGTGTACAATTGTTGTCGTTACACATATTGGAATCATTGTCATCACAATCATTGATACTACTGATAGTGGTTTCATAACCCCCATCATCAGCATTACCACTTTTGCCGTTTCCGGTCCTATCTGAATTGATACGCATTCTTTCCATCATGTCTTGCGCTAAAAAAGTCGCTTGGGTGCGGAAATAAGCGACTTGATTGAACTGTTGCCCTCTCACTTGTAGAGTTGCTACACCCAGTAAGCCTACCGACACAACCACTAAAGCAACTAATATTTCGATTAGCGTAAAGCCTACCATTAATTGATGTTGTTTTAACATTGATCAAAACCTCCTGATTGTTTGATTCATTATTACGCAGCTCCTCCCCCTGGTGGGCACTGATAATTTCCATCATCCCCATCCAAATCAAAACGTGTTGTCCTGGCACGTCCAGTGGCTAATATTGTCACTCTTCGTCCTTGAGCATAATCCTTATGACAAATGGTAAAAGTGAGTTGAGTCGCATCCAGTGGTAATCGTACTCGTCCCTGATAAATATAATGAATTAAGGCTGTTTGATCAGCATCAAATATAATTTGGTCATTTTTGAAATCAAAAATTTTGATAATATCGTTATCATCTGCTGTTTGATTGTTATTAATGTCAACCCATACTCTCCAACCTTGCCCAAATTCATTATCCCCCGATAAATCTGGCGGAGTATTTCCATTATAAAACGTCAGTTTCCCAGATTGAACTACACCGGGTTCAATCACAATAAGACTGTTGCTATGTGTAATTGCCTCATTTCTGGCATAGTTAATGGCTGCTATAAATCCATTGGTTTTAGTGGTAATTTTATTGTTGAGGAGTAAACTTCGCACATTGGGTACAGCCCAACTGGCTAATATGAGTGCTAATGCCATAGCAACCATAAGTTCAACTAATGTAAATGCCTTTTGTTTTTTCATAATATTTTATTTTGTCGGTTTTGTTGGTTTTCTAACATTTTTATATTGTGCCTTTATCGAAATCTATAGTCACGAATGAATAGGATAAATGGCTTAATTGATTTGATTAAAGGATAATTCCGTTTTTTTGTTTTCCTTCTATATCTTGATTATTGGGGATATCAAATGGGTTGTCACATACCAGTAAGATAGAAGGTGGCATTGCTCAGATAAATGAATGATGTTTATTAAAAAACCGTTATACAATTGTTAATTGTTAATTGTTAATTGTTAATTGTTAATTGTTAATTAATTGTTAATGACCGATGATTTTTGGAATCCAAACGCAGTAACGAGCTGCGTTCAAACAAATTTATGACAAATTCAAGAAATCCTATTTCTTTAAAAAATAGGATTTCTGATGCTTTTAAAATTTTTGAAAAGGAGAATTTATTTTTTGGTTTTCCCTTAAATGATTTAGATTTTTAATTCATTCGCTAATAACGAATGAATTAAAATTGGATAATTGAGCGATCCCTCCTCCCAGCGGGATGGTGGCAGAGGTAAGGAGAGATCGTGCGGATAAAAAATATTGAAGAATCAAGTTTTTTAAAGCATTGTGCGCAACATAAGTAATAAAGTCAAAATCATACTTTGTAAGTTTTTAATTACTTATTAATTGACTTTTATGATTATGTTACAATACCCAACCGTGTCATCCTAACTTAAAATTAATAGAGAGTATTTATGTCTGAAGCATTGCTTTTTACTTCTGAATCCGTTTCCGAAGGTCATCCAGATAAAATGGCAGATCAAATTTCTGATGCCATCTTAGATGCCATCTTAGCGCAAGATAGTCGGGCGCGTGTGGCCTGCGAAACCATGATTAAAACGGGTATGGTTATAGTTGCCGGTGAAATTACCACCAGTGCCCAATTTGAGGTAGAGGATGTTGTTCGTGAAACCGTGAAAAAAATTGGTTATAACAGTTCAGAAATGGGATTTGACTGGGAAACATGCGCCGTTTTGTCAGCCCTTGGAAAACAATCCGCAGATATTGCAATGGGTGTCGATGAAACTGAAAAGCATGAACAGGGGGCTGGCGATCAAGGATTAATGTTTGGCTACGCAAGTAATGAAACGGATGTGCTGATGCCTGCCCCAATTACTTATGCCCATCGCTTGGTCAAACGTCAAGCGCAAGTGCGTAAAGAGGGAATATTGCCTTGGTTACGCCCAGACGCAAAAAGTCAAGTCACATTGCGTTATGTGGATGGCAAACCCGTCGGTATTGATGCGGTGGTATTATCAACACAACATGCGCCAGAAATTGATAATAAAACATTACGTGAAGCGGTCAGAGAAGAGATTTTTAAACCGGTATTGCCGGCCCAATGGTTTGACAAAAATACACGAGTATATATTAATCCCACCGGTCGTTTTGTGATTGGGGGCCCAATGGGTGACTGTGGATTGACGGGCCGCAAAATTATTGTAGATACTTATGGTGGTATGGCACGACACGGTGGTGGTGCTTTTTCTGGAAAAGACCCTTCAAAAGTCGATCGCTCAGCAGCTTATGCCGGTCGTTATGTCGCAAAAAATATAGTCGCAGCCAAGTTAGCAGAACGTTGTGAAGTTCAAGTATCTTATGCTATTGGCGTTGCAGAGCCGACATCTATTCGGGTAGAAACTTTTGGAACTGGGGTTATTGATGAAGTCCGTTTGACTCAGTTAGTACGCGAACATTTCGATTTACGTCCCCGCGGTTTAATCGCCATGCTAGATTTATTGCACCCGATTTATCAAGATACTGCCGCTTATGGTCATTTTGGTCGTGAAGAAGAACAGTTTACTTGGGAACGTACCGATAAAGCCGATATCCTACGTCAAGCCGCTGGAATTTAATAAAGGGGACAGGAAAAAGGGGGCAGGGGACTGGTTATTGCCAATTCTCTATCATAATACCCAATAAGCGAGATTATTAATATTAGACATCTTTCCTAAATAACATTCATTCATTAAAATTCAATGATTTATAAAAATGGCGATATTCCATAAATAATTGATTTTAAAATAGAATTTTCGATTTAATAGGAAAAATGTCTATTGGACACCGTCATAAATTGAACTTTTGTCTTCTTTCAAACATAGCGAAAAATCTCAAACAGCTAAAGAATAATTTCTCGCTATACTCGAATCCTAAATACTGCACACGGGCACAATTTAAACTTTTGGGGGCAGGTAAAGTCTTTTTCTGACCCACCAACCTCGTTAGAGAAGTTAAGCTTGTTCCCGTGTTGAGTATAACAAATACTATTTCTTTAAAGAAATAGTATTTGTTTAAGAAATCAACAGAATTTTTATAATTTTCAATAGCAAACTGGAGAATAAATGAGTACACAACCCATTATCAATTTGAAACCAGATTACAAAGTAGCGGATATCAGTTTAGCCGAATGGGGGCATAAAGAAATTGCGATTGCCGAAACGGAAATGCCGGGTTTAATGGAATTGAGGAAAGAATATGGCAACGAACAGCCTTTAAAAGGCACTCGCATTGCCGGTTGTTTGCACATGACGATACAAACGGCGGTGTTGATTGAAACATTGATAGCACTTGGAGCCGAAGTTCGGTGGTCGTCATGCAATATTTTTTCAACTCAAGATCATGCCGCAGCCGCTATTGCTGATCAAAATATTCCGGTTTTTGCTTGGAAAGGAGAAACTGAGGAAGAGTTTTGGTGGTGCATTGAACAAACCATTTTTGGGCCTGATGGTTGGCAGCCCAATATGATTTTAGACGATGGTGGCGATTTAACACAAATCATGCACGAGAAATATCCTGACTTGCTTAAAAATGTGAAGGGCATTTCCGAAGAAACGACAACTGGAGTCCATCGTCTGTATGAAATGATGGCAGAAGGTTCTTTATTAGTGCCTGCCATTAATGTGAATGATTCGGTGACCAAATCCAAATTTGATAATTTATATGGTTGCCGTGAATCATTGGTGGATGGTATTAAACGGGCAACGGATGTGATGATTGCCGGTAAAATTTGCGTGGTTTTGGGTTATGGTGATGTGGGCAAGGGTTGTACTCAGGCATTTCGTGGCTTAGGGGCAACGGTGTGGGTGACAGAAATTGATCCGATTTGTGCTTTGCAAGCGGCTATGGAAGGCTATCGCGTGGTAACGATGGAAGAAGCAGCTTCGGCTGCGGATATTTTCGTCACAACCACCGGTAATGTCAATGTAATTACCCATGAACATGCCAAACAGATGAGGGATCAAGCTATTATATGCAATATTGGGCATTTTGATTCGGAAATTGATATTGCCGCATTGCGTCAATATCAATGGGAAAACATTAAACCACAAGTGGATCATGTGATTTTCCCTGATGGTAAACGCTTGATTGTGTTGGCAGAAGGTCGTTTGGTCAATTTGGGTTGTGCCACCGGTCATCCTAGTTTTGTGATGTCTAACTCTTTTACCAATCAGGTATTAGCACAAATTGAACTGTGGCAACATAATGAAAGCTATGAAAATAAAGTTTATGTGTTGCCCAAGCATCTTGATGAAAAGGTAGCCCGTATGCATTTGAAGCGGATTGGGGCCCATTTAACTCAATTAACATCTGAACAAGCTAAATATCTCAATTTGTCAATAGAAGGACCTTATAAGCCGGAACATTATCGCTATTAATTAATTATCAGTTACCAGTTACCAGTTACCAGTTATCAGTTATCAGTTACCAGTTATCAGTGAAGTGGCTCCAGAGAAGTTTTTTTTGGGGGGGATTTCAATACATCAATATTTTTTCATTGCCTTCCCTTAAACTTCGCCATCCATCAAATTGATTTTTTGGAATACCAATAGATGTTTATTTCCACTATCTATAATGGATTTTTTAACTGAATAAAGCTTAAAATTGTCAATATCGTACCATTTTAATAATTGATAACTGATAACTGATAACTGATAACTGATAACTGGTAACTGATAACTGGTAACTGAACATGAAATTGATAATAGTTAGTGGTTTATCAGGAGCAGGTAAAACTATTGCTTTACATAGCTTGGAAGATATGGGGGCTTATTGTGTTGACAATCTCCCAGTGGCTTTATTAGCTGCCTTTGCAGAACAAACCCGCAAACTGGGTAATCATTGCCCAGATTGTGTGGCAGTGGGTGTTGATGCCCGCACCATCACCGAACATGACATGCCTGCTTTGCTGCAAACCCTCAATGAAGCAAAGTTCCCTATTCAAGTAGTATTTCTTGAAGCGGATGATGCTATACTTCTTAAACGTTTCAGTGAAACTCGTCGTAAACATCCCTTAACAAAACAAGATGTACCCTTGGCAGAAGCCATTAAACGTGAACGTCAATTGCTTGAGCCGTTAGCCCATCGTGCTTATTGTCGTATTAACACGAGTCTCACGCATGTCCATCAATTGCGTGATATCATACGCTTACGAGTTGGATTACGACCTTCATCGGGTTTATCTTTACTATTTCAATCATTTGGTTTTAAATATGGTATTCCCTTTGATGCTGATTTTGTCTTTGATGTACGTTGTTTGCCCAATCCTTATTGGAAAACCGAATTAAGACGTTTGACAGGGCATGACGAAACAGTCAAACGCTTTTTACAAAGAGAACCCAAGGTACAGCAAATGCGTGAACAGCTCATTGTATTTTTAGAAACTTGGATTCCTCAATTTGCAGCCGAGAATCGTAGTTATCTTACCATTGCGATTGGTTGTACTGGTGGACAACATCGTTCGGTTTATTTTGCCGAACAGTTAGCTGAACATTTTAGTCAACGAAGTGATGTGGTATTGGTACGACATCGAGAGTTATCAGTTCTCAGTGAACAATTATCATCTAAAACTGATAACTTAAACTTCTAATTGATAACTTAAACTTCCATGAGCGTAGGCATTTTGCTAATTACCCATGACGATATTGGCTCCAGTTTGGTGGAAAGTTTGCGGCAAATGTTTGATACCTTGCCTTTGCCGATAAAAGTTTTACCCATACGTCATGAAAATGAGCCATTGGCGTTTTGCTACCATGCAGAAAATCTTTGTCAAAGCCTTAACAAAGGACATGGCGTGTTAGTTTTGACAGACATTTTTGGAGCAACACCCTGTAATATTGCCAATAGCCTCATTTCTAATTATCGGGTACGGGTTGTCTGTGGAGTGAATTTTCCTATGCTCGTTAAAATCATGAATCATCCGATGGCTGATTTAGACACATTGGCAAATAAAGCCATTTCAGGTGGTTGTCAAGGAATCTTTGATGTTAACTCGGTTCTTAATGGACAATAATTAGCTATTCAGTGACCAGTTATCAGGTACCAGATATTAGATATTTAAAATTTAGTGATGGATTATTGACAAATGATTTCAAATTGTTTGGCATGCAATGCTTCTTAATAGATATCATCTTTTGTTTTGCAATACGAAAAATCGGCATGGCGTTGGAGTTCAAAGCGAAGCTTTGTTAGCTATTGCGTTGGAGTTCAAAGCGAAGCTTTGTTAGCTATTGTGTTGGAGTTCAAAGCGAAGCTTTGTTAGCTATTGTGTTGGAGTTCAAAGCGAAGCTTTGTTAGCCTATACAAAGCACAGCGAAGAACTCCGACCAACGTGCCCACTATCCACTATGCGTTCAAAAATAAATAATAAGATTCCCATTTTTGAAGTGCTATGCGTAACATGAGTAAATAATTAATACTTGATATCTGATAATAGCTGATGCCTGATAACTGATAACTGATAACTAATAACTGATAAAAGATGTTGAGACAAACACTGACTATTGTGAATAAACTAGGGTTGCATGCACGAGCAGCCGCTAAATTGGTTAAATTAGCCTCACAATTTGAAAGTAATGTGCATGTGAAACGTCAACAACGCGAAGTGAATGGCAAAAGTATTATGGGGGTTATGTTGTTGGCAGCGGCTAAGGGAACAGAGGTTGAGTTAATTGTTGAAGGTGCTGATGAAACCACCGCAATGACCCAATTAAGAGATTTAATACAAAGCGGTTTCGGAGAAGAAGAGTGAGCTTAACCTTACATGGTATCGGGGTATCTAAAGGCATTGCTATTGGCAAAGTCCATATCATCAACCACGATCCGGTGGAGGTCCGCGAATATTCGTTACCCAAGCAAAATCTTGATGAAGAAGTGGCCCGTTTTCAAAATGCCATAGCGATAGCACGTCAGCAATTATTGCATATACGCGCTCAAATCCCGGTTGATACCACAGTCGATATTGCTGCATTTATGGAAGCCCATTTGCTGATGCTTGAAGATAGCCTGTTAACTAGAGTCCCGATTGATTTAATCTATGAACATCAGTGTAATGCCGAATGGGCCTTAAAAATGCAGTGCAAGAGTATCGTCGAGATTTTTGAGAAGATGGATGATCCCTATTTGAGTGCCCGTAAAAATGATGTGGTACAAGTAGTTACACGTATTCAGCGCATTTTACGAGGTTATACTGATATCTCGTTTGAACCTCAAGAGGTATACTTAGCTAATGCGATTGTCTTGGCTGATGATTTAAGCCCAGCAGATACCATCCTCATGCAACATCATGGCATTTTCGCGTTCGCCACTGAGTATGGTGGTCCAACATCGCATACTGCTATTTTGGCCCGTAGTTTAGGCATTCCAGCCATTATTGGACTACGGCACGCACGTTCCTATATTCAACCAGATGACACAGTGATTGTCGATGGTTTTCAAGGAGTCATATTGGTTGGGCCCGATAAACGCACAGTCCGTTATTATCGAATGCGCCAGTATGAAGAAAAACGTTACCGTGATGCGCTAAGCAAAATAAAATCCTCACCCACGATAACTCGTGATGGGATACCGATTACTTTACATATCAATATCGAATTTCCAGAAGATATGGCTGCCGTCAAACGGGTGGGAGGAGACGGAATCGGATTATATCGAACCGAATTTTTGTTTATGAATCGCCAAACACCACCGGATGAAGAAGAACATTTTGACGCTTATAGCCAAGTGATTTCTGCCTTAAAAGGAGGTCAGGTGACAATACGCACTCTTGATCTGGGTGCTGATAAACAAGTTGTCGATATCCGCCGTGATAACTCATCAACCACAAATTCAGCCTTAGGCTTACGTGCGATTCGCCTGTGTTTAAAAGAACTTAAATTATTTAAGCCGCAATTACGGGCCATTTTGCGAGCCTCTGCTCTTGGGCAAGTACGCATGATGATTCCTATGCTTTGTGATTTACATGAATTAGTCCAAGTTCAAAAAATCATAAAAGACATTAGGCAAGAGTTAAACCAAAGATCGCTAAAATTCAATCCCAATATGCCGTTGGGTGTAATGGTTGAAGTGCCAGCTATGGCCATTTGTACTGATTTAGTCGCTTCTCAAGTCGATTTTTTATCAATAGGTACTAATGACTTGATTCAATATACTTTAGCCGTTGATCGAGGAGATGAAGCAGTTAATTATTTATATGACCTTCTACATCCAGCTGTGTTACGTTTGATTAAAATAAGTATTGATGCTGCTCAAAACGCCGGGAAACCGATCAGTTTGTGTGGCGAAATGGCTAGTGATAGTCGTTATGTCCGATTATTGCTTGGACTTGGGTTGCGCTCGTTTAGTGTTAATCCAGAAGCTTATTTAGAGGTAAAACAAATTATTAATAATACCTATCTAAATGGTTTATCTCCGATAGCCAATAAAATTCTTGACACCGGTTCTCAAACTGACATCGCTGATTTATTGGAAACAATCAATAATTCTTAAAGGCGAATAGTTAGCCTAGAACTTAGGAATCAAGGATTTAATGACTTCCACAATTCTTAAACCAAACCTTTTTGGTTTTTTAAACAGGTAGGTTTAGTTCTCGGTATTTAGGCGATTTCCAGAAATAAATATACCGGGAATCGCTGCCTGAGCTTGTCGAAGGCAGTTATTGCGATTGCCTTCGACAAGCTCAAGCAGCGGTATAATTTTTTCTGGAAATCACCTTAGGTTGTTGAGCCGGTAAAAACATTGAATTTTCTTAGCAACACTTCTCAACAAATCATAGGTGTTCGGGATTTCTACGTGAACCTTGCTGATGTATCTGTAGGTCGGGTTACGCTTCGCTAACCCGACCTACACTTAAAAATCAATAGGTTAAAAAAACCACGACACCTATGCTCAACAAATAGTAATTTCTTTAAAAAATACTATTTGTATCATTAACTATAGAGGGTGCATAAGTTCTATTGATATTCAAATTAAGAAACCCAGTTTTTTGACAAAAACTGGGTTTTTTTCTGTTATAGAATTATCCAGAAATGTTTTCCGATGAAAAATACAATTTCTTTAAGGCAACTCGCAAGAAATAATATACCAACGAAATATCGTGTCCAACTTCAATATCAGGAATTGAAACGGGTATTTTATTATTTGCGAGTTGCCTAAAGAAATTGTATTTTTATTTTCAAAGAACTCATGTTACGCACAATGCTTCAAAAATTGTACTCCTTCGTTTTAAAGCCCCCCTTTTTTTTTAAAAGATTTTAGTGGTTTAAATTTCATCAAGAAGAATGCGTAACATGAGTTAAAAAAGCCAACATAAATTTTGGACAACCACTCAAATTTCAATTCTTTATTCTCATTTTCAACTCATTATGACAACACCAATCCCTTTAGATACCCTTCATGAAACGCTTGAAAAAGGCTCAAATGCCGAAATCGAAGCACTCGTCGAAAAATTACATCCTTCTGAAATTGCTGATATTTTAGAATCTTTACCGCCTAAACAGCGTGATCAATTATGGCAACAAGAAAATCTTGAACAGGAAGAAGTACTCCCTTATGTGAATGACGGTGTGCGCGTTGAATTAATGCAAGATATGCCATTGGCTGAACTCGCAGCTGCTACGCAAAGTATGGATACCGATGATGCAGTAGATATGTTGCAAGATTTGCCTGATGAGAAAGTAGAAAAAGTCATGCAGGCAATGGATATGCAACACTACCAACGTTTAAGACAAGTATTATTTTATCCGGAAGATTCAGCCGGTGGTTTAATGAATACCGATATTTTGCTAGTGCGTGTCGAAATGACTTTAAAAATAGTTCTTCGCTATTTACGTAGTTTTGACAAATTGCCGGAAAAAACCGATGTGTTGATGGTGGTAGATTGCAAAAACTGTTATCGGGGAGTGTTATCAATCATGGATTTATTAACGCATTCACCCAAATTAACGGTTGAACAAGTGATGTCTACAGAGATAGAAGCCATTGATGCACAATTATCGACACACGAAGTGGCTCGTTTATTTGAACAACGCGATTTCTTATCTGCCCCGGTTATTGATGAACAAGGTATTTTAGTGGGTCGTATCACCATTGATGACGTAGTTGATGTCATTCGTGCTGAAGCCGATCATCATTTAATGGGCCGTGCCGGCTTAGATGAAGAAGATGATATGTTTGCTCCAGTGTTAACAACAACACGCAATCGTGCTGTTTGGTTAGGTATTAATTTAGCAACAGCCTTTTTAGCAGCTTATGTAATTGGTTTATTTGAAGATACTTTAGATAAAGTGGTCGCATTAGCTGTTTTAATGCCAATTGTTGCCAGTATGGGTGGCATTGCTGGCAGTCAAACATTAACCGTTATGATTCGTGGCATGGCAATCGGTCAAATTACAGAGACTAATACACCTTTTTTATTAAGAAAAGAAATTTTTGTGAGCATATTAAATGGTATCGTATGGGCGATTGTGGTTGCTATCATTGCAATACTTTGGTTTGATAGTATCAAACTTGGATTAATTATTGGTAGTGCTATTATTATTAATCTTTTTTTTGCATCGCTAGCAGGGGTATTGATTCCTTGGATTCTAAATAGCTTATCTATTGATCCTGCATTAGCAGGCGGTGTAATTTTAACCACAGTAACAGATATTATTGGTTTTGCAGCATTTTTAGGTTTAGCAACCGTGTTTTTATTAAATTATGTTTAAGCCAATATGTTTAAATCAAATTGAATACCTTAATATCAAATTCTTTCTTGAAAACTTGTTTGGAGTCCAAAATTTATTTTTGATTATAGCGTTTTTGAGTTTAATGCGTTACAGTGTTATAGAATTAATCTATTAATTTATCAAAAATTTAAACAATATTCACTGTATTTTATTCAATCGGGAATTACTATACTTGGATTCTGATTAACTTAAAATATTCTTGAAAACTTTATTTATAATCCAAAATTTATTAACTCATGTTACACATAAAATTTCTCACATCTTGTCATTTCCAGCGAAGTGAGAAATCTATAACGCTTCAATATTTCTGGCTTCACTCAAAACGACCGCATTTTTGAGACAGAATAAAAATAGAATCATTTTTTTGGTCCCAAAAACCTTATTTTTATAGCACTTCTCACTTGAATGAACCCCTAGATACAAAGAATACAAATGGTGGGCAACAACAAAACGTTACTAACCTTACAGTTCACCAATCATCAAAAGAGTATCCACACAAGTGAAATTTTCTATATTATTCTAGGTTATGGGGATTTTTTTTCTTTATACTCTCTTAATAAATATGAAAAAACCCATTATTGCTATTACGCTCGGTGATCCAGCCGGCGTTGGTCCTGAAATTGTCGTTAAATCCTTTTCTGATCCCAAAGTGTATGAAGTTTGTCGTCCTTTGGTGATTGGAGATAAAAGCGTTATTGCCAACGCCTTAACATTTTGCAACAAGACAGCAAATATTCATATTATTGAAAAACCCAAACAAGGTAAATACCAATTGGGTACGATTGACTTAGTTAATTTACAAAATATAGAGATTGCCAAATTGCAAATTGGTACTATACAAGCAATGTGCGGACAAGCAGCTTATGATTATATTGAAAAAGCCGTCCAATTAGCCATGGCTGGCGAAGTAGAAGCTTTGGCGACAACACCAATTAATAAAGAATCTCTTCGAGCAGCCAACATTGAACATATTGGACATACAGAAATGTTGGAAACTTTAAGCCAAACCAACGACCCTTTAACCATGTTTGAAGTACGAGGCATGAGAGTTTTTTTCCTATCTCGGCATGTTTCACTGCGGCAATCGTGTGATTTAGTCACCAAAGAACGAGTTTTAGAATACATCATGCGTTGTACCGGAGCCCTCAAACAATTAGGTATCACGGAAGGCACAATGGCGGTTGCCGGTCTCAATCCGCATTGTGGAGAGCATGGCTTATTTGGCGATGAAGAAGTCACACAGGTTGAACCGGCTATCAAAGAGGCCCAAGCACGAGGCTATAACGTTGTTGGGCCAATTGGGGCCGATTCCGTTTTTCATCAAGCCTTGCAGGGTCAATATAATTCTGTTCTCTCGCTCTATCACGATCAGGGCCATATTGCGACTAAAACGGTTGATTTTGAAAGAACTATTTCAATTACCAATGGCTTACCGTTTTTGAGAACTTCCGTTGATCATGGTACTGCTTTCGATATTGCTGGCAAAGGCATCGCCAGCGAAGTCAGTTTGACAGAAGCGATTTTATTAGCGGCTAAATATTCGCCTTATTTTACGAATAAGGAAGGATAGGATTCTATAGACGTTCTAAATGTTCAAACTTGGCAGATTTTAAAAACCTGGCAGGTTTAATTTCGGTTTTTTAGGTTGGTAAGCAGTTGGCGGTTGATGAGCTTATCGAATCATGAGCTTATCGAACCATTGACTCTTCATCATTCCTAAAGAAAATCCTACTTTAGTATCATTGATAGAGACGAACCTGCGTGTTCGCCTTTTTTGAAAATAATTATCTGAAACACCATTCTTGAAGCACTTTATTTTGGAGTTTTCAACGAAGTGTCTACCTGACTTTGACTTTATACTGAAACGAAGTAACGAAGCGAGATCAAATTCGGCAAGTCAGCTAGATAAGGAACCTCACGATTCCCAAACCATACGTGCCACTTTTACCGCATACCGCTCAAGCATTGCAAACATTCTACAAAATAGAGAATGCAGCTATAATTGAAAGTGGAGTCGAGAATGATGTGGAGCCAAACTAAATTAGGTGATTTCTAAGAAAAATTATACCACTGCCTGAGCGGTTGATGAGCTTGTCGAATTATGTCGAAGGCAACCACTGCCTTCGACAAGCTCAGGCAACGACTATTTATTTCTGGAAATCGCCTTAAAAGTCTTTTTATTTTGCCCATTCTGATTCAAATCATCAAATAAAAAAAAGCCCCTTAGCCATTTAAAGCTAAGGAGCTTTTAAATCATTTTGACCGTTTGAAGTATGATAGTTTTTCAGATAAATAATTTCACAAAGGGCATAGGTTTGCCCCTACATCACGCCGGTAGGGGCGAACCTGCGTGTTCGCCCTCTTTAGTGAAATTATTTTTCTGAATCTTTATAGGTCAGCAAAAATATTTTAACTTTTCTAAAAATACGCAAGGCTCAACTTTTTTAACTATCTGATTTCATTGGCTGATATTTTTGGTGGATACGCTTCTATTTATTCACCTACAGAAAAATCAATAGCTTATAACTAAAAGTTGAGCTTCGCGTAAAAATGCTATTTCTTAAAGAAATAGTATTTTTCGCTTCTCAGCCGGTGTGGATATCTATTGTGCTTATTTCTTACGCCACAATGTCGTGGTTGAAGCAATACCAAAAATATCTTGGCTTGGGTAATTCTCTTGTTGTTTCGTGATCTGCTTGCCTTCCAATTTCTGGAGACGTTTAAAGATTTCCCAATGCAAATCCTTGAAAGGGGCACCATTATTCGTATAAGCGGCTAACGCAGCAACATACTCATTTTGGTGAGCATGAAGTAATCCCAAAAAAAACTCATGAGAAGTAAATTGCCGATCCATTTTTTGGAATGTTTCTTCAAAAAAGGTTTCCAACTGGTCAACTGGATTTGTCATCAGAGTCATTTTTCCTTGAGGTTGATAAAAAGAATTAATAGAAATTGTTTTAGCAGTATCATATTATATAGTTTTGACGGTATTAAAAATACTTATTTCTTTAAGAAATAGTATTTTTGACCGGAAACAAAACTTTTATAACTATACCGGTCAGGTAGTATCACCACGAAATATTTCTTGCTGTAAATTTTCCTGTGATACAGGAAAAAACAATTTTTTGCGTGAAATAAAATCAATGGGTTGACTCATCTAAATCTAAGCATCACAGGATTTTTTACAGCAAGAATGAATTTCAAGAACAAATTAGGTATTATGAAGATTTTTACCACGAAGTCAAAAAAAGGTCAAAAAAAATCCCCTATTCCTAGAAACAAAAGTGTGAAATTTCACCTTTTGAACTGGGGATAGGGGATTTTTATGAGTTTTGAAGATTATAGCAATCTTGCTTGTATTAAGAAATACCACGACTTAATTTCAGCAAAGGAAAATGGATGACGATAACTACTTGAAGTTTAAGCTTCCTCATCCACTTCAGGTTCATCAGGTTCTTCAGGTTCTTCATGAGCGATGCCTTTATGGCAATCAATACAAGTCTTTTGTCCCTCAAGCTCCTGTTCCATTTCAAGCCTTTTAGCAGGATCAGTTTCTGCTGCGAGTTGAGCACGCGCTTCTTTCACTCTGTTATGTTGTTTATGTGCTGAACGGATTTGTGAATCTAAATCCATGTGTTCAAAAGAATGACATTCTCGGCATTCCCGTGAATCAGTAGCCCGCATTTTCGCCCAAACTCGATTAGCCATATCCCAGCGGTGGGCTTCATATTTCTCAGGGGTATTAATTGTCCCAATCACTTCATGAAAAACATCTTTGGCAGCCATCAATTTAGCCCAAAGTTTTGGTCCTAAATCACGTGGTACATGGCAATCAGCACAACCGACTGTAACCCCAGATGCATTGTTATAATGCACATTCTCTTTCATTTCATTGAAGTTAGTCTTCATGGAATGACACGAGGTACAAAATTCGGTAGTATTAGTGGCTGTTAAGACAACACCGAAAACACCATAAAAAATCACGCCCGCCATAAATATGACCGTACCAAATACCCACAGTTTTTTATTTGATTTACGTGGTTCATTTTGATCCATTTGATCCATATTTTTATCTGCTCCTAAATTTGTTGGACAAAATTGCTTATTGATTATGTTTCGAGAAAATGAACGAAATAACAAATATTAAAGATATTCTTAATAAAAGATATTCTTGATATGAAAATCAAGTATAGCAATCGGATCAACCTGTGGTTCAACCTGTTCTGTGATTGCATTTTCCTCTGTCGTTACTGTTTCATCAACGACTTCTTCTGCATTAATAGCAACTGATGAAAAAACCATTAGTACGAAAAAACTAAAGAACACAAAACTTTTTCTTCATCTATCTGCTCCTTTATGTTGGTTTGTCTTAAGATGCCCTAAGCTTTTAGCTTTGGAAATCAAAAATTTTTTTCTGTTAAAAAAAAACCCTCACCGAATAAACGGTGAAGGCTTTTGAATTTTTTAGGAATATATTTGGATAACATTTTAGTGTTTCGGGAAATCACTTTCGTTCATTCCCGAAACAACATTTTCAACTATATTTTATTGTTATCCAAAGTTCAATTTCCTATTTGTCAGTTTTTCCTTCATATCTATCTATAAACTCTTGCCGTTGTTTCATGCGGAGTTCGGCTTCATCCTTAGGCATGTTACCACTATAGAACGCATGACCAGTACTCTTCACAGTTTTGCCAGTTTGTACATCAACAACTTCATACTGATCAGTGATGACGAGGTCATAAATTCTCTTGAGTTCAGCGGCTTGTGCTCCTTTTGTGGTGGTTTTTCCATCAACCACAATTTCCTCTTCAGAATCCTTATTTTCTTCCATCAATTCTTCAAGTTCAGGCAAGTACTTACCATACCAATGTTTAGCCACTTCATAGTTGCCATGCCATTGTGTCCAATCAGGACCCATCATAGAAGCACCGTGACGAGCACGACGACCTTCATGATGCCAAATTTCAAACCACGTATAATCAATGTGGTTAGCAAATTTCTGGTCTCTCTTCAAAAGCGGTATAGCAGCATTGTACATTGCTAAGCCTGGAAGACCAAATTTATTATTGTAGAGCGCGATTTGAGCGTCATATTGGATATAGAAGCTCTCAATGAAGGGACCACCATGACAAGAACTACAGACTTCTTTCATAGTGTCACGACGTTCTTCCCAACCAACACTCGCACCATGTGCCAATCCCATTGCCGCATCCGTTTTTTCTGGACGGATTGAAATGGCTGGACGATTATTCCAAGAAATACGCATACCGACATCATGGCTGACCGGCAAATTTTTGGTCGCACTCATGTGACAGGTGGCACAGGTTGGTGCTGCATCATAGTCTTCACCGGCAATCCATTTGGCGCGATCCATGTTCATTTTATCTTTGTTAGCATGGAAGGCTATGCCATGTTTGGATTCGTAATAAATCTCTTCTTGTGGATGATCAGGACCCATGTGGCATTTACCACAGTTTTCTGGATGGCGAGCTTGTTCCACTGAGAATTTATGACGAGAATGGCAAGCTGAACAGGAACCTCTGGATTTGTCAGGATTAATTCGTCCAATACCAGTGTTGGGCCAAGTTGCTGGGTCTAAACGAATAATATTGCCATCTTCAGATTCCAGCGGTGGATCAAGAACCTTGACTTCTGAACCATGACATTGCCAACAACCATTGACAACAGCGGCGGAGACACCATCAGGAAAAGCCGGGGTTACCATTGCACGATTACCTTCCGCTACGTCGGCTAACAGGTTGTCTAATGAACCAATAATACGCCCGCCTTGGGCATGGTGAGAGGCTTGATATTCGTCAACCTCCCTTTTGTGGCAGTTACCACAGTCTTTTGGAGAGACAATGATGGAAATGTTTTTATTGACCCGTTTTCCATCATGAATAAAGGCATCAGGATCATCTTTATCAGCTGCATGACATTCATAACAACCTACATTGGCACGGTAGTGCTTACTATCGCCCCATTGTTGAACAATGCTTTGGGAGATTTTCTTATGGCACGCCACACATTCCTTAGTCTCATCCGAGAATTCCCCGTTGCTGGGGGGGGCATCAACAGAAGCGATGCTGGCGGTTTGTAGTAACAGCAAAGCGGCACCGACTAACAATGCCCACAATTTTTGACTCATAATCTTTTTCTCCTTAAAAATAAGGTTAAAAAGCAAATAGATAGTGGTAAATTTTTCTAATATTGGCGTTTTAATGTGGAGATATTGGTTTGGTATTAATTTATAACATACCTAAAAAAGTGACAAACAAATTTCTCTTTAGTTTGTAAAATTAGCTCAATTGCTATCCTCACAAAAAAAAAGCGCCCATAAAAAATTTTTACCACATATTATAGTGAAGTTGATAAAACATCATAAAGCTTTAAAAACAACTGAAAATGATAATAATATCACTAAAATTTATCAGTTAAAAACACTTATATGTACCAACTACTTAAAAAACACCTGAGCAATACTTAAAGCATCCACATAATAACATCAAAAAATATAAAGAATTATAAAATTCTCTATTGGTATTCATTGATATTTTTTATAAGCATGATATATCATGTCATTAACTAATGCAACCCTTATTCAAAAAAAAATTATACTTTGATAAATCAATGATAAATCAATTATTTAGTGCTAAATAATACATTTTGGAAAGTTTCTCTTAAATCTTGTTTGCTCATTTTTGGATGATATTTTTACAAAGAAATTTTCGTCTGTACTTAACATAAATCAAAAATTAAGGATATTTATGGTAAAAATGACCAAAACTCAATTGAAAGTGCGAGAGATAAATCATAATTTTTCTATATAAAACATGATATTTCATCATAGAGTGTTTTTCAAAAACTGTCTGAAACATTGGAATAAAATAATATTATAAAATTATAACTAATGGTTTTAATTAATTTTTTTGAACTGGGTTGTATTTATTAATTAAACGATATATGATGTGCCGCAATTAAAAAAGGACAAGAATTTATCGTATCAAGATTGAATTTTTTGTTCTAAATGCAAAAAAAATTGAGTAATTTTGTAACTTATTGTATATGTGTTATTTTTTTAAAATTCCAAATTCGTTCCTCATTCCCGAACCAAAGCTCAGCGAAGCTAAATCTCAACACTTAATTATCCGATCTGAGTTTTTTGATACCCTATTTTTCTTGGTTTCGATGGTAGAGATTAGGAGAAATTTATTTTTGGAATGTGTAAAGTATCATTTATTGTAATTTTAAGAAAAACTTAACATTTATTCATGAAATTTAGATTATATTTATTATCTTGACATAAAGGAGATTTAAATTAATGAGTAGAAAGACCACTTTGACTTTGATCATGGGAGCCTCTCTTTTCTTAGGGGGAACGACAATCGCCGTTGTTGCATCGGATGGTGCCACACTGGCGAAGGAAAAGTGCGAATCTTGTCATGGCAGTGATGGCAATAGCAAGTATGATGAAGTACCTAATATCGCGGGCTTATCTGAGTACTATCTCACCGAGACCATGAAGGCTTATGCGAAGGAAAAGGATGGTAGACCTAGCGAAAACTTCAAGGTTGAGGGGCAGGATGAGACCAATATGAAGGCTGTGGTTAAGGAACTCAGCGAGGAACAAATAGTCGCGTTGGCTAAGCATTTCTCAGAGCAAGACTTTGATGCCCGCAAGCAAGACTTTGATGCTGCGCTTGCCAAAGCTGGCGAAAAGGTCTATAAAAAGCGGTGTAAGAAGTGTCATACTGATAAGGGCCGTGAGGCTGACGACGATGCCGGTATTTTAGCAGGACAATCCATGACTTATCTTAAAGTCGAACTTGGCTACTTTAAAGATGGTTCAAGATGGATGGATGATAAAATGGCTGTCCAGTTGAAGAAATTAAAAGAGGGGGATTTAGAGAAACTTCTCCATTATTTCGCTAAACAACAGTAATCTAAGGTTTGTTTCATTTTCTTAGATGTGTGGCAAAAAATACTATTTCTTAGAGAATTATAGTATTTTTAAAACAGCTGAAATTTATCTGGATAATTTCCAGAAACCAAGGTTTCGGGAATTCCTTATTCCCGAAACACTAAAAAAAACCTTAAATTACCTTCCTTTTTTTGAAAACCTAAATCTTCTTCGCTTAACTTTTCCCATTTCTTTTAGTCACTTACGTGATGCACTAAATTTCTCAAGTATTTCCATTGATCGTCATTACGCTCCGTTACTCTGTTTCGAGCTTCGCTTAGAAATAATTATCGTGATAATAATTTATTGAATATGATGTGTTTTTACATCGAACTCCGGTTAGCTTTACCCATTTTGGGTTTCTGATTCCCAATTCCCAATGATCTCGCTTCACTCGTTACTACGTTTCCCAATTCCCAATTTACCATTAGAAATGTCAAAATATCAAGAGGCTAAATTAGAAGCTGATAACAGTCTTTTTATCGGATTACTCATTTTTATGGTTTGGTTACCGATGCCTTTAGGAAGTAATCACCCTTGGGCCTGGGCCATCATGGAAGTATGGGTATTTATTTTATCTTTTATTTGGTTATCGAAATTCTTGCAAGGACAAGTTAGAATTACGCCGGTTTTTAAGAAAGCCAAATGGATACTCATTTTATGGCTATTATGGTTAATTTATATTACTTTTCAATGTATTCCGTTGCCCTATTCATGGGTAACCTGGATGTCACCAGAAGCTGCTTCTTTTCATATTCCTATCAATTCAAGTCATAAAATAAGCCTTTCCGTTGATCCTCATGCTACCTTCGTCTCATTACTCAAAAGTATTTGTTATGTGTTGCTATTTATGCTCACACTATTACTGATTAACCGGCGACGGCGATTGCGTTGGTTTGTCTATGCCATCATCTTTAGCGGACTGTTTCAAGCCATTTATGGCAGTTTTATGACTTTATCCGGTTTAGAATACGGATTTTTTCATCAGAAAACGACAGGTATGGGCGTGGCGACAGGGACTTTTGTGAATCGGAACCATCTTGCTGGTTACCTAGAAATGTGTTTAGCAGTAGGAATTGGTTTATTAATAGCCCAACTAGGTAATTCAAAGCTATCGAATTGGCGACAACGTTTGCGCTCTTTGATTGACTGGCTATTAAGCGGCAAAATGCGATTACGATTGTATTTGGTGATGATGGTGATTGCTTTAGTGCTAACGCACTCTCGAATGGGTAATACCGCATTTTTTGTTAGTTTAATGATTGCTGGCTGTATCGGTTTAATATTATCTCGTCATGCGACTCGTGCTACAGTATTCTTGCTTACCAGCCTTATTATTATTGATATATTGATTGTTGGTACTTGGTTTGGTATAGACAAGGTAGCACATCGCATAGGACAAACTACCTTCGCTACCGAAACCCGCGATGAAGTAGATATTGATGTATTTCCCTACTGGCGAGATTATTTATGGACTGGTTCTGGGCTTGGCAGTTTTTATACCGTATTTCCACGTTATCAAGGACAAGATGTGGGAGGTTATTATGATCATGCTCATAATGATTATTTGGAATTTGGAGCAGAAACGGGCATTATCGGTTTTTTCTTGGTAGGAAGTTGCGTTATTTTCACACTGTGGGTGGCATTATTAGCCCAATACCGACGACGTGATCCACTTTATCGAGGCATCGCTTTTAGTGCAACAATGGGCATTATCGCTTTGCTTATTCACAGCATCGTTGATTTTAATTTGCAAATTCCAGCCAATGCAGCGACTTTTATGGTGATCTTAGCATTAGCATGGATTGCGTGTTTTTTACCAAGTTCAAAATAAATTTGATCAAGCAAAGCTCATTACTTCGCTCATGTTACGCACAGGGCTTCAACCAAAAAAATCCCTATTAACCCTAATATTTTTTATCCGCACGCTCTCTCCCTCCCCCTTCGACATGATTCGACAGGCTCATCAACCGATCTCATCAACCGCTCAGGGACCACCTAATCTCCTCCCGCTGGGAGAGGGATCGTTTTCTGGTTCCAACGCTTCGGCGTTGGAATCCTTATGTGACGCTTCGCGTCACTCCTTTTTTCAAATTTTCAAAATGGCAAAGTCTATATAACTCAATTTAAGATTGCTATAGATATAGCAATTTCCGATTGAATAAAAAACAGTCGGAATTATTTTAAAGTATTAATTTTAAAATATTAATAGCTACAACGCTATAAGGCTATACTCGCTAATTAATATGTTGTGAAGCAATGTCTATCCATTGCTTTTGTACTTTACGATAATTTCTGGGTAACTGTTTAGCACGAGTTATAATCTCATTAAAGAGTTCCTGTGCTTTTTCGGTTTGTCCTAATTGTGTCAGTAATAATGCATAGCGACATTTCGCTTCATAACCTGAATAGTAGGAAACTAGCACTTCATACTCTTCTAAAGCCGCTTCTATTTCTTCTAATACTTCAAGAGAACGCGCAAATAACAAATGTCCTTCTTGTGATTTAAAGGTCGGATTAACTTCAATGATGCGAGTTAACATCGCTTTTGTGTCGGCATAATCACCCTGAAGAAACAACGCAGTTGCCAATCCCAACATAATATGGGGATCATCTTGATAAATACCGCTTAACGCATGGTTATATAACTCAATACCTTTTTCGTATAAGCCCTCTGCAACATACGCATCCGCCAATTTGACTTGATTTTCAACATTGTCAGAGATTTCTAAATTTTCGATTAACGATTTTAATTCATAGTTAGGTTCAAAGGTTTTAAGCACTTTCGTCGTTGCCATTTGAGTGGTGGGACTACCGCGCAGTTCTGGCAGAAGTTCTACCAATAAATAGGCTAAACAGCCTAATAAAGAAAAGAAAAAGATAGCCCAAACCCAGATCGTGTTTCGTCCGGTTTTAATGACATGGACAATAAAAGCTATTTGGATGGCTACCGATAAAATAAACAGTATTGACATAAGGTTAATTATCAATTATGAATAGTGAATGAATAATTATATAGCGTTTTTGCGTTTAATGCGTTACCGCGTTATAGCGTTTAATACATGAATTATCAATAAATTGAAGGATATTAAACGTATTTTATTCAATCAGAAATTGCTATATTTGCTCTAAAATGATGACACAAATAGTATTTCTTAAAGAAATACTATTTGTTGAAGATCATCAAAAACTTTTTCTTTTTTAAAGTTCAACCGGTGGTAAATGTTCTCCTGGATCAGTCGGTAATTCAAGTATTGCAGGGTTCTTTTCATTTTGAGTCAAAGATGGGGAATAACCAATCCATGATTCTAAATCGGCACCATATTTTCTAGCTAATAAAGCTATTAAACAAGATGATGTCATACCAGTTATATGGCATAATCGGTTAACGATGTCGATTGTCTCCTTGCCATTGAGTGTGATAGACATTTCGTTGTTATTCGTATCTGTCATTGCAACATTCCTAATACACTACAAAACTGTGAATTTTCCTTAACAATTTTAAAACGCCCAGCAGTTTGATCGACAATCGGTTTTGCCAATACCGCAGAACCACCAACAATAACCACCTCGCCAAGTTCAGACAACCATTTTGCCCAACTTAATTTCAGTTTATTGCGAATATCATCTAACCATTGAGAGACATAAATGGGAAATTTATCGGCAAAATTGATATCCATCGTGCCGTAGGAGAGAGAACCATCAGCTATGGCATCCATAATTAAACTTAATTGCGGTGTAGTATCTAAGCGAATCAATTTTGGATGTTGAGCAACAAATTGGGCAAGTTGATAAGTACCACCAACAATAATCCTTGATTCCCTAATCAAAGTGCCATTTTTAGTATACAATTGTCCTATCCCCGTTTTGCCTCCCAAATCAAGAATGCCATTGATGCGAGCATATTTAAAAGATTTATTCGCCAGTACCCATTTAAATGCACCAAGTGTTTCCGGTTGCACCTCTACCTTTTCAATTTCTATTTTTAACTCCTCACCATTACGTTTAATTTGATGAGTACCGGTTAAACCTTTTACGATGGCATCGACTTTTTCTTCTTGCAATTCATTAGGCAATGCACAAACGAGACGTTCTACCGTGATTTGTTGAGTACCGCCTCCAGCATCGATCATGGCTAAAGCCAATTTCGGTGCCAAAAACGCTTTTTCCGATTCAAATGTGGGATTACCGCCTAAATCTTGAGCAACATTTCCCACTGCCCACGATTTTTTAACGAGATTAGTATTAACTCCTTGTAAATAATGAATTACCACCGAATTTTTATCTGAATGTGGCATATCCCATTCTTCTAAATCTTTATACCATGAAGGTAATGTTTTTATAGCACCATTACTGGTACAGGATTTGAGTAATCGATTACCAATATCAATGGCTAATTGGACTTTCCGTTGAGATTTTAAATTAAACATATTAATATAGCGAATGGCGAATGGCGAATAGTGATTAACGGAAATATAATAGAGATTATTTCATTTTTTAAGTCGTTTTCAAAATTAACTTAATGGCATTGAAGCTTGGAATTCAAAGCTTTAGCTTTGTTTTTTTATTAAAGTAACCACTTAATTTTGAAAATGACTTAAAATTAAATCATTTTATTAACTCAACAATATCACATTACATCCAAAATAAATTTTGGACTCCACAATAAGACGATTTTTGGAGTCCAAAATTTATTTTTGAAAATACCTCAATTTACCCTCTAATTGAAATCTGATATTGTCAAGTTAAAATAATATTTTTAACTCCATCCATAAATTCGGTTGAATCAATAAAATCTATATAACTTTAAAATCTATACAACTTTAACGTTATGAAAGAGACAATATCGACATTTGATGGATTGAAAGAGTTAATACTGTCGGTTCATTCAAATGCTATAATTTATTGATTTTAAAAGAGCATGATTTATGCAACTGCAAAGGTCATTTACTTTGTAAATGATTGAATTTTAAAAACTTCAAAAAAAATGAACGAACCGACAGTTAATATTTTATAATTTTTAAATCAATTGGCTTGATTGGTTAGGGACGTTATTCGTAATAACTGACGCATTATCAATAAATACTATTTCTTTTCGATCTAGCTTATGTAGAAACCTCTATTTCAAACGACGTATTTCACTGAAAACTCCGGAGAACTTTTTTGTATCTTGTATTTTCAAAGACTTACATGGATATGGTCAACTAAAAATCAAAGACTTACAGAGTTATCCAGAGTTTTCAGTATTTCACCTATGTTATTTACTGCCGTGTCTCTTAATGAGCTTTGGGACAAGACAATCCGCCGAAGCCTATTTTTATTCATTATAAAGCAAGCAATGGCGTTTTGAAATATACCACCTTTATCCTCACTTTCTTATGTTTCGTACACTCTCCAACAAAATAAATTAACCTAAATTTCAATGAAATCGGTATTCGTTCTCCAACATAGCTATGAGTCCTCTATATCAAGAGAGGAAGAAACAAAATTTATTGGAGTCTATTCAAGTAAGGACAAAGCTAAGAAGGCCGCTGATAGACTAAGTCAACAACCTGGATTTAAAGAATTGACCGATTATTTTTATATCGACGAATACAAAATAGATCAAGATCATTGGGAAGAGGGATTTATTACTCAAACTTATGAGCCAATTTGGTCAGTATGGAGACAAGATGATAATAACAATATATTTCTATTCAAAAATGGTCTTACTGAAACAGATGCACTCAGATTAGTAAAAGAATATGAAGCTAAAGGTCATAAACAAACCTATTGGGCTAAAGAAAATCGGTGAAATACCTCTACTCTGGAGAACTTTTTTGCGTATAGTATTTTCAAATACGTGAATAAAATAAATTTAAAATCAAAAGTTTATAAAATTTTCTGTGGAATATTTGGTTGCTATACTGTTGCAGACATCTGGACATTTTGTACGTGCAAAAGTTGCAGAACTTGATACCGATTGCCCAATTGTGATGCTCGAACATAGCAGAGAATATAGTGAAAGTATGGAAGCAGAAACTATTCTTAAGATTTTAAAATCCATTGTAATGACCTATTTTCCTCGAAGTTTAACTTAGCTTCCTTTGTAGAATGGTCCACTCTCACTTCGTTAGTTACTTCATTGCGCTTCTCTACTCACCTTATATTAAAAAAATTTAATGACATATAAAAATGAAAAACAAATTAGTTCTATTTTGTTAGATTTCGTGTAGGGATGGATAAAGCATCCGCGTATCAGTCCCTAATTACTCTAAATTTTTTGTAGAGACGTTTCGCATTATAAACCTACAAATCATTAGATTTTATAATTATAAAATGTAACAAAGTAAAATTAGATAATTAAATAAAAAATTGATAACTGATAACTGATAACTGATAACTGATAACTGCTCACTGATAACTGATAACTGATAACTGCTCACTGATAACTGCTCACTGAAAAATGCCTAAACGAACTGATTTAAAAAGTATTTTAATTATAGGGGCCGGTCCAATTATTATTGGACAAGCCTGCGAATTTGATTATTCTGGAGCCCAAGCCTGTAAAGCCTTGAAAGATGAAGGCTATCGTGTCATTTTGGTCAACTCTAATCCAGCCACCATTATGACCGACCCTGAAATGGCAGATGCCACTTATATTGAACCTATTCATTGGCAAACCGTTGCCCAAATTATTGAACGTGAACGCCCCGATGCCCTATTGCCAACAATGGGAGGGCAAACAGCCCTCAATTGCAGTCTGGACCTAGTACGCGAAGGAATTTTAGAGAAATATGGCGTAGAAATGATAGGAGCTTCTATTGAAGCCATTGAAAAAGCCGAAAATCGAGACAAATTCCGCCAAGCCATGCAATCTATTGGCTTAGATATGCCTCGTTCATTGATTGCTCGTAACATGGAAGAAGCTGTTGAGGCACAAAATCAAATTGGCTTTCCACTCATCATCCGTCCATCCTTTACACTGGGCGGTAGTGGTAGTGGTATTGCTTACAATCGTGAAGAATTTACACAAATTTGTGAACGCGGATTAGACTTGTCGCCGATTAACGAATTATTAATTGAAGAATCTGTCCTCGGTTGGAAAGAATTTGAAATGGAAGTAGTGCGTGATTGTAAAGATAATTGCATCATCGTCTGTTCCATTGAAAATTTAGACCCAATGGGCGTACATACCGGCGACTCTATTACCGTCGCTCCCATCCAAACGCTCACAGATAAAGAATATCAACGGATGCGTAATGCCTCAATCGCCGTATTACGCGAAATTGGCGTTGATACCGGTGGTTCCAATGTTCAATTTGCTATCGATCCTAAAAATGGGCGCATGATCATTATTGAAATGAATCCACGTGTTTCACGTTCATCAGCACTCGCCTCTAAAGCCACCGGTTTCCCTATTGCCAAAATCGCTGCAAAATTAGCGGTTGGCTACACTTTGGATGAACTTGATAATGAAATCACCGGCGGCGCAACCCCCGCCTCGTTTGAGCCAACCATTGATTATGTGGTGACAAAAGTCCCTCGCTTTGCGTTTGAAAAATTTCCGCAAACCGAGGCCTTATTGACAACCCAAATGAAATCCGTTGGTGAAGTCATGGCCATTGGACGCACATTCCAAGAATCATTACAAAAAGCTTTGCGTGGGTTAGAAACAGGAGTTGATGGACTGAATGAACGCTTAGACCCTAGTTTAGATTTGGATTCAGATGAAGTGCGTGACATTTTACGACATCAATTACAAATCCAAGGACCAGAACGCTTATGGTATGTCGCAGACGCATTTCGGGCCGGTTGGAGCATTGAAGATATTAATCGTTTTACGGCTATTGACCCCTGGTTTTTAGTCCAAATTGCTAATTTGATTGATGAAGAAGCCAGTTTATGTATTGGGTGCATAGAAAATCTCAGCGCAGAGAGATTGAGAGCCTTAAAAAGAAAAGGTTTTTCAGATCGACGATTAGCACAACTGTTTGGCATATCTGAACAAACCATGACCGAATTACGCCATCGTCTTAATGTGCGACCGGTCTTTAAACGTGTTGACTCTTGTGCAGCTGAATTTGCTGCCACCACCGCTTATATGTATTCCACTTATGAAGAGGAATGCGAAGCTAATCCAACGCAACGTGATAAAATTATGGTGCTTGGCGGAGGACCTAATCGCATTGGACAAGGGATTGAATTTGATTATTGTTGTGTACAAGCGGCCCTCGCTTTGCGAGAGGATGGCTATGAAAGTATTATGGTCAACTGCAATCCAGAAACTGTGTCTACAGATTATGATACTTCTGACCGGTTATATTTTGAACCGCTAACCCTAGAAGATGTATTAGAAATTATCGAAGTCGAAAAACCCAAAGGCATTATCGTTCAATATGGTGGACAAACACCACTTAAATTAGCCAAAGCTTTAGAAGCAGCAGGTGCGCCAATCATTGGTACCAGTCCCGAATCTATTGATTTAGCCGAAGACCGTGAACGTTTTCAAAAACTGATTACTGAATTGGGCTTGCGTCAACCCCCCAATCGAACCGCCCGTACGCCTGAAGATGCTTTAATACTCGCTGACGAAATCGGCTATCCGCTCGTTGTCAGACCTTCCTACGTGTTAGGCGGACGCGCAATGGAAATAGTTTATGATAACAGTGACTTAAAAAATTATATGCGTGAAGCTGTCGCCGTTTCTAATGATTCACCTGTATTATTAGATCATTTTTTAGCCGATGCTATTGAAGTCGATGTCGATGCTATCTGTGATGGTGAGCGCGTTTTGATTGGTGGTATTATGGAACATATTGAACAAGCTGGGGTTCATTCTGGCGACTCAGCTTGCTCTTTACCGCCTTATGGGTTATCCGCTATGATACAAGATCAATTGCGCGAGCAAATGACCCGTATGGCAATGGCATTGAATGTGATAGGATTAGCTAATGCCCAATTTGCCATCCAAAATCAAACCATCTATGTCTTAGAAGTCAATCCACGAGCCTCGCGGACAGTGCCTTTTGTCTCTAAAGCCACCGGCTTGTCTTTAGCACGAATTGGGCTACGCTGTATGGTAGGACGTAGTTTAGTGGCACAAAACATCACGCAAGAATGCATCCCCACTTACTATTCGGTCAAAGAAGCCGTTTTTCCCTTTATCAAATTTTCTAATGTTGATCCATTACTCAGCCCAGAAATGAAATCAACTGGTGAAGTCATGGGCATTGGCCGTACTTTTGGTGAGGCATTTGCTAAATCCCAATTAGCAGCAGGGAGTGATTTGCCACGTTCGGGTTTAGCCTTTTTGAGTGTACGTGATGCTGACAAATTTGTAGCAGCTGATATAGCCAAAGAATTAGCGGCATTAGGTTTTGAAATATTAGCGACACGAGGAACAGCACAAACTATTCTGGATGCGGGAATTGATTGTACCATTGTCAACAAAGTGACAGATGGACGACCCCACATTGTAGATAGGCTCAAAAATGATGAAATCAGTTTTATCATTAATACCACAGAAGGCAAACAAGCCATAGCCGATTCTTTTACCATCCGCCGTACTGCCCTACAGCATCAAGTCAGTTACACGACGACAATCGCTGGTGCTAGAGCAACAATATTAGCACTCAAAGCACAACAGACCACCGATGTTAATCGTCTACAGGATTTACATCAAGAATTGCAAGGTATTTAAGTTATAGCGTTTTTGAGTTTAATGCGTTATAGCATTAAGACTTAATTATCAATAATTTGAATAATATTTACTGTATTTTATTTAATCGGGAATTGCAGATATGAAATCACCCATGACAACCCAAGGCGCACAAAAGTTGCGCGATGAATTACATCATTTGAAAACGGTAGAACGGCCCAAAGTTATCCAAGCCATTGCTGAGGCACGAGCATTAGGTGACTTAAAAGAAAACGCGGAATATCATGCAGCGCGTGAACAACAAAGTTTTATTGAGGGCCGTATTATGGAACTGGAAACGAAATTTGCTAGTGCAGAAATCATTGATATAACGAAAATCAATGCCAATGGCAAAGTAGTTTTTGGAGCTACTGTGAATTTAATGAATGTTGAAACGGAAGAAGAAGTCACTTATCAGATCGTTGGCGATGACGAAGCTGACATAAAAGCCCATTTAATTTCAATAAGTTCTCCCATAGCTCGTGCCTTGATTAAAAAAGAGGAAGGAGAGATAGCAGTTGTACAAGCCCCTGGGGGTAAAAAGGAATACGAAATTTTGGAAGTGAAATATATTTAGAAACAAGAAGAAAGGGAAAAGATACCTTTTAATTGTTAATAATTTTATGATTTTAGTTTGAATTTGGGCCAATTACAAATGAATTTTGAAAATGCGAGAGAAGTTTGTAAGTATTTGACTTTTAATTTTTAAAGGTCAATTTTTGAAAATATTGTACCTAACAAAGTGATACATAGGTTGGGTTACGCTTCGCTAACCCGACCTACTTAATAATCAATAGGATAAAATCCCATGAAAAATGAAACCAAACTAGTCCGTTTTGATTGGGCCATCAAATATTTATTACGTGATAAAGCTAACTTTGACATATTGGAAGGTTTTTTAAGTGCCGTTCTCAAAGAAAATATTCAAGTCATTGATATCTTAGAAAGTGAATCTAATCAAACTGACAGCGATGACAAATTCAATCGTGTCGATATTTTAGTCAAAGATCAAAAACAACGTCAAATTATCATTGAAATCCAAAACTATCAAACGCCAGATTATTTGGAACGTCTCCTCTACGGCGTTTCTAAAGCCATTGTCGATAATTTTGAACTCGGTAACGATTATCGAGAAATAACGAAAGTCATTGTGATTGGCATTCTGTATTTCAATTTTGGTGAAGCCGATGATTATGTTTATCACAGTCACAATGATTTTTATGGTATTCACACCGAATCACGCTTCTCATTTTTCCGCAAAGGTGATGATAAAAAATATCACCGGATGTGGTGCAAAGACATCTATCCCGAATATTACCTCATTCATGTTGAGCGTTTTGAAGATGTCATCGGTTCTGATTTGGATGAATGGATTTATATGCTAAAACATTCAGCCGTCCCAGCAAACTGTCAAGCTAAAAATCTTGAAAAAGCCAAAGACAAATTAGCCCTGATGAAAATGAGTCGAGAAGAACGTCAACGTTATCAACATTATCTAATGGGAATGGCTGATGAGCAAAGTGTTCTCGAAGCCGCCAAAACGGAAGGTGAACAAATAGGAGAGGCAAAGGGTAAATTGAAAATCGCACAAAAAATGCAACAAGCTGGCATGGATATAGAGACGATAGCCAGCATAACCGGTTTAAGTCCAGAAGTGATTAAATCATTATCTAAAACTAGTGTAGCGTAAGTACAACGACGCTCGAAATCAACGAATTGATAATGGAAATCATGATGAACAACAAATACTATTTCTTTAAGAAATAGCATTTGTAAGAACTCAAAAATGGAATCTTCTCCTAAAACTGAAAATAGATAAGGTGATTTCTAAGAAAAATTATACCACTGCCTTCGACATAATTCGACAAGCTCATCAACCGCTCAGGCAACGACTCCCCCAGTATATTTATTTCTGGAAATCGCCTAAAAGGAACAACGCCTTCCATACCAAACGCTTCTATTGCTACAATAGCAATGTCTACCAATAACCCTTGTACAATAAGCGATTGGCGATGAAAGAGGGTTTCGATGATATTCAAGGTTTGGGTGGCGTAAAGTGAATGCCTATACCAAGCACAATCATGGTAATAATGAAGAACGTTTAGGAACCTATTTTTTGAATAATTCAAACAATTTTAATTCATTCATATAATGTTTGGCTATTGGAAAAATATCTACAGAACGACTATGTGCATCAATTTGAAAAATAAGGGGATAGGGGATTTTCGTTATAAATCTTATTTGCTTGAGAAAAACTTGTTAGGCGATTTCCAGAAATAAATATACCGGGAGTCGGTGCCTGAGCTTGTCGAAGGCATCCGCAAATATTGCCTTCGACAAGCTCAGACACCGGTATAATCTTTTCTGGAAATCACCTTACTTCAAGACAACTCTATTAGGACTTACGCATTGACAGAGGAAAAATTTCATGAACACTTTTAAATACAAGGTATTCCAAATTTTGGAACGGTCTTTTTTAGGCAATTTTCATCAAATTATTCAAAGTCAAAATATTTATAACTTCATCATATTAATAGTGAAAACAAAAAAATCAGTTTGTCAATGCGTAAGTCCTATCTATTTATTAAAATGATAGGTAAACCAAATCCCTAAAAAAACCTATACTGTTCACTTTTGAATTTTGTGAAAATCTAAAAGCTCGAAATAAATCCGATTTCTTAAAGAAATCGGATTTATCTTGATTCAAAAATTTCACGGATTTGAAGTACGCTCAGTATAACCTTTATTTACACCAAAGGGGAAGTGAGTAAATTTCAGGATGGTGGAAATTTTATAACGAATTAAGGGAGACAATATGTAGATAAACATAAAGTATTTTCATATTTCTAAAATACTATTTCTTAAAAAAATAGTATTTTTTACTCTATTCAACGATTTTTTAGAGTTCAAAGCTTTGGTACTTTTCAGATAAGATGCTATAATTCAAAATCGCCTTCAAAAATGGCTGTCACTATCTTGTAATTTATGTGTTGGTTCAAGATTAGTGTTCGTTATCAACACATAATTGATAGAGTGTGATAAATGAATATATATGTAGGCAATTTGTCATATAGTATGACAGAGGAAGAGTTGAAAGAAATCTTTACTGAATATGGTGAGATTTCCACTGTCAATCTGATTACTGACAAATATACCGGGCAATCAAAAGGGTTTGCTTTCGTTGAGATGGTAAAGCAAGCGGACGCTGAGACAGCTATTAAAGAGCTTAATGGAAAGACAATAAAGGGAATGAGTATCAAAGTGAATCAAGCGCGTCCACGTGGTGAAAAACCTCGCAGACCTAGATATTAATAGAGTCATCCAGAAAAGTTTTGTTTAGCAAAAAGACTATTTCTTAAAGAAATAGTCTTTTTAACAAAGTCAAAATTTATCTGGATAACTATAACTAATATTACGCATTTTCATTCAATTAAAAGCTAATCCATAAAAATTCCCTACCCCTACCCCTGCACCCCCCCAAAATCCCCACCTTCTATCCCCAAAAAATGAGGGAGGAAGTTTTTTTAGAATCAAGGATAGCCATTTTGATGTCTCATGCGTAACATGAGTTAATTAGTATGAATAAAAAAAGCCCCTTAGCTTATGCTTTGGGGCTTTTTTATTTTTTAATTAAATCGTCAGATTTTTAAAATCTAGCAGATTTGGACATTAAAATTAGTGCTCATTCATAATAATACATCTTTATTTAATTTCTTCATCCGATAATTATCACGCCAATACGATTTGGATTTTTGACAGCCATTTAAAATCATAAACTCGTACACAGAACGCACTTCAAAATCTTGAAAATTTTACTTCAAAAATAATGGATTAGAGGTAACACATCGTGGAGGTGTCGGAGTTCAAAGCGAAGTTTTGTCTTTGGTACAAAGCTTCGCTTTGAATTTCAAGTATTATTTTGAATTGAACCAAGCCAAAATTTTCTATTAGTCACCAAAAAATCCCGTTAATATCACTCGTTCCTAAACGCTGTTTGTGCTGTTTGGGATGCCGCAGAAAATAACTTACGCACTTTTAGGACTCAGGATTTAATAACATACGAAACCAAACTTGACAGATTTTAAAAACCTGTCAAGGAAGTTATAAAATTCTGAGTCCTTAACAAATAGTATTTCTTAAAGAAATACTATTTGTAGCAATCTCTATAGTTGGTGGTTTTGGTGGTTGATGAGCTTGTCCAATTATAGCAATTCCTGATTGAATAAAATACGTTTAATCTCCTTCAATTTATTGATAATTCATGTATTAAACGCTATAACGCTGTAACGCATTAAACGCAAAAACGCTATATGAGCTTGTCGAACCATATCAAAACATATTTTATTGCCTGCCGCCCTTTATTTGGGAATGTTTTTTATTGTACACTTTTCACTCACATGATAGGAATACGATTCCTTCGCACTCTTAACAAATAATATTTCTTAAAGAAATACTATTTGTAGCAATTTCTATGATATGAATACGGTCCCTTATTATTGGCGTTTATCAGCTTTTTATTTGTTCTATTTTGGTAGTTTAGGGGCCTTTTTGCCCTATTTGGGCTTATATCTACATGCTTTGGGCTTTGAAGCAAAAGCCATTGGTGAATTAATCGCCATTATTTCAGCGACAAAAATTATTGCGCCCAACATTTGGGGGTGGGTTGCAGATCGTACACGACGTCCAATGATTCTAGTGCGTGTTGGTTCATTTTTAACCGTGCTATGCTTTTCAATGATTTTAATTGAGCAGAGTTATTTTTGGTTAGCTTTTGTTCTGACTTTATTCAGCTTTTTTTGGAATGCAGTTTTGCCACAATTTGAAGCCACTACGATTGGACATTTGGGCACACAACCACATCGCTATAGCCAGATTCGCCTATGGGGTTCCGTTGGTTTTATTGTGACCGTCATACTATTTGGTTGGTTATTTGAACATATCAGTATCATCTCCTTACCCATTTTTTTAATTGGCTTATTTGCCAGTATTTGGCTAACTAGCCTGTTGGTGCCAGAAAAAAAGATTGAACAACTCTTTCCTTCTACAGAATCCTTTCTTCAAATCATTAAACGTCCAACGATAATTGCATTATTTTTAGTGTGTTTTTTGATGCAAATGAGTCATGGGCCTTATTACACTTTTTATTCGATTTATCTTGAAGAGCATAGTTATTCCCACAATTTAATTGGCCAATTATGGGCCCTTGGAGTCATTGCTGAAATTGGTGTGTTTTTAGTCATGCACCGTTTATTGACATGCTATCGCTTAAACAGTTTATTAATGATTAGCTTAGGATTAACCGGGATTCGTTGGCTATTAATTGGACATTATGTAGAATCGTTACCCATTTTACTCTTTGCCCAGTTACTACATGCTGCCAGTTTTGGGATGTATCATGGCGTAGTGATGCAATTGATTCGTCAATACTTTACTGATCATCATCTAGGTAAAGCACAAGCATTATATAGTAGTTTAGGTTTTGGGGCTGGAGGCGCAATAGGAAGTTTAATCAGTGGCTATACGTGGGATAATATTGGTGCCCAGATGAGCTATTTATGGGCTGCTATTATTTGCTGTGTGGCGATATGGATAACTTGGCGATGGGTGGATATTAATTCTAATCCAAAATAAATTTGCTTGAACGAAGCTCTGAACGAAGTTTGGATACCAATGTCTTTGAGTAATTGCTGTAGTGTCCTACCAACACAACAACGAGAGTGTCTAAAATAAATACCTTCTTTTCTGGTTAAAAAATGATGGGATTATCTTCCATAAATAAGAGTAAATTATCGCTATTATTTTGAATTTGAACATAACATTTATTGCTGGGATGATAATAGCCAATCCAACCGTAACCATAATGCTTTGTATAACCTTGTGTCTGTAACGCACTTTCCGCTCGGTATTTCCAAAGAATCATTGAAGCACAATCATGGTATTGAGATAATTCCTTATTAATTTCATTCGCCAAATGATTAGCATCAGAGCAACAATCAATCGGCTTTGCATAAATTTTGACACGTTTAATCGCATTCATAGTGAACTCCACACAAAAAGATTTTGCCATTTCACAATCATACTTTATGCCAATTTTTATGCACGACCAACAAACAAATACTATCTCTTAAAGAAATAGCATTTAAAGGAACAAGGCAATCAATAAAATAAATTCTTAACAAATACTATTTCTTAAAGAAATAGCATTTGTAGGAACCAAAAAGAAATAAGGGACAAGGCAATTAATCAAAAGAGTGATAGATTTTCTGGTTCCAACGCTCCGGCGTTGGAATCCTTATGTGACGCTCCGCGTCACTCCTTTTTTCAAAATGACAAAGTATATATAACGAATGAAGGATTGCTATAGATTAAAAAAATAGGAAGTGAGTTCATTTCTGTTTTTTTATAACAAATCAAATAATTAATGAAGCAATATGAAGAACAATTCTTTTTTTATCAAAGCCAGTCGTTTTCTCATCTGCTTTGTTGGATATGCACTAACAATAGCCACCGTTTTACTCATTTTGCTCGCCATTATCGGTCAAATTGTCCGTGATCGCACCGTTGAATTAGCTCTATTAATGTATATTCCACTGGTACCACTTGGTTTATGGGCCATTTTATTAGATTTAGTACAAATAGGACGTAGTTTACCGCGTTTGCGTTTTGGTTTGAGTTTAATGGGAGTAGCTATATTCACTTGGGGCACCGTATCAATGATGGGCATGGGTAGTGCTGAAATTCAATCAGAGAAACAAATCAGCGTATTACATTGGAATGTCTATTGGGGAGGAAAAAGAGGGAGTTGGCACTTGATACGCCATCAGATTGAACAACGCCAACCAGATATTGCGATTATTAGCGAAACCCCCTCAAAACATCGACTGAATCAGCTTCTCAACACATTAGGATGGACAACCATCCTGTATGAGGATACACGCCGTAATCCATTAGCCATTTGTTCATTATGGCCCTTAAAATTTGAGCGTTATCTGAAAATCAAAGATGCTGATGCAATGACTGTAATCGTCACGGTACAAGGACATCCCTTGCGCGTGTTAGCGATAGATGGTAAACGCAATATGTCAAACAAGCTGGCTATCATATCAAAACCTTTTTTACCACGATGGAGAATGCCGATGCTAACCGATATCGTAAAAACCATTGAAACGCACCATGCAATCGGACAACCCATTGATATCATTGCCGGAGATTTTAATGCGATCAGCCATAGCATCGGTTTTGATAGATTCGCGGATGCAAGCGGTGGATATCATTTAGCTTCCAAATTTGCTTGGGGTTGGCGAGGCACTTGGAAATCTTATTTGCCTTTGTTCGATCTCGATCATATTTGGATACATAAGCGTTTTCAAGGACTACGAACCGAATTGTTTACGCAGAAAGGTAGCGATCATCGGGGACAATTAGTACAATTTCAATTATTGTAAATATGAGTGATCACTTTAAAATCATGCTTGCAGTCAATTTTTCGGTGATGGTAAAGGAGTTCAAAGCTAACGCTTTAAATCAAGGGGTCAGAGTAGTTGATTTTGAAAATCAGAGAAATATAAAATAGATAAACAGAGTCAACTATAGCATTTTTGCGTTTAATGCATTACAGATTTATAGTGTTTTTTATTTAATTATAAATAACTTAAACTAGATTAATTGTACTTTATTTAATCGGAAAATTTCTATAGTCCAAAATTTCTTGGAATTCACTAATCACTAATCTGGCCCATAAAAATATGGCCAATTTTATTTAAATATGATAAAGTAGTCATTCCTCAAAAAAACCCTTCACTTCGTTCAGTGTTAAGTGGTAATGCACTGAATAGACCCCGATTGATGATTTACCACACTGTTAAATTTTATTTAACAAATTTGGGCTCGTGTCGTTCATCAGGTAAATTAAAGTTACATCATCATTTCAACACTCAAATTTGTTAACTCATAATTATGCACATTGATGTCATTTAGCTTCGCTGACCTCCAGTTTGACATGATGTGTAAAAGCCTTCTTTTTCTAACTCAAAATACCGACCTCGAAAAAAATGGCCATTTAAATTGAATAAGCATATAATAATCTGTCCTTTATGAGTGGTCATTTATTCTCTTGGCAGGATAGATTGATTTGTCATTCTGTCCATCAAAAGGCAAACGCTTAACGCCATCCAAATAATGACCCATCATCAACCCACTTTCTCATTTTTCAGTTAAAGAAGGAGAAACAATCATGATCTCAAAATTACGACGAAAACGTGTTCCGTCTTGGGACATTAATTCAAACTCCTCCAAAAAACGACGGAGAAACTCGTTTGTTCATACCGCCAAAATCTTAAGTGCATTACCGTTACTAACCATTTTGATAAGTAGTATTTCCCTTGGTGCTTGTATTACCGAGAAAACCCAGAATGAAAAGACGGAAAAAAGTGAAGCTAATACGTTTAATTTTAGTCGTATTGAGGGTAGAAATTACTACTTATTGGAAGAAGGTTTTACTTGCCGTGCCAATGCACCTGGAAAACCTATATTAAAATCGTGGAAAAACCGCGTGGAGTTTAATAATGGTGAGATATTGATATGGGAAACGGTTTGTAATGACAATCCAACCGTGAAACCATTTGACATCAAGAATTTTTCCTTCTCTAAAGATTTGTCATTGTTGGAATACCAATCTGAGGAATACAGTTTTTATGAAGAACCTCCAAAACTCTGTCTCGAAGGACAATGGTGTCCTATCAGTGAACAGGAGGAAATAGAACAATGAGATATAAAACCGGTCTTGTTGCGATTGCTACGGCCACTACTATTTTTTATTCTTCGACATCTCTATCGGTTGATAAGTACGAAATATATGGTTTTTTTCCTAGCAAGTGGTCATCAAATACGATACCGGTTTGCTGGGAAAATCCTTCTTTTGCCAATGCAGAAGGAAGACAATGGACAAGAGAAGCCATAAAAGAAACTTGGGAACGTCATTCTAGCCTGGAATTTACTGATTGGTCTCAATGCCATGACAGAAGTATGGGTATTAGAATACTCATTGACGATGATGGCCCACATACTAAAGGATTGGGAAACCAATTAGATGGAAGAAGGAATGGCATGGTGTTGAATTTTACTTTTAACAACTGGAATAAAACTTGTCGTCGTTCCTTATATTTTTGCGTAAAGGTTATTGCAGTCCATGAATTTGGACATGCTTTAGGTTTTGCACATGAGCAAAATAGACCTGATGCACCAAGAGAATGCCAAAAAGAACGTCAAGGTGGTGATGGTGACGTTTATTTGTCAGAGTATGACCCTGATTCAGTTATGAATTATTGCAATCCTGAATGGAGCGGAGGTGGAACATTAAGCCGTAAGGACATTGAAGGATTGCAAAAATGGTATAGCATGCCAAATGGCAAACCAAGTAAACCAACTAGTTATGGGAATACAGAAGGATTATATCCACAAGCATCAACTCGCCAGTTAACCCATAACGATTTGATATCCATGTCCGAGTGGCAATTAAAGATTATGCGAAATGAGATTTTTGCACGGCATGGCTATATTTTTAAAACTGCTGCCATGAAAAATTATTTCAATCAGCAATCTTGGTATCAGCCAGAGTTCCATGATGTTTTGCATTTACTGACACCGATTGAATCAAAAAATATCAAATTCATTCAACGGTATGAGACAAGTCATGGGAATACAGAAGGATTATATCCACAAGCATCAACTCGCCGGTTAACCCATAACGATTTGGTATCCATGTCTGAGTGGCAATTAAAGATTATGAGAAATGAGATTTTTGCACGACATGGCTATATTTTTAAGGCGGCTGCCATGAAAAATTATTTCAATCAACAATCTTGGTATCAGCCAAAGTTCAATGATGTTTCGCATTTACTGACACCGATTGAATCAAAAAATATCAAACTCATTCAACAGTATAAGAAATGAAGGAACCGTATTAATATGGATGAATGTCATCTATTGTAATAACCAATTTTGAGTTGAAATTCATTTTAAACGTATCGAATCCAAAATAACTTTTGGACTCCAAATATAGATTTCATCTCAAAATTGGAACCCATCATAATGATATTAAATACAGTGAAAACAGTGAAATATGATGTGCTTCACCGTGTTTTAATCATGAATCTACAATTAACCCGTTTTTTTAGAGAAGTGAGTTTTTTTACCATGTTTCGTTACCAATCTATTTTGTTGATTTTTGTTTCATTCATTTTGTCAATTGCTTTAGTGGTTAGTAGTGCCGCTTCTCAACAGCAACAAACTCCTATTGGTATCCAACATCTTTTAAAGGCTTATCCAACCCATTTGGAATCCGCTACTGCTAATACGCTGTATTGGAAAGATGGAACCGATATGCTCTATGATGATGTAAAGAATAAAGAGTTTCAAATGCTATTAAATTTTCCTGATCTTGAAGATCAAATGTCAATACCTTATGTTGCTGGTAGAAATTATCAGATTCCTCGAAAAAATTTTGATCCAGGACGTATTCGCTATGAACCTTTTTTCTTGAAGATGTATGGCAAATCCGCTTCCCAAGTGAAAAGAAAACTAGTATCCATCTCTTGGATGCCAAAAACCGTTAATAAACGTATTATGGTAACCTCAGTTAATGGAGTCAATGAAAAACTCCAAGCTGTCTCAAATGAATTGGATGCTTTACCTTATCATTTAAAAAAATATGTTACCAAAACAGCGGGAACGTTTAACTGGCGAAAAATCAGTAGCACAAACCGGCTGAGTGTACATAGCTTTGGGATAGCTATTGATATTAATATCAAATATGCTAACTACTGGCGATGGAATATGCCCAAGAATCCTCATCAAGAACTCAAATATAGAAATAGTATTCCTATGGAAATCGTGGAAATATTTGAAAAGCACGGATTCATTTGGGGTGGCAAATGGTATCACTACGATACAATGCACTTTGAATATCGCCCTGAGTTATTGATAAATCGTAAGTAAATGTAATGTAGCCGGGTAGGGCGGGCAACGTCTTTTTGTTTGCCCACCATTCACGAATCCTCCCCTCAACCGTTCAATCAAAGCCCTAAAATATAAATTAGTTTTAGGGCTTTTTTACCCTCAAGGAATGCAGAATAAAAAGCAAATGACTCCTTTAATTTATCTTAAACAATTCAAGAATAAGCCAAATCAATGACCATGGAAAATCTTAATCATCCCAAACCCCGTATCCTAATTTCAGAGAATGATTTAGGATTAACCGGAATACCCGCCAAAAATCTTGAGAATGTACGTCTCGCGCTTACCCGATTATTAAAAAACAATCCTCAAGTATTTACTGTGAATTCTCCCGAAGAAGCACTTGCAATACTAGGGATTACAAGTAACGTACCTCAAAAAACCGGCAAATGGGCAGCCGCTGCCAAACGCTTATCAACGCAAAATACCCTCAGTCAAGAGGCTGGCAAAGAACTCCAAAAAGCTATCCTCGATTTTCGGGAAACTTTTGCCATAGGAGACACTTTGAACGAACCAAAAACATGAATAAAAAATTTTTGTTAGATACCTGTAGTTTAAGTGCTCTCAAACAACCCAGTGCTAACCACCATATACAATATGTTTCAAAATTATCTTCATTAGACGATAGTGATGAACTTTATGTTTCTATGATCAGTATTTATGAAATGGAGTACGGTGCAAGGCATATCAGAGATAAATATCCTAAGTTGGCATTGGAGATGAAATTTGCAATCCAATCAATCAAAGAGGAATTTATCATTTTAAATCTAACTGATAAAGGGGCAAGAATTTTTGCCGATATTAAAGAACAATATCAAACCAAAAAAGGGGTTGGAAAGAAAGCCCTGATAAGACATAATGCTGATTTTATGATTGTTGCAACTGCTATTGAAGCCGGGGCTATTTTAGTCACTCATGATACTAAAGACCAAATACCCGAAATCATCAAAAGTTTTCGCAATGACTTCAATTGGGAAGACTGGACAAAATGACGACTATTGAACAAATCAACAAACTCATGCTGGGAAGATGCCAAAGGGCCTTTGGTTTCGCGTTATCGATCCCTTAAAACGAAAACAGCAATTGGCTTATGACGCAGTCGATAATGTGGTGAAAATCACCGATGCGCTCAATAATACGGTCCAAACCGAAATCAAGGGGTCAGAGTAGTTGATTTTGAAAATCAGAGAAATATAAAATAGATAAACATAGTCAACTATTCAAACAGAATCAACTACTCTGACCCCTTGATTCGGTGCTTGATTCGCTTTATTTCCTTGATTTCAAATCTTCACGATGCTCTCCTCCTAATCCTCACAATGCCCTCCTAGAAGTACCCATCTTAGCGCATCCCTTCCCTTAACGCATTATCAAACTCAAATCGCTGGTAAAATTGAACTATTAGAATACGGTGACGTGAATGCTGAAAAAATATTCATATATGTTAAAATCAGAAATATTGTCAAGATATGAGCTATTCGCTGGATTTTTTGCGATATTCTTAGACACTTATATGATATTTGTCGCATTGAATAAACTCACTGGTTTTTCAATTTTTGTGGTTAATTGGATAATTTTAGTTACTATAGCGGCAAGCTTATCTCTCATTTTTATTGTCGGTATGTGGATGAGCTATTTTCCCTTTTTGGGCATAACGCTTATTAAATAAGGAGAAAAGGGAAAGGAGAAAGGCAATCATAAGAGTAGACACAAAGGAGAACAAAGATAGGGGAAAGGAGAAAGGCAATTATGAAGGCAGACACGCAGATTTGTATCGACGAAACCCCACGTATTATGAAGATATAGGAGCGAACAGGTGTCTTCACCCTGGCTTAATTTAATTTAAATAAAATTTGATGTGGAGCTTATTAAAAAAATATGCGGTTTTTAACTTATATCCTATTATTTATATTACCGATTTATAGCTATGCCAAACCCGTGTATTTGACTGACATGCGTATTTGGAAACCGGCAACTGATCATGTACGTTTAGTTTTTAACCTCAGCGACTCTGTGACGCATAATATTTTTTCCTTAAAATCGCCGCTTAGATTGGTCATTGACTTTAAAAATACTAAACTGGTTAAAGAGTTAGTCAATATACAAGCGTCATCTTTAATCCAAAAGATTCGCAATGCGCCTCGTTACAAAAATAATTTACGAATGGTATTAGATTTAAAAGTGCCAGTGCGTACTAAAAGTTTTTTGTTGAAACCACAAGGCAAAGAAGGGCATCGTCTGGTTGTAGACATTAACACATTAAATGCACCTGAGAGAGCAGTTGCCGAAAACACTTGGTTTTCCAACTCAAAAACGGAAACTTTACAAGAGCATGCTGAAGTCAAAATTTCTCAAACAGCGCACGTTTCTCAACTATCTGAGCATCAGCGTGATATTGTGATAGCGATTGATGCTGGACATGGTGGCATTGATTCAGGTGCCCTTGGACCCACTGGAACACAAGAAAAAGAGGTGGTTTTAGCGATCGCTAAAGAATTAGCTGCTTTGGTGGCAAGTGAGCGGGGTATGCGCGCTCTGCTTATTCGTAACGATGATTATTTTATTAAGCTACGCAAGCGTATTGAATTAGCGCGTCGTTATCAAGCAGATTTATTTATTTCTGTCCATGCAGACGCTTATCCAGAGGATAATAATGTTCAAGGTTCTTCGGTTTACATGTTATCGCGTTTGGGTGTCAGTAGTGAACAAGCTAAGTGGTTAGCTGAAAAAGAAAATTCTGCGGATTTAATTGGTGGGGTAACGCTGAATGATAAGGATGATTTACTAGCCCAAGTATTACTTGATTTGTCACAGGCTGGCACTTTAGAGGCTAGTGCTTATGTTGCTCAAAAAGTGTTAACAGCACTTGGGCAAGTGAGTAAAGCGCATTCTCGTCGAGTACAACGTGCTGGATTTATGGTATTGCGATCGCCGGATATTCCTTCTATTTTAGTGGAAACCGGTTTTATCTCCAATCCACAAGAAGAAGAAAAATTGAGCAATCCAACGTATCGTCGTCGTATAGCAGCAGCCATTTTGGAAGGTATTCGTCAATATTTTGCTGACAATGCACCGCCGGGAACATTATTAGCACGTCGATGATTCACAGTTATCAGTTATCAGTTACCAGTTACCAGTTATCAGTTATCAGTTATCAGTTAGCAGTTATCAGTTACCAGTTATCAGTTATCAGTTATCAATTGCTCTGAAAACGCCTGAGAACTCTGTAAGTCTTTGATTTTTAATTGAGATTATCCACGTAAGTCTTTGAAAATACTATACACACAAAAGTTCTCCGGAGTTTTCAGAATTGCTAAACAATTCTAATTTTTTGTAGCAATATAGCGAATAGTGCAACGAAATTGCTCTTGTCGAGCTTTGAACAAAATTGCGCTATTTGCTGTTCAATAGCTTGAAACCATTAATAATGGTCCATGATAACTGATAACTGATAACTGGTAACTGATAACTGATAACTGGTAACTGATAACTGATAACTGATAACTGATAACTGATAACTGATAACTACCTTTCTAAAAGTTGAAAAATATAATTAGGCCACTTCTTCTTAAGTTGTTGCAAACATTGATGTGCTTGTTCAATATTCGGATAGCATTTACCTTTACCATGTACATGCCATTCTTTCCCAGACCATTCTGGCGGTGATTTGGGATGTAACATTAAACAAACGACATAGCCTTGCGTATCACTAGATATATTTGGTTGGCGGATCGTTTTTTGGTTCAATGTCAAAATGCCAAAGGCAGTTTGTTGGGATTGAGGTGTCTTTTTCTTATGAACTCTTGTCTTTTTATGCGCTATTTCTAAAAGTTCATCAAGGCGATTTTGTTCATCTTCCACTTCTGCCAAACGTTGCGTCAATCTATCATCGACCGTTTTCATAAAAATCCTCCTTTTATATGGTCTGAGTAGCAAACCCCTTATCGGGATTAAGTACTTATAAAATGAGGTCCTTGGAATATTCCATCAGAAAAAAGTTTATCAAACTGATGAGGGCGATTAAAAATGTGGAGCAAAACCAAATCAAATCATCCAAAAGAAATTTTGGATTCCAAACCTCTGGTATGGCGGAATCCAATCTAGGCAAAAGTTTTGGAGAAACTTTTGTTTAGATTTATTGATTTTGGGCAACTAATCACACCCAAATTAAGTCATCAGTTGCACAAACTGAAATTGACATTGCCGACTCTTTTTGGTCATGAAAATATCGGCACTAAGTGTAGTATTCCTACCTAACTACACTCTTTGGGGTCAATAAACTATCAAAACCAAGAACAACAAAATCCCTTTCCAAACTGGTTATTTTCCCTTTGATAAATTCTACCATTTTATTTAAAAAAATCACTAAGGAATGAAAATTTAATCACTTTCAAAACTTGAAGGTCCAAATTTGCTAGGTTTTTAAAACTAACAGGTTTAAGGAAATTCCAAAAAAATAATCCTCCCGAATACAAGTTCAAGAAATCCTATTTCTTTAAGAAATACGATTTCTGATACTCTTAGATTTTTTTGAACAGGAGAATTTATTTTTTGGTTTTCCATAAGGTGATTTCTAGAAAAAATTATACCGTTGCCTAAACGATTCTTGATATATTCTGGAAATCGTCTAATTTTCGAGTTTTATTCAATTCTTAAAATCACTCATATCCAAAATAAATAATATTAAACTCCTCGACAAAATTTATTTTGGATTAGGATGTAACAGAAAATAACTTACACACTATCAACAAATATGATTTATTGAAGAAATCATATTTGTAAGAGCTGAAAAAATATGAGTATATTAGCTACTATAGAAAAATTACGTGACATTGGCACTTTTTCTGACCTAGATGTACATTTTACTAAATTGATAACGACCCTTTCTCATGATACGGATGAAGCATTATTGATGGGAGCTGTACTCGCCAGTCACTTTACCACAGAGGGTTCATCTTGCGTTGACTTAAAGCAATATGCAAATAAATTATTCCCCTCGGTCGTTCAAGAAGGAATAGAAAGTTTATCTTGTCCCTCTTATTCTTCCTGGTTAACATCCCTCCAAAATTGTCAGATTGTCGGTCAACCGGGCGATTATACCCCGCTAATTCTTGATAAACACCGCTTATATCTTTATCGCTATTTTTATTATGAACAACAATTAGCCACCAAGATTTGCTTATTGAGTCAAATGCCATCCCAATCTATTAACCATCGTATTTTGGAAGAAAGCTTATCACGCTTATTTCCTAATACCTTAAATGACTCACAAAAAATCGCCACTCGCACAGCAATGTTGCATCATTTTTGCATAATTTCAGGAGGTCCAGGGACCGGAAAAACGACAACTGTCGTTAAAATTTTAACCGGATTACTTGAACAAAACCCCAATTTAAACATCGCTTTAGCTGCACCAACTGGCAAAGCGGCTGTCCGTTTACAAGAAGCGGTAACACAAACATTAACGCATTTAAACTGTACTCCAGCAATTAAAGCGGCAATTCCTGAAGAAACTTATACAATACACCGACTACTTGGTAGTCGCCCGACATCGCCTTATTTTCATCGTCATGCTGACAATATTTTACCTTACGATGTGATAATCGTTGATGAAGCCTCAATGATAGATTTAGCGTTGATGGCTAAATTAGTACAAGCGATACCAAAAACGGCTCGCCTTATTTTATTAGGAGACAAAGACCAATTGGCTTCAGTAGAAGCCGGGACCGTATTAGGTGATATTTGCGAAGCCGGCATTGATAGGGGACAGGGTGCAGGGGAAAGGGGGCAGGAGACAAGAGAAATCAATACGGTTTCTAACCATTATTCACAAACCACTGTCAAAAATAACCCATTTCTCCATTCGAGGCTAAAGTTTCAAAGAAACTTTAGCCTCGAAAAGAGTATTGTATTACTCGAAAGGAATTATCGGTTTGGCGAAGATAGTGGTATAAGGGCCCTA
>Ga0233403_10000002_pt1 | contig 85228 bp, 61 predicted proteins | sample Na_oxic_1_MG_FD_179866 | JGI IMG/M metagenome (GOLD analysis project Ga0233403, IMG submission 179866) | Seawater microbial communities from Saanich Inlet, British Columbia, Canada - Na_oxic_1_MG | ecosystem: Environmental > Aquatic > Marine > Inlet | place: Canada: British Columbia | collected...
CATAACCCCCTACCAGCGGGAGGGGGTTAGGGGGAGGGAGAGATCGTGAACACAAATATAGCCTGAAAAAATACTTCAAAAAAAGCTCATACTGCACAGCCTAGGGTTAGGGCGGCCCAATTTAAAATTCATGAGTATAAGTTTTGAGACGATTTCGCCATCCTGGTAACCAATGGGATTCATCTTTTGGTGCATTTCGCACCCGAAGTGTCAACACTTTATCAGCGGCTTTAGCAAATTCACCCATCACGTCATTTGAATTGCCCGTCATATTTTCTAACACTTGCAACAATCCCCAGCCCTGTCCTTTATAACGTTCCTTGGGAGAAACGCCTTCTCCTTTGAAATTAATATAATCAACTAACGCATAAATACCCACCGTTTTTTGTCCTACTCGATAAAATTGTCGACGTACATGGTTGCGTCGTTCTTCTGTGGGTAAAATAGCCAACATTTGTGGCAATGCTCGTTCTAAGCGTTTGATGACAAATTGTATTTGTTGGGAAATCGTTTGTTTAAGCAAATTACGCAAACTTTTCATTGTGGCACTATTAATGTCCTTATAAAAAGCTTCCCGAGAGTTCCAAGGACTATCCGGGGTCTTTTTTAGCCAGCCGGGAATGTTTACCCCTTGTTGTTCAAAAAACGCTAGCAGTGGTGGAAAACTTTCAAGATAGGGGCCTTCTTGCCCTGGTGGATACCAAATGAAATGGGCGATTCCCAAAGAAGGGAAGGTTTCAGCTTTATTCCAAACGGTGAGATTTTCTACTTTAGCAGAACCTTCATTCATCCAAATTTTCTGTCCGATTCTCTCAGCATCCGGTGGTGCAATTTGGATATCTTGCGATTTTGGCGGTTCTACAATCGGTTCTGGTTGAGGCTCCAATATGGTTTGTGGTTCTACGTCGTTTGTCGCGCAAGATGAAACGATTAATAGAAGCAACAGAATGAGATAACTTCTTTTTATGATAGTGTTCACTATCTCAAATATCCTTGTTTATATGATACTTTTCATCAATAGATTTCGTGCTTTTGTCATTGTTTGGTGCATAGTAATGTGATTTCATTGTGGATTTTGCTACAAAACGGTAACACAATTTTTTTGTTACGCTCGAAATAAATGACAGAAGGGTCCAAAATTTATTAATGTTTCAGTATAATAATAATATTAACTCTGTATCCGAGCTACCCAAATTAATCAAAAGCCATTTATTTTACATGATTTTGAATGGACTCCAAAATATTCATGGTTACGATCATAATATTTACTTTTATTTTCAATAAATTAAGTATTTTTCCCCGTTTATTTACAAATTGATATTTATTGTTTATTATATAATTAATATTTATCATAATTATCGACTTTTGATCAAAGTTCAATAGATGTTTTTAAAGTCCAAAGTTTTAGCTTTGGAAATTGAGGAATATATGAAATGTGCTTTGTCACCGTGAAAATTTTCTAAAGTTCTTTAAAAGAAAATGATATTTTAGGATAAGAAACGGCAGTCAATAATATATGTAGGCAAACAAAAGTATTTTATTTTAAAAATACTATTTCTTTAAGAAATAGCATTTTTCCTTTCTCCAAAATATTAAAAGATTTCTGTGTACCTACATATGTAAAATACGTTGTTTGAAATAAAGGTTTCCACTAATACTATATTTTTTTCAAACTAACATTTGTTGATAGCGCGTCAGTGATTTTCTGTTACGTCCCTAAAAAGATTATCTCATCATTCATCATTCATCATTCACCATTGTATATTTCATGTTTGACGTTTTTTTTTACGAAACCTTTGAAGAAGAAGAACAAGCTCTTAAGCATTATTTACCTCATCATATTAAAGTCGGCTTTACTTGGAAAAGCATTCAAGAAGAAGGTCATCAAAAACCTCCAGCACAACTTATCAGTATTAGAAATCAATCCACTATTCCCATCTCTTATTCCACCAAAATATCGGGCCTTTTAACGCGGAGTACTGGCTACGATCATATTCATGATTATCTGCAAAAATGTCATAAAAAATTACCTTGTGGCTATTTACCCTTATATTGTCATCGTGCGGTTGCTGAACAAGCTTTGCTTTTGTGGATGTCCTTGCTGAGAAAATTACCCAAGCAAATTCAGCAATTTAATGATTTTAAGCGAGATGGACTCACTGGACAGGAATGTCAACAAAAGACATTGTTGGTTGTCGGGGTTGGCTATATTGGCTATGAAATTGTACAAATTGGCAAAGGATTAGGCATGAATGTCTTAGGGGTGGATATTGACGAAAAATACGCGGATGTTGCTTATATTTCTATTGAGAAAGGGTTGCCACAAGGCGATATCATTGTTTGTGCGATGAATTTAACGCCTGAAAATATCGGTTATTTTAATTATCAACGGCTTAAACAAGGCAAACAGGGCCTTATTTTTGTCAATATTTCGCGGGGCGAATTATCACCGAGTGTTGATTTATTGCATTTGATTGATGAAAAATTTTTGGGTGGAGTTGGGTTAGATGTTTATGATAAGGAAAGTGAATTGGCGACATTATTGCGGCGTGGTAACATTTCTCACAAAAAGATGGAAATTGGGATAACACTAGAATTAGCAAAAAGGCCTAATGTCATTTTTACTCCTCATAATGCTTTTAATACACAAGAAGCTTTGGAAAGAAAAGCTATCCATAGTGTTCAACAAGTGACCCATTTTTTTAACAATGGCGAATTTTTGTGGCCTGTTCCTGAATAAAAGCCGAATTGCAAATTTTCAGCATCCAAAATAAATTTTGGACTCCAAATCAATCGTATGACGGAGTCCAAAATTTATTTTGGAGAAATTGCTATTAGATGGAAACTATTTGGGAGGCTTTGTTGGCGGATTGTGCTGATCATCATCAGATTGATAGTTGTTGATCAAGAGTGATTTCAATTCGATGAGTTTGGGGTGGTTTTGTAAATACTTATTAACATAATGATTTATCATAGAAATAACCTCATGATTTATCATAAAAATAACCTCATAAAAAATGTATACTTGGCACCGGTATGGATTGCGCTTTTGTCAACTTCCTCGGAATATCACTCATATTTACCCACTTTTTTAAGCCCAAAGCTAAAGCTTTGGACTCCAAAGCATGGTTCTGGAGTCCAAAGCTTTAGCTTTGGATTTTTCATACTTTATCATAAAGATTTCCTAATTCATACAAGATTAATTGACTACGAGTGAGTGGTATGGCTATCCAGCAACCGGTTGGCGTACTTTGAAAATCAAAATCCCAAAGTGGAACGGGCCTTAAATTCTTCGTCGGTAAACGTAGCGTGAATAATTCATGGGGTTTCTTTAAATCCCAAAAACGCAAAGCGGCATCTGCACCGGTGGTGACAATGAAATTGCTATCAGGGCTAAAAATTACACGGAATATTGTGCTTTCATGTCCTTCTAAATGATATTGGGTTGAGTTGTTAGTTGTAGAATAAATATGTACTAATTGATCACGCCCTACAGTGGCAATTTCTTTACCATCGGGACTAAGAGCAGACCATGCAAGAGAATTTATGGTTTTGGGATAGGCTTGCAACAATGCCGGTTTATTATTTTCCCATTGATTAAGATTCCATAATTTGACTTCAAAATCACCGGTTGTCAATAACCGAAGTGTATTTTTTTCTTGATCCTGAAAAAATGAGAGTGAATTGACGGCCTCTTGTTCGTAGGCTTGATATGTTTGGGTTTGTTGATTCTTGAGGGTCAATAAATGCACTTGTCCATCATTACCGGCAATTGCCAGTTTTTTTGTACCTGGAGAGAAGGTAACGGCATTGATAATGTTTTTATAGATAAGTTTATTAAATTCAATTAGTTGATTGTTTTTCACCGTCCATATTTTGACCGTATTATCATAACTGGCGGATGCCAATAATTTTCCATCGGCACTAAAGGCAAGGCTTTTAATACGAGCAGTATGCGCTTGTTGTGATTCCCATAATAAATGCTTTGCGTTTGGCAGAGCATATAAATGTAGTGAACCGTTTTTGAAACCGACAGCTATTTTATCACCAGTCGGCGCAATGGCTACTGTAGTCGGTTCATTAGATAACTCGACAATTTGCTGATAGGGTAATGCCATATTCCAACGCCTTATGGTACCATCATTGCTGGCACTGACTATTTGTTCTTCAAAGGTTGCGAGACCACTGACACTGGCAGTATGACCCTGCAAAACGCGCAAAGTTACACCACTTTGGGTATCCCATAGCCGCAAAATGTTATCTCGACTGGCTGAAACTAAATAGCGATCATTCGCCATAAAGCGTACACTATAGACGGTTTCTTTATGTCCCAATAATACGTTTAGTAAGTTTCCTGACTCTACCTCCCATAAGCGCACCATTTTATCAAGACTACTGGTTGCCAATCGCTTGCCATTCTGGCTAAAAGCTACTTTCTGAACCCGATTATCTGGTCCAAATTCTAGCTGATGCAATGGTTTACCGGTTTTAATTTGCCAAATACGTGCTGTACCATCATAAGAAGCACTGGCAAGCATATCTCCATTTGGGCTAAAATCCAAACCCGAAATAGGATTTTGATGACCTTCAAAAGTTTGCTGTGGTTGTTGCGTTTCAACATCCCATAAAGTGATCTGATGATTTTTTCCTTCACTTGCTAAATAGTGTCCATCTGGACTGACAGCCAGTGCCAATAATTCTATTCCAGGCTGCCATTGGGTTAAAAATTTACCGTCTGGTAATGACCACAAGATAATGTTTCCATCATAGCCAGTACTAGCAAGCCATTTTCCCTGGGGATGAAAAACAATGGATTTTATATGTCCTTTATCTCCTGACAAACGTTTTAATAATTGTCCGGTTTTGGTATCAAATAAAACTAAGGTCCCATTTTCTCCACCAGCAGCGATTTGTTGACCATTCGGACTAACAGCGACTGCAAATAAGGGAGCATTGGCCCCATGATAGATTTGTTGATATGTGCCACCATTAATTTCCGTTAATTTTTCTAATAAATTGCGTACTGGTAAACGTGTTGGCTTAATCTCAGTATCTAATTGATGGGTTTCTCCTAATATTTCGCGAGCTTTCTGATAATTATCATCTTTTGCTAAAAGAGTAGCGTATTTAAGTTTTGATTCAAATAAGCCGATGGTACGTTTTTCTTTTTCGTTGAGGGCTTGTTGTTTGGCAATTTTTTCTTGTTGTTGGGCAGAAATAGCCTCTTGACGTGCTGAAAGTGCCCAAAAAAATAGTGCTATCGAAATCGTAAGGGCAATCATTGCACCAAATAATTTCTGTTTTTGGAAGACACTGATTTTGTGTGCTTGTTCTAATGCTTGTTGTCTGGTAGCCGCTAATTTTTGTGCTTGTTCTAGTTCTTTCTGCTGTTTAGCTTTTTTTTCTTTTTGTTCTCGCTTTTTTTCAGTTTCACTCTCTGATAGAAAGCGCATAGCAAGGTCAAATTGTTTACCATAACGTTTTGCCCACTGGACGTTTGGTTTTACTCTGTCATACCACGCGAGTGCATTTTCTAATTCTGGTGTTCGTAATAATCCGATTTTACCTTGTTTCCAAAGAATCGCATTTTCTGCTAAGCGTCTATAAATTTCTGCCGAATGGGTTTCTGCTTCAAGCCATTTTTGCAAACGTTTCCATAGCCGAATGAAACTTTCATGGCTAATATCTATAATGCTCTCTCCGTTTAACGCAATATGAGTCGGTGGCGTTAAAAAACAGCAATTCGGTTGCCGAAAAATATCCACGACTGGTACTACCGATTGCCACGATGATAAGTCAGCTAATCTTGCTACTTCCTCTAACCGAACGGGACTGCGCGTATCACGACGCGCTTTATCACGTTCGCAAAGGCGACGAAACAAGATTTCAATGAGTTGTTGAGGATTATCGGGTACATTGAGTTGAGTGAGTTGTTCATAAACTTCATCCGCATGTTGAGAGAGCGCGCCTTCTAATTGGCCTATTTTTTCATAGTGTTTCAAAGTCAAAACGATTTTACTTCCCCCTTCCCCGCCTTGGTAAGGAGGAGGGGAGTGAGCGGTGGTTAGCTCTTCCTCGCCTTGGTAAGGAGGGGAGTGAGGGGTGGTATTATTTTCCGTTTGTGCAATATGCCACATTCGCATCAAAGCATGTTGTAGTACCGGCAATTGTTCCGGATTACCATCCATTTCATTTAATAAGCGATTGCTCAGCGCCGAATCAATTTGACCATCAAAAACTTTTGCTGGCCCTTCAATCGCTTCCTGCAATTGCTCACGAGTCAAACGCGGTGTTAAAAAAAGTCCTTTATTAACGGCTTCTGGTAAACCATAAAATTTTGCACATTCACCCATAAAGTCAGAACGCATGGTGATAACCACATAGATGCAGTTTTTTTCATCACCAAACGGAAACGGTTTGCCACTTTGCAATAACAAATTAATAAATGCTTCAGTTTCATCCACTTCACCTTGCCGGTGATGACGAAATAGTTCTTCAAATTGATCGACAATCAATAATAAGTTATTGCTAGGTGGCAAAGGTGAATCTTGTAAAATGTCATGCAAACTGAGTGAACCACGACGCAAATTAGCTTCCAAAAAATTTTGGGCTTCGGTATCATCAAGAAAATTAGCCGTATATTGTTCTTTGAAGGTTGGATTTTCTAATAAAGCTTTAGCTAAAAAAGTAAAAGGACGATTGCTCGGACGACATTCTGCGATACACCAATGTACGCCAGCATTTACTAACAAACCTCTTTGTAAGCCAGCTACTAGCCCCGTGCGTACCATAGATGATTTGCCACAACCAGAAGCACCTACAACGGCTAAAAAATGGGTATTACCTAATTTATCAATCAGTTGATTGGTATGTTTATCACGTCCAAAGAAAATATTAGTTTCTTCACGTTCAAAAGGACGCAAACCAGGATAGGGAAAATCGTTCATTTTCTTATTTACTCAGCATTAGCACACAAGAACTTTTGTCATTAAGGCCCTTATTAGGACTCAGGATTTAATAACAGACGAAACTAAACCTGACAGGTTTTTAAAACCTGTCAGGTTTGAACGTTCAAGTTTTGGAAGTTATAAAATCCTGACCCCTTAGCAGGGATTCCCGCTTCTTTTGGGAGAGGACAAGCGTTAATGATTGAAAAGTTCAGTTTGTGACGTTATTTAGTATCCGTATAAATTTGGGTAAACAACTATCAGTTTGTGGTGTGGGACATTCTAATATCAATAGATTGGGTAAACGCATGGACAACATCAGTTTATCGGTAGCGTGTTTATTGTAGACAACAATGCTTTTGAAGGGCTGATCACGTAATCCTTGTATTTTCCAACAATACCTGATTTGTTCATTAACCCAAACTGCTGGCGCATTCTGATAAATTATAATGATGGCATCACAATCTCGTAAATTTTTCTCTAAATAATTCTGTATGTCCGTCGCTGATAGTTGATCTGAAATTTCTAAGGGTAAACTGTAAGCAATGCCTTGTGCTAATAAAATGTTACCTATTTGATAGGCTAACGCCATATCTTCTGGTGTTGCATTGATAAACACTAAAGGATCGCTCGGCAAATTTTGGGTGTGATTGTTTTTTATTTTTTCTTTTCGTTTTAACTGATTAATAATATGTTTTTTAAAGTCTTCCAAACTGGAAGCCATGACGGTACTTTGTGATAATAATTGCTTATGCTCTTCATCATAGAGATGGTTTAGATTTAATTTTTTGTCACACCATTGAAGAATGGGTAACTTTAAGGATTTCGCACGTTCATATTGAAATTGCGGAATATGATAACTGGTTTTGTTACTAAGCAATTGCACAAATAAGCGACATTGATTTAAATCTTGATCAATAAATTCTTGAATATGAGCAAATGAATAAGCTTTATTAGGTAATACGAGTATATTTTGTTGTTCAAGATAGCGTTTGATTTCATAACGTAATTCTTCTAAATCATCAGAAACCAGTGCCAAAAAAATCGGTTGCGTATTTTTTTTATGTTCATGGTTTTTATTTCTCAATTTTTTGATGTTGTCACTTAAATCGCAAGCGATATCATCTAGTTTTTGATAATATTCAATTTCTTCACTGCTGGGTTTAGGGATGGCTAAAGTACGAGATTGTCCTCTTTTATTCCTAATCCAAAATTTATAACCCATTAAGTGATTGATTGGTTTAGGACGTTCTACTTCGCTACGTTCAATAATAAAGAGACATTCTGACTCTTCACAGATATTTGCTAAAAAGGTATTTAGTTCTAAACGGCACCATTCTGATTCAAGATAAGCGGGTGATAAAATTACTAATAAGATGATAGAATTTTCTAATTGATTGATGATTTCTGGTGTTGCCGGTTCATCACTACGCGATTCGTAATCCATCCATAATGAATAAGCATCTCGACGACCTAATTTTTGCCCTAAGAGATTTTTTAAGCCATTGATCAATGTTGTTACCCAGCCTTTATCAGCACCCGGCAAAGGTTCATTATCGACACGCGCATAACTGACAAAAATATCATGTTTGGTTTCTTTATCATCAGCATCAGGAATTATTAACGCTTTGGCTTCAGATTGAACTGCCGGTAAATCTTTGATAATACGTTCTAATTGCCATAATGCCTCTTCATCAAATTTATTCTGAAATTTAAGCGGTTTCCGTTCTAAAAGAGTCGGTGGTAATTCATCTATTTTGGCATCTAGCAAAAAAATAGGAATAATTTTAAGGTCACTCTTTTGATCTTGATAGTGTAGGGCAAACTCGATATCGCGTTGTTGAATGGCAGATAAACCATGCTTACCTATAAATATAGCAAATGTTGACGCATTTTTCCGTCCCGCCTCTCGACGCAATTCCCATGATTCTCCTAATGTTACCTGCCATTGTTCAAACCAAACGTTTAATTGATTGGTTTTAAGATGGGTGGCGATTTGATGCACTATTTCACTATCATCGGGATAATAACTCAAAAAAACGGTATTGTTTTTTGGTAAAGATTGGCGAATAAATAGAGAAAGAATTCTTTGACGTTCTTCGGGAGAAGGTGCTACTAATTCGGTGATTTCTTGAGACGTTAAATAGGCAACTAATTGTTCTATTGCTGAGAGTAATGAAGCCCGTTCGTAAGGATTATCCCGAAAAGTGGCTAACACTTCTTCGTAGGCGTACCAGGGAATGTATGGCATTTCAATATTTCCCCAATAAGCTTCTTGTTCTGTTGGTGAAAGGTGTTGTAAAAGCTGTGAAAATTGAGATTTAACCATTTGTCTGGCTAAATCCAATTTGTCTTTTTCGGTGCGATCAGTGCGAGACAGAACCGGGAAAATCGTCAGTTGATTTTGAAGATGGTTTTTTTTATCAGCTTGCCATTGTTGATTAACGGAATGCGCGACTCGTGCGGCCCCTAAAATACTTTGGTCATTACCAGAAAATAGGATAACCAAACTATCCGGCATTTGCACCGTGCAGATACCGGCGGTATCGCTGATACCAGTTCTACTGTCTATTAAAATGTAGTCATAGTGCGTCCGCATTTTTTCTTTGACGGCTTCTAAAAATCGCCCACCGCCAATTTCGTAAAATCGATCCCAATTGAAGGCATTAACTTGTGCCGCATAATAACTATTGCCTTGTTGACCGGCTGCCAATAAATCTATTTGACCCGATTGAGGAAATTGATAGTTTAGTGAAATAAGATAGTCTTCAATTTCGGTAAAGGATTCATACCAGTTTTCATCTTCTTCCTCATCTTCATCAGCAGGTGTAAAGGCGGCTTCTAAAAAATCGGTCAAAAAATTAATTAATCCAGGCGTAGCCATTAATTCTTCTTCAGACAAAAACGGATGAAAATAGCGATCCAGTCCGGGGGCTTCAAGGTCCCAGTCTATCACCAGCACTTTTTTGCCATTGGTGGCTAAAATCCATGCTGTGTTCGCTAAAATCATGGATCGTCCTACACCACCTTTGTAGGAGTAAAATGTGATTATTTTGCCTTGCAAGTTGGCAATCATGATTGTTATTTAGATTAATGGTATATCATATCCCCAAAGCTAAAGCTTTGGAGCCATATTCCCAAAGCTGAAAGTTCTAAAGGAGCTAAAGCTTTGGAGCTATATTCTCCCAAAGCTAAAGCTTTGGACTCCAGCTAAATGATTTTTGGAGTCCAAAGCTTTAGCTTTGGTAAGTTCTCTATATTGTTGGTTTTGTGGTCAAGTGATTGCCTCTTACTTTACGTCCTGGATTCGTGGTGTGCGACTCAATTTTTTTATTCAGTTCTTTATTAATAAGTAACGGTTTAGCTAAAAAATTGTCGCTTTCGATTCTACGCACTCGTTGAGAAGATCGGATAATTCTTTCTTTCAGTTGTTGTAAGATTTCTTTGAGTTCTTGCTCAAATTGCGTTACGGAATGAATGTCATTTCTGAAAGTAATAGAACTATCAAGAATTTTAGTAAAAAAAAGTTGTTCAATCCTATCTTGAAGCAGGGAATAATGTTCATAAGTTTCTTGATCCTCATCATTAAAAAGCACTAACAGCCCACAATTGAAAAAATGGGTTTTGTCATAGAGATTCATCATTTTTAAATATAAGGGATTTGGTAATTGAAGTGTCCAAGGATCAACAATGATAATGACTAGATGATTTTTTTGCTGGGCAAATTCTATTTTTTCAATCAGTTTCTCATCTAGTGATAGCTCGTCACGAATCATGTTGACTTCACGACAAACGTGATCGGTAATAAAAATAATTTCTTCTTCAACAGGTGGACAAAAGGGTTTCCAATATTTGGTTAACAATTCATGTTGGTTTTCCTCATCACATTCAGGATAATTATCAACTTTTTGTTTAATCGTTTGCAGTTCGTTTGCACATCCGACGACATAAACAAATTTGGCAAGACGAAGGCCCTTATCGGTTTGATAGTGGCCCTCTCTTACATTTCTGGTTAAGCCAATTTTTTTTTGGCGTGTACAACAAATTCTCTCGGAGTCGTATGCTGATTGTCAATTAAGTCGATATCTGGCTCAGGAATGATTCTCCGTTGTCCACCAATTTGGCGATTTTCTTTTCTTGGCCAAAAAGTTAGGGTACCTACTTTATCACCTAATTCAATTTTGCCGGCAGTATAGCCATGTGAGCGTTCTACTTTTTCTTTTTTGCCGGCATTTTCAACTTCAACATATTCTAAACCAAATAGTGAACGACTTTGCCAGATATATTTAAGTTCGGCACCACCTTCTGAAAAACATGAGGGTTTAACTTCATGTAAATGCCCACAAAGATGAGCGGCAAAACGTCCGCGGTCCGTAATTTCTCCATTTAATTGTTCTTGTGAATCAGACGTTAACCAGGAGGGGGGATGATGCGTCATGAGTAAACAAGCGTCACGTTGTTCTGCCCATATTGGTCCATTTCCGCCACAAGCTTGGTGAAATTGTTGGGTATCAACAATGAGTTCGTTGTCGTCGTTGAGTTGGAAAAAACTGGTATTTAAACCGACAATGCCTAATTTAGCGTCACCTTTTTCAATCGTGACTGAAAAATCACCCGGCAATAGACCTTCATTGATATTCTCAGGTTTGAAGGGGCGGTTTTTGAACCAATCGGTGTAATTTTTAAAAGCACGAGTAATGACTTTTCGATAGGCCGATTTTTCATTTTGCAAAAATTCTCGTTTGACTTCATCATCATTCCACTGTAACAGGAGTTTGGTAGAATCGTTTAATTTTTTAGGTCTTACTAAATCATGATTACCTGGTACGGCTAAGAATTTTGGTTCAAAACCCAGATGCTTAAAATGGTCCCATAATTGATCAAGGATTTCATTGAGTTTTTGAAATTCTTTCACACTACCGCGTTGGGTAAGATCACCGGTAAAAAGCACCAAGTCCCAAGGGCCACATTTGTCGTGGAGACGCTCTAAATCTTCAAAAAAACGGTACATGACTCCCTTTAATAGCGAATCTTGTTCCTTCATGCCTTGGTGAAAATCCGTCAGATGTAACCAACTAAAAGATGTCGCCATAAGCTAACTATTTCCTTAATTTGTATTGTCTTTTTGGCTTGTGTTTTTTGGGAATAAAAAATAGGATTGATTATGTTTACCTGGTCAGATTTTGCATAATCAATTAATTTATAAAGAAATAAATTTAACACATTCAGTGAAATTTATTATTTGATTGTTATTATAGTAGAGTAAAATTATAAAGAACCCAAATGATTTGTAAAGGTGAAAATAATCGATTTATCTATCGCACAATATTTATAATCAATAAGTTATAGTTCATATTTGACTTGAAGTTTGGTTTATAATTTATTGATGTTTTAAGATAAATGGAAAAATATTTGATTCATTGTCAATTTAAAAATCCGAGATCGAAAAGAAATCGGATTTTTTCACAACCGTTTGTGATTTTCAACATTGATAATTCAAATTCTAGGTGGTTTGGTAGGTGGATTGCATTCGTCATCAAAGCAATTACGGTTTTTTACGACTGAACTCAATTCTATTAATCCAAGGTGTTTTTCAGAATGGGCTGTATTCATCGGTGTCATAATCATTCCCAACAAAAACATTCCCACAAAAAACGTTAAAAAAACCTCATTTTTTAACTTATCTAGCCAATTCTTGAAAGCCCCCACAAGAATCACTAGAATAATTATGAACAAAATATCATGATTCATCTCACTGTTTCCTACTGTCAATTTTTTAGTGAAATTGGAGAAGTACAAAATGACATCACACTAATGCCTTGTCTTTTCTCCAAAAAAATTTATAACATGATATTTAATGCAAAAGATGAACCTAATATTCACAACTATTTTTAGGTGTGCAAGGTAAGGCTATATGGCATTTTGTTTTTGACAGTGGAAATAATTGACAGTAAGAATCTAAAAAAAACCAAAGCTAAAGCTTTGGATTCCAGCCGGGGTTTTTGGAGTCCAAAGCGTTATAGCTTTGGTATTTTTTGGGCGGTTTTTAGATGAACTCAGATAATGGTGGGAGGTTTTAAAGGCAGGAAGTCAAAAATTATTTATTAGAAATGGGCTTTATCCAAAATAAATTTTGGACTCCTAAAGCCGGTGGTTTGGAGAATTTGAGCCAAAATAAATTTTGGACTCCAATAAGCGCGTTATTGCGGAGTCCAAAATTTATTTTGGATTTCATTAAATCATTTGTCAGCAATGGGCAATGAGAGTTTTAGTTCCATCATCGCATTGGATGTGACGTTGATGATGCGAGACACTTGTACATCTTTGCCATCCACAATGCCATGTACAGTTACTTTACGTTGACCGTGAGCAACATGCCCGATTTGTAACTGGGTACCTGTCATATGGGCGACAGTTAAACTATCTATCATCACATTTAAACCGTGTTCAGCGCGTGCGGCATTGGATACTGTCAGATCAATGATACCTGGTTGCTCGCTTTCCAATTTAGCCTTAGTGGACATTTGCAATTGAGCCAAATTGCTTTGAAATTCATTTGTCCACATTTGGGTTTCTTGCTCCATTTCGGTCAAAATTTGGAGACGAAATTCTTTAATGCGATGGAGAATTTTTTTCTGTTGTTCGTCAGTAGGAATATCATTTTTAACTTCGGACCACATTAGTATCCAGTCAGTTTGAAATTCTGCTAAAGCTTTTTGTAGAGCAAAAGAGGTAGTAATATAACGCATCCACGATGAAGAAAGGCCCATGAATTTATCTAATGCCATACAAGTCGCTGCAATGGCAAATGCAATATAGCCAAATTGGGCCATTGCAAACGCAATTTCTCCCGCTTGTTCTTTTGGAATTTCTAAAAAACCGATAGTTTGTAGGAGAGGTGGTAGGAGAGGTGATATGCCGCCAATAAAGGTGAGTAAAATGGCCATCACACGTAAAATTCTTGAGCCAAAAGAACCAATTCTTTTGCGCCTTATGTACCATTCAATCGCTTCTATAGCTTTATCTTCAACATCTTGCCGCTGTTTTTTCAAATAACTCGCCAAGTTTTGCTTTTCTTCAGTATCCGGTTCAATCAAAGCATTTGGCGTAATATTTTGAGTCATTATAATTATTTCCTCATGAATCTACCTATTATTTGGGTCCCTAAAAAAGCTCAAAGCTAAAACGGTGTATTCCAAAATTTATATGTAAAATCCAAATTTTTCAGTAATTTAAATAATATTAACTCTGTTATTATTTAATAGGTAATTGCTATATTAGTTTGAATTTTTCTGATGATGGAGGTCAATGTCAATTGGAAATGGTCATTATGCCTGGCATCTCCTTGGAAATATGGAGATGCCCGACTTTGCACACTGTCAGAAACTGAGTTTTGTGTGTTATTCCTTGCTACGCTCTCAATTTCATTACCTTCGCTATGTGAAGCTCAATGACAAAAGTGCAATTTATACCAGTGCAAAGTATATTATGTATATACTCCAAGCGTTCAATATTTCGGATTTTAGACATTGCTTTTAAGGTAGGGTGGGCAGAGGTTTTTTTTGCCCACCATTATAATTATATTTAGTAATAAAAAGACTTTGCCTGCTCCCTACATTGATTTCTCATCATCCGAAAACTTGAACGTCTGGAGTATATGTATATTCAACGTGGGAACAAATTTAACTTTTTTAATGAAGTTGGTGGGCAAAAAAAAGACTTTGCCCACCCTACACAAAAGTTTTGTGTGTGCCCGCGTTCAGTATAGGTAAACAAAAATATTTTAACTTTTCTAAAAAGACTATTTCTTTAAGCAATAGCATTTTTCACTTCTCCAAAATGTTAACATATTTCTGTGTAGCTACCTATTTATAGCAATTCCCGATTAAATAAAGTACAATTAATCTAGCTTAAATTATTCATAATTAAATAAAAAACGCTATAACGCAGTAACGCATTAAACGCAAAAACGCTATAACTATTTCACCAGTTTGAGTTGGGGTTTTTGACGGCGAGGGCGCGGGGGGTTGTGGGGAGTTTGAGGTGATGTCGGTGGTAGACTATCTGACTCTTCTGGTTGGAAAAACATGCCCTTACCATTTTCTTTGGCATAAATAGCCAATACTGCTGCAACCGGAATAAATACTGAAAATGGTCGTCCAGAAAATCGGGCATTAAAGCTTACCCATTCATTGTCCAATGTTAAATTCTGGACAGCACTTGGTGCAATATTAAGAATAATTTGACCATTTTCAACATATTGGCGGGGCACTTCTATTTGATCAAATTCAGCATCAACTAATAAATAGGGTGTCAAGTCATTGTCAATGACCCACTCATATAAAGATCGCAATAAGTAGGGTCGCATTGGAATCATATCTATAATTCTCCAGTTAAGGTAACAGGTATCAGGGGGCAGGTGTCAGGAGGCAGGGTTCAGGTATCAGGTATCAGGTGTCAGGTATCAGGTATCAGGTATCAGGTATCAGGTATCAGGTATCAGGCAATTATCAATAGCCTATTTTGTCTTAAATCAATTTGGGATGAAAAGACAAATAGGAGTCCAAATGTTGTTCAACACTCACAGGAGAGCAACTTGAGTTTGGAGTTCAAAGCGAAGCTTTGCACAAAAGCTTCGCTTTGAACTGAATCATGCCGACTTGTGCCAAAGTATTATTTTTTAGAACTTGGTGTTCAATATTTTAGCTTTTTATTGAAATTCCAAAAGTTTCATTTTTGTCCACTTAAGTGTCATTCAGAAAACGAATAAAAAACTTAAACATCAAGTTAAGGCTATATAATTAATGATAACTGATAACTGATAACTGATAACTGTCTAGTGGACATCCCGCCAATATTCTTTTTTCAGAAGGTAGGCAAAGATGAAAAAGATGAACAGAAAGGCAATAACCTTTCCGCCCAAACTATAACGTTCTAGTTTAGCCGGCTCACCAACGTAGTCAAGGAAATTGACTAAATCGCGTACTTCTTTTTGATACTTTTCAGCTTTTTCCTGATCAGCTTCATTGACGAGTACCAGTTCTGCTTTTTCATGCCCATGCTCATCTGTTGTGTGGACTAATTTTTGCCAACCTTGCTGTTCCCACAACACATGTGGCATTGCTACATCCTGAAATGCTAAGTTGTTGACACCCAATGGACGTGAAGGGTCTAAATAAAAGCTTAATAAGTACGTGTATAGCCAATCTGTGCCTCGCGCACGAGCAATCACACTCAAATCTGGTGGGGCAACACCAAACCATCGTTTCGCATCCGTACCATCCATAGCAATGCTCAGAGTTTCCCCAACCTTTTCGGCTGTGAACATCAAGTTTTCCTGTAGTTCTTCATCACTCAGATCAAGGTCTTTGCCAATCCGTTGAAAACGGATATAGTTAGCAGAGTGACAACCCATACAATAATTAACAAACAGTTTGGCTCCCGCTTGTAATGAGGCAGTATCACTGATATCAGTATCCGCCTTTTGCAATGCCACGCCACCACTAGCGTGGACTATGTTTGGTAATAACAAAATCAAAGCTAAAATCAATCGTCTCATCAGTGTGTCACCCTTTCTGGTACCGGTTTAGTTTTATCTATCTTGGAATACCAAGGCATTAATAAGAAAAATGCAAAGTATATCACAGAGAACAGTCGTGCAAAAAAGGTCGCTGCTGACGAGGGCGGTTGCAACCCTAAATAGCCTAACCCAATAAAGCTAATGATAAACAAAAATAAAGCTAATTTGAAAATCCAGCCTTTATAGCGAATGGACTTGACTGGACTTCGATCAAGCCAGGGCAATAGGAATAAGACGACAATAGAAGCACCCATTGCAACCACACCAATCAGTTTATCTGGAACAGCACGTAAAATGGCATAAAATGGTGTAAAATACCATAATGGTTCAATGTGTTGTGGTGTTTTCATCGGATCAGCTGGGAAAAAGTTATTTTTTTCCAGGAAATAGCCGCCCATTTCTGGCAGATAAAAAATAACGATGGCAAAGAGAATTAAAAAGAAGGCAACTCCCATGATATCCTTAACTGTGTAATAAGGATGGAAGGGAATACCATCTACCGGGATACCGGTCTTAGGGTCCTTGTTCTTCTTGATTTCAATCCCATCTGGGTTGTTAGAACCGACTTCATGTAAGGCAATCACATGAACGGCGACTAATGCGAGTAAAATCAGCGGTACCAAAACTACATGGTAAGCAAAGAAACGGTTTAATGTGGCATCAGAAATAACAAAGTCGCCACGAATCCATACAGCTAATTCTTCACCCACAAAAGGAATTGCGCCAAATAGGGAAATAATGACTTGTGCCCCCCAATAGGACATTTGTCCCCAAGGTAACAAATAACCCAAAAAGGCTTCAGCCATCAGGCATAAATAAATGAATACGCCGATAATCCAGAGCAATTCACGCGGCTTTTTATAAGAGCCATATATCAACGCTCTGAACATGTGCAGGTAAACGATGATAAAAAAGAATGAAGCTCCAACGGAGTGCATGTAGCGAAGCAACCAGCCATATTGCACATCACGCATGATGTATTCAACAGAGGCAAAGGCCAATTGTGCATCAGGCTTATAATTGGTGGCTAAGAAAATACCGGTCGCAATTTGCAGTACCAGCACCAATAAAGCTAATGAACCAAAGTAATACCAAAAATTAAAATTTTTGGGGGCATAATATTCTGCTAAATGCTCATTCCACAACTTAGTTAAGGGATAACGTGTATCGATCCATTCCAAACTGGTTGTCAGTATTTTATTCATTATCAGGCTACTCCTTCGGTCTGATCAACGCCCACCAAAATACGGGTTTCGCTAAGGTAAGTATAAGGGGGAACTACCAAATTCGTTGGGGCTGGCACACCTTGATATACTCGTCCGGCTAAATCAAAAAATGAACCATGGCAAGGACAGAAAAATCCGCCTTTCCAATCACTACCCAAGTCATGTTGATCTTCCTCTTTGACATAGCTTGGTGAACAGCCTAAATGCGTACAAATGCCGATCACCACTAAATATTCAGGCTTAATAGCACGATTGGGATTTTGGGCATAACTCGGTTGTTGTTGTTCTAGTGAATCTGGATCGCGTAATTTAGCATTTAAAGTGAGTAAGTCTGCCAAATGTTTCTTAGTGCGCTTGACAATCCAAATGGGTTTACCACGCCATTCAACAGTCAATCTTTGACCGTCTTCTATTTTACTAATATCCACTTCCACCGGGGCCCCAGCTGCTTGGGTTCTTGCACTAGGACTTAGGGAAGCCACAAAAGGCCATGCGACAAAACCGACTCCCACAGCACCTACAACAGAGGTTGCTGTTATCAGCGTTAGGCGTTTCTCTTTATCTACACCCTCAGTGGTGTAAGAAAGCCCTGCATTATTTGCATTTGTGGTACTCATCAGAAGTTATGCTCTCCTTCAACATGGATGGGTTTAAAATAACAACAAAAGAAGAATGAAAAAAGAAGAATGAAAATATAGTGTTTCAGATAATTAAATTTTTCAATGATTTCTGAAAATCTATCATTATGCAAATTCTCCTCAAAAATTTCGCCAATATTTCAGAAATAGATATTTCGTTCATAATGAATTCCTGAAATCCAAATATAGATATTCTAAAAATGGTTTGTGAAATTTTCGAAGATACCCTATTTTTTTATTTTTTAAAGGGGAAAATCTAAAGAAAATTTCAATGGATTTATACTGTTCGCCTTTGAATTTGGTGAAAATCTAAAATGTCGAAGAAATCCGATTTCTTGAAGAAATCGGATTTTTCTTGATTCAAAAATTTCACTGATTTGAAGTACGCTCAATATAGGAACACTATAAATATTCCTTATTCATTGTAAATTGAAAAATATAAAGCTCGAATCATTCTCGGATTTTTTAGCAATTATTTTTTTACAAATGATTTTAGAATCACTATATCAATCTAATGTTTCATTCATTACAAAGGAATTCTCGAACCGAAATTCAGCGAAACCTTTTTAAGCAAAGGTATAGATTTTTTTCCACGTCCTCATCATAAAATTTTTAATCATCTAAAATACGCCAATCTTTCTTTTTATCGGCTTGAATATTGAGTTAATAATATATTGATTTTATTGTTATTATTATAATAATAAAAACTATCAATAAGTTCAAGAGTTAAATTTAATCGTATAATGTCTCATTAAAGTCCATTGCCCACACTTTAAATTTTAGCCAAAGTACAGGAATACAAAACTTTATTTTTTAAATCAGTTAGATATAAATTATTATACATTAGGATTAAATAATATTATAACTGAAAATTAAAATTGTTAATGTAGAGTTATCTGAAAATAAAAATTTTAGCCGTTTAGATAACGATCTTCTTTAAATATTCCCTTACCCTCATTTATAAAAGGCTATGCTTTATTCATAAGGTAATTTCTAGAAAAGATTATGCCGCTACCTGAGCTTATCGAAGGCAATATTTGCGGTTACCTTCAATATAGGATAAAAATTTATTTATAATTTTAAGTATAACTTTATTATAATCGTAAAAATAGCTATTTCAAATAAATCAGGCAATTTACCATTCATGGATATCATTTCATAAGTCATTTTTTGTTGATATAATGGCTTTTGTAAAATTTTTGTCGTTTATTTGGGTATTCGATATTTTCCTATGCTTTTAATGATTATTAAAATTATCTTTTGAAATCATCTATTGAGAATAATTGTTGTTTAGAAAAGAGTTGTTCTTGGCAGAAATCTTCAATGTTTTTAAAATATCGACGGTTTTGAACAGCATTTTTCTAAACCATTATTATAAGATACAAAATTTTATCAACTAGAGACTTCCAAAAAATAATTATAGTGATCCTTCATATTGTAAAAAAATACGATACTCAACTTTTTATAATTTATTGAAAATATTTTATTTATTTATGGTAGATTGAGTGTTCCGCCACTTCGTCGCGCTCTATCCACCTTACATTTCAAATCAATTAGTTATAAAAGAAAATTGAGCATCGCATAAAAAAACTAATCGTTAAAAAATCCGATTTCTTTTAAGAATATCTAAATTTTTAAAATTACAATGAATGAAGGATGTCTATAAAATATATATATGCTATACAATTTTTATAACTCATTGATTTTTAATAACTAAATGAGTGGTCTATCAAGAGGCACGAAATCGTATGCGTGTATAATCAATAATATAGTGAAGAAAAGTTGATCATCACGTTATCATATAATTATCCAGAAAAGTTTTCTCCAGCAAAATTTTATGGTTTTTTTAAGAAATCGTATTTTTGAGGTAAACCAAAATTTCTTTGGATGACTATTTTAAGTTATTTTCCTGGATTCGCTATTGATATAATTTTGAGTCCTTGCGCCTAGGCTGTCGAAAAACATACTTTTCTAGGGATATTTAGTATCTGGTTTAAAGTTGAGATAAAATTATCCAAATCATCTTATTTTCTTTAAGTATTTGGCGTTTATGTCATATCCAAAAACCGGGAATTTATTTTTATTTCAAATGGTTAAATTTCGACAGCCTACCTTGCGCCTCTTGCAAAACGCTTTGTTGAATTTGCTATTCGCTATTTGCTATTCACTTCGCCGAAGGCGAATGATTAATTTTTTTATTAATATGAGGAAACTCTATGAGTGCAATACTTAAACAAAAACGGATTACTCTGTTTGAAACAGAATGGCAACATCGTTTAGCCCCTTGGGTAATGGCAGGTTCATTGGCGATTTTGCCATTCAGTGCGGCTGGTATAGATATTTCATCTCTTCAAATAAACAGAAGTGCCTCTACACCAAATACGTCTGAAGGCATCGTGCTACAGTTAACGCCAACCAAAGCCGATCAAGCCGGTAGTATCTTTACTAAAGAAAAAATGAAGATTGGTAAGGGTTTTAGTACCGCGTTCGCTTTTCAAATTACCCCCTCAAATAGCAATGCGGGGGCTGAAGGGTTTACTTTCGTGGTACAAAACGTTCAGCCTTACTATGTCGGGGAACCGTCGTATGGACTGGGTTATTATGATCCAAGCTTTGAAAAATTTAAACAGAGTCTCGCTGTGGAATTTGATACATGGAATTCAGGAGAATGGGCAGGAGATTCTGACGATAACCACCTGGGTATCCACACCCAGGGGGATTTCAAGGGCCCAACGACACCTATTAGTCAGTCCTTTAAGAATGGTAATATCTGGTACGTTTGGATAGATTACGATGGTAATCAATTGGAAGTCCGTACCAGTCAAAACAAGAAACGTCCTGAAAAAGCTTCTTTGGTGCATTCCGTTGACTTAAGAGAAGTCCTAATGGGTAGTGAAGCTTTTGTTGGATTTACTGCTGGCACCGGTGGTTCGTTTTCCCAACATGAAATTCTGGTTTGGAAGTTTCGAGAGAAATTTAAGCCGTTCCCTTCTATTAAGGGAAACCCTTGGCGTTTCCGAGATGGGGATAGTTTCCATGATTCCTTAAAGAATGGGAATTTAGGCCCTGAAATGGTTGTGATTCCCACCGGGACTTTTCATATAAACAAACCTCAAGGCAAGAAAGTTAAGATTAAGATGGAACAACGCTTTGCAATGGGACGTTATGAAGTCACTGTGGCTGAATTCAATCAATTTGTTAAAGCCACCGGCTATCAAACCGACGCTGAAAAAGGAAACGGTTGTGCAACTTGGGATAGAAAGAATCGCCAATGGAAGGTGGTAAAAGAACTCAACTGGCAGCATCCTGATTTTTTAGAACATGATCATCCTGTGGTGTGTGTGAGTTGGAACGATGCAACGGCTTATGCCAAATGGTTAACGGAAAAAACAGACCAAAAATATCGCCTACCCACTGAAGTTGAATGGGAATATGCAGCTCGGGCCAAAACGAAAACCGACTATTGGTGGGGTGCCGAAATAAAGCCTAGGGGTTCTTGGTACAACCATAACGCAAATTGTTGGAATTGTGGCAGTAAATGGGATAAAAAAACGGCACAGGTCAAAGCCCTTGAACCTAATCCTTTTGGACTTTCCGGGATTCTAGGTAATGTTTGGGAGTGGACTTGTTCTGCGTATGACGCACCCGAACAAGAACTCACCTGCCTCGACAATCCCTCTCAAGATACCAAAATAACCTTCCGAGGGGGCAGTTTTAATAGCCATGCCAAAGATTTACGCTATTTTACTCGCCATGGAAGAGTGCCAACCAGTGCCAAAGAAAATCGCGGTATACGACTCGTCCGTGAATAATAAAATTTCTCCTTTTGACTGAACACCGTCACAAATTAGCATTCCAATGATAACTCTTGATGAATTATCCATTTAAAAATCCGAGATCGATTCGATTTCGGATTTTTTTTTAGGAACGAGGCAGAAAATTAATTGACACATGCTCAACAAATAGTATTTCTTAAAGAAATGCTATTTGTTAAGGCAATCAAAATTAAATAACGTATCTTAAATTTTCGGCGTTGTCCTATAACGCAGTAGATTAAACTCAAAAACGCGATATAATTCTGATATGTTGCCAACCTTATTTTGTCTCTTTTAGAGAATTGAAAACACTTTATCCGATCATTACAATAAGTGACAAAATTGGATTGACAGTGCGCTAGTGCCTACCTCTTCTTTTTCACCCACTTAATAAATTTCTGAAACTCCACATTTTCTATCAAACTGTCCGTTGTATTATAGAATCTTCCAAGTTCTTTTTCACCATGCTGTTTATGGATAAAATGATGACAATCACGACAGACATAAATACCTCTCTTTTTCATATCTTCAGTCGTAAAATTTTTCTTAAACCATTTATTAGAATGACAGGTTCTCGGTATCAAATGATGAAAGGTCAATCTTTTTTCTCTACCACATAACGAGCATAAATTTTGATTTTCTATTTTCATAATTTAGCAGTGTCATTGATCGCCACTACGCTCCATTACTTCATTTTTCACTTGAGAAATCTTAAATTCAAGATTTCCTCGTACAGCGAAAAATGACACCGACTCTGTGCCAATTTTTTAGCCAAGTGCGTAACATGAATTATTAATTACCACACGCCTAATTTAGAATGATGGAATGGATAAAAAAATATGATATTATCACAATTTAGGCGATTCCCAGAAATAAATGTATTGAGAATCGTTGCCTGAGCTGCTTGTACTGAGCTTGTCGAAGTGTCGAAAGCAATCGCAATAACTGTTCGACAAGCTCACCAACCGCTCAGGCAGTGGTATAACCTTTTCTAGCAATCACCTTAAGAAAATCATTACTCCATTTCAAAGATTCCAAAATAAATAATCTAGGCAAAAATTTCTCCGAAACTTTTGCTTAGATTGAACTCCTTCAAAAAGATTAGCCAGCGTATGATAACTACAAATAATCAGCCGATAAACATCAAAAAACCCGTTTTGACTGGTTTTTATAAATTGAGTATTGGCATTCTGTTTTTGATGATCGTCGCCCTCTACACCTTTTTTGATAAAGGCAGCACACCACAACTGACTTTATTGATCTTTGCCACCGTGGTTGGTGGTTATATGGCGATAAATATTGGGGCCAATGATGTCGCTAACAACATGGGCCCGGCGGTGGGTTCAAAAACATTGACTTTGGTCGGCGCAATTATCATTGCAGCTATTTTTGAGAGTAGTGGTGCATTAATTGCCGGTGGTGATGTTATCAACACGATTAAAAAAGGCATTATTGAACCTGGTTTGATAGCAGATACTCAGACATTTATTTGGATCATGTTGGCTGCACTTCTCGGTGGGGCCTTGTGGGTTCATCTTGCAACAGCACTTGGTGCGCCGATTTCAACCACCCATTCAATTGTTGGTGGGGTGATGGGGGCTGGAATTGCTGCCAGTGGTTGGACCATTGTTAATTGGCCAATGATGGCCAAAATTGCTGCCAGTTGGGTAATTTCTCCCATTTTAGGTGGTCTCATTGCCGCTCTTTTTTTATACATCATCCAAGCAAGAATTTTTCATCAAGAAGAGACACTGGAAGCGGCGAAGAAAATCGTTCCCTATTTAATTGCTATCATGGGTTTTGCATTTGTAGTCTATTTAGCCCTGAAAGGCATTAAAAAGCTTATCAAAATTGACATGCCAACCGCTTTAATGATTGGAGCTATTTTCAGTGTTCTCACCTATTTCATGGTTAAACCATTTATCATGAAAGCTTCGCAGCAACTCTCTAATGAAAAAGACGACATTAACAAACTATTTACCCTTCCCCTTATTTTTGCGGTGGCCCTATTAAGTTTTGCTCATGGTGCTAATGATGTAGCAAACGCCATTGGCCCCTTGGCAGCAATCTATGAAGCTTTACAAAGTGGATTAATTGCTAAAAAAGCCCAAATTCCCGTTTGGATTATGGTCGTGGGTGCATTTGGTATTGCGATTGGGCTTGCTACTTATGGTCCTAAACTCATCAAAACCGTGGGCAGTGAAATTACGGAACTGGATCAAACCCGAGCTTGGTCCATTGCTATGTCTTCTGCTTTTGTAGTAATTATTGCTTCATGGTTAGGCTTGCCAGTGAGTTCTACCCATATTGCGATTGGTGGTGTGTTTGGCGTTGGTTATTTACGCTATTACCTCTATCAACAATACGAAAATGAAGTTGAAGGTGTCAAAGCTCACCATGTCAAATCCATTAATCACAAAATCACCAAATGGAGTGGCAAATTGGAAGGCTTAGTCAATGAAACTGAAAAAGAACACCTTCAAAAGCGAATAGCTGCCAAACAGCAAGAATTAGGAAACATGGATACCAATCAAATTAAGTTTTCTAAGAAGGAAATCAAGAAACTCGCCAAAATTGAGAAAAGGCAGTATGTGAAACACGGATTGTTGATCAAAATTATTGCGGCTTGGTTAATTACTGTGCCGGTTTCAGCGTTTATGGGTGCAATGATTTATTTGGCGTTGGTTTGGAATTTTGGGGTGTAATTAGGCGATTTCCAGAAATAAATATACCGGGGGGAGTCGTTGCCTGAGCGGTTGATGAGCTTGTCGAATTATGTCGAAGGCAGTGGTTTTTTTTAGAAATCACCTAAAATGTTCAAGCAAGCGTAAAGTGCATCCTTTGCCCTTTCTATCTGAACCTGAATTTGCTTTCTCTTCGCTCGTTACTTCGTTTCAGGATTTTGAGGATTTTCAAAATAGTCTTTTGATTTTATTCTGTTAATTCTTTAATTTTGAAACGAAGTAACGAGCGAAACGAGAGCAAATTCTGATTCAGACAAAAAAAAGCCCTAAGTCTCAATGACAAGGGGCTTTTTTATTTTTACCTTCTCATGTTATGCGCTTGGCAAAAAGAACAACATGGCTTTCAAAAAACAGACCAAATTTTTAAACTGTATTAATGAATCAGCAATTCTAATAGTATCCAAATATTTGATTATCAATAATTTATTTTTTTACAAATTGACTCATAAGACTCAAAAATAGCTATTTTAGGGGTAAAAAGGCGATTGAATAATCTATAACTCATTGATAATAAAGTCACTGATACAATTAGAATTGCTGTTAATGAATACGATGATTTTTAATGAATACGATAATTTTTGATGAAGAAAAACGGCTTTGCCAACCGTTTCAGTTTGAGGTTGTCACAGTTAACGCACAAGGTGAAATCACTCACCGCGAGTGCAAACAAGCCCACTACCAAATCTTTGAGATAGGCAACGGAGTCAAGTTAGAAATGGTTTTAATCAAAGAAGGCTCTTTTTTGATGGGTTCACCGAAAACTGAAAAAGGTCGAGAGGATGACGAAGGCCCCCAACATACTGTCACAATAGCACCCTTCTACATGAGCAAATATCCCATCACTCAGAATCAATATGAAGCGGTATTGGGTGAAAATCCCTCTAAGTTTAAGGGCAAAAATCGCCCGGTTGAACGAGTTTCATGGTACGATGCCATGAGATTTTCAACCCAATTGTCTCACAATACCGGCAAAGCCTATCGGTTACCAAGCGAAGCACAATGGGAATATGCTTGTCGTGCCGGCACAACCACTCCCTTTTATTTTGGAGAAACCATTACAACGGAATTCGTTAATTATAAGGGAAATTGTACCTACCGTGCTGAACCAAAGGGAATTTATCGGAGGGAAACCACTGAAGTTGGTATTTTCCCGCCAAATAGCTTTGGATTGTACGATATGCACGGCAATGTTTGGGAATGGATGGCAGATGCTTGGCATGACAATTATCAAGGCGCACCTTCTGATGGGAATATTTGGACAGAAGGGAAAGATGAAATTTATCGGTTAGTCCGTGGTGGTTCGTTGTACCGCAATCCAGAGGAGTGCCGTTGCGCGAATCGTCTCAAGCACTCGACTGAAATTCGTTGTCAAAATCTGGGGTTTCGTATTGTGTTGCTTGCAATTGATTCCAAGAAATCTTATTTCTCAATACCGGTTTAAAACGTCATTTTTTGTAACTCTTTTACCTTAAAAACCTTAACAGGTTCTTGCTCAACCAGTGGCGTTTTTTTATCATCTTTACTATCAGGTTCCTGGGTAGCTGGAATGATACCCGCTTCGTTGAGATGAATCCAAACTTGTTTCCAAACTTGTTTTAAAATACGGTATTTGCGACTATAATCCTTGGTTTTGAAAAACACCACATAAAACGCCCATTCGCTAACATCTACAACTTCGATATTATCAAGCCAAACCAACGGGGTAAAATCTTCCATAATTTCGTGGCCCACCGAGTTGACGGCCTTTAATAAAACTGCCTCCACCTTTCTTGGATCATGTCTTGGTGCAATCGGTATGGTAATCCGTAGTCGGTATTGTTCATCAGGATAACTAAAATTATAAATGTCTGAGGCTGAAACGGTGCTATTGGGAAGACTTAAAATATAGCCCTTTCTGGTTTCAATTTGAGTCACTCGCCAATTGATATTAATGACTTTACCTTCCTCAAATTCACCAATTTTTACCCAATCCCCAATCCGAAAAGAACGTTCAATACTCAGCCCAATACCAGAAAAGATGTTGGCTAAATTAACTTGAATCCCTAAACCTACAATCATAGCGACTACGCCAGAAGTAGCTAATAAACTGGTGACCGCTTGTTCAAACACAAAACCGACGATACCTAACGTGGCTAACAGAAAAATCAGGCTAGAAATTAACAGGCGAATCAGATTAGGAACATAACGATCCGTTTTTTCTTCCAACGGAATCCATAAAAAACGTTCAATAGCCATATTGAGCAAAATGGCTGGTATAATCCACCACAGTAGCTGAAATGATGTGACGATTATTTCTCGATGAGCATGAGAAACATCTTCTGTTATCCAAGATTCGACAAACACTTCTGCTGAAATCAATAAAAGAAATACAAAAATGACTTGAAAAAACCAAGTGTATTTTAAGTGAATAGACTTCGCTTCTTGATAACTTAAAAAAATCAGTAATAAACTCATCACCAGCGTAAAGACAAAAAATTCCGTGATGAATTTAGCCGGAATCAGAGCATGATAAAAATAATTATTAGTCCCAATCCAAATGTCGGCATTAAAAGTCGAATATTCAATGAGATTACCTTGCAATAGTGGATTACCTAACCGTTCCTTGGTTTCAGTCGCTTGAAAAAAATCAACCCGCTCAATGTGCCAAGGATTCAAATCAATTAATTCTTGAATATCTTTGGTTTTTTCAAATAAAGCGTTTTCTTTGGTCAGTTCCATACCCAAAACATCAGTCACATAAATGAGATGTTCTCGCGTTAACGTTTTATGACGGAAACTAACACCGAGAGGATGTTGCGTTGAAAAAAGAGAATATTCAATGGAATGAACATTTTCTTTGAATTTTCCTTTGACTTGATAAAGCTGATAATTTTCCTGCCCGATAGTTTCATTAGCAATGAGAGTTAATGAGATTGGTTTAGTTGCATTGAGAAATTCAATCTGTTGAGGATTAATCTCATCACTCTGAAATCGAAACCATAGATAAAAATCCAAAGTATAAGTGACCTTTTTTGGAGTAAACTTGCTAATATCATTCAATTGTATACCAGTATAAACGACATGCGTTTTTCCATATTTTGGCTGTATAGAAAAAATTGGCTGCGATTTTTGCGCCGATTGAGCATCAGAATCACTTTTTTTAAGATCATCAAATAAACTTAATTCCGCTTGAATTTTCTCAAGTTCTTCAGGGGAATGAGGAATGACACTTAATTGATTGAAAGTAGAAATTAGGTGATTATTTTTATAAACACCCATTAAAGGAGATTTTGAGGCATTTCGCGTGTCATCAAAATAATTTAATCCGGTGCTGCCTTTAACAGCGCGTCCCGGCTTATTAAATTGAGCCATCATATTTTTGATTTGTTTTCTATCCTGGGTAAGCGTGTTAGGTTGCCCTTTAACCTCAGTTTTTTCAATCGCTTTAAAAATGATCATGGCAGCATCCACCGCAAAAAAGGCTTGCCATGGCATATCTTCTTGATATTCTTCCTTATAGACGGAATTATTGAAATGTTGGGCATAGCGATTAGCGGTATCAAGCAGGAAAGGTGTTGATACATAGATACCATCAGTATAATCGCTGGATACGAAGCCTTCTTTTAAATCTGTTTTAAAACCTTCAGAAAAACTTTTGCTGGCATAAGCATCTGGAGCAATAAGCGTTTTTTTGATACCAGCTTCCTTAATGGATTTTACCAGTTTGATTCCTTCTGGCACATGAGTGGCTAAAAAAATAAGCCCAGCTCCCGGTTTATTTTTTAATTCCTCGACAATTTCCTTGATACGCTGTTCTTGATTATTAAGTGATAATGTCCATTTATATTTGATCTCGACATTCAATTCTCGTGAGGTCTGTTCAAATACATTGGCAAGATAAGCATCATAAACCGTATCACTAGAAATAATGCTGACAGTATATTGTTGCATCTGGTTTTTGGCATAATTCGCTAAGAAATTGCCTTGCAAATTATCATTAAAAGCGTTCCTAAAATACCATTCGTTATTCTGCGTAACTTCAATATGGGTGGAAACAGGACTGATAGCTGGAATGCCAAATTCTTGATACATTTGGCCAGCCGCAATAGAACTGGCACTATCATTATGTCCAATGACAGCAATGGCACGGTTTTGTGCCACAATTTCTTGGGCTTTTTGGCGTGCTATTTTAGGATTATTTTGGTCATCAAATGTATCAAGCACCACTTTTCGTCGGTTGACACCACCTTGTTGATTAACACTGTCAAAATATAATTGAAGGGCTTGCTTCATTGATTGACCAATTGCTTTATCAGGACCAGACAGGGGACCAACGTAAGCAATATGGATGGCTTTTCTATTTTCTTCAAAAAGTTTTAAACTCATCCAAATTAATAGGGATAAGACAACAATACCGACTAAAAAAAAATCAAAAAATTTTATTTTCATCATCAATTAATAGCAAATGCCGAATAAGGGACACGGCTGTGAATAACATACGTGAAATACGTTGTTTAAAATAGAAATTTCTACAAATGCTAGATCGAAAGGAAATAGTATTTGTTAAGAATCTCTATTTCAAAACATGTATTTTATGGGTGTGGATATTATTTAATGTTGCATATTTTAGGATTTTCTAAGCAAACATAACTATTTTTGGCATAGAAGCATGAATATATGTTTCTTACAATATTCTCATAAGATTAATTATAATTATTTGAATATTAAAATATTTATTAACTAACATCAAACTGTATCCACACCCTATTTTATGATGGCTTCTTATTCCTTATTTTTAATATTTTCATGAGAAAGCCTCCCGAAGGTTTACACAGAGTATACTTCAAAACGATGACAATGTATTTGATGTTTTAAAAAATGACCTTTGCAAAAATGAACAAAATCATTCTAAGGCGATTTCCATCAATAAATATACCGGAATGAAAGGGCGAACCTGCGTGTTCGCCCTTTCATTCCGGTATTTTTTTTATCAGAAATCACCTTATCTTTCACCAAATCGGGAAATACTATAGCATAATAATTGGTAAGTATTGGTAAGTAAATGATTTCAAAAGATAGGTTTTAGAGGTTAACCGCAAGATGAATTTTTTGCTAGTTTTGGAGTAATCACAGTGAAAAGAATATTGAAAAAAATGTTGTTTGTTATTGGAATTTCATTTGGATTATTTATGATTTTTTTAATAGCAACTGGTTTTTTAGCTTATATGTATGCAGTACATCTTGAAGAACAATGGATGCCGGCTAAACCTAAAACTAAGGCAGAACTTGAAGTATTTTTACATTGTTATTCTACTAAGATTATTCAACCGTCAGAATCACTGTGGGGTAATGTTATAAACTGAGAAAGAATGAAAGAATGGTTCAGTATCTCATTTTATTGAACGCACCATTAGATGTTGTTTATGATGCAGAAAATAATATTAAAGCCATTTATACCTCTTATGAGTAACCTAAGCAACATCCATATACCTTTTTTTATTTTTATCCTTCCTTTTCTTACCTATTCAATTCCCAACAGGCCTTTATTGTCCTCAGTGACCAATGGAAGGAATCAGCAACGCCAGTTTGTGTATGATGCGGCGGGCTTATACCTATACAACGGAAATATTCTCACTGTCACAGCACGATTACCTGCAACAATCGCGTCACCAAATACAGCAATACGCAAAAATACTTCTTGCAGTATCAAGATGATGAAGTCGACAATTTAGTGATGTAACTTATCCCGATGACAAATCAGTGCGTTATGCGTATAATGATGCTGTTTAATTCATTATCGTCACAAAAATGTTTTTTTTAATTTTGTAATTACAAAATGTCAGTTATAACAAAAGAAAGTCATTTTTGTTATCCAATTTTTTAATTTTCAAACGAATTTGAAAATGAACGAACCATAAGTCTATAGTAATTCCTTATTGAATAAAATACAGTTAATCTTTTTTAAGATATTGATAATTAATATATTAAATGCGATAATGCGATAACATCCGTTTTTAATTCACCATTCATCATTCATCATTAGCTATTCGCCATCAGCAAAATTTCACTTTAAAAGGAGATTTTATTTCAATGACAAACCGAAAACGATTAAAAAGCAATGTCAAAAACAATCTCAAAAGCAACGGATTAGGATTGGATGCCAATGCCATTAAACAGAGAATGCAGGATCATTTACGTTATACCATCGCCAAAACGCCACAAACGACAACCAAGCGAGATTGGTTTCATGCATTAGCTTACACATTAAGGGATTGCATGACGGAACATTGGATGGAAACCATGAGCGAGTATTATCGACAAGATACTAAGCGGGTTTATTACCTCTCCTTGGAATTTCTGATGGGACGTACCTTGGTCAAAAGTATGCTCAATTTGGGTTTGTATGACGAATGCCAACAAGCGTTATCTGAATTGGAGTTATCCTTAGATGAGCTCGCTGAGTTGGAAGATGATCCTGCATTGGGTAATGGTGGCTTAGGACGCTTAGCAGCTTGTTTCCTGGATTCGATGGCTACCTTAAATTTTCCCGGCTATGGTTATGGTATTCGCTATGAGTATGGTATGTTTTACCAACGTTTATCTAATGGTCATCAAGTAGAACATCCCGATAATTGGTTACGCTATAACAATCCTTGGGAATTTCCACGAGCTGAGGTATTATATCAAGTGCATTTTGGTGGCTATGTGGTGGAATACGAAGATGAACATGGCAATAAGGGCCATCATTGGAAAGATGCTGATGATGTAATGGCGATGGCTTACGATACGCCTATTCCTGGTTATGGCACTGCTACTGTCAATAATATGCGTCTTTGGGCCGCGAAATCGTCGCGTGATTTCGATTTACAATATTTTAACGAAGGTGATTATATTAAGGCGGTTGAAGACAAAAACCATTCTGAAAATCTGTCCAAAGTTTTGTATCCGGATGATACCACTCAGATGGGTCGTGAATTACGTCTGCGTCAAGAATATTTTTTCATCTCAGCTTCCGTGCAGGATATTATCCGTCGCTACCTAGCACATCACGATGATATTCGGGGCTTGCCCGATAAAGTGGCTATCCAATTAAATGATACACACCCGGCGTTGGCTATTCCTGAACTCATGCGATTGTTGATTGATCGTTTCCATTTGTCTTGGCAAGAAGCTTGGCAAATTACAGTACAAGTTTGTTCTTATACTAATCACACGTTATTACCCGAAGCGTTGGAAACTTGGCCTGTGCAGTTACTGGAAAAATTATTGCCGCGCCATCTCCAAATTATTTATGACATCAATTATCACTTTCTCAAAGAAGTGGGCTACTCTTATCCAGGTGATGTCGAAACCTTACAGCGCATGTCTATCATTGGAGAAATGCCCGAAAAAAATGTCCGTATGGGACATCTGGCTGTGGTAGGTAGTCATAAAGTCAATGGTGTTGCTGAGTTACATACCCATTTAATGAAAACGACCATTTTTGCTGATTTTGAACGTTTTTATCCAGAACGGATTATTAATAAAACCAATGGGATAACGCCACGTCGGTGGCTTAATGAAGCTAACCCAGCATTGGCTCAGTTGATAACTCAGCATATTGGCCCAAATTGGCGCACCGATCTTCACGCGCTTAAACAATTGACACCGTTGGCTGAAGATCGACAATTCCGTGCTGAATTTCAAGCCATTAAACAGCGCAACAAACAACAATTGACAGCTTTTATCAAAAAAACCTTGGCAATTGATATCAATCCGGATTCTTTGTTTGATGTGCAAATCAAGCGCATCCACGAATATAAGCGACAATTGCTTAATCTGTTGCATGTGATCACTTTTTACAATCGCATTCGGGCCAATCCGGATCGCAATGTGGTACCACGCACGATTATTTTTGCTGGAAAGGCTGCCCCTGCTTATGTATTGGCCAAACTTATCATCAAACTCATTAATAGCGTCGCGGATATTATCAATCATGATCCGATTATTCAAGATCGCTTAAAGGTGATTTTTATTCCCAATTATGATGTATCCAACGCAGTACGCATTATTCCAGCAGCCAATTTGTCAGAACAAATTTCTACCGCTGGCACTGAAGCATCTGGTACTGGAAATATGAAATTAGCTCTTAATGGTGCTTTGACGATTGGTACGTTAGATGGCGCAAATATTGAAATTCGTGAAGAGGTGGGTGAAGACAACATTTTTATTTTTGGTTTAACGGCCCAAGGTGTTACTGATCTCAAAGGGCGTGGTTATAATTCATGGGATTACTATCATGGCAACCCAGAGTTAAAACAGGTATTGGATATGATTAATACTGGGTATTTTTTACCGGAACAACCAACGCTGTTCCAACCAATTTTTGATATTCTAACCCAGAACAATGACTATTATATGTTGTTGGCTGACTATGCGGATTATGTGCTTTGTCAAAGCCGGGTTGAGGAACTTTATCGACAACCCGAGGAATGGACCCGTAAAGCTATACTCAATGTTGCCAACATGGGTAAATTTTCTTCAGATCGTACCATTGGTGAGTATGCTAACGAAATTTGGAATCTCAAACCGATCCAACGTCAATAGTGCTTTTATAGCAATCATGACCAAGATTGCTGATAAAAAGCGAACGATTTAAAAATTCACCGTCCTTTGATACTTTCAGTCAAATCTAAAAATCTCCTAAAATCTTCTATTTATTTTCCTAAGTACAGGACAAAAAAGAGTGTATTTTTGTAACACTTTGATTTTAAATGATATATTCTTGTCCTGTTTTACCATAAATCAATGGGTTACAAATTTTTGTCCTGTACTTAGGTTTATTTTATTAGGTTTATTTTATACTGAATGGCCAAATTTTTCAGATTTGGGTCGTGCTAGGAAAGTAGTGATTAGATGTTTTAAGAATCAAATCCAAACTAAAGTTTGGACTCCAAAATCACTACTTTCCTAGCATTACCATAATTTGTGCTTCAGTACTTATAAATTTAATGGAGATATAATGATTCCCGATTGAATAAAGTATAATATGATGCTAGAATATCTGCTCAAAATTTCAAACCCAAAAAATGAATAAATGGAGTTTCTGATGCCAAAACCTTATTCAATAGATTTACGTGAAAAAATAGTAGCAGCTTATGAGAACAAGGAAGGCTCAATGCAAAAACTAGCTAAACGCTTTAAAGTCTCAAAAAATTTTGTGGCGGAATTACTCAAGCGAGTCAAACAAACCGGTCAAGTTGCGCCAAAACCGCATGGAGGTGGACATCCTCCCTCGGTTAAAGCTCAAGGTGAAAATTTTCTCAAGGAGTTAATTGACAGTCAACCGGATTTGATTCTCGAAGAAATTCGTGATAGATATAATAAGTATTTTGAACCGGTTAGTCGCTCAACTATTGATCGAACTTTAACCAAATTAAAATTAACTCGAAAAAAAAAGAGTTTATTTAAATCTCGCAAAAATACCAAAAAAAATTAACAACAGCTTATGATATTCTGAAAACTCTGGAGAACTTTTTTGCGTATAGTATTTTCAAAGACTTACGCGGACAAACTCAACTAAAAATCAAAGATTTACAGACTTCTCCAGAGTTTTCAGTGATATTATCAAATGAAGCTCGTTCCTGTTGAATATAAAATATCTTGGCTAGAAACCTTCGAGGTTTTAAAAACCTCGAAGGTTTGATTCCAAAGTTATATAGCAATAATAAGGAATGAGGATTTAATGGTTCGACATGGTTCGACAAGCTCACCAACCGAGCTCACCAACAAATTTCCAAAACTTTTTAGCCAAACCTGCCAGGTTTTAAAAACCTGGCAGGTTTAATTTCGGGTTTTATTTAATCCTCATTCCTAAGTCAGTTATAGTGGAGAATACCTTTTATTCTTAAAAAGAATAAATGATGACTAACATCACAAATAATTTAGGATTGCTATAGCAGAAAATAATTGACGGACGATCAACAAATAGTATTTCTTTTAAGAAATACTATTTGTAGGTACCAACTTATTCCTAACGCAATACAGCGACGAACAATGCTCAGTTTTTAGTGGTTTCACTATCTATCCTAGCTTGACAATGTCACATTTCATAAAGAACGTGAAATCAGTTTTTTTCCTTTCATCAATTTTGGACTTATACTGAGCGTACTTCAAATCAGTGAAAATTTTGAATCAAGAGAAATCCGATTTCTTCAAGAAATCGGATTTCTTCGACATTTTAGATTTTCACAAAAATCAAAGGCGAACAGTATAATAAAGCTGTTTTTTGGAGTCCAAATTTTGTTCACAAACAACTCGGCAAGCTCAAATAATTTATTGAGATATAATGTGATATTGTCAAGCTAAACACTAAAATTTACTGGAAAGAGCCTCTTGCAAAATTCGGTTTTCAATAGCGAATGGCGAAATACCGTATTCAAGCCACTCAAAAGCAAAATAATTCTATAATTTTGGTTTCGTTTATTTTTCTATTCGCTATTCGACAAAGGTGAATCAGTTAAGATTTTTGCAAGTTTCTCGGTATATTAATTATTTTTTTGACAATAGAACATATTTTGATAGACTGATGTTTTCTGATAATCTAAAATTCTCCATGGCACCCAAATATTTGACGGGATTGATAGCAACACCTGCTTGCCGCACCTCAAAATGAACATGAGGACCTGTGGAACGACCCGTTGATCCTACTAAAGCGATTATTTGGCCCTTTCTCACTCGATCTCCCATATTGACTAAATTTCTGCTGTTGTGGCCGTAACGGGTAGTGTACAAATCACCATGTTTAATTTCAACCAAACGTCCATAACCACGCACGTATTTAGAACGCATGACAATGCCTTCTTCGACAGCAAAGACTGGTGTTCCAGTAGAGGCTGCTAGATCAACTCCCTGGTGCATGCGTCTACCCCGCCATCCATAACCGGAAGAAACACGACCTTGTTCCAACGGCCAACCACCTGGTAGACTTTGAACACGAGAGGTATATCTCTGTAATAGGTTCTTTGAAACCGTCAATGTTTTGATAGAACGTTTAAAGTCGTGAATGGGCCTGGGCGAAAAGCGGTTAAATCGCCGCTGTGGAGTCTGGCTACGGGAATAGCTTGTGTAACGACTCTTTTGAGTGGTGCCTCGTTGGTTCTTTGAGATAATAGGCTCCCAAGAGAGACTAAAATCCGCTTTGCTTTTATTGACTAATTGTCGACCTCTTTTATTCAGTTGAACGGCTTGAGCTTGCAGTTCATTGACACGCATAGCTAGTTGTTCACTGTTATTCCTCTGGTAGGAAGTGGATGTGTTGTTTCTCGTCGTATAAGTTGAAGTACGAGCAGTTGTTGTATAGGAGGTCACATAATTGGCTGATTGCCCGCCATAGTTATTATCAGAAAAGGCAGAATAACCAACGCTGGCTATGGTAAGACAAGACACAAATGCTACTGGTACGAGATTTGAGCTAATTGTGGCAGATCGAGATTTGAGGTTTTGTTTATTAACAAAAATAACGTCCATAGTTCTATTCTCTTGAGTTGAGGGTGAAATCTATTCATAATGAAATCCGTCATGAAGATAATGGCAGAGCCTTCAGGGGTATTGCGTCGTTTGAATCAACACAGTCAAATTCTTAAACGACTTGATAAAATGTGCCAAGAAAGCTTACCTTCGCCATTAAACCAACACTGTCATGTGGCTAATTTACGGGAAAAAACATTGGTCATACATGCAGATTCTTCTCTTTGGGCTACTCGGTTACGTTTAATTCTCCCTTCTCTTAAATTAAAGTGGCAAGAAAACCAATTGATGCCAACTATTTCACAAGTAGAAGTCAGAGTCCGTCCGCTTGGAACGGTCAAACACCGGTAATTCCTTAATACTCGCATTTAAAACTGGGAAAGAAAAAAGTCGTTTTGATTTTTTTTGAAACCATTCTAAAAACAAGATCAGTGAGTATTTTTTGATTTCATACCCATTTTGAATCGAAAATTTATTTGAGTTCCAAAATAAATTTTGGATTTCGTTGCTTAGGATTTCAGATCAAAATTAGTATAACTAAACTTTTTTTCTTTTCCATCAGGGCAGTGCTGCCACAGCTTGAAGAGAATTCAAAGCTGGTAGCGCGATGTCATCATCACTACATACCATTTTCCAGGCATGGCAATCTGCTAATAAGGTACGTAATAAAGTCAGATTTAGCTGATGCCCAGATTTATTTCCACTAAAAGCACCAATGAGTCCGTGTCCTAATAAATATAAATCTCCAATAGCATCAAGCACTTTATGTCTCACAAATTCATCTTCGTAACGTAAACCTTCTTCATTTAAAATGCGATAGTCATCCATTACAATAGCGTTCTCAAGACTACCCCCTAAGGCTAATTGATTTTCACGCAAAAATTCCAGATCACGCATGAAACCAAAGGTACGGGCACGACTCACTTCTTTGACAAAAGCGGTTTTTGAAAAATCAATTTCAGCATAATTTGGACTTCGCCGAAATACTGGATGGTCAAATTCTATTTGAAAATTGACTTTAAAACCATCAAAAGGATCAAATCGTGCCCATTTGTCTCCTTGTTGGACTTTAACCGGGCGTTTAATACGAATGTAGCTTTTGGGTACATTTTGTTCTTCTAGCCCGGCTGATTGAATCAAGAATACAAACGGTGCTGCACTACCATCCATGATGGGTACTTCAGGGGCACTCACATCAATATAAGCATTATCTATACCTAAACCTGCTAAAGCCGATAACAAATGTTCCACTGTCGATATTTTGACGGCTCCTTTAACTAAAGTGGTTGATAACCGCGTGTCACCAACATTTTCGGCACGCGCCGCAATTTCTACCGGTACTTTTAAATCAACTCGCCTAAAAATGATCCCACTGTTTGCCGGTGCCGGTCTTAAAGTTAAATAAACTTTTTCTCCGGTATGTAGGCCAACGCCAGTGGCACTGATCACATTTTTTAAGGTACGTTGCTTTATCATTCTTCAGTATCTCTTTGTCTTAATTAAAATCGTCCACTGGCAACTTTCTCTAACCGATTGTGATGACATTTATGTTCAATAAAATTTTCAAAAGTCAGATCGTACATAAATTTAGGTAATCTGTCCTTTGTTTTTTTAAACGCACCACTTATAAGATTGAACCCACTGACTTGTCCATTTTAAAATTTTTTGGAGTAATGAAACATAATTTCAATAATCTTTCTTTCAAATACCTTTTGTTGCTTGTTGAGAGCAAATCATGAAAATATCAATCCGCTTGCCGACGTAAGAAAGCAGGGATATCTAAGTAATCTCCTGATTGTGTATTTGAATCTTCATGATCGTTAAGGCTGTTATCATTCTTGCTCGTTTGTAAACGTGTTACCGTGGGTTTATCAAATTCCCGGTAATCTCCCATTTTAGCGGGTTTTTCGGTTACCGGTTTAGGAGGTACCACTTTGATCGTGGGAGTCGGGCGTTCTTGTTGTTTATTGACGGGACCAACCCCAGTCGCAATGACTGTCACACGTAATTCATCATTCATTTCCGGGTCAAGTACCGTACCAACAACAACGGTGGCATTTTCAGAAGCAAATTCTTTAATAACATCACCCATTTCTTCAAATTCCCCAATGCTTAAATCGGGTCCTGCAGTCATGTTAACTAAAATGCCACGTGCACCAGATAAATCAATGTCTTCTAATAAGGGGCTTGAAATGGCTTCCATACCGGCCTTACGGGCTCGTCCTTCACTTTTAGCGTAACCTGACCCCATCATAGCAAGGCCCATTTCTTGCATTACCGTGTTAACATCAGCAAAATCAACATTAATTAAACCAGGGCGCGTTATCAATTCAGAAATACCTTGCACAGCACTGTATAAGACACCATTGGCCGCTTTAAACGCATCTAATAAGGTAGTATCTCGACCCAACACACTCAGCAATTTTTCATTAGGGATAATAATTAATGAGTCAACATATTGACTTAATTCTTTAATACCTTCTTCAGCAAGCATGGCCCGTTTTTTACCTTCAAACGGAAACGGGCGAGTAACGACCGCTACGGTCAAAATATCAAGTTCCTTGGCGACTTGTGCTACCACAGGAGCAGCGCCGGTTCCGGTACCACCACCCATTCCAGCTGTGATAAATACCATGTCAGTTCCTTCAAGAACGGCCATGACTCGTTCACGATCTTCCAAGGCGGCTTGTTGACCGATTTCGGGATTAGCTCCAGCTCCTAAACCTTTGGTAACATCAGTACCTAGTTGTAAAATGGTACGAGCAGAGGAATTTTTGAGAGCTTGTGCATCAGTATTAGCACAAATAAACTCAACACCTTCAACATTCCCTTGGAGCATATGTTCAACCGCATTGCCACCTCCACCACCAACACCAATGACTTTAATAACCGCATTCTGGCTATAAGTATCCATTAATTCAAACACTTGTTTTTCTCCTCTCTGATAAAAAGCATTTTTATGAGTGAGAAGCGTTTACGTCAATTAAGAATGAAACGTACCAATTAATTTTTAGGTTCTCAGTCAGGTAGCCCTAAACAAGTAGTGATTTTGGAATCCAAAATTTATTTTGAGTTTTTGAATTGGAAATTATTATCACTACCTTATGAGCCTTAACTACACTGTATATTTCTTAAATTATTTTTAAAAGTCGTTTTAAAAGCTTAATTCACATAATCTATACTTCACAATCTCACAAATTACACTTTTTTATATGGTACCTAAAAATGGCAATTATTTAATGAATCCTAAAATTTTATAGAGATTTTTCACTATTATTATCAATACGTTAAATGAAATATTTTATAGGTAACGTCAAGCAGTATTTTGAATTCTTTTCAGGAATCATTTTGATGAAAAATCATTTCGACCGAAACTACCCTATCTGGTTTTATGATAAAAATAACTTAAAAAATTATTAATTTGCCTTAAATTGTATCAAAATATTCATCGTAACTAATTAATAATAAATAGTTTTTAAGCATTCCTCAAATATTCTAGTAATTAATCCAATTAATGATTTAATTTTTTTCTGTTTACCATTTGATAAGTAAAAATCAAACGGAATTTGTTAATGATAAAGTTAGGGAAATGGAAATAAATAATAATACCCATTTTTTTAGTACCCTATTAGGGTGCTTGAGCTTTTAGCAGCCTTCCCTTTAGCTCATGGTAGTAGAATGTTTTTTATCAATCCATTAAATTCAATGTATTAAGTTAAAAAAGTCAATTTTTTAATTGCCATTTTTAAGTGGTACGCATTCTCAAAAATTACCTCGAAACCAATGTGTCATCCGACCTAATGCGTTTTTTACGCCGTTCGGTTGTTGAGTAATATCCATTATTCGTTCATGGCGATGTTGATAACCAAATAGCAGTAAACCCACACCAGTGGCATAAATCGGATTGCGAACTACATCAATTAATCCGGTGACATGTTTAGGATAACCGACTCGCACTGGCATAGAAAATACTTCTTCTGCCAATTCCACAACGCCATCCATTTTGGCACTACCCCCAGTCAGTACAACGCCGGCGGCGATTAAATCTTCGTAACCACTGCGCCGCAAGACAGCTTGTATCAAGGTGAAGAGTTCTTCATAACGAGGTTCAACCACATCTGCTAAGGTTTGCCTAGCTAGTTGGCGAGGTGGACGGGCACCAACACTCGGTACTTCTATCATTTCTTCAGCATTAGCTAATTGTGTTAAGGCACAAGCATATTTTATTTTAATATCTTCAGCATACTGAGTTGGTGTTCTTAGTGCCACGGCAATATCATTAGTTACTTGATCGCCAGCAATTGGAATCACTGAGGTATGACGTATTGCACCTTCACTAAATATAGCAATATCAGTGGTTCCACCACCAATATCGGCCAAACAAACGCCTAAATCTTTTTCATCATTTGTTAAAATAGCGGCACTTGAGGCAAGTTGCTCTAAAATCATATCATCAACATCTAATCCACAAAGGCGTATACATTTAATGATATTTTGTGCCGCTGAAGAAGCACTAAAAACCATGTGTACTTTAGCTTCTAGGCGAACCCCCGACATGCCAATAGGTTCACGAATACCTTCTTGATTATCAATAATATATTCTTGCGGCAGAATATGAATAATTCTTTGGTCAGCCGGAATAGCTACCGCACGAGCTGCATCAATAACTCTATCAATATCATCTTGCGTGACTTCTTTGTCTCGAATAGCCACGATACCATGTGAATTCATGCTGCGAATATGACTACCAGCAATACCGGTATAAACCGAGTTGATTTCACAACCCGACATTAATTCGGCTTCTTCTATGGCGCGTTGAATCGAATGGGTGGTTGAGTCAATATTGACCACTACACCTTTTTTTAGGCCCCTTGAAGGGTGTTGTCCGATTCCTATAATTTCAACTTCAGTGCCTTCTGGGGACACTTCACCAACAATTGCGACCACTTTGGAGGTACCAATATCGAGGCCGACAATTAAATTTTTTTCTCTATCTCTGTCTCTGGGTGACATGTTTTCCCTCACTCAATAAGGTACCGTTTGCACAGCAAGGCCATTAGTATAACGTAGGTCCATAAGCAACACTGGATTTTTTTGAGAAAGCCTAGATTTTTGTGTCACTAGGTAGTTATAAAATTTTATAAATCGCATAAGTTTGGTTTTACTATCACCACGTCCTAACTTAAGCGTCATACCATTATTTAATACCATATACCAAGCTAATCGTGCATCACAACCTAATTCGTGAATATATAAGCCTTTTTTTTGCAACAATGGTGCAAGTTGGTTATAAGATTTTAATACCTCACCTACCCACCCAGGTGGCCCCATAAAATGTGGTAATTCCAAATTTTCGATTTTTCTATCCTCTTTCTTGGTTTTTTGGTTCCCGTTCTCCTGTTCGGTTGAAAAAGGTACTTTAAGTAAATAACCTTCTTTATCGACCAGTTGATTTTGCCACCATGCGACTGGTTGATACTCTTGTACTTTTATCAATAAAGTTTCTGGCCATTTTTTTAAGACTTGCACGTTTTTTATCCAAGGTAGGCTTTTAACGGCATGATGTATGGTCTTTAAATTAATACTCAACATTCCTCCCATAGCCATTTGAGCTATTAAAGCTTGTAGCATTTTAGGATCAGTGTATTGAAGGTGTCCTTCAATTCGTACTGTTACTACTGGTAGCGTATGGGGGGTTAGAAGCAAAAACCAAATACTTCCGATTAGACTCAATAATAATCCAACAAATAATACGTTTTTTACCCAAAAGAGGTAGTAGGGTAAGATGGTTGGTTTGCCATGTAACCACCTGATATATTGTTCCGTTTCTCTTTTGAGTAGTTGATTGGAAACGAATATGCTGGTAGCTTTCATGCTTGGGACAAAATACGCAAGACTAATTCGTCAAAGCTGATACCGGCTTGTTTAGCGGCCATTGGAACTAAACTATGGTCAGTCATACCGGGAATGATATTGATTTCTATTAACCAAGGCTTTGAGGTTTCATCACATAAAAAATCCACTCGTCCCCATCCTTTAGCACCTACGGATAAGAATGCTTGCATAGCCATTTCTTGTAATTCGCGTTCTTGTTTTTCCGGTAATCCACAGGGACAAATATAAGAGGTTTGGTTATCGTTATATTTGGCGGTAAAATCATAAAATTCACGTGGTGTTTCCAATCGTATTAGGGGTAAGGCAGTATCATGTAAAATAGCCGCTGTGTATTCGGTACCACTGATGTAGTGTTCTGCTATGATATCACAGTGAAATTGAGAAGCGGTCTCTACAGCAGATGCTAATTCATCAACATTTTTCACTTTGGTGATCCCAACACTTGAACCTTCTAAGGAAGGTTTGACCATGAGTGGTAAGCCTAATTTTTCAATAATTGAATTGAAATCACTGTCAGTTTGCACTAAAACTGAGGCTGGGGTTGGTAGTCCGATTCCTTGCCAGAGTTGTTTGGTGCGATATTTGTCCATTGCTAATGCACAGGCTAAGACTCCACTGCCAGTATAGGGGATTCCCATGAGTTCTAAGAGCCCTTGTATGGTGCCATCTTCTCCACCGCGTCCATGTAGGGCTATGAAGGCACGATCAAAGGTTTTTTCGGTCAATTGGGTAATGAGATTGTGGGCTGTATCTATACCCACTGCGTCAACACCTTGACGTAATAATGCGGCTAAGATGGCTTGTCCGCTTTTTAGAGAAACTTCTCGTTCTGCTGAGTTGCCACCCATGAGTACCGCTACTTTACCAAATTCTTTTTTCATCAATCAGTTATCAGTTATCAGTTATCAGTTATCAGTTATCAGTTATCAGTTATCAGTTATTCAATTATCAGTTATCAGTTATCATTGAAAAGATAAAAATTGTGAATGATAAACATAATTATTTAATTAATTTTTAAAAATACCTTATCCCATTTAAAGGTTACTGATTTATTAATTTTTGTTTGGGTCCAAAATAAATTTTGGACTCCTTTTAGTATGGTTCAAAAATAATGAATTAGGGCTAATACATATACTGCACGCGGGCATAACTTAAACTTTTAGGTGGGGACCGGCAAAGTCTTTTTTTGCCCACCTTCCTCAATAGAAAAGTTCAGTAATAGAAAAGTTCAGTTTATGCCCGCGTGCAGTATAGTGAGGCAGGCTGGAGTTCAAAGCGAAGTTTTGTTTTTGGTACTGGAGTTCAAAGCGAAGCTTTGTCTTTGGGTGAACTCCAAATCTTAAATTGAACCATAGCTCGCCTGTTGATGGATTTGGAATTCAAAACTTATTTTGGTTCCCTTCATTTTAACGATTATTCTTACACCCTCTATAATTTTCCTACAATATGTACTTCTGGTATTAAGCTAATTTGATATTTTTGTTTGATAGAATGTTTTATTTGTTCAATTAAATTTTCAATATCAGTAGCGGTAGCGGCATTGCTATTAATAATAAAGTTGGCATGTTTTTCAGAAACACAGGCTCCACCGATACAACGACCTTTCCAACCGGCTTGTTCAATTAAACGTGCGGCATAATCTCCGGGCGGATTGCGAAATACCGAACCGCAACTTGGTAAGCCTATCGGTTGTTTTTCATTACGTTGTTTTAATAAGGCTTGAATTTTTTCTTTGCTATTTTTACCATTTTCTTCGGTTTTGGTGGCTAATTGTAATTTGGCGGCAATAAACCATTCGTTTTTTTTGCCTTTAACGCTACGATACCCAATCTCATAATCTGCTACTTGACGCTGATGACGTTGTCCTTGCTGATCTAGGGTTTCTACGCTTTGTACTAAAGGCCAAGTTTCTTGTCCCCAGGCACCAGCATTCATGGCTAAAGCACCGCCAAATGTGCCAGGAATACCTGCTAAAAATTCGGTACCGGTTAAACCTGAACGTGTAGCAAAACGAGCCACTTTAGCACTACTTACACCGACTTCAACATATAATATCTTATTTTCTAATAAATGTATTTTATTGAGTAAGCCGGCTGTGAGTATCACAATACCCGGTATTCCACCGTCTCGTACAAGTAGGTTGCTACCTAAGCCTAACCAAAAAACGGGTATATTAGCAGGTAATTGTTGCAGAAATTGTGCTAAATCTGCTATATCAGCCGGTTCATAAAACCATTGGGCTGGACCACCGACTCGCCATGAGGTATGCGCTGACATGGGTTCATTTTGACGCAATTTGCCACGCAAGTTATTAAAATTATAAGAATTAGTTAATAAGTTTTCCATACGTTCTCTAGGGGACCGGGTGCAGGGGACAGGAGGTAGAGGGTGCAGGGGACAGGGTGCAGGGAACCAGTATCAGGAGATAGGAGAACTGTTGATTAGGGAATTTTTGTTAAATCCATTTTGGATTTCAACCCACACAAGGCGAATCTAATACCAATTTTGAGATGAAACCCATGTTTGGAATCCAAAAATTATTTTGGATTCGAGACGATTTAAGGAGATTTCTAAAAATGAATTTCAACTCAAAATTGGTATAAAATATCTGTTAAATTCTGATAGTTTCTCATTTAAAATTCTGATGGCTTCTCATTTTCTCAGTCTTCTGTCCCTTGATACCTGATATCTGTTTCCTGCACCGCTGCACCCTGTCCCCGGCATCCATCCCCTGCCCCCTGTCCCCTTTCTCCTAACTTAAATGGTTGGCTAATGTGGCTGCAATGGTTCCAATATTACCAGCACCTAAAGTTAATAAAATGTCTTGATTTTGTAATAAAGGTTGCAATTGTTTTGGTAGTTGTTCCGGTTTGGCGATCAATTGTGGTGCAATTTTTGTTTTCTCATGAATGGCTTGGCATAAATTATTACCTTCTGCACCGGCGATGGGTTTTTCGCCAGCCGCATACACTTCAAGTAGTAATAGATTTTCAATGGTTGATAATATTTGTACAAAATCATCAAATAAATCTTGGGTACGTGTATAACGGTGCGGTTGAAAAGCGACAATTAATCGTCTTTGGGGCCAACCATCACGTATGGCTTGCAATACGGCTGCAATTTCGTGGGGATGATGTCCATAATCGTCAATATGTAAAATTTCTCCTTGGGCCATTTTGATATTTTGCATTTGAAAACGTCGTCCAATGCCACTAAAGGCTGATAAAGCACGACTGATTGCAGAGTCAGACACGCCGACCTCATGGGCAAGGGCAATGGCAGCTAATGCGTTGAGTACGTTATGTTTACCAGGGAGATTAAGTGTGATTTTTAACCAAGGACTTTGATCACGTAAGACATCAAAATGGGTTTGTCCTTGTATTTGTTGAATATTGGTAGCACAAATATCGGCTTGTTCAGATAATCCATAAGTTATCAAAGGTTTAGTTATTTGAGGCAAGAGTGCTTCTATGACCGGATCATCAATACATAATACGGTCAACCCATAAAAGGGTAATTGTTGCAAAAAATCGACAAAGGTTTGGCGTAGTTGATTAAAGTCATTGTTATAGGTTCGTATATGATCAGCATCAATATTCGTGACAATCGCCATGACCGGTTTTAAAAATAAAAAAGAGGCATCACTTTCGTCGGCTTCAGCCACCAAATATTCTCCAGAACCTAAGCTGGCATGAGTACCAATACTATTTAAACGTCCGCCTATAACAAAAGTGGGGTCTAATCCACCTTCGGCTAATAAACTCGCTATTAAACTGGTCGTGGTCGTTTTTCCATGAGTACCAGCAATGGCAATGCCTTGGCGAAACCGCATTAATTCTCCTAACATTTCAGCGCGTGGTATTACTGGTAATCGTAATGCGCGAGCGGCTTGAACTTCAGGATTATCTTCTTTGACCGCGCTAGAAATGACGACGACATCGCAACCATGCACATGTTCTGCGGCATGTCCCATTCGCACTTTAATACCCAAATCCATTAATCGTCGTGTCACACTATTTTTTTGCAAATCAGAACCAGATACTGCATAACCAATACGGTGCATGACTTCTGCAATGCCACCCATGCCAGAACCGCCTATACCGATAAAGTGAATACGTCTGCCACGTTTAGGAAGGGTCAAGTTTTTATTGTTATTAATATTCATTATGTGTGTTGAAATTAATGTAGGGTGGGCAACGGTTTTTTGTTGCCCCCTTTTGGCTTATACCAATTGTCGATTGAAATTCCTGTTTTAGGAGGCTGAATCCAAAATTTATTTTGGAGACCGAAGAAAATTAGCAATCCTTATTTATGAGAATTTTTTGGCTTCAGTTGCCTTCATGGTCAAATCAACGACTTTTTGCAATGCTTGTGGTGTGGCACAATTTTTAGCAGCTGTTGACATCGTTTGTAAACGGGTTGGATTTTGATGTAATTCATTTATCAAAGTCGCCAATTTTTCTACCGTTAACTCTGTTTGTGGTAATAGTATTGCGCCATCATTTTCTGATAAAAACTGTGCATTACTGGTTTGATGATCATCGACTGCGTAGGGATAAGGCACCAAAATACTCGCTATACCCACTTGTGCTAATTCACTGACTGTTATGGCCCCGGCCCGACAAATCACTAAATCAGCCCACGCATAAGCTTCTGCCATATTTTCAATAAAAGCCATGATTTGTGTTTTAAATGACACGCCATTATAAGCTTGTCGCATGGCTTCAATGTGGATTTCTCCGGTTTGATGCCAAACTTCTATGGGCCCTTTTATTTCTCTCAAAGCATTAGGTACAGTTTCATTTAATATTTTTGCGCCCAAACTGCCTCCGACCACCAGCACACGTAAGGGATTATGTATTTTCTTTGGAATCGGTAATGATAAAGCGAGAATATTAGCGCGTAATGGATTGCCAGTATGGATGGCCCGATAATTTTTGGGAAAGGTATTAGGAAAGGCTTCCATTACAACGGTAGCTAATCGTGCTAACCAACGATTGGTTAAACCGGCTATTGCATTTTGTTCATGAATTAATAAAGGTATACGTAATAGCCAGGCTGCCACTCCGCCAGGTCCGGTGACAAAGCCACCCATGCCTACAACGGCAGCTGGTTTAAGCTGGTGTAGAATCCGTAGCGATTGCCAAATAGCTAGAATAATTTTAAAAGGGGCTATTAATAGGCTAAATAAACCTTTTCCACGTATTCCATTGATATTAATATATTTTATATCTATATTGGCGGCTGGCACTACACGGGCTTCTAATCCTCGTCGTGTGCCTAACCAACACACTGAAATATTTTGTTTTTGTAACGCCTCTGCAATAGCGAGTGCTGGAAACACATGCCCTCCCGTTCCTCCAGCCATCAATAATATAAGTTTTTGTGCTTTTGTGGTTAAATTTTGATTCATTATTATCTTATTCTTAAAATAGGTCTTTTTCAATCTATAAAATAAATGCGGGTTTATTGATAAAAAATAATTATCTTACAATATGTTAAATACTTAAAAAGGATATCCAAAAAATAAATTATCCCAGAAAAAAATTTTGAGGGTGTGATAAATCCTATTTCTTTTAATTCTACTTTGTTAGATTGATTTTAATTCTCACGCAAAGCCGCTAAGAACGCAAAATAAAATGCTTCAAATGGTTTAGACTTTAGATCGACGATCGAAGCGTGAAAATGTGACAAAGTAGAATTAAGAAATAGGATTTTTTAGATTTCTGTTTAGGATGATTATTTTTTTTTGAATTTTCTTATATACTCATGTTACGCACAATGCTTCCAAAAAGCTTGATTCTTGATTTCAAGAAAAATCCTTCCTAACTGAGGCTATTTTTTAGAACCACGATCTCTCCCTCCCCCTAACCCCCTCCCGCTGGGAGGGGGGACAGTCCAGTGCCATTTTCCTATTGGTTAGCTATAACAAGATAGATAAAATCAAATACAGTCAAAATATGCGAATTAAGGGTTGAAATTGAGCATTAAAAATCAATGATTTATAAATAATTTTCAAAAGTAGGTGATTTATAATCCTCTGTTTTTAAATGTATTTACATTTTTAACTCTTAATTCGCATAAAATATTATTTTTAAATCTATTTGATAACTCTCGTTTTAGCTAAAGATAGCAAAATGGCACTGGACTGTCCCCCTCCCAGCGGGAGGGGGTTAGGGGGAGGGAGAGATCGTGGTTCTAAAAAAATACCTCAAGAAGAAGAATGCGTAACATGAGTTATATATTCTAACTTTCGAGATTTTTAACCTAAATCATTTTCAAAATTAAGTTATTATTTTATTAGGAATTCATAGCTAAAGCATTCAAGGCGAAAGTTTCTCCGAAATTTAGCCTCGAATGGACTCTAAAAGCACAACTTTGGAATCCAAAGCTTTATGGAAATCATAATTCGTTATTCGCTATTTGCTATTCGCAAACGGGTTTCATAATCAACGCGCAACAAAAGTGCTAACATGATGATTGTCACTATCATACTTGAACCACCATAACTCATGAGTGGCAAGGTTAAGCCTTTGGTTGGCAATAAGCCCATATTGACCCCTAAATTGATACTGGCTTGTAGTCCAATGTTTAAACCAATACCATAAGCAAGATAAGATGCATAATGTAAACCATAACGTTCAGTGCGAATGGCGATGATAAAGGCACGCAAAACAATAAAAGCAAAAATCATAATGACGATGATAACGCCAATTAAGCCCAGTTCTTCCGCTAAAATGGCAAACAGGAAATCGGTATGCGTCTCTGGTAAATAAGCCAATTTTTGTACACTATTTCCTAAACCTACCCCAAATAATTCTCCGCGTCCAATGGCAATCAATGCTTGTATTAATTGAAATCCACTATTAAAGGGATCAGCCCAAGGATTCATAAAAGCCGTCAAACGTTCTAACCGGTAAGGAGCCAACACAATGAGTATGCTAAGGGCTAATGTAACAATAATCACCCATAAAAAAAATTGCACCATTGGCACACCGGCTAAAAAAAGCATTCCTAAAACTGTAGCAAATAATACCACGATTGCCCCATAATCAGGTTCTAGTAATAATAAACTGGTTACTAAACATACTATGATAATGGGTTTAAGAAAACCGCTTAAAGCCTCGCGTACTTCCTCACTGCGTCGAACTAAATAGCCTGCCATATATAAAATGGTAAACAATTTCATTGGTTCGGAAGGTTGAAAATTAATAAATCCTAACGCTATCCAACGCATACTACCATTGACTTGATGACCGATTTTTGGCACCAATACCAAAATTAATAAGCACATACCGAGCAATAACAATGGTACGCTCATTTTTTGCCAAATAGCTACTGGCACAAAAATGACTAGACCGGCTAATAGAATTCCAACGCCAACGTAAGCAAATTGTCGCCAAAAATAATACAGTGGAAAATTGAATTGAATTTGAGCCGTATTGATGGAGGCTGATGCCACCATCACTAAACCTAATAATAATAAAGCCACACTGCTCAAGATTAAGGGCATGTCATAATTGATTGAATGAGACAATTTGCGGTGATTAGTTTCTAAATAAAATTGATTTTGTGTCAACAAATTGTTATACGGATTAACAAAAGTGTTATTTTCTCATGCAACGGTCTGGTTGAAATTGAACATTATAAATCAAAGATTTATAAATCATTATAAATCAAAGATTTATAAATCATTCATCAAAACGGTTATATTGATAATAAACTGTTTTTAAATGTATTTATAATTTTTGATCTTAAAGTTCGCATTTCTAATATTTGATGTTCAAATTTTTATTCGCTAATGGTAAATAATAACATTCAAACGCTGCGAACATGGATGTGAGTAGTCCCAGATAGCTAGGCGTTTCGCTTGCGAAAGGCATTACAGCGTCAAGTCATTGAGGAGAGCGACTGTCGAGCTAGCGAGACTTCGCTGCCGCAGGACGAATCTGGGCAAACATCTGTGGCACGTCTGGCGAGGGCTTCATTAACATGGATGTCCATTTTGCTCCACCGAGCCCGTGCCACTCCTCACAAAGCCTGAAATAATTCTCCTACAAATAGCATTTCTTAAAGAAATACTATTTGTACCTAATGTGCAACTCTATTTCTCTTTCGCACTATCAACAAATGCTATTTCTTAAAGAAATAGTATTTGTAGAACCTCTATTTCAATGATGTATTTCACGTATGTTAACGCGAGACTCAACTTTATTTTATAACTAATTGATTTTAAATGTAGAAATAAACTTTATATTTTTTAATAATTTATAAAAAGTTGAGCATCGCGTTATGTTATTGACTGCCGTGTCCCTAACGAGTTTTGCTCGATCAAATAAATTTATTTTGAATGAGTCGAAAATACCTTTGACAAATTTGACAAAATAGAAAAACTATTTATAGTGGCCTTCGGTATTCCTGACCAGAGGTAAAAATATGTTAAATCATCAAAAGGCTTGGTTTTTCTTTGTCGTATACATTTTTGTTTTGGCTTTACCTTTGATGTTGCTCTCGCCTTCAAGTTATGCAGCTAATGAAACTGAAGTTGAGAAAATCGACATCAATACCGCAGATGCGTTGCTTTTAGCATATAAGTTAAATGGCATTGGGGAAAAAAAAGGCATTGCCATTGTCGAATATCGGGAAAAACATGGGCCCTTTCAATCGATCTATGATTTAGAGAAAGTGTATGGAATTGGACCAAAAACGATTGAGAAAAATAAGGATAAAATGATGGTGGTTCTTCCAGAAGAAGATACCACGCTTGAACAAACAAAAGTCGGCTCTCCTGAAACGGATGAAACGGTGGGAAATGAAAAAAACGGGGAAACACCTCTTATTGAAGAATCAACAGAGGCACCTGAATAGGAGGGTTTTCGGAGTCAAAAATTGATTTTGGCTTCTTAAAAACAGTGGATTTTGGAGTCCAAAATCCATTTTGGACTCCAATTCAATAGAAAGTTTATTAACTCAAAAACTTAATCACTTTATACTAAGGAATGAGGATTTAATAACTTCCAAAACTTTTATGCCAAACCTGACAGGTTTTGAAAACCTGTCAGGTTTAACTTTGGATTTTATTTAATTCTCATCCCTTATTACCTAATCATCAAAATAGCCTAACTGCTGCAAAGCCCGATCATTATCGCACCAACCTTCTTTGACTTTAACCCACAATTGTAAAAAAACTTTGCTATTTAGCATTTTTTCTATATCTTCGCGGGCTTCCTGTCCAATGTTTTTTAGCATATTACCCTTTTTACCAATAACAATGATTTTTTGTCCTTTACGTTCCACCCAAATAATTGCGCTAATAAAAATCAAATTGTTATTACGAGTTTCAAACTGTTCAATTTGTACAGTCATACGATAAGGCAATTCAGCCCCTAAGCGACGAATTAATTTTTCGCGTACAATTTCAGCACACAAAAAACGTTCCGTCCGATCCGTAATTTGATCTTCTGGAAACAGCAACGCATTTATTGGCAGTAAATCAATGACTTTAGCTTCTAATTTATCAAGATTATCACCTTTATGGGCAGAGATCGGAAAAACGCTGATAAAATCATGTTTTAACGTGACATCTTGCAAATAAGGTAACAAAGCTTTTTTATCATTAATTTTATCTATTTTATTAACACCTAAAATCACTGGTGCAGTAAGTTGCGCTAATGATTTTAAAACATAACTATCTTCTTCTGTCCAACATAATGCTTCTACCAACCAGATAATCATATCAACCCCAACCATACTGCCTTGTGCTGCACGATTGAGGTAACGATTCATCGCATTATGTTGACGTTGATGTATGCCGGGTGTATCAACATAAATAATTTGGGTATTACCCAATGTTTTAATGCCTAAAAGCCGATGGCGAGTGGTTTGTGGTTTACGTGAGGTGATGCATAATTTTTTGCCAAGCAGATAGTTAAGCAAAGTCGATTTTCCCACATTGGGACGGCCAATGATAGCCACATAACCGCAGTGTCCTTCATTTGATGACATTGAGAATACTCAAAACTTTGGCCGCCGCTGATTGTTCAGCACGACGGCGACTATGACCAGAACCATAAGTGGGTTCTTTGAGGTAAGGAATACGACATTCCACTTCAAAATGTTGCTCATGGGGTGTACCGCTTGTGGACAATACCCGGTAAATGGGTAAAGTTTGTTGCCTTTCTTGTAAATATTCTTGTAAGCGGGTTTTTGGATCCTTAATTTTTTCAAGGGATAACTTTGAAAGCGATTCTTGCCATATCGGTAAAATCACCGCTTGACAAGTTTTCATATCACTATCCAAATAAATAGCACCAATAATAGCTTCTACGGCATCTGCTAAAGTTGAAGTTCTTTTTGCCCCTCCACTTTTTATTTCCCCGTCACCCAATCGCAAATATTTTCCTAATTCAAGGCGTTGTGCTATTTTCACTAAAGTATCCCGTTTGACCAAATTGGCACGCAAGCGTGTCAATTGACCTTCACGAGCACTTGGAAAACGCTCATATAGCATTTTTGCCGTTATACAATTGAGTAACGCATCCCCTAAAAATTCCAAGCGTTCATTGTGAGGTGTACCAACACTACGATGTGTTAATGCTGTCGTTAAATGTTCAGGTTGCTTAAAATGATAGCCTAACGCTTGACATAAATGATTGTAATCTTGGTTCAAGGTGCTTCTACACGATTTTCAAAATCAACCAGGAAGGAAATATTGCCCATTAACGGTTTAGTTCGTTCGTATTTCACCGTTATTTCGACAATCCCTTCGTCGGTTCTGCGGTCAATAGTCATCTGTTGTTTGATGCTTTCATTGTCAAACAAATCGACATCTTTATCACTTAAATAACCCAAAAACATTCGGCGGATTTCAGTATCCATTTTTTGGGTGATGTTCTCATCTTCTTGGAGTTTATCCAAAGCACTTGACACTTTCATGTTTTCCATGTAGACAGGAAACAGTTTGAAGAAAACAACCAATACAAAAATAAGTATGATGATAAGAAAAATAATTGTTATGCCACTCATACCGCGTTGTCGATATTTATTGTTAATCATAAATGGTAACTCCTAAAATTAAGGTGATTTCTAAGAAAAATTATACCACTGTCTGAGCTTGTCGAAGGCAACCACTGCATTCGACAAGCTCAGAACGATTCCCCCGGTATATTCATTTCTGGAAATCGCCTAAGAAAGTGAAAGTACAGCGAATTTGCAAAAAAACGAAGGTGTTATTTTTTTGGACACGACACCAAAATAAATTTTGGAAATTCTAATCACACCCTATCGAATATAAGTTATTCAATCTTTTTTCCTATTCGTTGCCAACTAATGATGCCATCGACTTCATTCGCCAAATCCCAATTCATCCAAATAAAAAAGGCTTTACCAATTAAATTTTCTTCCGGTACTGTACCCCAAAAACGACTATCTTTACTATTATCACGATTATCACCGAGGACAAAATAGGCTTTTTCTGGTAGAGTCCATTTTTTAATAGGTGGATATGCTGGAGAAAATAGATTTTCTGGTTTAACTAAAATAGCATGTTCAGCACCAGGAAGATGTTCAATACGATGTTCTCTACCAGTCATATCACTCCCTTGCCCCACACCAATATATCTACCCATACTTTTTTGGATAATGGGTTCATCATTGATATAAAGTGTTTTATTGGTATAGTGATATTCTAATTGATCGCCAGGCAAACCAACCACTCGTTTGATAAAAGGAATAGAAGGGTCTTCTGGATAGCGAAACACTACCACATCACCTCGTTGAGGTTCTCCTATTTCAATGATTTTGGTATTTAACACCGGCAAACGAATTCCATAACTAAATTTATTGACTAAGATAAAATCTCCAACCAATAAAGTTGGCATCATTGAGCCTGATGGGATACGAAATGGTTCAACCAAAAACGAGCGTAAGACAAGAACAACCAAAAAGACCGGTAATAAAGATCGTGCTAAATCAACTAGAAACGGTGCTTGCTCTATTGTTCGATGTTCATTTGAATTATTGATACGCCGTGGGGCGAAAAATATTTTATCATAGATTAAAATTAATCCACTGACTAGTATTAACAAGACTAAAATCGTTGCTAAATCCCAGTTCAAATTCATTTTTTCAATTACCAGTTATTTAGTTATTTAAGTTATCAATTATCAATTATTAAAACCAACTCATTTATAAATGATATGTTTCTTCATGATGCACCGGCATAATTTGAGCTTTTTGGTTCTCACGTTCTCGTTTTTTGAAAAAAAATTCGTCTTAATGAAAAAACATCAAAAAGCACAATTTGTAACGGTGTTAAGTATAAATTCCCCCTTTTGAAAAGGGATTCAAAGGCATTTAACAGAATTTTTAGAGAGGACTATTTTTTTCCAACTTCTAATACTGCTAAAAAAGCGTCTTGAGGTATGGTGACTGAGCCTACTTGTTTCATTCGTTTTTTACCTTCTTTTTGTTTTTCAAGAAGTTTTCTTTTGCGAGAAATGTCACCACCATAACATTTAGCCGTCACATTTTTGCGAAATGCTTTGACAGTTTGACGCGCAATAATTTGGGAACCAATAGTCGCTTGTATGGCAACATCATACATTTGCCTTGGTATTACCTCTTTCATTTTTTTGACTAAGGCTTGTCCTTGCGAAAAACTTTTGTCTCGGTGAACAATGACAGAAAGCGCATCCACATGCTCACCATTAATAAGGACATCAAGCTTAACTAAATCTGCCGGTTGAAAACGCAAAAAGCTATAATCTAACGAAGCATAGCCGCGAGAAACTGATTTCAGACGATCAAAAAAATCCAATACCATCTCTGAAAGTGGTAATTCATAGCTCAGTGTTACTTGTGATCCCGTGTAATGTAATTTTTTTTGAACGCCCCTCTTTTCAATACACAAATTAATCACATTACCAAGATACTCTTGTGGTAATAGGATATTGGTTTCAGCAATCGGTTCACGTATTTCAGCTATGTGAGTAGTTTTGGGTAACATCGCCGGATTATCTATCATTAATACCTCACCACTTGTCGTGAGGACCTCATAAATGACTGTGGGTGCTGTCGTAATAAGATTTAATTCGTATTCCCGTTCCAAACGCTCTTGCACAATTTCTTTATGCAACATACCCAAAAAACCACAACGAAAGCCAAAACCTAAAGCCTGTGAGGTTTCCGGCTCATAATGCAAAGCAGCATCATTAAGTCGCAATTTTGATAACGCTTCACGAAAATCTTCATAATCATTTGCATCAATTGGAAACATTCCCGCAAACACTTGAGGCTTAACTGCTTGAAAGCCAGGTAAGGCTTTATCAACTGGTTTTGTGGTATTTGTTAATGTATCGCCCACCGGTGCCCCATCAATATCCTTAATACCCGCTACCACAAATCCCACTTCTCCGGCGTTAAGCATTTCACGATCTTGTCGTTTAGGCGTGAAAACGCCCAACTTGTCAACCTGAAAACTTCTCCCAGTTGACATTACTAGGATTTTTTGCCGTTTGGACAATTGCCCCTGCATGACTCGCACTAAAGAAACCACACCTAAGTAATTGTCAAACCAAGAATCTATGATAAGCGCACTCAAAGTATCATCAGGCGATTCTTTTGGTGGCGGTATACGTTGAATTAAAGATTCCAGTAATTCTTCTACACCTTCACCCGTTTTAGCACTAACACGTATGGCATCTTCGGCTTCGATCCCAATAATTTCTTCAATTTGTTGTATAACCCGCTGAGGTTCTGCGGAGGGTAAATCAATTTTATTAAGTACCGGTAATACAAACAGTCCCTGCTCAATAGCGGTGTAACAGTTAGCGACACTTTGAGCTTCTACACCTTGAGCCGCATCAACAACCAATAATGCCCCTTCACAAGCGGCTAATGAGCGTGAAACCTCATAAGAAAAATCGACATGCCCTGGTGTATCAATAAAATTAAGTTGATAAACTTGTCCATCCTTTGCTTGATAGTTCAATGTGACACTTTGAGCTTTAATGGTAATACCACGCTCACGTTCCAAATCCATTGAATCCAAGACTTGTTGCGACATTTCTCGATCAGTTAAACCCCCACAAATTTGGATAAAACGATCAGCAAGCGTCGATTTACCATGATCAATATGGGCAATAATAGAAAAATTACGAATATTTTTCATGCACTTATTTTAGAAAATCCGGAACGTTGACAACACAACTTATCCTGTCAACCGGGCATCAAACCGGGGGGTAATTATAAAGTACGGAACCAAAATTTATTTTGTCCTCCTAATTTTAAGGGGACCAAAATTTATTTTGGATAATTGTCCTACGCGATAGCGAAGAACTCCAAAGGATTGGATTGGAAATCAAACTAATGAATTATAAAAATGACTTAACTCATAAATTACGCACTGGGCTTCAAAATAGTTGCTAAGTCCTGTCATTTCGAGCCTAAATAAAAAAATCTTAGCCTGGTTAGATTTTATTGCTATGCTCGAAACGAAGTAACTACGCTGAGCAACGAACAATGATAACCCTTTTAACAAAGCGTAAAAATATAAGGCGATTTCCAGAAAAGAAAATACCAGGTTCGTTGCCTGAGCTTTAAAAGGCAAATTCTTGCAGTTGCCTTTTAAAGCTCAGGCAACGGTATAATTTTTTCTGGAAATCACCTAACTTATGCAATATTTGGACTTTAAGTATAAATACTTTAAATCGGACTCACTTGCGTAAGTTATTTTCTGCGCTGTCCCTAACATGAGTTACTTGATATTTTTAATCACATTTTCAAATTCAAATGACTGAGAGGTAACAAAAATACAACAATTGTATCCAAATGACAACACTCATTTTCATAAAATCCAAAATAAATTTTGGACTCCATCAGACTGTTGATTCGATTTGGAGTCTAAAATTTATTTTAGATTTCTTAATGACAATGGTTTGGACAGTTTTTAACTAGTGCAGGAGGGCGGAAGTTTCCATGCTACCCTAGAAATCCGATTTTTTCAAAAAATCAGATTTCTTAATGTCGAAAAATGGACTGGATATTTCCGCCTTCCTGTACTAGGCATTCTATCTGTTTGATTTTACTAATTACCATTAAATTACTCCTGTTACGCATTCTTCTTCTTGAGATATTTTTTAGAACCACGATCTCTCCCTCCCCCTAACCCCCTCCCGCTGGGAGGGGGGACCGCGCATTGGCATTTTCCTATTGGTTAGCAATAACAAAATAGATGACATAAATACAGATAGTATTTTGTTTTTACTATTATTTAATCATTTTCATTTTAATTAAAAAATAGGAAAATACCGCCGATCGGTCCCCCCTCCCAGCGGGAGGGGGTTAGGGGGAGGGAGAGATCGTGGTTCTAAAAAAATACCTCAATTAGGAAAGATTTTTCTTGAAATAGCAAGAATCAAGCTTTTTTGAAGCATTGTGCGTAACATGAGTTAAATTAAACTCAGATTTTGAGTTAAGTTGCATTTAATGAGATGCGGTTAAACAAAGGTCATTACACGGTTTGAGTTTATCTCCTAAAAAACTGTCTGAACCATTGAATGACATTGTCAAATTAATAAGTCCGAAAATATTCTAATAATAAATCCTTAGTCAAATAATAATGACAAATTTCTTGTTCTCCTGCGGCTAAGACGGGAACCCTTTCCCCATAGCGTAACTTGAGATAATTGTCAGCATCAATGTCTACCACATTTAAGGAAAAACTATACTGTTGTTGAAACAATTCTAATTCTTGTTTCATTTCTTCACACAGATGACACCCCACTCGTGTGTAAAGCGTCAAAGTTGGGATTGCACTCATTTTTTTGCTGGAATTTTTAGTGCCAAGAAAAGTGGAGAACCACGCCGATGGACCAATACTGGAACCGTCGTGTTACTGAGCTCATTCAAGATTTCTCTAAAATGATTTACGTTTTTGATGTTAATATTATCTATCATCAAAATAACATCTTCTTCATGAAGTCCAGCATCGCGTGCTGCTCCATCTTCAATACGTTGTACCAAAATACCGCCTTCTGTAATACCCAGAGTCTCCCGTTTTTCTTCTTCTAAATCGATAACGGATAAACCAAGGCGATTAAAGGTTGCAGTACCTTTACTGCTAACCGCTAATTGAATGTCTTCCTCAGGTGGTAATTCCCCAATCACAACTTCAAGTGTCACTTGTTTACCTTCACGTATGACACTCGTTTGAACCTTTGACCCAACATCAGTACTGCCCACAATAGGAGGTAAATCAGCCGATCGTTCTATGTTTTTACCCGCAAAGCTCACAATAATATCACCTACTTGGAATGTTGCAGTCTCTGCTGGACTTTCCGGTAATACTTTAGCAACCAAGGCCCCTTGGGGTCTTTCCATACCAAATGATTCAGCTAAATTTTGAGTGACATCTTGAATCAATACGCCAAGCCAACCTCGTGATACTTTGCCACGTTTTTTTAATTGTTCAACCACAGTTTTCATCACATCAACCGGAATGGCAAATGATAAGCCCATAAATCCGCCCGTGCGGCTATAAATTTGCGAATTAACACCAATAACTTGACCCTTCAAATTGAATAAGGGACCCCCTGAGTTACCCGGATTAATGGCCACATCGGTTTGAATAAAAGGTACATAGTTTTCACGGGGCAAACTTCTGCCCTTAGCACTAACAATGCCAGCCGTGACAGAATGTTCAAATCCAAATGGTGAGCCTATCGCTAAAACCCACTCACCCACTTTCAAATCATTTGAGGAACCCAGTTGTACAATTGGTAAATCAGTAGCATCAACTTTTAGCAAAGCAATATCACTGCGTTTATCAGCCCCTTTCAGTTCTGCTTTATATTCTTGGCGATTAATTAAACGCACGATAATTTCTTCAGATTCTTCAATCACATGGTTGTTAGTGACGATATAACCATCACTAGAGATAATAAATCCGGAGCCAAGAGAAGTAGAAGGATGTTCTTCAAAATCTTCATTCTCAAAAAAATGACGGAAAAAGTCATGGAAGGGACTATCTTTTGGCAAACCAGGAATACTACGACTGTCTTTGGATTCTTCTTTTTGGGCCGTCGTGCTAATATTGACGACTGCCGGTCCAAACTGTTCTACCATTTTGGTAAAATCTGGTAATTCAGCACGCGCATAAAGTGGGAGCAATAATAATCCCACTAGAAATCCTATTTCTAAGAAATAAGTTTTAAAATAGTTTTTCATAGTGATTGATTCTAAATTCTCTAATTCGTTTGAATATATGGTTATCAATGTATCAGCTTTTTAATCAATAGTTTGATTTGTCTGTCAGTTGATTGAATGTGAAGAACCTTCAATCCAAAAATGAAGCGATAAATCGGTAATATAGCAATTCCCTATTGAATAAAATACCATTAATATTGTTCAAATTATTGATAATTAATCTATTAAATGCTACGGACACCTTAAACTCAAAAACGCTATAATATCCCAAATATTTATTTCTAACTTTAGTCACATTTTATAAAATTACTGAAAACTCCGGAGAACTTTTTTGCGTATAGTATTTTCAAAGACTTACGTCGATAAGCTTAACAAAGAATCAAAGACTTACAGAGTTCTCCTGAGTTTTCAGTAAAATTAATGGCTTGTAGGGTGGATAAGCATGTATCCACCAAAGTTATTGAGTAATCATGTGAATACCCTGACGCTTTATCTGTCCTACCTGAAATCTGACAAAGTAGAATTACTCAGCAAAGCTCAAAATTAATACCTTTGCCAAAAACTAGACTATTAAAGTATGTTATTCTAAATGTTTTAAGAATCAATGATATTCAAAAAATACAGTAAATAATTGAATTTAAAAAATATTATATCATAACCATTTTCTTTGGTAGGATATTTGGCGAAGGTATTGCAAAATGACACCTTTATTTTATATTGCTCGGAAAATTAAATCTCTGAAAAGAGAAATTTGATATTTCGTTCATTATCATCACTTTTTTCCAAAACCATTTTCACCATTAATCTAAAGTCTATTGAGTATCAAAGTAAAAATGGCAGTGATTTTCTGGTTAACACCAAATTTTGAACATTGAGTTTATCGTGTTTTGAGTATCACTGGATATTTGCTGGTATTTTTAGACATTTTAATGGTCACTCGTTTAACTAACCAAAATCCGGTCAAAAATCCCACTAAACCTGCTAATATCGTTAATATTTCTGAGCTTGGTAATTGTGTTTTGGTAGCTAGGATGTCGTAACTCATTGCACCTGCCAACAAACCAAGCAAAGGAGGCATGTAGAAAATCAAAGCACTTTTAAGTAATATCTGTTCTTCTAAGCCAATGACAACCTTGTCACCAACTTTAACATCCTTATCATTGACAACAGTGATACAAATATTTTTTTGTCCAAGTACTGAGGCTAAACTTGCTGTACCACAACCATTGTGATTAGCACATTGCTCACAAATACCGGTGCGCTTAGTTTGTACTACTGCTAATTTATCCTTGACTTCAACAATATATCCATGTTCTTCAAGCATAATCTCAGTTATCAGTTATCAGTTATCAGTTATCAATTATCAATTATCAATTATCAATTATCAGTCAGAAATTTCTAACGTATGATACATTATGCCTGATTTATTTTAATAATTCATGTAACTTGATATTCAAACTTAATTTTTTAAAAAAGTGAATAATGAATAGCGAATCATATTGATTATTCTTTACTTTTTACAAATTCTTTAAACAACCGATGTTGGAAATTTTTTTCTTATCTGTAAATTCAATCAAAGGAACCTTTCACAAGATTCTTTTTTCAATCACTAAAACGCAAGTATCATTCTATAATTCGCTATTTATTATTATAAATTGGCGAATGCTTTAAATTATGTTAAAAGCTTTAATATAATTGATAATTGATAATTGATAATTGATAATTGATAATTGATAATTGATAATTGATAATTGATAATTGATAATTGCGAATTAAGGGTTAAATAAGTCATTGAAAAATTTGATGGTGGAAAGGAATGATTTGGTGTATTTCGACCTATTAACTTTATAACATACTGTTTTCCAACGAGATAAAATTTTTTAACTCTTAATTCGCATTGATAATTGATAATTGATTTATGATTCAACCACCCGACGTAGATGTATTAATTATCGGCAGTGGTGCCGCCGGCCTCTCGTTGGCATTAGAAGTGGCAACGCGTGCAAAAGTCATTATACTTTCAAAAGCCACACTCAAATCTTGTAATACTCAATATGCACAAGGTGGCATTTCTGCTGTTTTAAGCGAAGACGATTCACTCGCTTCGCATGTTGAAGATACGCTTCGTGCGGGAGCTGGACTCTGTGATCCAGAAATGGTCAATTTTACCGTGTCACAAGGACCAGAGCGTATCGCTTGGCTGATAGAACAAGGCGTACCTTTTACTCAATTCTCTGATTCAAAAGGTAATACTAAATATCATTTGACACGAGAAGGCGGACATAGTTATCGGCGCGTTATACATGCTGAAGATGCGACAGGCAAAGCTATCATCTCAACCTTATCAGCTAAAATCCACGCCCATCCCAATATAAGTTTGTTAGAGCATCATATTACCCTAGACTTAATTACCGGCAATAAATTAGGTTTATCAACAAAACGATGTTTAGGGGCTTATATATTAAATCTTCACACCCACAAAGTTACCGTGATTCGTGCCCGCTTTGTGGTACTGGCTACCGGAGGAGCCGGTAAAGCCTATTTATATACCAGTAATCCCGATGTGGCCACCGGTGACGGTATTGCTATGGCATGGCGTGTTGGCTGTCGTGTAGCTAATATGGAATTTGTCCAATTTCATCCCACTTGCCTATATCACCCTCAAGCAAAATCTTTCTTAATCAGTGAAGCAGTACGTGGAGAGGGCGGTAAATTGTTATTACCGGATCGTACTCCCTTTATGGACCGTTTTGATGAACGCGCTGAACTCGCGCCTCGTGATATTGTAGCACGCGCCATAGATCATGAAATGAAACGCTTAGGGTGTGACAGCCTATTTCTTGATATTAGTCATAAACCAGCGCATTTTATTGTTGAGCATTTCCCTAATATTTATAATCGGTGTCTTAAATTGGGTTATGATATGGCAACAGAACCTATTCCAGTCGTGCCAGCCGCTCATTATACCTGTGGTGGTGTGATGACCGAGCAGCATGGACGCACTGATGTTGAAGGCTTATATGCGATAGGAGAAGTCGCTTTTACCGGTTTACACGGGGCCAATCGCATGGCAAGTAATTCTTTATTAGAATGTTTAGTATTTGCCCATACAGCCAGTCTTGATATTTTGGAACAATTGAATGACATTCCTCCACCACCATCTTTGCCTCTATGGGACGAAAGCCGAGTAACCGATTCTGATGAAGAAGTTGTCGTATCACATAATTGGGACGAATTGCGTCGTTTTATGTGGGACTATGTGGGTATAGTACGAACCACTAAACGTCTCCAACGTGCTAAACGTCGTGTCGATTTATTGCATAGTGAAATTTATGAATATTACAGCCATTTTCGAGTCAGCAATGATTTAATTGAATTACGCAATTTAACCCTGGTCGCCGATTTAATTATCTGTTCCGCTTTGCTTAGAAAGGAAAGCCGAGGATTGCATTATACGCTTGATTATTCTGAAACTGATTCTATAGCACAAAACACCATACTAACTCCTTAATTTGTTAATTGGGTATTGGGAATGAATATAAAGTCAATTAATGACATTAGAACTCTTCATCACTCGAAAAATCGTCAAAATTATCTCTTTATTAATCATAAATTAATAGTTTATTGAGTGATTTTTGCCAGCAAAATGTCTATTGTTGTCTTTTCGAGCTTCGCTTTAGAAATTTTAGGGACAAGGCTCTCAATAAAATACATCTTAGTACCCACAAATAGTATTTCTTTAAGAAATACTATTTGTTTTACGTGCGTCAATTATTTTCTGCGACATCCCTTATCATGCTAAAGTTCTCACTTCGTTGTTTGAAATGACATAAAAATCAAATTCTCAATTCCTGATTCCAATTTCCAATTTCCAATTCCCTATTTAAAGAAATTCAGACATGTTTAATTATGAACCTCCTCCTACACTACTCGCTGATCGTGTTATTTTAGTAACCGGTGCAGGTAGTGGTATTGGTCAAGTAGCCGCTAAAAGTTTTGCGGCACACGGCGCAACCGTCATTTTACTCGGACGCACAATCAGCAAATTGGAAGCCGTTTATGATGACATTACACAAGCAGGTCATCCACAACCTGCTATTTATCCCATGAATTTTGAAACAGCAACTCCCGATGATTATGAAAAACTCACCTCTATTTTAAACAACGAATTTGGACGACTTGATGGCTTATTACATAATGCAGGTCAACTAGGTACACTCACTCCCATTGAACATTATGATATTAAACAATGGTATCAAATCATGCAAGTCAATCTTAATGCACCATTTTTACTCACTAAGGCTTGTTTAGGATTACTGAAACGTACCAAAGAGGCTTCTATTGTCTTCACTTCCTCCAATGTTGGACAAAAAGGGCGAGCTTATTGGGGAGCTTATTCAGTCTCTCACTTTGGGATTGAAGGCTTAATGCAGATTCTAGCAGATGAACTTGAAACTAATGCCACCATAAGAGTTAATAGCATTAACCCCGGTGCGGTACGAACAGCTATGCGAGTTAATGCCTATCCTGGCGAAAATCCACAGACTATTCCACTACCAGAGGACATCATGCCTTTATATCTCTACTTGATGGGACCAGATAGTCGTAAAATTAATGGTCAAGCACTCAATGCACAAGAAGAATAACTGGACACTTGATACAGATTGGAGATAGGCTATTATTGATAAAAAACTTTAATTTACTCATGTTACGCACTCCGTTTCTTTAAAATTGAAAATACCAGTCATTTCGAGCTTAGTTTAGAAAGGGACAAGGCAGTCAATAAAATAGAGATTCCTACAAATAGTATTTCTTAAAGAAATGCTATTTGTTTGACATGCGTAAGTGATTTTCTATGGCAGTCAATAAAATAGAGATTCCTACAAATAGTATTTCTTAAAGAAATGCTATTTGTTTGACATGCGTCAGTGATTTTCTATGGCAGTCAATAAAATAGAGATTCCTACAAATAGTATTTCTTAAAGAAATGCTATTTGTTTGACAGGCGTAAATGATTTTCTGCAGTACCCCAAATCGTTTTTTTTGAGATTTTTCAAGCCCTCGTTCGGTATTCATTTTTGAAGCATTATGCGTAACATGAGTTAATTTACACGAAAAATTTATGGTCGTTTTTTATTCCATAAATTCTTTGTAAAGTGGGCAAGCGGGCGGCACCAAATTTGATGTTATAGCGTTTTTGAGTTTAATGCGTTATAGCGTTATAGCGTTAATAGATTAATTATCAATAATTTGAATAATATTAAATATATTTTATTCAATCGAGAATTACTAATATCTCGGAAAGTTCCCGCCCGCTTGCCCACCTATTGGTCACAAAAACATACAATAGGTTTATCCGCTAAATAAGTTTTTTATCAACAACTTAGTGTCTAACGATGACTTTCACTTTGCAAGAAATACCAAGCTTTGCTTGGTTCACCTAAAATCAGGTAAATTCTGATTTCGACAAAAAATACAACGGATTTGCAGATTAAATCAATTAACCCTTTGGTTTCAATTCGTTGTATTCGCAAATTCGTTGTACTATTCAATTAATTCTTCGTTCTGATTAATTAAGTGGCTTGAGGAGGTTCGGTATTACTAGAATCAGGACGTTTACGACGGCGCCTTTGACGTACCGGATTGGAACGATTGTCACTTTTTTTAGCCAAATCAGAAGGCTCAGAAATTACCGCTTGGCTACGGGCTTTTGAAGTATTACGTCCACGTTTTGGTTTTGAATTTGATTTGCCCCGTTGTTGCAAACTAGGTGTGGACAATGGTTTTCCGTTTTTTGACTGTTTTTGACTAAACAGTTTGTGCCATAAACGATTTATCAATCCCGGTTGCCGTTCCACCGGTTTTGTGGACAACACCGGTGGAGTATTATGTACCACACCTTTGACCGCAGGTTCTGCTGGAATTTCCAGTTGAGGCGGGGTGTTGTAATTTTCAACCACCGGTTCTTGAGTATTTTTTATGAATTTGTAACTGGCTTTCAGACTAGCAGATTCTCTTTTATCATCTTCCCGTACCCGTTGCATTTCATAAAAGGGAGTTTCCATAAAAGGATTAGGTATCAGCACAATATTGATTTGCTGACGCTCCTCAATCTCCAATACCGCCGAACGTTTTTCATTAAGTAGGTAGGCTGCAACTTGCACTGGTACTTGGGTAATAATTTTGCCCGTTTTTTCCTTCATCGCTTCTTCTTCCATAAGACGTAGGAGAGATAGCGATAAGGATTCAACACTGCGAACACTCCCTTGTCCACTACAACGGGGGCAAACGATTTGACTGGATTCTCCCAGTGAAGGACGTAAGCGTTGCCGTGACATTTCTAATAGTCCAAACCGTGAAATTCGTCCAACCTGAACTCGCGCTCGATCCATTTTCAGTGCTTCTTTGATACGGCTTTCAACTTCACGTTGATTTTTGTGACTGAGCATGTCGATAAAGTCTATCACAACTAAACCGCCTAAATCGCGTAAGCGTAATTGTCGAGCAATTTCATCAACCGCTTCCAAATTGGTCGTCAATGCCGTTTCTTCTATATCAACCCCTTTAGTAGCCCGTGCTGAATTGATATCTATCGACAACAAAGCCTCTGTATGATCAAGGACGATGGCACCACCTAATGGTAATTTGACTTCGCGTTGGAATGCGGTTTCAATTTGGCTTTCAATTTGATAGCGCGTAAATAAAGGTACTTTGTGTTGATAAAGTTTTACCTTATTGATGTGCTGCGGCATGACTTGTTGCATGAAGGCATAAGCTTCATCATAAATTTCTTGATTATCAATGAGAATTTCACTAATGTCTTCCCGCAAATAATCACGGATAGCGCGGATGATGATATTGCTTTCTTGATAAATCAGAAATGGAGCCGGTTGCTGTTCAGCAGAACTTTCTATCGCTTTCCATAATTGCAAGAGATATTCTAAATCCCATTGAAGTTCTTCAGCCGTTTTATTAACGCCAGCAGTACGCAGTATGAGTCCCATACCAGTAGGAATATCTAAGGTACTCAACGTTTCCCTGGCTTCACTGCGATCATCACCCTCAATACGACGTGAAACCCCACCAGCACGTGGATTATTAGGCATAAGAACCAGATAACGCCCAGCTAAACTAATAAAAGTGGTTAAGGCCGCCCCTTTATTGCCGCGTTCTTCTTTATCTATTTGAATAATGATATCTTGTCCTTCTTTAAGGACATCTTTGATACCACGACGTTGTGGTGGTCCGGGTTCTTCGCTTTCTTCTGCTGGGCTTTCATCCTCTTTTTCGAGGGTATCAGATTGTTGTGCGGCTTGTTGTTGGACTTGAAAGTAACTACGAGCAACATCTTTAAGCGGTAAAAAACCATGCCTATCAGCACCGAAATCGACAAAAGCTGCTTCTAAACTGGGTTCTAAGCGGGTAATTTTCCCTTTGTAGATGTTAGATTTGATTTGTTTGCGGCCCGCCGTTTCAATATCAAAATCATATAATCTTTGTCCATCCACTAAAGCAACACGCAACTCTTCTGGCTGTGTGGCATTAATAAGTATTCTCTTCATTCTCATATCAATCCTTGTCCTAATTCAGTGTAGCACTCAACCTGATTGAAGGGACTTGTCGTTAGGTTCATTTTTCGGATATTGTCTGTTTTCCTTGAACCGTTCCCCTTTATCTTTGAGTGAGGGAGTGCCTGAATATTATGTTCGGTATGGTGCTGCATATATTGAGTGAAGCCACCGGTTATTAGGGTAAACCAGCACTGAGTTATGCACCATAATTTTATGTTGTGTATTGTTAAGTACATAGGAAGTGTCACTTCAGTTCGATGTAGAGTTAGCTTTTTTTCATCTTAAGGAATGAGGATTCAATGGTTCTTCGACCAGCTCACCAACCACCAACCGAATTCATGATTCGATAGCTCATCGACCACCAACCTTAAAAACCGAAATTAAATCAGCTAAGTTTTAAAAATATGGCCGGTTTGAAATAAGTAGTCATTCATTTAACTTCTCTCCTTCTGAGAGAGAGATGAGATATGGCATAAGTTCTCAGTTATTTCATTTTCATTCCTTAACATTAATACTTTAGTGAAAAAAATTTCCCAGTACAGTACCCTCTTTTTTTAGAGAAGGTAGGGGGATTTGCCCCATAAGTCCAGTGATTATGATTATAGGTAAACAAAGGACTGGCATCAAAGTGGATATCTTGCGTTTTTTCGTTTTTAAGAGGTAGAAATACTTTTCAATGAAAACTCATCAATTAATCGTTTTATTTTCAAATATTTTAACTGTTCTACCCATAAACCTTGAATAAGGGAATCAAACGCAAAATATCACCTCGGTGTGCTAAAAAAAATTGTGTTATACTTTTTCTTAACTTAGAGCCCAAAATTTATTTTGGAGGTTTTTGTTAGAGTCCAAAATTTATTTTAGCGGCTTTTAGATGCTTTTGATTGGTAACTCTCACCTTTTTATAGGCACGATAACTATTTTCTCATAAACGTCTTTTTTTTTCTGTTTAGATTTTCTTAAAGGCATTATTGATTTTTGAAGAATTACTCTCGTGTCTATAATCACATTCCTTAAATCACGGATAAATACAGACAATACTAACTTGCGCCTTCTCTCCAAGGAGAGGGGACGTGATTCCCACCCTTTGCTTTGGGAGAGGGTAATAAATTTGAAAGCAATTTAGTACCCTATAGAACGGCAAGCAATAAACCATCGCCATTTGCAAAAGCTATTAAGGAATGGCTATTAAACCGAATTATCAAATTGCTCTCATTTTTTCAATGCCAAATTGATTTCAGGCTAAAGTTTCGCTCTACGAAACTTTAGCCTGAAAATGAGTCTGTTATAAAAATTACCCTTGATTAAGAATAATTTTGTCCGTTTTTATTCCGTTTTTATTCTCCAATTGACATGACAAATTCATCAATTGCTCAAAATTCAGTCAGTTATTTGGATATTTCGCCAGAGCAAGCTGAACAACGTATTGATAACTTTTTGGTGACTCACCTTAAAGGCGTACCAAAAAGTCATATTTATCGAATTTTGCGGACTGGGGAAGTCCGTATTAATAAGGGCCGTATTAAACCAACTTATCGTATTAAAGCCGGAGACGTGTTGCGCCTACCCCCTTTAGCATTTCGAACTAATACCCCTATTTCTTTGAAAATGGCTGTTGGTAAAGAACTCAAAAATGCCATTTTGCACGAAGATGCCCATTTATTAGTTATTAATAAGCCAGCTGGTATGGCGGTGCATGGGGGTAGTGGCATCAATGGTGGAATTATTGAATTTTTGCGTCTTTTATTTCCTAACGCTCCTTATTTAGAATTAGTACATCGTTTGGATCGTGAAACGTCTGGATGTTTGATGATTGCGAAAAAACGCAGTATGTTAAGACGTTTACATGAATTGCTTTTAAATCGTGATGTACATAAACAATATTTAACTTTAGTACAAGGACGTTGGAATCCACGCCTGTTAAGGGTAGAGGCTCCATTACATAAAAATATTCTCCAATCTGGAGAACGTATGGTACGTGTCAGTCCCAAAGGTAAACCCGCTATTAGTCAGTTTAGCATTGAACAACAATTTGCTACAACGACTTTATTACGTGTGCAACCACAAACGGGTCGTACCCATCAACTTCGAGTACATACTGCCTATAAGGGCCATCCGATTGCTGGTGATGATAAATATGGGGATGAAAAGTTTAATCTAAAAATGCGCCAACAATATACACTTAAACGTTTATTTTTACATGCCGAACAATTGTCTTTTGAATTACCAGCCATTAATTATCGTCTTAGTATACACGCTCCATTACCAACCGCATTACAACAAGTTTTAAACCGCTTAAATGGACCTTATGTCGAAAAAATGTTTTAAATTATTGGTATTTGATTGGGATGGTACTCTCATAGATTCGCAAGGACGTATTATTGCTAGTTTTCAGTTAGCTATTGCCGATTTAGGGATGGAAAAACGTAGCTCAGATCAAATTCGTGATATTATTGGTTTAGGCTTAGAGCAAGCAATCGCTACATTATTTCCTCAAGCTTCATTATCACAATGTGTGCCATTAGCTGAACGTTATCGCTATCATTTTTTAAGTACTCAATTAAAATGGCCTACTCCTTTATTTGTTGGAGTGAAAGAAACATTGCACACTTTGCATCGCCAAGGTTATTGGTTCGCAGTTGCTACTGGGAAAAGTCGTCATGGGCTTGAGCATGCTTTAGCGGAGACATCTATGACTCATTTTTTTCATACTACCCGTTGTGCTGATGAAACTGCTTCAAAACCAGAACCACGAATGCTACAAGAGATCATAGAGGAATTGGGTGCCTTATCAACGGAAACTTTGATGATTGGGGATTCTAAGTATGATTTACAAATGGCTAACAATGCCGGTATTTCGGCAGTAGCTGTCAGTTATGGTGTGCATAATTCCACTGAATTATCAAAGTATAATCCATTAATTTTATTGAATAGCTTACCTGATTTAATAACATGGTTAGATCAATTAAGCGAATCATGAAAGATATTTCTCCTCGTCAATGGCAAATGCTGTAATGTATTAGACATCTTTCCTATTAAATCGAATTATATTTTAAAATCAATTATTTATAGGATATCGTGATTTTTATAAATCATTGAATTTTAATGAATTACTGTTATTTAGGAAAGATGTCTAATTATATTTTGCACCATCACAAATTGCTTTTTATAAGGCAAAACGGGTGCCATAATAAAGTAATGTTTGGTTGTCTTGTAAGGTGGTGGGTAGAGCGGAGCAAAACAAAGTGTGGCCCAGCCCGCCAATTATCACTTTTAATGACATCCATTTCTACCGATACCTAAAATGACACCAAAGTCCCGTTTATAACAGTAGATAGTACAAAATATAATGTCAATTTTGTTTTTTTGAGTAAAAAGGATACGATTAAATAAAGTATTTTGGCATGGTTCAAAAATAATGAATTAGAGGTAATAACTTATAGGGGTATGCTGGAACTCTTCGCTGCGCTTTGTGCCAAAAACAAAGCGCAGCGAAGAACTCCAAAATGTTACCCTGAATGTGAATCATGCTAGTATTTTTTGTAATTTTTGCCACAAAAAATTCTCCCTATCAATTGGATGTGGCTTCCATTTGACGTAATCTACTTTTATTTTAAATAATCAATAATTTAAATATTTGTGGTAAAAATAATACACATTTTAATCTGTTGTGAATAAATTAATATAAATGATTGATTATAAATTATTATATGCAATTATAGCTTACATCAAGTTGAGGTTACACTTCATCAATCATCAATTTTAGAATTGACAAATAAATATGATGAGTATAATGGATAATTAATATCCGTCTAGTCCTTATAAATTTAAAGTACGGTAGAAATACATGGATTGAGCAAATGGTTCAATGAAGTTCTTATGATTTTGGCACTCAATCATCATAAAAACCATTCAAAATAGAGGACAGTAAAAGTATGCGACAAAATCAATATCGTCCAACATTTGTTTTGGCTTCTTTAATCACATGCTCAAACTCTCAAGAATTTCTTTACATAAGTTTTGTATGATAAAATAAAAAATTATGCCAGAAACCCCCTATCTTAGAAACATTTCAAAAAGAGGAACCTACTAAAGATGCCTTCAAAAAATTCCACTTGGGAAGGATTGTCTCAAGATGATAATTGGGAACGCGATGTTTTAAACCGTCTTGCCTTCGCTACCCTCAATGAACAGCGGCGCAATCGAAAGTGGCGCGTTTTTTTTATGCTATTGTTTTTTATATACATATTTCTTATTTATGCCACCATCTTAGAGCCTGATTGGCATCGTTTCATAGGTGAAGATGATGAAACGGCAAGTGCGGATACACATACAGCACTGATTGAAGTACAAGGAATTATTGCCAGCGAGACTGAGGCAAGTGCTGATCAAATTGTTTCTGGATTACGCAAGGCATTTAAAGATAACAAGACGAAGGGTGTCATTCTTCGCATTAACAGTCCAGGGGGTAGTCCAGTGCAAGCTGGTTATATCAATGATGAAATTCGACGTTTGCGGAAAAAACACCCTGAAATCCCAGTCTATGCTGTGGCAACTGATATTTGTGCGTCAGGTGGCTACTATATAGCAGCGGCAGCTGACGAAATTTATGCTGATAAAGCAAGTGTAGTTGGTTCGATTGGTGTCTTAATGGATGGTTTTGGTTTTGTTGAAACCATGAATAAATTAGGAGTTGAACGCCGATTGCTTACAGCTGGGGAACACAAAGGTTTTTTAGATCCCTTTTCACCCATGAAAGAAGATGATGTTGAACATATCAAAACGGTACTTAATGACATTCATGTTCAGTTTATTAAGCAGGTGAAAGAGGGACGGGAAAAAAGTTTGACCAACAAAGGAAAACTAGAACTTTTGGATAATCCAATACTGTTTTCTGGATTGGTGTGGACTGGCGAGCAAGCCTTAGAACTTGGCTTAGTAGACGGGTTGGGTAGCAGTAGTTATGTGGCGCGTGAAATCATTAAGGCGGAAAAAATCAAGGATTTTACGCCCAAACCCAATTATTTGGACCGTTTTGCGGAACGTTTGGGGGCAACAATGGCTAATACACTGACTCAACTATTTAAATTGGAAAGTAATACTATTCAATAACTCATATTACACATTAAGTGAGATCGAAAAAGGAATATTAAAAAGGATACGATTAAACTTATGTTTGAACCAAAATGAATTTTGGATTCCTAAAACTCTAGCTGAGTCCAAACTTTAATTTTTGAAATTTTCCGGTAGATTTTGTAAGGGAATTCCAGAAAAATAATCATCCCAAATGAAAATCTAAGAAATCCTGTTTCTTTAAGAAATAGGATTTCTCTCACGCCCTCAAAATTTTTCGAGATTTTTCGAGATAATTGATTTTTTGGATATCCCTAAACAGAGAGTAGATATAGTGTTTTCTAATTCGATTAGGCGCAGATTAATTATTATTTATCAATAGATTAACTATTATTTTTGTACTCAAGCTAATAGGGAAACGCTATACACAAAATTTTCTGAAAAGAAAAAATGTCCCCGTTAAAAAAAAAGGGGAAACAGCCTCGCTCCAATAACTCATGTTACCTTGACAATATCACATTTTAATTTAGCTAGTTTTTTTCAAAAATAAATTTTGGACTCCAAAAACCGTCTTATTGCAAAGGAAGGTGTGGTGGTGAGGAAGTTATTTTGTATTTGTAAGTAGCTCCCATTCAAAATAACAACCAGAGATGCTTTGTGCGTAACACAAATGGGTGTGACCTCCATTTGATGTCAATGTCTTGGAGCCTAAAATGGTGAGTGGCGTGAGTATTATTGATATCAAATGGAGGTCACACCCAAATTAGTATTTTGATCTTCAAGCACAAACGATGAACTATCCAATAGGTTTAACGACTGATTATGCTGAATAAAAACGGAGTATTGATCTCCACTTAACGTAGTGAGTTTCGTTTCTGTCATTTCAAGCTTGCGCCTAAAAATCGGGTTAATGTAAAAACATTTCTGGTACAGCAAACAATGACAAAAACGTGATTTCTACCGATACAAAGTATATGTCACAAAATGTCCGTCGATCCTTTACTGAATCTTATGATCCGAAACAACGCTTCGTGGGGGGAGTTGTACTGTTTTTGCTCATGTTGTTCATTTATGGCACTTTAAAACTGGTACTTGGATTTTCTTCTATACCTGAGGGGGAATATAGACTCAGTGCTCCCCTAATTGATGAGGAATTTCCGGCAACCAAGTTAGTTGAAACTTCAGTTGAGACATCAGAAAATGATAACTCACTGGCTTCTGTAGCTGCCAATAATACCCCAACTCCAACTCCAACTTTATCATCATCGTCTAATACATCAGCCCAAGGGACTACTGAAAGCTATCGTCTACCTGGAAAATTTATTTTCCTTAATCTTAATGGCAAGCCCATGCGACCCAATTTAGACGAGATGATTGTCCATAAACCAAAAACAACAACAACGTCAAATGTTGATCCTAAAGTATTATTTGATAAGCCAAGTGGTGAAAATCGGTGGTATGTACAAGTCGCTAGTTTGAGAACTGAAGAACAAGCTCAACGCATAATACAAAAAATAAAAAATAAAAATGTGGCTAATCAAGCTTATATTATACGCAAAGGGAGCTGGTATGTCATACAGCTTCATCCAACAACCGAGGATTTAGTTCATCAACAAAAACAACAATTACGTCGAAAATTGTCTTTAAAAACTATTATTAGAGAACTCAAATAATAATAGGTGATATAGCGTTTTTGAGTTTAATGCGTTACCGCGTTATAGCGTTATCAATGATTTGAACAATATTTACGGTATCTTATTCAATCAGGAATGGCTATAAGTATTGTAATTGTAGATGATAATTTATTGAATGTTTTAGAGTTTGGATGAATTGTGACACTTCGGTTTGAGCGAGAGTGTGTTCTCCTTATGATACCGTGGTGGAATTGTAAGGGGGTAGCAACGTGTTCTTGTTGCCACAAAATACCTCTTAAAATTCTGCCATGTTCTTAAAAATACTATTTCTTCAAAGAAATAGTATTTTAATTTTATTTCAGTGTATTAAAAAATATATTATTTATGGATAAACTTAGATGATCCGTTTTGTTGCAATTGCCGCTGGTGGCGCAATAGGAGCATTGCTACGTTTTTGGATATCCAACGGTATCTATGCGCTGTTGGGCCGAAATTTTCCTTATGGTACCTTAGTTGTCAATTTGTTAGGATGTTTATTGATGGGTTTTTTATACATCTTTATGTTAGAACGATTGGTTAGTGTAGAATGGCGGGCCGCTATACTGATAGGTGTACTGGGGGCATTTACCACTTTTTCGACCTTTTCCCTAGAAACTCTCAATCTTCTTCAAGGTGGTGAACATCTTAAAGCTTTAGTAAACATCTTTGTCAGTGTATTGCTGTGTTTATTGGCAACTTGGTTAGGAATGAGTATAGCAAGACAGTTATGAAACAAATTACAATGGTACGAATTTATCTGACTGAATCAGAAAAACAGTTAAAGAAATTGTTGGATTATTTGCATGATGAGAGCAAAGTTTGTGGTGTGACGGTACAAAGAGGCATTAGCGGCTTTGGCAAATCAGGTAAAATTCATACAACTCATTTAGTCGATTTATCTTTAGATTTGCCGGTCATTATAGAATTTTTTGATGTTCCAGAAAAAATTACCACCATATTATCTCACATAAAAACTTTAGTTGAACCTAACCATATTGTCCACTGGCAAGCATCTCTGATTGATAATTAATCATTAAAATCACGCATAAAGTTTTTTTGATTTCAAGAGAAATTAAGATTACTGTCATTTCGAGCTTCGCTGTGAAATCTTTATATAGCGTTTTCGAGTTTATTGTGTTTAGTTTTTTTGAGTTAATTTTTTAATTATCAATTAGTTGAAGAATATTAACTGTATTTTACTCAATCAGAGAATAGCTATAAAAACAGATTTTACAGCGAAGCTCGAAATGACACTTTGGGACAAGGTTATAAATAAAATACATCTTGGTACCTACAAATAGTATTTCTTAAAGAAATACTATTTGTTGATCGTGCGTCAATGATTTTTTGCTACATCCCTTTGGGAAGTATTGTGCATATAGCGTTTTTGCGTTTAACGCGTTACAGAGTTATAGCGTTTTTTATTTCAATTATGAATAACTTAAACTAGATTAATTTTATTTAATCGGGAATTGCTATAACATAATTGATAACTGATAACTGATAACTGATAACTGATAACTGATAACTGATAACTGATAACTGATAACTGATAACTGATAACTGATAACTGATAACTGATAACTGATAACTGATAACTGATAACTGACATGCTTGAACCACAACTTTTACGCAATAACTTAGATGAAGTTACCCAAAAATTAGCACATCGCGGTTTTGTTGTTGACCATGAAAAGCTGATAGAATTGGAAGCTGAACGAAAAAAATGCCAAGTGGAAACTCAACAATTGCAAACTGAACGCAATAGTCGTTCTAAAGCAATTGGCAAAGCGAAATCCGCGGGTGAAGATATTACGGAATTACTGGAAAGTGTTTCTCAACTCGGTGATCAACTCAAAACTCGTGAAGCACAATTAAATGCCATTCAAGTTCATATCAATGATCTTTTAATGGGGATGCCTAATATTCCTCACGAAAGTGTGCCTATTGGTCGCACAGAAACGGATAATATTGAAGTACGTCGTTGGGGAGAGGCAACCACCTTTGAATTTACCCCGAAAGATCATGTTGATTTGGGTACAACATTGGGATTGCTAGATTTTGACATGGCTGCAAAAATTACGGGCGCACGTTTTTCATTTATGCGTGGTCCCTTAGCACGACTACATCGTGCATTAATTCAGTTTATGTTGGATTTGCATACCAATGAACATGGCTATCTTGAAGTCTATGTTCCCTACTTAGTCAATGCTGATAGTCTACGAGGTACTGGGCAACTCCCTAAATTTGCAGCCGATTTATTCCAAATTGCAGAACACAATTATTATCTCATTCCCACCGCCGAAGTTCCTGTGACAAATATTGCCCGTGATGTGATTTGGGATGCTGACGAATTACCGGCAAAATTTGTTGCTCATACGCCTTGTTTTCGTAGTGAAGCAGGCAATTATGGTAAAGATACGCGCGGCATGATTCGCCAGCATCAATTTGAAAAAGTTGAATTAGTACAATTAGTGAAACCAGAAAATTCCTATCAAGCTTTAGAAGAATTGACAAGCAATGCAGAAACGGTGTTGCAACGTTTAGAATTACCTTATCGTGTGGTGAGTTTATGTACTGGCGATATAGGTTTTTCGGCGGCAAAAACTTATGACTTAGAAGTTTGGCTCCCTGGACAACAAAAATATAGAGAAATTTCTTCCTGTAGTAATTTTGAAGACTTTCAAGCACGGCGTATGAAAGCGCGTTGGCGAAATCCAGAAACCAAAAAACCAAATTTACTACATACACTTAACGGTTCTGGCTTAGCAGTAGGGCGTACCTTGGTAGCGATTATGGAAAATTATCAAGATGAAGAGGGACATATTGCTATTCCTCAAGCTTTACAAAATTATATGGGTGGACTAACTCATCTTGAATAAAAATGGGTAATGGGTAATGGGTAATGGGTAATGGGTAATTGGGAATAGGTAATTGGAATGGATAATTATTATTTGATTTGTCATTCATTCATTTTAAATTTATGAATCAAAAATAAATTTTGAATTTCTTATTCATTAAATACTCAATTTTAGATTACCAATTACCCATTACCCATTACCCATTACCCATTCCCAATTTCCTAAAAAGAACTTGATTAAGAACTTTAGTGTGCCATTATGTTCTAATAAATCTATTTATCAATAATCGTTGAGGTATAAAATAATGTCGGAAAGAACCGATACCGAAAAAAACATGTTAGCTGAAGACATCATGGCACTACGAAGTGGCATAGCAGCTTTTGAAACTAAACAATTTGTTCGCGCTTATCAACTACTTTCTCCATTAGCGGAAGCCGGCAATATAGATGCACAATATCGCCTTGCTATCATGGCACAAAATGGCTTAGGTATGGTTGTCAACCAAAAAATGGCGGTAGGTTGGATGCAAGCAGCAGCTGAACAAGGTTTTGACTTAGCACAACATGGGCTAGGATTTATGTATATGCAGGGCGAATGTGTTGAAAAAGATGAAGCAAAAGCGGCTCATTGGTTTCGTCTGGCTGCCGAACAAGATTTAGCCGGTGCACAAGTGATTTTAGGTGATTTGTATAAAGAAGGACGCGGAGTAAAACAAGATTTAGATGAAGCAAAACGTTGGTACGCTAAAGCCGGTTTTGAAAATGAGTAATTTTATCATGTTCAAAATGTTAGAACTTACGCACTTAAAACAATAAAATCGCACAAATAGTATTTCTTAAAGAAATGCTATTTGTTGGGAAAAGTGCGTACCTCAAATGTCTTTTTAAATGGCTAAAAAATTCGATTTCTTTCTGGGATTTTTAAATTGACTAATCATAAGGTTTTATGAATGATAATTTTAAGTGCTTTCAATAAAGGAGGCGTTGGTAAAACCACTCTCGCCGTACATGTCGCCGGTTTATTAGCAGAACAAGGCAGAGTGTTATTGATTGATTGCGTTGATCAATATGATGCTTTCTCATTTTATTGTCATTCAGTACCGAAAAACGTGTTGGAACCACAACGTGCTGAAGAACATGAACAATTAACTGTGATTTGGAATCCGGAGCAAAAACGAATAACTCGGCTGGTTGAAGTAAATGAATATGAACATATCGTACTTGATATTAATAGTCCAAATCAAGACACGGTAAAAGCGATATTAGAGAATGAACTGGATATGATTTTACTCCCCATTAATGATCAGGCTTTAGCTCTTGATAAACTAAGTGATACTTTAGCTATTGTGGCTGCTATGCAAAAAACTAATTACCATAGCAAAGCCAGAATCGTTCCCTTAGGCGCAACTAAAGCACGAATCGAAGAATGTTTAATGCAAATTGAAGTTAAGCCAAAAGATTTACAAATAACAAAACGAATCAAGAAGCATCCCAAAGAATTCCCTGATGCGTTACGAACTGGGCAATTTGTTTGGAATTATGAGGGATGTGAATACATCCGTGACATTTTACAAGAAACCATTAATGGGTAAATAGGAAGAATCATGCCTCGAAAAAAACAACCCAGTATTGCCGTTAAAAGGGCATTGGAACAGATACCAAAAACAGAAGATACGCAATCAGCTTATCAGCCAATTCCAGTCAATTTAACCCAAGTTCAGTTAGATAAATTGAAAGAAATCAAAATGTTGGGTATGAATGAGCGTTTCGCGCTTAATTTAGCAATACGGTATGCAATTACTTACGCTAACAAGAAAAAACAACCGATGGAAAAGCTCAAAGGTTTTCCCAAAAAATTTGGCAATAAACCTATTGCCCTTGAACCAACTGCCGATACCATCATGATATTGAACGAAAATGATTTGATGGATAAGGCGAAAGAATTAGTGGTTTTTGGTTTAAAAGTTTTTCATGAACGATTATTTAACATTAGATAGGCTACCATGAGTCAACTGTCTTTTCCACAAGTACGTTCCATTATTGAAGGAATACTTAGTACCAGCAATCCAACCAAACAAGAACTTGGACGACGTTTTGCCTATTTTCTTAGGTTTACACCAGGACCAAGAGGTCCTGATGATGGTGTTGATGGTTTGATTGATGCAGGTCACATTAAAATTCACTTTCAAAGTAAATTAAGTGGGAATGAACTTGATAAAGATGAAGCCCGAAAATATTATTCTGACATCAAATTTCATGGTGTTGATAGCAGCATTATGTTAGCAGGAGTTGGTTATAAAAAAACATTTCGTGAACGTCTTTTTGGTCATAATGACATTGAACCGGTTAAAATCCATCTCTTGACACTTTATGACCTGTTTTGTGAAACTGAAGCTTATGAAAAGGCTATACAAGATTTACCTAAATTAATTCAACTTCAAGAAGTTGATTGGTTAAATTATAATTAATTGATATAGCAATCCTAAATGATTTATATAGACTTTCATTTTGAAAAAAGGAGTGACGCGGAGCGTCACAGATGAATTCCAACGCTGGAGCGTTGGAACCAGAAAATTCAACTTCAAGAAGTTGATTGGTTAAATTATAATTAATTGATATTATTATATTTATTTAGCTACACCTCATTATTATCCAAAATCCATTTAATTTTACTTTATTCAAAATTGAAGTTTAGATTCCAAACTTGACCTATTGAATTCAAACTTCGTTCAAATTTATTTTGGATTCTGCCAAATTTTTATCTTCTTTCTCCTTTCCCCTTTTCCCTATTCTTAAAAGGATTCAGAACTGATGATTATTATTATGTATCCCCACGTCACTGATGATGAGATTTACAGTGTCGAAGCAAAACTTAAATCACTTGGCTTAGAAGCTAACATTTCACGTGGTGTTGAAAGAACTATTATTGGTGCCATTGGCGATGAACGTCAAGTTCATAAAGAAACTTTGCGAGCTTTACCTGGCGTTGAAAATGTTATTCGTGTTATGAAGCCTTACAAAATTGTTGCACGAGAATGGCGCGAAGCAGATACTGTCGTTAATATTAAAGATATTCCTATTGGGGGAAAAACTATACAAATTATTGGTGGTCCTTGTTCCGTTGAAACACAATCGCAAATGGATTTAGCCGCCCAAAATGTTGCTCATGCCGGTTGCCGTTTTATGCGCGGCGGTGCTTTTAAACCACGTACTAGTCCTTATAGCTTTCAAGGCAAAGGTGAAGAAGGTTTAGAGATACTTCGCAAAGCTGCTGACAAACACCATTTACCCATTATCACTGAATTAATGGACGTGCGTCACCTTGACCTATTTTTAAAATATGAGGTTGATGTGATACAAATTGGCACACGTAATATGCAAAACTTTGATTTATTAAAAGAAGTTGGCAAAATTCACACCCCGGTTATCCTAAAACGGGGTTTATGTGCAACCATTTCAGAATGGCTGATGTCAGCAGAGTATATTGCCGCTGGCGGTAATCATAATATTATTTTGTGTGAGCGAGGTGTGCGTAGCTTTGAAAAAGCTTACCGTAATATGTTAGATGTCACAGCCATTCCAGTACTCAAAAAAGAAACGCATTTACCAGTGATTGTTGATCCAAGTCACGCTGGCGGTAAAGCTTCATTAGTAGCCCCACTATCAAAAGCCGCTATTGCCGCCGGTGCTGATGGTTTATTAGTTGAAATGCACCCAAATCCTTGTGAAGCATGGTGTGATGCTGATCAAGCGCTTGCCCCTAACGAGTTCAAAAATTTGATAGACGAATTACGCGGTATTGCCCAAGCCGTAGGACGTACTCTTTAAATCCAAAGCTAAAGCTTTGTACTCCAAGCCAGGGTTTTGGAGTACAAAGCTTTAGCTTTGGTTAACCATTTATCACAATTGACCATTGGATAAAATTATTATTCACCACCTTGGTATAGTACCCTATAAATCGACTTATCAAGCCATGCAACAGTTTACTGATAACCGAACGGTTAATACGCTTGATGAATTATGGGTCCTTCAACATCCACCCGTGTATACTTTGGGACAAGCCGGCAAGCGTGAACATTTACTCAATCCCGGTAATATTCCCATTTATCATGTTGATCGTGGTGGACAAGTGACTTATCACGGTCCTGGACAATTGATTATTTATGTTTTAATGAATATTAAGCGGCGCAGTTGGGGCGTAAAAAAATTAGTTCAAGCCTTAGAGCAAGCAGTGATTAATTATCTCGCTTCTCACCAAATTAATGCTAAACGCCGTGATAAAGCACCGGGAATATACGTTGAAGAATGCAAAATCGCTTCTTTGGGACTCAGAATACGGCATGGTTGTAGCTATCATGGATTAAGCTTCAATGTTGATATGGATTTAACGCCGTTTTATGGCATTAATCCCTGTGGTTATGCAGGCTTGGAAGTTACCCAATTGCGTGATTTAGGGGTAAATGACGATTTTAGTGAAGTGACAGCACAGTTCTTATCCTATCTTTTCGATGTGCTTGAATATGAATGATGAATGAATTTTGATTGAGAATGCCTAAAATCATAATGATATGTAAGTCAGGTTACGCTTCGCTAACCCGACAAATAGGCTTAAAATTAAAAAAACCACGAATAATATATTATTTTTAAAGCGTTTTCTTTATAAAGATAGGCAATAGGTAGTAAATTGTTATAATAACGGGTTATAAAACCAGCGATATAGACATCAATTTATTTTATATTGCTCATAACTAACCTAATTGGCTTGAAGTTACTTTAATAACCATGAATGAATTTTTTAATTTTGGCGGTAAATATGCCTTTTATATTTGGACAAGCTATGGTTTAGCTTTTATTGTGCTTGTGATTAATTTTATTGTACCTATTGTAACAGAACGCAATTTATTGCGTACTTTGGCTCGCAAACTACGGAGAAAACGTCGTGATCACAATAACCAAAACGCATAAAAAACGTCTAGGTATTGTTTTACTCATACTAACCGGTATCGGTGTTAGCGTGGCATTAGCGTTGGCTGCATTTAGTGAAAATGTGATGTATTTTTTCAGTCCAACTGAAGTTGTGGAAGGAAAAGCACCGACTGATCGCCCCATTCGTGTTGGTGGCATGGTAACAAAAGGGACTGTGCAACGGGCTTCTGATAGCTTATTGGTTAAGTTTGATGTGACTGATTATGCCAATACAGTACAAGTGCAATACACTGGCATTTTGCCGGATTTATTTCGTGAAGGGCAAGGTATTGTAACAATTGGACGAATGCAAGACAATGGTACTTTTGTCGCTGAAGAAGTTTTGGCAAAACATGATGAAAACTATATGCCACCTGAAGTAGCCGATGCTTTAAAAACGGCAGAAAACAAAATGGAAAAGTAACAATTATCAATTATCAATTATCAATTAAGTACTGAAGCATAAATAATCAGGTATTTTCCTTTTATCCCACTTTGAAAAAGGAGGATTTTTGAATTTAAAATACCTGAAAACTTATGCTTCATTACTTATCAATGAATTGTAAAAGCTTTTAAATTTTTTCAAGAGTTAAATGTTAAAAGTTTTCTACAGTTAGTCGGTTTTTGATAATTGATAATTGATAATTGATAACTGATAACTGATAACTGATAACTGATAACTGAATATGGTTCCTGAACTTGGACATTTTGCATTAATTTTGGCTTTTTGCTTGGCAATTGTACAAACGATATTCCCGTTAATTGGCGCAGCGCGTGGCATTCCTAACTGGATGGCGATGGCGCGTCCTGCGGCGGCGGGACAATTGGTATTTCTAAGTCTTGCTTATGGTTGCTTGACTTATGCCTTTATCACTAATGATTTTTCGGTACTTTATGTGGCGAATCATTCCAATAGTGCATTGCCATTGATTTATCGCTATGTGAGCGTTTGGGGTGGACACGAAGGCTCTATGCTATTGTGGATACTGATATTAAGTTTTTGGACGGTTGCTGTTGCTATCTTTAGCCGTAGCTTGCCAACGGCGATGGTCGCACGAGTCATTGCGGTGATGGGGTTTATCAGCGTCGGCTTTTTGCTGTTTGTACTGCTGACCTCAAGCCCCTTTGAACGTATTTTTCCAGCACCAGCAAATGGCGGCGATTTAAATCCGTTGTTGCAAGACCCCGGTTTAATCATACATCCACCCATGTTATATATGGGTTATGTCGGATTTTCAGTGGCCTTTAGCTTCGCTATTGCTGCCCTATTAGGCGGAAAACTGGATAGTGCTTGGGCCAGATGGTCTCGCCCTTGGACGCTAGTCGCTTGGATTTTCTTAACATTAGGCATAGTCTTGGGCAGTTGGTGGGCTTATTATGAACTTGGTTGGGGCGGCTGGTGGTTTTGGGACCCCGTTGAAAATGCTTCTTTTATGCCCTGGCTGGTTGGCACTGCTTTAATTCATTCTCTGGCTGTTACCGAAAAACGTGGTGCTTTCAAAAACTGGACCGTGCTATTAGCTATCATGGCTTTTTCGCTCAGTTTGCTGGGTACTTTTTTAGTACGTTCCGGCGTATTAACTTCCGTACATGCGTTTGCCACTGATCCAGAACGCGGTGTTTTTATTCTCGCCTTCTTAGGTGTTGTTGTTGGTATTTCTTTATTGCTCTACGCATGGCGTGCGCCCAGTGTTGGCAACGGTGGACATTTTGAATTGATGTCACGAGAAACGTTGTTGCTTCTTAATAATATCTTATTTGTGGTGGCTTGTGGCGGAGTCTTGTTGGGAACCTTATATCCATTATTCATAGACGCGTTAGGCATGGGCAAACTTTCAGTGGGCCCCCCCTATTTTGATGTTGTCTTCTTCTGGATTATGGCTCCAACTATGTTTTTGCTAGGTATTGGGCCCCTGTCGCGTTGGAAAAGTGAACAAGCAAAGAATTTGGTCATTCGCTTACGCTACCTGTTTATTATTAGCATCGTGCTGGGTTTACTGTTGCCCTTTATGGTAATGGGCAAAGCGGGTTTGATTGTTTTCCCAGGGATAGCAGCAGCAGTGTGGATTATTTTGACCAGTGTACAAAATGTCCGGGAAAAAGTCGCGCAAAGAAAAGGATGGACTAAATTACCCCGTAGTTTTTACGGCATGACAACGGCCCATATTGGTGTAGCCGTATTTGTCGTTGGTGTCACTTTATCTAATGCCTTTAGCATTGAAAAAGATGTGCGGATGGATCCTCATAAACCGTTAGAATTAGCCGCCGGCTATAGTTTTATTTTTGAAGGTACCCAACTTCTGAATGGTCCCAACTATCAAGCGGAGCAAGGTATTGTTAGAGTGTTGAAAAATGGTAAGGAAGTGATGAGTTTGCATCCCGAAAAACGAATTTACCTTGTTCAACGAATGCCGATGACAGAAGCTGCGATTGATTGGGGTTTTACCCGCGATATTTATATCGCCTTGGGTGAGCCGTTAAGTGATGGGGCTTGGAGTGTACGTGTTTATTATAAACCGTTTATTCGCTGGATTTGGCTAGGCGGACTGTTGATGGCATTAGGTGGACTTTTAGCGGCGACTGATAAACGTTATCGTCGTCACACCGCATCTCGTGCGACCAAAGTGATGGCAAAACCAATTGCTTCAACTGCTTAGGAATTAGGATTCAATGGTTTAATATGATTCGACAAGCTCATGATTCAAACCATCAACCAATCTCATGATTCGATAAGCTAAGGCGATTTCCAGAAATAAATATACCGGGGGGAATCGTTGCCTCAATGCCACCTTCGTTAAGGGCAACCATAAAGGATTGCCCCTACATAATATTATGATTTGTAGGGGTAATCCCTTGTGGTTACCCCAATTAAAATCCTTAACTTAATGGCATTGAATCGTTGCCTGAGCTTGTCGAAGGCAGTGGTATAATTTTTCTTAGAAATCACCTAACCTAAAAATTCGAACGAGGCAAAAGTTTTTGCGTGCAAAAACTTTTGTCTCGATCATTAAATCTGCCTGGTTTTAAAAACCTGGCAGGTTTCAACATTCAAAATAAATTTTGGATTCCAAGCCTGTCTGATATCGTTCATTAGAGTTGTCCGAAAAATCCGAAAAATCCTTCCTAACCTTCCTTTACAAAAAAAGCTCCCCACTTTGAAAAATTTGAAAAAGGACTGGGGATTTTCATTCTAAATCTTAAATTTCCGGACAATTTTTAAGAACAAACTAAAGAGTAAGGTGGGTTTAGTTAGCCAAGTGAACTGAAGGAAAGCTTTGCTAAACCCACCATAATGAGTAAAAGAAGTGACACTGGTATTCCTCCCATTGAACGATTCCAGTGCCATAAGTTCTGAACTATAAATTTTCAGGTATGATGAATTTTGGGTAGATTTGATGACTATTTCGGTGGGCAACAAAAAAACGTTACCCATACGCATCAACTTAAGGGAAGCTATTGAATTTTCAACGACTTAAAAAACTCGTTACATCTTAACATACTTAGCATATTATAATCCAATTTTTAAGGCACATATTATTTGATTAAAAA
>Ga0233403_10000003_pt1 | contig 80328 bp, 54 predicted proteins | sample Na_oxic_1_MG_FD_179866 | JGI IMG/M metagenome (GOLD analysis project Ga0233403, IMG submission 179866) | Seawater microbial communities from Saanich Inlet, British Columbia, Canada - Na_oxic_1_MG | ecosystem: Environmental > Aquatic > Marine > Inlet | place: Canada: British Columbia | collected...
AATCAATTCTATTTGGTGAAGTAAACTGTTGACTGGGGAGAAAGGTTAGTGTCAATGGTGCTGCCGCCATTCCCCCAGCGAAAGGTATTACTTTAGTCGTTTGTGGAACCGTATCAACAATACCAACCTTTAATTCACCATTGAAGTCTGTGGCATTGGTATCCGGATACACAACGGTAGCAAAAGAATCTAGTGGAAAGGTAAAATCAACCGGAATACCTGGAATACCACCACCGCGAAAGTCCCTTGCAATGATACTAACAGAAACCGGGGTAGTACCATCTGCGACTGGAAATTGTCCAGACTCAATCACTTTACTAATCACAGATGCCCCAAAATACATATCAAAATTAAAGCCACCCTCATAACGATCGGTTGCGGTCAAGTTGATTTCAACATAACCACTGCCAGCATGAGTGACTGTAAAGCTGGCTTTTCCTTCATTATCAGTGCTGGTTGGCACATTCGACAACGTGGCTTCTCCAGAAATCAGAGTGATAGCAAAAGTCACATTGGGTTCGATAATCAATGGCGGATTTTCGTCATTTGGATCAATGTACTCATAGGACACCATAGAAGCTGTCGCAGTGCTACCACTAGACAGAATTGGCGGAACTCCAAAAAAAACGGAAACCGCAGATTTTTCGTCAACCGTTTCGGCTGCTGGTGTACCACCGACATTGCCACCGGTATCTGTAAACAAATTACTCGGTTCATCGCTACCGCCACCACAGGCCGTCAATAAACCCAGCATAAATAAAAACAAAAGCTTTCGGATTAATAAAAATAGACGCATTAACTTTTTCCTTCTTACTTATTGATATTACACATAGTCTGCCAAAATAATTTTTGAACGCCTTTTGAACTCCTTAATCCTTGATATTTTGAGTCCAAAAATTATTTTGACTTTGTGAGTATATTTAATTTTCCCCTAACTTTTTTCTTTCAAAATCTTGGGTGTGACAAAAATCAACAGTTCGGATTTATCATCCGATTTGGAACGATTTTTAAACAGTTCCCCTATCAAAGGCAAATCAGCAAAAAAAGGAATCCTATTTATCGCGTTACTACGAGTCCGTTCATAAACACCACCCAATACCACCGTCTCGCCATTATCAACTAAAACATTGGTTTTCACCTCACGCTTATCAATGCTCAGATTGCCCCCTATATTGACTCCAGGAGAATCTTTTTTGACCGCTAATTCCATATTCACTCTGTCATCAGGCGTAATTTGTGGTGTGACTTTTAATTCTAATACCGCTTGTTTAAATTGCACTTGGGCCACTGAACCTACGCCAGCTTGTTGAACATAAGGAATTTCAGTACCCTGAGTAATAATAGCCTCTTGCTGATTACCAGTAATAATACGTGGATTAGAAATAATTTCTCCCGAACCCTCAGACTGCATAGCTGATAATTCTAATTGTAGTAAATAGCTACCGATTTTACCAATGGCTAATCCAACCGCCGCCGGATTAGCGATAGCCGCCGGCAAACTGACAATAAAATTTTCACCTTGACCTTCACCAGTAGTGGTATTATCACTGCTAAATCCGGTACCACCTGAAAACGTAGTATCGCCACCCTTTTTACCACCAAAAACAATTCCATTGCCAAAACCCAGGTCTTCATTAGCACTATAGCCAAATTTGACCCCTAACGCTTTACTGAAGTTATTATTTGCAATCACGATTCTTGATTCAATCAAGACTTGGCGTACTGGAGTATCTAGCTCAGCAAGCAGTTTTCGGATTTCGGCAATTTTTGCGGCGGTATCTTGGATGATCAGAGTATTGGTTCTTTCATCAGTTGAAACATTACCCCGAGAAGAAAGAAAAGAATGTTGTCCACTGGTTCGTAACAAAGCTTCAATATCTTTCGCTTTGGCATAATTTATGCGGATAAATTCGGTATAAAGTGATTCGAGTTCCTTGATTTTTTTCTTATTGGACAATTCGCGTTGCTTACGCTCATCAATATTTTTTTTCAGATCGATCATAGCCACATTGCCAATTTTTCGCATACCTAATTCTCTGGCCTCAAGGATAATATCAAGGGCTTGATCCCAAGGAATGTTTCTTAGGCGTAAAGTGATCGAGCCTTTGACTACATCGCTGGCAACCATATTGAGATTGACTCCCGGCAAATCAAATAGTAACGTTAAGGCCGCACGCACATCAATATCTTGAAAATTAAATGAAACTAATTGGCCTTCATACTTACGGTCCTCAATTTTAATTTCATCCACTTTCACAATAATTTTTTCTTTTACTTCAATTACATAGGTATTTTCAGTTTGATAAGCGTGATATTCAGCCTGATCTCCAATAGCTATCTTCATCTTGGTATGTGGGCCCATTGGAAAAGTATCAATATAATGAATCTGAGTTCCAAAGTCTAAAACATCCAAACGCCGATCTAATTTGTTAGGCAAACTAGTATTAGAAAACTCTAGGACAATATCTCCACCTTCTGTGTGCATATCTACCGTAATAGCTTTATTTGATAATGTTATGGTAATACGACCAGCACCGTCCTGGGTACGGCGAAAATCAATATCTTGTATGTAGGCACCTTGTAATCTACTCGTAGGAACGCGCATACTGGTTTTTGATAAGGTGGGCCTTGTGGTTGATATCTGTGTAGAAGATACCGGTGGCATTGAAGTTGGAATAGGAGTTACAGGAGGAGATGAAGCAAGAGAACCCATGTTTTCCACTGTAACTAATACCCGTTGACCAACCACTTGAATGTTGTATGGCATCATACGCACTAATTTGACGACAACTCGGCTGCGATCACTGGCTTCCACAGCGCTAGTACCTTGTACCACGCCAATACCTATGGGTTGGGATTTTTTTCTTAATCCAAGTGTTGTCGCTGGAAAATCCAAAACGATGCGGGCCGGATTATCTGTAGAAAAACTCATGGGTGTTTGAGCAGCATTCGCAAAATTTAATTGCACTTGAACACGATTACCTGGCAAAGTAGAAAAATCAATTTGTTCTAAGCGATTAACACCCATTTGAGCAATAGCACTGGGTATAAAAAAAACGAATCCTACCGTGCTAAATAGGAATAATGTAGCAACGACTTGACTTATAGGGTATTTTTTCTTCAAACCGAATAAGGAGATCATAGTTCACAACCTCATTTTATAGTTAGTGTTCATTCGGAAATCGGTGCTTTGTGTCATTTTTTGCGTAGCGAAAAATAACACAAAAAGTTCAGTTCTATTGCGGTTTGAGATTTCACAGCAAAGCTCGAAATAACACAAAAAGCTTAGTTTCTGACGGTATGCAGTAAGTATTATTAAGGAATAAGCATAAAATCACTTAGGTAATCTTGTTAACAAATCCTTACTTCTCTACCCCTATACCATAATTTATAAGGAGGGGATTTTTAAAAAAAGAGGAAAATGAGGAAAATAAGCTTTGTTGTGAATAAGTTATTGAATTTATTTACTTAACGTTCATAAAATGCTTAGAGACTTGGAAAAAATAAATCCTCTACCCCCATTTCTCAAAGGGAAAAATTTCCACTTTAGCAAAGGGAACTTGGGAGGATTTAAAGAATTAAAGTGGTATAAATATCTCATTTGTTTATTTTTAGAGAACTCTAAATTTATTTAAAAAATTTAATGGCTGTAATTCTGGGTTTCCAGCAACCTTTGTCATCAGGAACTTGCTCTAAAATATCTATTTTGTGTTCCGAAATATGGATAATTTTACCATGGTGTTCTCCTAGAAAATCATCCTTCTTTAGTCGATAAATTGTACCTTCTTTTGACTGAATTAATGCCCACAAAATACCATTGGTTTCTAATGTGCCTATCATTTTGATAGTATCAAGGGATATAAGTTCTAAACCAACCCTCACTCGATTAGGATTTGGAGGTGGACAATATTTTTGTTTTTCTCCTTTTTTGCGGCGAGTACCGGTTGAAAGACTACCAGGTGATGGTCTGGCAATAGCCTCTTCCAATGCCTTAAAAGGATCACGCAAGTGTTGCACTTCATAAAAATAGGGAGGAATTTGTTTAATTTCTGGAATCGCCTCCACATGTGGATTTTCTTTAGCCTTAATTTTAGCAACATAGCGTTCCAAATCACTTATACTCGTGTCACTACAACCCGATAAAACCAGTAGTAATCCAATTATTACCAGATATCTACTTGAATAACAATCTAATTGCCTATTTTTCATACACTATCTCCACTAGCTAGAAGGTGCTATCCATAGAACCTTGATTTTAAAATTATATCCTATTTTTTGTCATGTTATCCCTAGTACCTTGTCAGCGTTCTATTATCGGGTAAATACCACGTATCTTATTGTTTTAATTAGCACGTAACCCGACAATAGAACGCTGACAAGGTACTAGCTCCCTCCTTCATCGTTATAAATAAATTGAAACGAGAAGAACTACTTATGAGGGACAATAAAGCGAAGCATATCCACTATCTACAGCGAATGGTGGATACGCTTCGTTTTATCCATCCTACACAATACCTTGATATTTTAATTATTTGAATACTTAATGTATAACGATGAGAACTCCCTTTTGGGGTAGGCTGTGCAGTTTGAGCTTTTTTCTGGGTATTTTTTTCATTCTACATTTTGCGTCAACGATCTCTCCCTCCCCCTAACCCCCTCCCGCTGGGAGGGGGGACCGTTCAGAGGTATTTTCCTATTGGTTGGAAAACTATAAGTAATTGTATTATATATTATTTTTTGTTTTAGTTCACAGAGAGGAAAATTCCATCAAGCGGTTCCCCCTCCCAGCGGGAGGGGGTTAGGGGGAGGGAGAGCTCGTGAACATCAAAAGTACATGAAAAAATAAAGTCCAAAAAAGCTCAAACTACACAGCCTACTTTTGGGTGGTGAAAATCAGATTCTTTATCGAATCAAAAATTGATCCCGTTTTTGTTCCATTCATAAAAAAACAATTATTGAAGTGTTTTTCATTCACCATTTTACACTTCCCGAGTTCCCCCCCAAAGAAAGCTCCGTGCGGTTTGCTTCTTGACTTCCCTTTGGCAATAACTGAGGGGGAAAAAATGGGAAAACTGGCAGATAAAAATAAAGAACCCTTTACCCCTTACCACCTATCACTTTTAGCGACTCAAAATATTAAATTAAGTTTTAAGTTAAAACAATAAACTAAATATTTAGCTTGAATAGAAAATCAATAAGTTACATGAAACTGATAGGTGGTAAGCTCTTGACACCTTAAAATCAACCCCCGTGACCTCCGTGACCTCCGCTCTTAGCTTTTTTTACCGGTTTTTTTCGCTTACTGGTTTTACCCTTTTCAGCCTCAGCCTCAGATGGATCCATGTAACGATAGATTTGGGCAATCATTTCTAAACTTAACGGATATTTATCATCATTTTTATTCACATCTATAGATACCTGATATATCGTAACAATACGATTCATCGCAGCCACATCACTGATAAATTTACCAAATTTATGGTAGTCACCACGGGCTCGTATATTAACGGGTAATTTGACATAAAGATTTTTTTCAGAGGTTTCTTTTTTATAATTGGGTTTAAATAACTCTTGTTTTAAACCACTTGCCAGGACTGTTTGAGAAACTTCTCGAATTAACTCATCAACTTGAACTTTACCTGGTAATTTTTTGAGCAATTCATCAAGTGTTGATTCAATTTGTTTTAATTGCTCAGTTAGTTTTGGTAAAGTTGCCGCTTTCCATTGCTTTTTTTCAAAATCTTTTTTCAATTGAATTTCTTTACTTTCTGCTTGCGCTAAGCGAATGATTTGGTTTTGGGTGTCAAACCAATAGCCGGCACCCAATGCCAACACACACAATACTAAAATGATCACTCCTTTAACTGGAATAGGCCAATTACCTAAATTTTTTGGATCTAAGTTATTAAAATCTTCAGTTTTCATTTTGAACCTCACTTTTAGGTACTGTTGGTGTCACTTCTAGTTTAAAACGACTTACAGTACGTTTTTGATCTTTTTGTTGATTCTTTTTATCAATTTCAATGTAATGAATTTTTGGATTCGTTAGCCATTGAGATCGAGTGTTGATGTTATTCATCAATGAAGATACACGCGCTTCTGATTGTGCCACCCCTTCAAGAATCATGTTATCATCCTTTTTATTGGGTTTGAGTTGTGTAAAGTACACACCATCAGGCACTTGTTTTACCAATTCATCAAAGATATGCACGATTTGAGGACGTTTTTCTTCGAGTTCTTGGATAACGTTCATGCGTCCAATGAGACGTTGTTTTTTTTGGTCTAAGTCTTCAATTTCATTGATCTTATCTTCTGCCTGCTTAATCTGAGTGTTAATATAATTATTGCGTTTTCCTTGATAACTGATCATATCTTCCATGTAAAGATGTACCGCTAATATGACTAATCCGGTGAGAAACAATGATATGCCGATAAGACTATAGAAACGAATTTCACGTTCTTTTTTAAGTGTCTCTCGCCAAGGTAATAAGTTAATATGTGTTTGCATTTGATTTTACTTAAATGATGTTAATGGAGGCTATAATTATTGGCCTTCTGCGAATAGCGAGTAGTGAATATTTAGTATTCTATGGATGAATACATTATTTGTGGTAATAAACTTAACTTTTTTGTTATTGAACGCCGCTTTACAAATTTATTTTAGTTGTGGCATTCAATAACAAAAGTCGAATTTGTACCCGCATTGTGTATAATCAAAGATTACTGAAAACTCCGGAGAACTCTAGTACCTTGTCAGCGTTCTAAGTACTGAACCATAAATTTTCAGGTATGATGAATTTTGAGTAGATTTGATGACTATTTCGGTGGGCCACAAAAAGACGTTACCGGCCCCCTACAAAATACCTGAAAATTTGTGCTTCAGTACTTATTGTCGGGTAATTTTGCTACATAACCAGACAAAACAAAATTGACAAGGTACTAGTAAGTCTTTGATTTTTAGTTGAACTTATCCACGTAAGTCTTTGAAAATACGATACGCAAAAAAGTTCTCCAGAGTTTTCAGAAGATTAGATATTTTTATAGAATGTTAATCGTCAAAACTCTAAGTGCTTTTCTTTGGTATCAATTTTATGAATTATTTGGGAATATGATAAAAAATGACAATTCACATTTTAGAATCTTTTATTATAAATACTATTACATTATTAGATTTTATATGAAGTAAACATCATTTTAAACCTTAAATTATTGATTTTTAAATAATTATGATAAAAAAGTTTTCCTAATTCTAAAGTTATTGTTAAAAAATAGATATTCCTTTATTTCACATAATATCTATTTTATCAAATCTATTTTAACCTGATAATGTCACTTTTTTATCATAATGTATCGCTAAGATATGATTTTTTTCAAAAAAAATTTTGGACTCCAACAATCGTTTTTGAGGAGTTCAAACGAAGTAACTAACGAAACGAGATCAAATTTATTTTGGATGATAAGGGAAGAATTGCTCTACGTTAATTCTGTTCACCATTTGTGAACGCGAAGTTGTTAAAAATTTGAACAATATCAAAGAGTAGAAAGTGGTAATCCGAGTTTAGTCTCAAGCCAAATAACAAGCCATCAATGCCTTATTCTCTATTTCCATTCCCCATTAGTATTCATCAAAGGTTCGTAGGGCCAATCCACAAGCAATCATTAATGCTGGTGCATCATTCATTAAGTCTTTTTTACTCACTCGTGAGGCGATTGACATTGAAGCAAAAGGATTAATAATACTGACATGTCCACCGACTTTATTATTGACTTGTTCAATAATACCGGGTATGGAAGCACAACCGCCGGCAATTAAGGTATGTGATAATTTACCATAGCTTGATTGTGCATCATAGAGTTGTACCATTCGGCTAATTTGTTGGGCCATTTCTTCTTTAAAAGGCTCAAGAACATCCGCTTCATAATTGTCAGGGAGTCCGCCATTACGTTTAGCAATATTGGCTTCTTCATAACTGAGTTCATAGTTAGACTGAATGGCTTCAGTCAATTGCTTACCACCAAATATTTCTTCTTGTGTGTAAACAATTTTTTGATCGCCAAGAACATTCATTGTAGTCGTGGTTGCTCCTACTTCAATAAGAGCAATAGTTTCACCACTTTGAATTTCTGGATCGTTTTGTGCAAACATTATTAGAGCATTTTCCAAAGCATATTTTTCTATATCGACTACTTTAGTTTTTAAACCACCCAATTCGAGAGCGGTAACACGAGCATCTAAGGTTTCACTAAAACAAGCGGCCAATAAAATATCAGAACGTTCAGGTTCCCTTTCATTTGGTCCTATCACTTGGAAGTCAAAATTGACCTCATCATCTTCATTAATGCCAAGAAAACTCGTCTGTTCGCTTTCAATTTGTTCTCTCATATCTTCATCGGACAAACCGCCATCCATTGTGATAACTTTAGTAATCACAGCAGCACCCGCAACAGCAACCGCTGCATGTTGGGCACGGGGCTTGGCTCGCTTAATAGCGCGACTGATCGCTTCACCGATAATTTCCATTTTATCCGTATCAATACTTCCACTTTGTACCGTATTTTCCGGTAAGGGTTCCATCACATAACTTTCTACTCGATATCCCTTACTAACGCGACTGAGCTCAAGTAATTTGATCGCGGTTGAACTAATATCTATCCCTACTACTGGTTCGGGTTTTAAACTAAATAAACTCATATTTTAACATTAATATACTTTGCAGCGGTATATACTGGACGCTCTCATAACTCAACTTTTCTGGTCATTGCTCTCTGCACAACTTTGCTTTAAGCCTTCAATGACAAGAATGCTCAGTTTTTAACTGTGTTTATAGAAACGTAGCAGAAAATAACTTTTCGAGGTTCAAGTTTTTGCGGTAGCAAAAACTTGAACTTCGAAAGCACTATCAACAAATACTATTTTTTTTCGATCTATAGATATTTCAGATAATTATTTTCAAAGGAGATTTTTCTTAAAAATTAACCTCACGCAAAGGCGCAAAGCCGCTAAGTAAGTGTCTAAAATTTATTTCCCAATTTTCATTTTTATTTAATCATGCCTATGTATCAAGTCAGAAAAAATATAGGTAAATAATAAATGAACACTTCCTAAGCATTGTGCTTCTTTGCGCTTTTGCGTCTTTGCGTGAAATTAAAAAAAGAAATTATTTGTCTGAAAATCTATAGCATTTGTAAAAATTTCTATTTCAGGGAAAACCCAAAAATAAATTCTCCTTCTCAAAAATCTTAAAGAACATCAGAAATTCTATTTCTTTAAGAAATAGGATTTTTTGAATATTTGGGAGAATTATTTTTTTGGAATTCCCTCAAACGACGTATTTCACATAAGTTATTTACTGCCGTATTCCATAGATTGAGCAAATCCGAAAAAATGGCAAAAACTTCTTCTATCATTCGCCATTTAAATAGAGAATAGCGAATATAAAATAGTTTTTGAATTTGTAAAATGATTTGGTATGTATACTGCTTTTGAATTTTGTGAAATTCTAAAACGGTAGTAATGCAATATGAGTGATATTCCGAAAATTTCGAGCGAAGTGAGAAATATTAGGCATTTTAGATTTCTAATGCGAGACGAGAAATGACAAATATCACTCAATATTGCAGGACTACCCCTTTTTTTATTCTTATGGTTTTTAAATGCGTTGTGTATAATAATATTAAGTTAAGAATAAGATTTGTGTTGATAATATCTAGTACATAGTCAAGGTTGTATTGATGGGTTCTGTAGGTTGTACAAAGTGTAGTAAAAACCAACAACACGAATTTTACCCATCAAAACAATCTTGACTATGTACTAGCATCGTTTATAAATTGCGCTTTTGTCATATCGCGCAGTTCCTAACAGTGCAAAGTATATACTGATATGTCATTTACATAGACTCAATTGAATTTTTGTCATAAATTTCATACTTTACTGAAAACTCCGGAGAAGTCTGTAAGTCTTTGATTTTTAGTTGAGCTTGTCCGCGTAAGTTTTTGAAAATACTATACGCAAAAAAGTTCTCCCGAGTTTTCAGTGCTTTATTTGTCTCCACCTTTGGGTACCCCAATTTATGTCATATTCATTAGGTTTCGTATTATATTATAGATGTAATATAATCCAAAAGTCATGTAAAAAACAAGCGTGTTGAGTAGGGAGATATGATTTAAGGCAACTTTCTGTACAAAAATCTACGATTCCAAATCAATTGTGGATAGAAGTCTGATCAGTCCAAAATTTATTTTGGAAATCACACCATATACTTTGAACAGGTGAAATTTGGACTTTTTGGAACGGTTGTCGTCCATTATCGTAGCGATTTTCTAAAACCAAAAAGTCAAAATCTTAAGCCGTTTGTCGTTTAGAATTTTTAAGAATCAAGTTCAAACAAAAGTTTATCTAACTTTGTTTGGATACTAAGGAATTAGGATTCAATAAAAACCGAATTTAAACCTGCCAGGTTTTTAAAACCTGGCAGGTTTGGACATTCAAGTTTCGGGTATTATTAAATCCTGACTCCTAAGTATACTCCAAACGTTCAAGTTTTCGGATGATGAAAATAGACTAAATCGCCTTTCTACCTGCCAGATTTTAAAAACCTGGCAGGTATAAAATCCGAATCTTGAACGTTTGGAGTATATGCGAATTAAGGGGTAAATAAATCATTGAAAAATAATAAGATAAAAATGAATCATTTGCTATGTTCTTGCCAATTAATTTTTTAAGATATGGTTTTCGATAGAGATGAACATCTTAACTCTTAAATTCGCATTAAGTTTGGACTTCAAATTCCTACTTATTTAAAACGACTGTATTTTTTAATAAACCAAAATTATTCTTGATAACAATACTAACTCATGTTACATACTATACTTAAAAAGAGCTATCATTTCAAAACTTAAGCTTAGAAAACTTCACACGAGGCTCAACTTTTTTAACTATCTGATTTCATTGGCTGATATTTTTGGTAGATATGCGATCGCTTTATCTACCCTACAGAAAAATCAATCGGTTATAACTAAAAATTGAGCATCGCGTAAACTTCATTTTTAGATTTGGAACAAAGTTTAAAATGAGGTGAGGTAAGGAATGTATTTATGAATTCTTTTTTGACAAGTGCGTAACTTGAAATATTAAATGATATTTTTATGAGTATTCGAGCTTATTTTTATAGAACCTTACATATAACTTTGTTGATGGGTTTACCACTTTGCTTATTAGCTGCTGTCGGATGGGCTACTATACAATGGTATTTTATTCCTCAATTGCCACTGGCTGAAACCCTCAAAGATATTCGTTTGCAAGTACCCCTTCAAGTGTATACTAAAGATGGTGTTTTCATTGCCGAATATGGTGAAGAACGTCGTTTTCCGGTGGAAGTTTCTAAAATGCCAAAACTCCTGATAAAAGCGGTATTAGCGACTGAAGATGATCGTTTTTACGAACATAAAGGTGTTGATATTAAAGGTTTATTTAGAGCGTTTATCAGTTTTGTCAAAACGGGTGAAAAACGACAAGGTGGTAGTACCATTACCATGCAGCTCGCTCGTAACTTTTTTTTAACACGGAACAAAACAATAAAGCGTAAATTTGATGAAATTTTGTTGGCTTTAAAAATTGAAGATGAATTGTCGAAGGAAGAAATTCTAGAATTATATCTGAATAAAATTTATTTTGGTCATCGTGCTCATGGGGTCGGAGCTGCTGCTACCATTTATTATGGCAAGAAACTTCACGAATTGACTTTAGCACAAATAGCCATGTTAGCCGGTTTACCTAAAGCACCCTCAAGCAATAATCCATTAACTAATCCAAAAAAAGCTTTGGAACGTCGAAATTATGTGCTTGAACGTATGCTGATGCTTAAATATATTACTCAAGATGAGTATGATCTGGGCAAAAAAGCACTTTTAAGTGCCAAGCTTCACAAACCGATCATTGAAAGTGATGCTCTGTATGTTGCTGAAATGGTTCGTTCATTTTTGCAAGAGCAATTTGGTGAAGAAGCCATTTATAATGGATATCGGGTTTATACCACCATTGATAGTACCTTACAACAGAAAGCCACAGCAGCTCTACGTCGACGATTATTCAGTTATGATCAAATACGTGGTTTTAAAAGAATCAAGGCAAAAAATCATCAATCAATACCCAAAGAAGCAAATGTTGAAGAATGGGCTGACAATGTATTACGAAAATATCATATCCTTGGAAATTTAGTACCTAGTGTGGTATTAAGTGTATCGGCTCACTCAATTAATGCCTATAATCGCTTGTCAGGACGCTTTAGAATTAAATGGCGTGATATTGCCTGGACACGTCGCCGTGCGACTCGTTTGGTTAAACCGGGCGATATTATTATGGTTCGTCCCATGACCAAACTCAAATCGTCGAAGGAAAAGGATCAAAAAACGATTTATCAGGAAACCACTCAAGAAAAATTTAAAAATATACGCTGGCGTTTATCTAAAGTGCCAGAAATTGAAGGCGCATTGGTAGCCATGAATCCCAAAGATGGGGCCATTATTGCACTGGTGGGTGGATTTGATTTTTACAATAGTAAGTTTAATCGAGCGACTCAAGCGAAACGGCAACCGGGCTCAACCTTTAAGCCATTTATTTATTCTGCGGCATTAGCAAGAGGTTATTCACCGGGAAGTTCCATCAATGATGCACCGATTGTTTTTAGAGTCGGTGGCGGGAGGTGGCGTCCTAAGAATTATAGTCATAAATATTATGGCTGGACAAGCCTTAGAAAAGCCTTAGCCTATTCCCATAATGTGTCTGCTGTGCGGTTATTGAATAAGGTGGGCGTGACATATACGATTGATCACCTAGAAAAATTTGGCTTTGATCCAAAGAAAATTCCAAGAAATTTAACTATTGCTTTGGGAACCGGTGAAGTGACACCTCTGGAACTCACTGCCGGTTTTGCGGTATTTGCCAATGGCGGATTTCGGGTTGAACCTTATTTTATTGATCACATCAAAGATGTTAATGGAAAAGTAGTTTTTTCAGCCAATCCTCGGAAAATTTGTAGCAAATGTCCCAATGACATTTTAGAATATTCAAAGGAACAACCTTATAATTCTCTCGTTTCTCATCAAGACTGTTCCCGAATACCTCGTTACGCACCGCAAGCAATAAGTGCTAACAATGCTTATAATATGACTTCTATGTTGAAGGGTGTTATTCAATTTGGTACTGCTCGTAAAGCGCGTGTTCTTCGACGTAGCGATCTAGCCGGTAAGACCGGAACAACTAATAATCAACGCGATGCTTGGTTTGCCGGCTATTCGCCTAATAATATAGTCACCACTGTTTGGATGGGGTTTGATAGACCACGTTCTCTTGGTTATCGGGCAACCGGGGGAAATACCGCATTGCCTATGTGGCTTGATTTTATGAGTCATGCTTTAAGGGGTAAATCCTTAAAATCTATACCAAAATCTTATGGTTCGGTAGCCCGAAAACCAACGACTAGCGGTCAAGTAAGAACTCGTAGTAGCAGGAGGAGTAGTGTTCCTAGCAGAAGCAGTCGCACTCCTAGCAAAAAAAGTAGTCGTGCTCCTAAAAAAAGCCGCCGTGCTCCTAGCAGAAGCCGTCGTGCTCCTAAAAAGAGCCGTCGTGCTCCTAAAAAGAGCCGCCGTGCTCCTAGCAAGAGCCGTCGTGCTCCTAAAAAGAGCCGTCGTGCTCCTAGCAGAAGCCGCCGTACTCCTAAAAAGAGCCGTCGTGCTCCTAGCAGAAGTCGTCGTTCCACTCCTAGCCGAAGGAGCAGTAGTCCTAAGAAGAAGGTGATGCCCGATCAATTGTTTTAACCTGAGCACTAGGTATGCTACTTTTTTATAAGGGACTGAATAAAATTGTTAATTGTTATTCTGATCTTAATCTGAAGTAACATTCATGAGTAATGACGTAGAGAACGGATTAATAACTGAAGATGCTGATTAGTAGCTTGTTGATAATATTGGCGTATTTAATTGGTTCTGTGTCTGGAGCCTTAATAGTTTGCCGCATGATGGGATTACCTGATCCACGTACACAAGGTTCCGGTAATCCGGGAGCAACTAATGTGTTGCGTCACGGTGGCAAAAAAGCCGCATTAATAACCCTTTGCTTAGATATACTTAAAGGTGTTATCGCCGTCTGGATAGCTAAGCTTGTGATCACGGAAGTTGTGATATTAGCAAGTGTCACAGCGGCAGTGTTTGTGGGACACTTATATCCCATTTTTTTTCAATTTCGTGGTGGCAAAGGTGTAGCAACAGCTTTTGGTGCATTATTAGCTTTGATATGGCCAGTAGGTTTAGCGGCATTAGCAACGTGGTTAATCACCACTTTGCTATTTCGTTATTCTTCATTATCGGCTATCACAACAGCTATTTTGACACCGGCTTACCTGTTTTGGTTTACTGGGGTGTTAGAATATATTGTGATGAGTGTTATCATAAGTGCATTGCTCTTATGGCGGCACCGTTCTAATATTCGTAATCTTCTAACTGGTAAAGAAGACAAAATCCGTTAAATACTATAGCAATTCCCTATTAAAATTATTTAAATTATTAATAAATAAAATATTAAACGCTATAATTTGGTAACACATTAAACTCAAAGACAAATGTGACCTTCATTTGATGTCCTGGTGGGATTGTAGGGACAACCAAAACACAACATGCGGTCCTAAAAAAATACCTTATCATTATGAGGGTGGGCAATAAAAAGACATTACCCTCCCTACATTTTGACCTCATAAAGAGGTAACCCCTCTTGGACTAAAAATAGCTGTGTCCAATCCAAAATAAATCTTGGATTCCTAAAGAATAGCGGAGTCCAAAATTTATTTTGATTATATGATTGATTTTTAAGTAACAATTGGAAATGAAAAATTATTCATTGAGAATTGATAACGATTTACTATATTGCACACGGGAACAACTTAAACTTTTATATAGGGTGAGCAAAGTCTTTTTATTGCCTACCAACTTCATTAGAAAAGTTAAGTTTATTCCCATGTTGAGTATATTTACGATCATTTTATTTAGCTTAATACTGATAGGTTGTTCTAGCAATGTGCCAAGAGATTGGACACTAAAAGAACAAAATGACAAAGTGGTATGGGCTGATGATGGTTCAGATGTGGCAATGGTGGTACTTCGTTTTGAAGAACGACAAGGCAGTTTATTTAGTGGTACAACGGATAAACGCCTTATGAAACATAAAATCTTTGTTCAAAACTTGGATGGTTCTGAACAACATTCTATAAATAAAGATTGGCGTGATTATCAAAATGGTCAACTATTTTATCTGAAACAAGCCGGCTATTTGGTAGCCGAATCACTTTTAGAAAATGGGGCCCGGCGTTTTGATAAAATTTCTTTGAATGGTGATGAAATTTTGATCATTGAAACACCTGATAATGAAAATCAACCTTGTCAAGAAAAAGGAAAAACGACTTCATCTAACACACCCTTATTTGCACAAGTTCATCATACAGTGATTCCGTCACCAAATGGTGAACAATTAGCTCATCTTTATAGTCCAGAGTGTAAAAAAGTGACCGTAGAATTTTTACATGCGAACAATTTAAGCCTTTTCGACACTCAAACAATGGATATTGAAGAACCAATGAATGCAACATGGCATCCAGAAGGTTATATCATTTTAACAAACCATAATAATGATAAAGCATGGAAAGTCACACCTTTAGCACCACCTGCACCACTAGAACCTCCTAAATGTATTTCACCAACCACCACAAGTAGTGAGGTGTCATTAGAGGGAAAAATGGTTTATTTTGAAGGAGACAAATTAGTTACCAAAGATGTCGGTCCTCAAAAAGCATTTGGCTGTCAATAGAAATACTATTGTTAATTGTTAATTGTTAATTGTTAATTGTTAATTGTTAATTGTTAATTGTTAGGCGATTTCTGATAAAAAAATACTGGGAGAACATTAGGTTTACCCCTACGCTCCGTACTGTAGGGACGAACCGGCGTGTTCACCCTTTCATACTGGTATATTTATTTCTGGAAATTGCCTTAATTGTTAATTGATTTGTCTGAAAATAAAAATTTTAGTGGTTTAGACAATAGAATACGAAAAATCTTCCCTACCCTCCTTTATAAATACAAAATAAAGGAGTTCCCTAACTTTGAAAAAAGGGCTAGGGACCATTAAGTTTTAAGTATATGTAGGATGGATTATAAATTAGGTGGATAAAGCGAAGCGAAGCCTGCTATTTTGGTGAATACACTTTGCTTTATCTGCCCCATACAATATTTCTTAAACTTACATGGCTGTGGAGTTAGGGTAGTGTGTTGATTAGGTTAAGCACGTTTTTGGGGTATTTTTAGAACACGAAAAACAGCATGAAAAAAATACCCCAAAATTTAAAGTTCCTATATCTCAACTAAATAACTGATAACTGATAACTGATAACTGATATGGCTGGACATAGTAAATGGGCAAATATCCAACACCGTAAAGGTGCTCAGGATGCCAAACGAGGCAAATTATTTACTAAACTAATTCGTGAAATTACCATTTCTGCCCGTATGGGTGGTGGCGAAGCGGCTAGCAATCCACGTCTACGTGCGGCTATTGACAATGCCTTGGTAAGCAATATGACCAAGGATACGATAGAACGGGCGATTAAACGGGGTGCAGGAACTCAAGACGCTGAAAATTATGAAGAAATTACTTATGAAGGTTATGGGCCCGGTGGCGTTGCGGTGATGGTTGATTGTATGACTGACAACCGCAATCGTACCGTCGCTGAAATACGCCATGCCTTCAGCAAATATGGTGGTAATTTAGGTACTGATGGTTCAGTAGCTTATTTGTTTGAAAAAGTGGGATTACTCAGTTTTCCATCCGGTAGTGATGAAGATCACATTATGGAAATTGCTTTGGAAGCAGGAGCCCAAGATGTAGTACATAATGATGATGATTCCATTGATGTTCTTACCTTATCTGAAGATTTTTATCAGGTGAAAGATGCTATGGAAAAAGCTAAACTGATGCCCACTCAAGCAGAAATAACCATGCGAGCGTCAACCAATACCACCCTTGATTTGGACAATGCTAGCAAAATGATTAATTTATTTAATCGGTTGGAAGATTTAGATGACGTTCAAACCGTATACTCTAACGCCGATATCAGTGATAATATCATCGCACAATTAGCGTAATTCATGGTAAATAAACGTATTTTAGGCATAGACCCCGGTTCAAGGCTCACCGGATTTGGGGTAATTGAAGTGCATCGACAACAGGTGATTTATATTACCAGTGGTTGCATACGCACACAATCAAAATCTCTGCCCTCACGTTTGCAAGAAATTTATGCGGGCATTAGTCAAATCATTGAACAGGCTCAACCTACTATTTCTGCTGTTGAACAAGTTTTTATGTATCGTAATGCCGATTCTGCGCTTAAATTAGGTCAAGCGCGAGGTGCTGCCATTGTTGCTTGTGTGCAACACGGCTTGTCGGTGCATGAATATGCACCCACTCAAATTAAGCAAGCGGTTGTCGGCAAAGGTCATGCTGATAAAATTCAAGTACAACACATGGTTAAAGTATTATTATCTCTCTCCAATATTCCCCAAGTCGATGCTGCTGATGCGTTAGCCGTCGCTCTCTGTCATGCCCACCATTAAATATGAAGAGTCCAATCTAGGCAAAAAAAGTTTCAGAGAAACTTTTGCCTAGATTATTTATTTTGACATGGTTCAATTCAAGGTAACACTTCGAGTTCAAAGCAAAGCTTTGAACTCAAGTACACCATGATTCGCATTAGGAAATTCCAAAAAAATCATTCTCCCAAATACAAGTTAAAGAAATCCTAATTTCTTCAAATAGGATTTCTGATGCTCTTAAGATTTTTCAGAAGGAGAATTTATTTTTTGGTTTTTCCTTACCTCTAAATTCATTATTTTTGAACTATGCCTTTATTTTGACTCCAATCTCATCCAAAATAATAGGCATATACTCGGCACGGGCACAAACTTAACTTTTCTCATGAGAATGGTGGGCAAGAAAAAGACTTTGCCCACCCTACAAAAACTCACCCTAAAAAAGTTTAATTTATGCCCGCGTGCAGTATAGTTCAAAAATAAATTTTGGATAGGTTTAGAATCACGAGAGGCTCAACTTTTTTAACTATCTGATTTCATTGGCTGATATTTTTGGTAGATATGCGATCGCTTTATCTACCCTACATAAAAATCAATCGGTTATAACGAAAAATTGAGCATCGCGTTAGAATCAGCCTATTTTAGATGCCAATTACCAATTACCAATTATCAATTCTCGAAAATGATTAGTCGTCTACGTGGTTTACTCATAGAAAAACAACCGCCCCTATTAGTTGTTGATGTTCAAGGGGTTGGCTACGAAGTTTTCGCGCCAATGTCTACTTTCTATAACTTACCCGAAATTAATGCTGAAATCAGTTTATTAACTCATCTCAGTATACGTGAAGATGCCCATGTACTTTATGGTTTTCTCAACGAATCGGAACGGGGATTATTTCGTGATCTCATTCGTGTCAGTGGTATTGGACCTAAATTGGCATTAAGTATTTTATCTTCAATGGAACTGTCAATGTTTGTACAATATGTTAATAATAACGATACGGCTCGTTTGATACGCATCCCTGGGGTTGGCAAAAAAATGGCGGAAAGATTAGTGGTAGAAATGCGTGATCGCCTGAAAAATTGGAATACGACTAACAACACAGCCCCGTCGCCCACAACAACGTCTTCCACACTTACCTTGGGTATCGCTACGCCGATTGAAGATGCTATCAGTGCCTTAATTGCGTTAGGTTACAAACCTCAAGATGCCACGCGGTGGGTCCAAGCCGTTACAGAAGAGGGATTAACCAGTGAAGTATTGATTCGTCGTGCTTTGCAATCGGCTTTATAGCATGACGAAAATGGCTAGTTCCTTGTTTTCTCATGCTATATTGATTTTACTTTATCATATTTCGTGTAGGGTGGCGAAGCGTATCCACCTAATTTTCAACAATTGGATACACTTGGCTTTATACAATATTTCTTAACTTAATGGCATTGGGGCGTAGGGTGTGGACAAAGTCTTTTTCTTGCCCACCAAGCTCATTAGAAAAGTTTTTCAGGCAAAAGTTTCGCTCCGCGAAACTTTTGCCTGAAAGTTTGTGCCCTCGTTTAGTATAAACTTTAACCAAAATAAATTTTAGATTTCAAATTACCATAGTCGTGTATAATGCTACCATCTTTTAAATGATAACTCATGTTACGCACTCCGTTTCTTTAAAATTGAAAATACCAGTCATTTCGAGCTTAGTTTAGAAAGGGACAAGGCAGTCAATAAAATAGAGATTCCTACAAATAGTATTTCTTTAAGAAATACTATTTGTTTGACATGCGTAACTCATGTTACGCACACTGCTTCCAAAAAGTTTGATTCTTGATTTCAAGAAAAATCTTTCCTAATTGAGGCGATTTTTGTGTTCACGATCTCTCCCTCCCCCTAACCCCCTCCCGCTGGGAGGGGGGACAGTCCAGTGCCATTTTCCTATTGGTTAGCTATAACAAGATAGATAAAATCAAATACAGTCAAAGTATTGTTTTTAAAATTATTTAATGACTATCGTTTTAGCTAAAGATAGCAAAATGGCACGGCGCGGTCCCCCCTCCCAGCGGGAGGGGGTTAGGGGGAGGGAGAGATCGTGGTTCTAAAAAATATCTCAAGAAGAAGAATGCGTAACATGAGATGCGTAAGTGATTTTCTGCGGTACCCAAATCGTTTTTTTTGAGATTTTTCAGTGCCCTCGTTCGGTATTAATTTTTGAAGCATTGTGCCTAACATGAGATGATAATAGACAATGAAAATATGAAGAAATTTATAAATTTTTATTATTGGCTTGTTAAAATAAATTATGTTTTAGTATTAATGGTAAGTACAGTTCTATATACCCAAGGAGTGCTAGCGGATTCTGATAATCGTACCCTCAGAATTATTGGTGGTGAGGATGCCTCAAAGCTTTCATGGCCCTGGATAGTATCTTTAGAATTTAAAGGGGCAGATAGTGATTGCGGTGGCTCTTTGATTCATCCCTATTGGGTTTTGACTGCCGCGCATTGTGTGGAAGGATTTGAACAACCAAAATGTCTCAATGGATTTGGACAAGTTCCACCTCATCTTATCGGTGATGACCTATTTGTCGTAGTGGGATTACATAAGCAAAGTGGTATAAATAAAGAAGGTGAACGCCTTGAAGTCAGCCGTGTTATCCAACATCCATTATGGAATCCATGCAATCCCAGTTGGCATTATGATCTAGCGTTATTGCAATTGAAGGAACCTTCAACTCAACCTCTCTTATCATTAGCGAGTCCAAATAGTACCGCTATGGAACCAGACACCATGGCAACCGCAATCGGTTGGGGATTGACTAATGCTGCGGATAATGACTCGGTTTCAGACATATTGCAACAAGTTGATTTACCTATCGTGTCTAATGAAACGTGTCAGGCTGCTTACACAACAGAAAATGGAAATAAGGAGTATGCTCTTCTCGACAACCAGCTATGTGCCGGTTTTAAGGAAGGAAAACAGGACACTTGTACTGGTGACAGTGGTGGCCCTTTGGTTGTATTGGACAAAAATCAGTATGTCCAGGTAGGCATTGTCAGTTATGGTGGTCGCCAGAATGGGCCAATATGTGCTGGGCCCGATGCTTATGGCGTATACACGCGCGTGTCAGAATTTCTGGATTTTATTAAGCAATATGTGCCATTACCAACAACAGCCGGTGTTTATGATGGAGCTTTTATTTCATCAGCCTTACCAAATACCTATATTATGTTAAGAAATACAGCACAAGAAATTGTGCTCGTATTTTTGAATGATGCAGGTCAAAGTTGGCAAGCCCTGTTAGGAGAATTAGCTTATCCAAGTATGATACTAACCAATTTAATTTCACCAACTAATATGGTTATTGAATTAAAACCCACTTTATCTTCTCCTTCATCACCTATCACCGAATTGACATTGACCTTACTCTCATGTCGTCCGTTGCAAGAAGGTGAAGAACCTGCTTGTTTATTGTCGGAAGGCAAAAGCATTAAACTTGAGAAAATTTTTTAATTCGGTAATCGGTAATCGGGGTAATGTCATTTCGATCAAAACTCGAAATGACAGGGCTTAGCAACCGTTTTAAAACATGGTTGCGTAACATATACTGAACGTACTTCAAATCAGTGAAAATTTTGAATCAAGAAAAATCCGATTTCTTGAAGAAATCGGATTTCTTCGACATTTTAGATTTTCACAAAATTCAAAGGCGAACAGTATAAGTTATAGCAATTCCCAATTAAATAAAGTACAACTAATCTAGTTTAAGTTATTCATAAATTAAACAAAAAACGCTATAACGCTGTAACGCGTTAAACGCAAAAACGCTATACCGATTACCGATTACCAATTACCGATTACCAATTACCATTACTAAGGAAAAATCAACACGATGAGCGAATCTCCATTGCGTGTTCTGTTTGTCACTTCAGAAGCCTATCCGCTAGTCAAAACGGGTGGCTTAGGTGATGTTAGCTATGCTTTACCTAATGCTTTGCGACAATTGAGCATTGATGTCCGTTTACTCTTACCTGGTTATCCTGCCATACTTGAGCAACTTTCACTCATCGAAGTCCATGAAAACCTTGAATGGGCATCTTTACAGCAACCTTTTCGTTTACTCGCCGGCACAATGCCGGGAGGAATTACCCCAGTTTATGTGATTGAATGTCCAGATTTATATGAACGTGACGGGAATCCTTATCAAGATGAGCATGGCAAAGATTGGTCAGATAACGCACTGCGATTTGGCTTATTATCCAAAGTCGCTGCCCAATTTGGACAACATGATTTTTTGTTTAAACCAGACATCATTCACTGCAATGATTGGCAAGCCGGATTAGTACCGGCTTTCTTAAAATTTAGCCCTCATTCTCACGCAAAGACGATAATGAGCGTTCATAACATGGCTTATCAAGGTATTTTTGGCAAAAAAGTGATAGAACATCTTGCCCTACCAGCAGAAAGTTTTAGCGTCGACGGACTAGAATATTATGGAAAAGTCTCGTTTCTTAAAGCCGGCTTAGTTTATGCGGATTGGCTAACGACAGTTAGCCCAAATTATGCCGAAGATATTCAAACGAAAACGTATGGATGTGGCTTAGAAGGCGTATTGAAAAAACGCAACAACCAATTAACCGGTTTATTAAATGGTATTGATACGACCACTTGGAATCCGCAAACCGATCCTTATTTAAAGCATCACTATAGTAGTCATAATTTAGCCAATAAAGCCTTCAATACCAAAGCATTACGAACTAAGCTGAAACTTGCTCTTGCCAAAAAAGCCCCGCTTATCGGTATGATCACTCGTATTACGGAACAAAAAGGTATTGATTTAATCATACCTCTCATTCCTCAGATTATCAAAGCCGGCGCACAAATAGTCATACTTGGTAGTGGTGATAAAGCATTAGAAAGTCAACTGCAAGAGTTAGCCGAAAATCATTCTAAAAATATCAGCGTTAATTTTGGTTATGATGAAGAATTAGCACATCAAATTGAAGCCGGTGCTGATATTTTTTTAATGCCCTCTCAATTTGAACCCTGCGGCTTAAATCAAATGTACAGTATGCGCTATGGAACAATACCTATTGTACGACGGACTGGTGGACTGGCAGATACCGTAGTTAATTTCATGCCCGATACACTTGAAGACAAAACAGCCACCGGTTTTGTATTTGAACAAGAGGATTCTGAGGAATTATGGTTTTGTATCCAACGCGCTTTACAAATTTTCCGAAATAAAACCACATGGCAGCAATTACAAATCAACGGTATGAAACGTGACTCTAGTTGGAAAACCAGTGCCAAAGCTTATATATCCTTGTACTCACAATTGTAGCGAATTAGTATTTGCTATTCCTTGTTAGTATCCGAACACATAAGAGAATCAATTATTATTTTGTGCAAAAATGAAAAACGATAAATCTATATTTTGTTTAAATTTGTTGGGTTAGCGAAGCATAACCTGACAAATAGGTTTAAGTCGGGTTACGCTTCGCTAACCCGACCGACATATTTACTTTTTATGTTATTTCAAACGATGCCAGCTCAATCTCAAAAAACAGATTTCGAGCGAAACTCGAAATGACAAACTCTGTAATTATCAAAAAAACCATGAATCAAATAACATCACCAAACCGAACAATACCTCTACTCTCAATCAAACATTTAAAAAAATATTTTCCGGTGCAAAGTGGTTTTTTGTCACGTATTTCTGCCTGGGTAAAAGCCGTTGACGATATTTCTTTTGATATTTATCCAGGAGAAACACTTGGCTTAGTTGGTGAATCTGGCTGTGGAAAAACAACGGCGGGTAGAGCATTATTACGTCTTATTGAACCAACCAGTGGCACCATTCATTTTGAAGGACGTGACCTATTAAAAATTAATAAATCTGAACTTCGTACCATGCGAAAGCGAATGCAAATTATTTTTCAGGACCCTTATAGTTCGCTTAATCCACGCATGACCATTGGGAATATTGTTGGAGAAGCTGTTAAAGTTCACGGCATTGCCACCGGCAAAGAATTAGATCGTTATTTAGATGAATTACTTGAAAAAGTGGGCCTATCTTCCTCCTATCGTTCACGCTACCCGCACGAATTTTCTGGTGGACAACGACAACGCATAGGAATTGCCCGGGCCCTCGCACTTAATCCAAGCTTTATTGTTTGTGATGAAGCCGTGTCAGCATTAGACGTTTCAATTCAAGCCCAAATCATCAACTTACTCCGCGATCTTCAGAAAGAATATCATTTAGCCTACTTATTTATTTCCCATGATTTGAATGTCGTACAACATATCGCTAATCGTGTCGCTGTCATGTATTTAGGTAAAATTGTTGAAATTGCGCCAGCAAAAATATTATTTAAATCGCCCAAACATCCTTATACCCAAGCCCTAACTGCCGCTAATCCCATTCCTGATCCTGATATTGTTCATGAAACCAAATTGTTAGAAGGCGATGTACCATCACCCGTTAATCCACCCACCGGCTGTCGTTTTCACACGCGCTGTCCGTTAGTGATGGATAAATGTCGAAAAGTAGAACCGCCGCTCACGCAAATAGGAAAAGATAATGAAAAACAATTAGTTTGGTGTCATTTGTGCTGAAAATACCAAAAATAAATTTTAGAGGATTTTAGGGACAAGAGGGACAAGGCAATCAATAAAATACGTGTTTTTTATAGATAGAAATTCCTACAAACCTACAAATAGTATTTCTTAAAGAAAAGCTATTTGTTGATCGTGCGTCAGTTATTTTCTGCGACACTCCTTTGGTTAGTTTAGAGTCCAAAAGTTATTTTGGAGGATTTTCGGAGAATATATTGGTGGACAACAAAAACACATTGCCCTACAAGACTTAAATACCAATCAGCATTAGATTGATAAACCTCAATGTTCAAGTTTTTTATCAAAGAGAATAACTACAAGGATTGCATGTAAGCAAGGATAAAACGGGTGTGACCTTACCACCTATCACTTTTAGCAAGACAAAATTTTAATAGAAATAAAAACAATGAGTTGAATATTTAGGCTTAATAGAAAATCAATAAGTTACATGAAACTGATAGGTGGTAAGCGGGTGTGACATGGTTTAGCTTTGTTATGACTCGTTTAACGCTTTGCTTTTCACGAAAACAGACGGAAAGGACTATCCTTGCTTACATGCAATCCCTGTAGTTTATTGGGAAACTTGATTATCAAGTAAACAACAGACAAATAGTATTTCTTAAAGAAATGCTATTTGTTGCTCATGTGTCAGTTATTTTCTGCGACATCCCCTTGGTTAGTTTAGAGTCCAAAAGTTATTTTGGAGGATTTTCGGAGAATATATTGGTGGGCAACAAAAACGCATTACCCTACAAGGCTTATAGCAATTCCCGATTAAATAAAGTACAATTAATCTAGTTTAAATTATTTATAATTAAATAAAAAACCCTATAACGCTGTAACGCATTAAACACAAAAACGCTATAAATACCAATCAGTATTAGATTGACAAACAACAGAGTAACCATTACCTATGTCACAAACACTTTGTTTTCATTGTGGCTTACCCGTACCTGACCATTTCAACGTATTTGTTACCATTGATGGCAAAGCTCAACCAATGTGTTGTCACGGTTGTCAAGCAGTTGCCCAAGCGATTGTTGATGTGAAGCTAGAAGATTTTTATAAGCACCGTACCAATAACGCGCCCACCGGACAAGAAGTCGTTCCTGAATTTCTCCAACAAACCAAAGTTTATGATAATCCAGCTATTCAAAAACGTTTTGTCCGTTATGAAGATGAACAAATACGCGAAGCCGCTTTAATTTTAGAAGGTATCACCTGTGCCGCTTGTATTTGGTTAAATGAACGTCATTTGCGAACTTTACCCGGCATCGTTGATGTACAAATCAATTACTCAACGCATCGCGCTCGTGTCCGTTGGGACAATTCACGAATTCAATTCAGTGAAATACTACAAGCAGTGAGTCAGATTGGCTATATGGCCCACCCTTATGATCCGGCACGTCAACAAGAAGTGTTGGAACGTGAACGCAAGCAACAATTACGTCGTATTGGCATAGCTGGTGTACTAGGCGCACAAGTGATGATGTTTTCAATTGCCCTCTATGCCGGTGCCTGGTATGGCATCGAAGCAGAATTTAAACTTTTATTTTATTGGGTTAATTGCATACTCACCCTACCAATTATGTTCTATTGTGCCGAACCTTTTTTTAAAAGTGCTTGGCGCGATATCAGTCATAAACAAGTGGGCATGGATGTGCCAGTAGCTCTCGCTATTAGCCTAGCTTTTATTGGCAGCGTGTATACCGTTATCAGTGAACAGTTATCAGTAAACAGTTATCAAATTCCTATTTCCGTTGCCCAATTCTCAATGTCTTCAGGACATGTCTATTTTGATTCCATTGCCATGTTTGTATTTTTTCTGCTGACGGGACGCTATTTTGAATTGCGAGCTAGACAACGGAGTGCCCAAGTAACTGAAAATTTAGTGCATTTAGTGCCAACCATGGCAACGCGCTTGCGTGAAACGGAGCAAGGGATTGAAGAAGAAGAATTAGTGTTAGTGGCTGACTTGGCTGTTGGCGATAAGTTGCTTATTCGCCCCGGCGAAAATATTTCAGCCGATGGCACTATTTTGGAAGGACATTCTAGTGTCGATGAGTCATTGCTAACGGGTGAAAGTCATCCTATCAGCAAAAATTTGGGACAGCCGTTAATTGCAGGAACGGTGAATATTGATAGTCCTTTACAAATGCGGGTTGATAAAATTGGAACTGATACGGTCCTTTCTCACATTTTGCGTCTATTAGAAAGGGCCCAAACCGAAAAACCGGCATTGACACAATTAGCAGATCGAGTTGCTTCTTGGTTTGTCTTGGGAGTCTTGTTATTAGCAGTGGGCGTAGCCATTTATTGGTGGATGGTTAATCCAGAAGCTTGGTTGACGATTACCTTGGCTGTTTTAGTAGTGACTTGTCCCTGCGCCCTCTCATTAGCAACACCCACCGCAGTTACTGCCGCTACTGGTACCTTAACTCGTGCCGGCTTGCTAATCACCCGGGGACATGCTTTGGAAAGTTTAGCGCGAGCGACTCACTTTGTGTTTGATAAAACCGGTACATTGACAAAAGGACATTTGCGCTTATTAGCCACATATCCATTAGCGCATTTAAGTCATACCGACTGCTTACAGTATGCAGCCGCCTTAGAACGTCATTCGGAACATCCCATTGCACAAGCTTTGGTAGACGCTTTGGAAAAAATCAAATCAATTGAGGTTGTTTCAAAAATAGCAGAGAAATTCCCAAAATATCATCAATTTTCCCCGGACGTTGCTTCGGGAATGACGTTGGAACTCCCTCCCTTTAGTACACTAAAGTCAAAGAAAGGAATCAATGCGAGTGCTATCAGTAATCATCCCGGAGCAGGTATGCAAGGTGAGATTGCTGGTATCCGCTATTTTGTGGGTACAATGACTTTCATCACTGACATGACCGGATTGACACTTGAAGCCACACATTTACAACGCATCCAAAAAAGAGGTCACACCTTAGTTTTACTGGCTAATCATCAAGCCATTCTCGGTGCATTTATTTTAAATGATGAAATTCGTGCTGGCGCACGAGAATTAATCCAAGCTCTGCAACAACAAGGAAAATCAGTCAGTTTATTAAGTGGCGATCATGCTTTCGCCGTTCAGCGCGTTGCAAAAGCTGTCGGCATTGAAACAGTTCATTCTAATCAAATGCCCGAAGATAAATTACGCTATATCAAAGCATTACAAAAAAAAGGCGAAATCGTAGTTATGGTAGGTGATGGTGTAAATGATGCGCCAGTTTTGGCCCAAGCACAAGTATCCATTGCGATGGGTAGTGGTACTCAAATTGCTCGTGCGAGTGCTGATATGATTTTATTAACGGAACAATTACCACATTTACTGATAGGTATTAACACTGCGACTCAAACACTAAAAATCATCCGTCAAAATATCGTCTGGGCTATTAGTTATAATGCTATTGCCTTACCCGCCGCCGCTATTGGTTGGATAGCACCTTGGATAGCAGCAATTGGCATGTCTTTTAGCTCTTTGTTAGTGGTAGCTAACGCATTGCGTTTAACTGCCAAAACTGCCAAAACAAATAATTGATATAGTATTTTTAATTGATTTGAAGAAATCGGTTCTTCTTTGATATTACCCAACAAAATAAATTCTTGCTGTAAATTTTCCGGTGATACTGGAAAAAATCATTTTTTATATTAAATAAAATTAATAGGTTAACTCATTTAAATGTGAAGATCACCGAGAAAATTTACAGCAATAAATATTTTTTTTTGCATAATTTAGTGCGCTGAATATTGAGATTAATAATTTACATTTAAATTTACATTTTTAAATTTACATTTAAATTTAATTTTCAAAAAAACTTGCAATTTTTGACAGTTAGCATTAGATACCAAATTAAAGCCAATCAAAAAATTAAATTTTGACAAACAATAATTATTTATACTACAATCATCAATTATGGAACTTAAGAGATTAGCCTCAAAATCTTTGAAGTGACAGACATTACCGATATCCAAGGTAATAATTAAAGGTGATAGATGGTTTATCACCCTAGGGAGCTTGCCCCTTAAACATAACCAAAACCCAATTTGGTGGTTTTGGCGTTTTAAAGTAAGAGAACGTCTAAGATATTTAATACGATAAATTGTCATTTAGGAAGTGTCCATTTATTATTTCCCGATTTTTTCTCAACCATTATATACCAACACAATCAACTAAAAACTGATGAATAGGGAAATAAATTTTGGACACTTACTTAACTTGACAATGTTTATTTTTATCTTTAGATTTCAATAAGGACATGTCAATTTGTTTTTTTTCCAAACTAAAGTTTGGACTCTAAAACCAACCGAGATTTTTAGAGTCCAAACTTTAGTTTGGATGTAAGGGGCACGGCAGTAAATAACATACGTGAAATACGTCGTTTGAAATAGAGATTTCTACAAATGCTAGTGCAGGAAGGCGAAAGTTTTCATACCACCTAGAAATCCGATTTTTTCAAAAAATCGGATTTCTTCTGCCGAAAAGAAGGATATTTCCGTCTTCCTCCACTAGATCGAAAAGAAATAGCATTTGTTGATAGGGCGTAAGTATTTTCTGCTATCTCCCTAATGTGATATTCTCAAGTTAAAAACTATTTAAACAAGTAATTAAACGAAACATTATCTCCTCATAAAAGAAAAACTTATGTATTCCATTTACCCTGTCAATAATAATTTTAGTCATGTTGTCCATGCTGGACCGGTGACGGGGTATTCTTGTGCCTGTTTTTCCTGCCTAAATACCCACCTACGACTGCTGCCCCTTTGAGGGCAAAAAATTATCATCGCGTACCCTGGCGAGGGCTAATCACGCAATAATCCAATCTATTTTCCATTCTAATCCAAAATAAATCTTTGGACTCCAAGGGCTTTATTACTTAATTTGGCGTTTTGTCCAAATTTTAATTTGGCTTGGATTCTAATTCAAAGGAAATTTTTATCATGACTGATAAACTTATCATTTTTGATACAACGTTACGCGATGGTGAGCAAAGTCCGGGTGCATCCATGACTAAAGACGAAAAAATTCGTATCGCCAAAGCCTTAGAAAAATTGCGCGTGGATGTCATTGAGGCAGGATTCCCAATTGCCAGTTGGGGTGATTTTGAGGCGGTGCAAGCGGTTGCTAATGTCATTAAAGACAGCACCGTTTGTGCTTTAGCGCGTGCCTTAGATAAAGACATTGATCGCGCAGCTGAAGCACTCAAAGGCGCAACCTCCGCACGAATTCATACATTCATCGCAACATCACCGGTTCACATGGAAATGAAATTACGCATGTCGCCGGAACAAGTGTTAGAGCAAGCCATCCGCTCAGTGCGACGGGCCCGTCAATATACGGATAATGTTGAATTTTCGCCAGAAGATGCGGGACGCTCAGACATTGATTTTTTATGCCGTATTATTGAAGCGGTGATTGATGTCGGGGCAAGGACTATTAATATTCCTGACACAGTGGGTTATACTTTACCCAAACATTTTGGTCAATTAATTGCCCAATTACGTGAACGCATTCCAAATTCCGACAAAGCGATTTTTTCCGTTCATTGCCATAATGACTTAGGTTTGGCAGTAGCTAATTCCTTATCCGCAGTGATAAATGGTGCGCGGCAAGTGGAATGTACAATCAATGGCTTAGGTGAAAGGGCCGGCAATGCGGCTTTAGAAGAAGTTGTCATGGCAGTCCATACTCGACATGATATTTTTCCTTGCCATACGGATATAGAAACCACGCAAATTATGAATTGTTCACGGTTGGTTTCCAGTATTACCGGTTTTCCGGTGCAACCAAATAAAGCCATTGTCGGTGCCAATGCGTTTGCCCATGAATCGGGTATCCATCAAGATGGAGTCATTAAACATCGTCAAACTTACGAAATTATGCGAGCCGAAGATGTCGGTTGGCACGCCAATCGGATGGTATTGGGTAAACATTCAGGGCGTAACGCCTTTCGCCAACGTCTTGCTGAATTGGGGATTGAGTTAAAATCGGAAGAAGAACTCAATGCAGCTTTTGCCCGTTTTAAAGATTTAGCGGATAAAAAACACGAAATCTATGACGATGACTTACAAGCCATCGTCACTGATACTTTATCCACTGAACATGAACGCGTAAAATTAGTCGCCCTTAAAGTGTGTTCTGAAACAGGAGAAACACCACATGCTCAGATCACATTAAGCATGGATGGAGCCGAAAAATCAGTTGCTGCTTCTGGCAGCGGACCAGTGGATGCCACATTTAAAGCAATAGAGGTATTAGTCAGTAGTCAAACTAACCTCTTAGTCTATTCAGTCAACAACGTCACAAATGGCACTGATGCCCAAGGGGAAGTTGGTGTGCGCTTAGAAAAAAATGGGGCGATTGTGAATGGACAAGGCGCGGACACAGATATTGTGATTGCCTCTGCCAAAGCCTATCTCAACGCACTCAATAAAATCTTAACACCAGTGGAACGTAAACATCCACAAGCAACACAGCAAGTGTAATTAAGGATTTAGGATTCAATAAACCCAGAAATTAAACCGACTCAGGTTTTAAAAACCTGACCGGTTTGAACATTCCATCCATTTCTTATCCTACATAATGTCCATTAGACGATTAATACTTTTAATTAAGCAGATTTTACTCAGAAAACGGGTCAAAATATCCCTCAAATCGAAGCAAATTAGACCTCATTATCAAACTTGGTGGACACGTAATTGGCTCAATATTCTCTATTTCACTATTCCATTTTTGGTCGCTGTTCTAATCATTTTTGCGTTGGCTTACGGATATACCTCTTATATAACCCTTCTGCATTTAACAGATGCTGAAGAATTAGAAAGATGGGCTAGATTTGGAGACCATGTTGGTGGATTATCAACAACCATTTTTTACTATTTGGGTTTTCTGTTACTATTTTTTACCATTTTACTTCAAATTCAGGAAATGAAATATTCCAGAGAAGAACTGGAAAGATCAGCGCAATCTCGACATCAGCAGAATAAACTACAAAAACATCAAAATTTTGAGAACACTTTTTTTCAACTATTACAACTACATCATCGCTACGCTAATGGATTAATCTGTGATGAAATCGGACAGGCTCTACTTGGTGGACGGCAATGTTTTACCTATTTTTATTACCGGTTAAAAGCTAAATTTTATGAAAAACAACAAGAATTTTTATTTTCTCTTGAAAAATCATCTCTTAATTTAGAGAAAGAAATTATTAGAGTGGCTTACAGAGACTTTTATAGAAGTAATCAAGACAAATTAGACCATTACTTTCACAATCTTTATCACATTATTGAATTTGTAGAAAATAACTTTTTGGAGGAATTTGAACGACTTAGCGGAAAAACGAAAAGAGACTATATGATAACCCTCGGTTCCCTATTTTCTACTCACGAATTACTCCTCCTCTTTTATCACTGCTTATATCTTCAGTATGAATTTGGAAACCAAAATTTTTTTAAAGCCATAGAAGACCATATACTGCTAGAAAAATTGCAAAGAAATTTGCTTCTCAAAAGAATACACTATGAATTTTATCCCCAAAATGCACATTACAATCCTTGGCTTCATGAATAGCAAAAGGCATCAGGGATTTGGAAATCCTTACTTTTGTAATAGCTTGCAGTTGTTGAATCAGTCGAAATATTTAACTCGCTTATTGAGCTTGTCGAAATAGGGGACTGAGGGATTTTTATTGCTTGTTCCTTAAGTTATTGCGAGGAATACAAAAATCAAGACTTGCAAGTTTTAAGCTGTTTAAAAAAAAATGATAAAATAATTATAAAAATCGCTTAAATACTACTTTTAAATACTACTTTAAAAATTCAAATAAAATAAAATCATAATCCTTTGAATAACCATAATTTTTTAGATGAAATTGAGGCTCCTCCTCATTTATCAGTATTAGTCCCAATTTATAACGAAGCCGATAACATTGTCCCCTTAATCAATGAAATTCGTGCGGCTTTGGAGGGTAAAACGACTTACGAACTTATCTACATTGATGACAGCAGCACCGACGCAAGTTGGGACATCTTGCAACAAATCGCTCGTCGTTTTAACAGATTACGCATTATTCGTCATCGTCGTACTTATGGACAAAGCGTGGCTATTTTAAGCGGTGTTAAAATGGCGCGTGCCCCCTGGATTGTGACTTTAGACGGCGATGGTCAAAATGATCCGGCTGATATACCACGCTTATTAGCCGTATTACAAAAACCAACCAGTCCACCCAATCTTCAAATGATTGCCGGTATCCGACGCATCCGCCAAGATAGTTGGCTAAAACGTATAACTTCACGCCTTGCTAACCGAATACGCCGCCGTTTACTGCACGATGAAACCGATGATACCGGCTGTGGACTTAAACTATTCTCACGCCAAGCTTTTTTAGAACTTCCACATTTTAACCATATACACCGTTTTTTACACACACTCATTTTGAGAAATGGCGGACAAATAATATCAATTGAAGTCAATCACCGTCCCCGTCAACACGGTCAATCAAAATATGGACTATTTGACCGCTTAACAGTAGGAATCAGTGATTTATTAGGCGTAATGTGGTTACAACGTCGAGCGTGTATAGCAGAAATTATTGAGGAACCTCAAAAACATGACAAATGAAACGTTGTGGTTAATCATAGGTTTTACCGGTCAACTTTTTTTCTCATTGCGATTTTTAGTGCAATGGTGGCAAAGTGAACGCCAACAACGTAGCGTTATTCCCATTGAATTTTGGTATTTTAGTATTTTAGGGGCAGCCACCTTATTAACTTATGCCATTCATCGTGCTGACCCGGTATTTATTGTCGGTCAAATGACCGGATTATTTATTTATCTACGCAACTTGCATCTTATCAAAAAGTCCGCCGAGCAAGAAGAGTGAACTTAAAAATACTATTTCTTTCAGAAATAGTATTTTTTAGCAGTCCTACAATGTGGATAATATTTGTCATTGATTGTCACTCACATTAAGGACTCCCAAAACTTGAACACCAATGATAAAAATGGAAAAATCATGCATATTGAAACAATTAAAATCGAAGGACTCTGGGGAAAATATCAAATTAATTGGCATTTAAACCCTGATGTAAATATATTGGCAGGAATTAATGGCAGTGGTAAAAGCACCGTTTTAAATCTCATCACTGGCATACTTCGAGGGGGTGATTTTATTGGAATTGGAAAGGTTGATGAATGGATAGATGAGGCAGAAATTGCTTTTAACGATAATAAGACTATTCAATTGATTTCAGCTAAAACACCCCCAAGCTTGAAAAAATCGATGGAACAAAACTGTACACATAAATTCTCAATAGGTCGTAAAGACCGGGTAACTACGATTTGTTTAAAGGGGTTTGAAGAAAAAAATTTGAAAACTCTCCTCAATATAATTAAGGTAATTAGAATTAGTACCTTTGAACAACCTCTAAACATAAAGGATATTTCTGAAATACAATACCTACCTGAAAAGATAAAAACAGATTTAGATTATCAGATATTTGAACTTCAACGTACCTATTTGAGTTATCAAATTAACCTGGGTAAACGAGTTGAACAAGCATTTTTACAAAGCGATCAGATTGACATAAAAGCAAAACGTGAAGAAATTTATGGTAACAAAGAACTCTTCTTAAAAATCATCAATCAATTTTTTGAACAAACTGGAAAAATCATTGACTCTGATAAGAATAACGAGATCGTCTTTCGTCAAGAAGACAAAATACTCACACCTTATCAATTATCCTCTGGCGAAAAACAGGTTTTAATCATTTTATTATCTGTACTCATTCAAGATAATGAGCCTTATATCCTTATTATGGATGAACCAGAAATTTCTTTGCATGTCGAATGGCAAGAAGAATTAATTAAAGTCATCAGAAGCTTAAATAACAACGTTCAAGTTATTCTCGCAACCCATTCTCCCAGTTTAGTCATGAATGGTTGGCTAGATAAAATAACCAACATGGAAGATATTACAACCAAAAAACCAAAATGAGACATTTGCCAATTATACTTCAAACATTCAATTTCTCGGATTTTATAGACCGGTCAGGTTTTAAAAACCTGACAGGTATTGCCGGCTGATTGAGTCTATTATCATCATCCAAAAACTTGAATGTTTGGAGTATAAGTCCGATTATTTTAATTCGTTTACCATAAGAGATTTTGGTAAGGAATGGGCACGAAATAATTTCCCGTTTTATCTTTCCACCGGTTCCACCTGTGGTAACTCAGCAAAAAGAGAAAACCGGAAGTTATTTTATTTTCATTCCTAACTTTAGCCAGTAGATATTCCTGCTATCTCCTTGAAACATTCACTATAAATAAATTGATTAAACAATGGACAATAACTATACATTACGACGGCTCAGATATGCCTTAGATATTAACGATGTCACCATGATTAACATATTCAAACTCTCTGAATATGAAATGACACCCTCTCACTTGACTAATCTGTTTAAACCAGAAGATGATGAAGGTTATGTTGAATGTAGTGATCAGGCCATGGAATCTTTTTTAAATGGTTTTATTTCTCATAAAAGAGGTAAAAAAGAAGGACCTACCAAAAAATCGAATTTGTCTCTTCTAACAAACAATATTATCTTGAAAAAAATCCGGATTGCTCTGGAATTTAAAGAAGATGATATGCTCAAAATTTTTAAATTAGCCGATGTTGATGTCTCAAAATCTGAAATAACCGCATTATTTAGAAGGGAAGGACACAAACATTATAAGGAATGTGGTGATCAATTTTTCCGAAATTTTTTAACGGGTCTGACTATTCGTTATAGAGCTGAAGATATGCATTCAAAAGCTCCCTCTCCCAACCCTCTTCCAAAGGAGGGTGAAATTTCCTAACATGGCACCTCTAGTAGCTTGTCAAGATTATATTGATGAGTTCTGGAGTCCAAAGTAAAGCTTTGTGTGAAACTAAACTAAACTCCACCCAACACAAAATTGACAGATTACTAGTCTCCCACGCGCTGTAGCAATGCAGAAACTATAATTATTGGAATCGAGCTTGCGTGTGGGATTCCTCTACCTATCGTTTTTGTAGTTATTATATAAAATCATTATAGGAATCACAAAATGACAGATAAAAATATCTGGTTTTTTTTGACATTGATGATGGCTATCCTATTCATAATGCCAATAGACTTTGTGTTTGCTCAAGAAATCAGCGAAGCAACACTAAAAGAAGCTTCACCTTGGATGCTTATGCTGCCAGAATATTCCATGCTTGAAGATGGGCGAGAATTTAAAATGTATTTTCAGACTTGGATATCAATGGCCGCAATCGTTTTAGCCCTAATAATGGCCCTTCTGACATTTTTAAGCTATTACCAAACCGGTTTTAAACCATTTAAGCTGGTTCCATTGTCTTTTCTATTCTTTGCTATTAGCTTCATTCCTCTGGCTTACCATCTTTCACGTTGTCATGAATGTGCTGGTTTAGGTTTTTGTGGTCTGTATCATAACTATGGAAATCTCGCCGCCCTTATCAGTATAATTGTAGCTATCTGTGTAACAATGTGGGATTCAGCCGCTATATTTGAACCTAAACTGAAAATCCTATTTAAGAAAGTGATGTTCCCCGGATTGATAATTGCTGCCATCGCCATGTTGGTTATCATGTTGATTGGCACACAAATGATGGCCATCCCAGAACAAATGACTTATCCCCCAAGTGTCTTTAATCCTGAAGGTTTTATTTTTTTAGCCATTATTTTAATTTCTCTCTATTATTTCTTTAAATTGCTTGGATTATATCTGAAATCAGAAGCCAAACTAATTTTGCCAATATCAATAGGTTTTTTAGTTGTCGCATTAAGTCAAATGCCGGCAGCTTATCATATATTTACTTGCTATTGGTGTCACGTCATGGATTGCTCAGAATGGTTTACGTTAGCAGGAATAAGTCTATTCATAGCAGTATTAATATTTTATCGTTCTTTCATCCCATTCATTAATATGGTTGAAGAAGCGATAGAACAATAAGTATTGAAACATAACTTTACTTTGCTTGCTAGGATTTTCAGCTTTCCTTATTAAAAGGGAAAACTTTTCTATCAAATACCAATTTATTTTGTGCTTTGGTACTTAAAAAATACTTAAGTTGTGTTCAAAAGACCCTTTCCCTAACCCTTTCCTATGTCTCAACAAACTCAACAACCAGAGGATGAGGGAACCTCCTCCAGGAAAGAAGTTGAAAATAGGACCATAAAAACATTTATTGAAAGCCATTTAGTATATTGAAAACTGTTTAGTATTAGGAGATTATAAAAATGGAAAACGAACAAGCCTATAAAGAAATCATAAATACAATAATAGAGAGTAAAATAAGTGCTTTTGGACGGGTAGCCATCGACAAAGCAAAAGTTATCAATGGACTGATAATTGACGATAAGGGAAATGCGGTTTCATTTTCCAATGATCCGAAAACGGTTATTCACAACCTGTTAATAAAGTATGAAGAGATTTGTGGCAGAGTTTCCACAATTTCAGCTAGGACCGTAACTATTCAGTTAAGAAATAAATATCCAAATTTGGAGTTACCAAAAGAACTTATGTAGGTGAGTAAAAGTCTTTTCACTGTTCTAAAAATACTATACGAAATTTTAAGAGTTAAAATTGTTGTATCTTGTGAAAACATTAATAATTTTCTATTATGTAAAGGCAAACCAAATCATGACGGTTAATTAAATTATTTTTTCAATGATTTAGGCGATTTCCAAAAATGAATATACTGGGAATCGTTGCCTGAGCTTGCCAAAGGCAGTTATTACGATTGCCTTCGACAAGCTCAGGCAACAGTAGTATAATCTTTCTTGGAAATTACCTTATTTAACCCCCCTTAATTCGCATCTATTAAGAAATATCAAAATATAGCCTTTCAAAAAAATCAGCAAAAAAAATATTTTTATGTTGACATGAACAAAAAAAAAAGGCATAATCCCCGTTCTCTACATTTCTGGAGGGGTTCCCGAGCGGTCAAAGGGGGCAGACTGTAAATCTGCTGGCTACGCCTTCGGAGGTTCGAATCCTCCCCCCTCCACCATCTTCCAATAGATACCATAAATTTATTATCGTGAGCGGGTGTAGTTCAATGGTAGAACTTCAGCCTTCCAAGCTGATAGCGTGGGTTCGATTCCCATCACCCGCTCCAAATTTTAAATTAATGGTCTAATGAGTTTAGTTATGCCCATATAGCTCAGTTGGTAGAGCACACCCTTGGTAAGGGTGAGGTCACCGGTTCAAATCCGGTTATGGGCTTAAAATTCTAAAATTAATTATATATAAGAATAGAAAATAGTTAATATTAAAGGCTTAAAAATATGTCCAAGGCAAAATTTGAGCGCAGCAAACCACATATCAATGTCGGCACAATCGGTCACGTCGATCATGGTAAAACCACTTTAACAGCTGCCATGACAAAATGCCTCGCTGAAAAATTTGGTGGCGAATTCAAAGCTTATGATCAAATTGATAATGCTCCAGAAGAAAAAGCGCGAGGTATTACAATTGCAACGGCCCATGTTGAATATCAATCTGACACACGTCACTATGCCCATGTAGATTGCCCTGGACATGCTGACTATATCAAAAATATGATTACTGGTGCCGCCCAAATGGATGGTGCCATACTCGTCGTGTCTGCGGCAGATGGGCCAATGCCCCAAACTCGAGAACATATTTTATTAGCTCGTCAAGTAGGGGTACCTTATATCGTCGTATACCTCAATAAAGCCGATATGGTTGATGACGACGAATTACTAGAATTAGTGGAAATGGAAGTGCGGGAGCTTTTAGATAAGTATGAATTTCCAGGGGATGATACACCTGTTATCATCGGTTCTGCCCTAAAAGCACTGGAAGGAGATACGAGTGATATTGGACTTCCTTCAATATTTAAATTGCTGGAATCAATGGATGCTTATATTCCTGAACCGCAACGTGATATTGATCAAAGTTTCTTAATGCCGATTGAAGATGTGTTTTCCATTTCCGGACGTGGTACTGTTGTCACAGGACGTATTGATCGCGGAAAAGTTAAAGTCGGTGAAGAAGTTGAAATTATTGGGATCAAGGACACCCATAAAACAACTTGCACCGGCGTTGAAATGTTTCGCAAACTGCTTGATGAAGGTGTGGCCGGCGACAATGTAGGCGTTTTATTGCGGGGTATCAAACGCGAAGAAGTTGAACGCGGACAAGTCTTAGCTAAACCAGGATCCATCACACCTCACACACATTTTGAATGTGAAGTGTATGTTTTAGGCAAAGAAGAAGGAGGGCGACACACTCCCTTCTTTAATGGCTATCGCCCCCAATTCTACTTCCGTACGACTGACGTGACTGGTGCATGTGAACTGCCAGATGGTATCGAAATGGTAATGCCTGGGGACAACGTTAAAATGGTGGTAAAATTGATTGCACCTATCGCCATGGAAGAAGGACTACGCTTTGCTATTCGAGAAGGTGGGCGTACTGTTGGTGCTGGTGTTGTATCTAAAGTTATTGAATAGATAAATTCTATATTAAGAGAATCCTCATTCTCTATTTGTTTAAAATATAAAATACCAGGAGTGGGAATTGACAAGGCAAGGCATTGCGTTGTGGATAAAAATAGTTTTGAACTTTGAAAACATTTTTTTCACAAAACAAACTTTTGGTTAATCTCATTGTGAAATTTCTAAAGTAATCTTATTAATAATCTAGTGATTCTACAGTAAAGATTCACAACCGAATAATAAATTTCGTGCAACAATTTTTCACCAAAATTCTAACACAAATAAACATAACCCAATCATAATTTTTTCATTGGGATTGTTTACCTTATTTTAGTTAACATTTATGCTAAAGTTAAGGTTGAAGGTTGGGTGAAGAAAAATCATTTTTCCAAAAAGGGCAATAGTTTCAATGGTAGAACATCGGTCTCCAAAACCGAGAGTGGGGGTTCAAATCCCTCTTGCCCTGCCACTTTATTAAGCTTTCCAATTCATTAAATTCCAGCAACAGTAATGACTACAAAAACAGACACCACCATCAAAAATAAAATTGACTTTTTTAAATGGTTATTAGCGGTGCTGTTACTCTCGGCAGGTATCATTGGCTTCTACTATTTTATAGAACATTCACTACTTTTACGTGTTATTAGTTTATTGATAGTATTTGGCATTGCAGGTTTGATTACCTCAACGACTGAAAAAGGGAAAGCCACGATCAGTTTTCTTCGTGAATCACATCTTGAAGTACGTCGCGTTGTTTGGCCTACACGACAAGAAACAATACAAATGACAGGTGTTGTTTTATTAATGGTCGTACTCGTTGCCCTTATTATTTGGTCCCTCGACAGTTTTTTATTGTGGTTAGTCCGTTTACTCACGGGACAAGGGGGTTAAGGTGGCTTTGCGTTGGTACGTCGTGCATACCTACTCTAATTTTGAAAAAGCGGTTAAAGTATCTCTTGAAGAACGAATTAGACATAGTCGCTTACACGATAAATTTGGTCAAATTTTGGTTCCCACTGAAGAAGTGGTCGAAATGCGCGATGGGGTTACACGGAAAAGTGATCGAAAACTTTATCCAGGCTATGTATTAGTTCAAATGGAAATGAACGATGAAACTTGGCATATCGTCAAAAATGTACCCAAAGTGATGGGCTTCATAGGTGGTGGAACTGCTGAACGAAAAGGCAAAGCAAACCAATTTTTTTCCCCAACTCCTCTATCTGAAGCAGAGGCAGAAGCTATTTTACAACGTGTTCAAGAAGGTAGTGAAAAACCACGTCCTAAAACCCTTTTTGAAGTAGGTGAAGTTGTGCGCGTGAAGGAAGGACCATTTACTGACTTTAATGGTGTAGTTGAAGAAGTCAATTATGAAAAGAATCGTTTAAGAGTGGCCGTACGAATTTTTGGTCGCTCTACCCCTGTGGAACTAGAATTTGGACAGGTGGAAAAAGAATAATTATTTAAGGAAAGTAGGGAAGTTTCAAGTATCCACATAATTTGAAATATCCAATTCAAAAATCAATCACAATCAATCATTACCTTTTTAAATACGTTTTAAAAACTAAATATATAGTTAAAAAGTAGTAGTGAATTATTCGTGTTGATTTTTTACCCAATCACAAATTGGGACGATTTAAAGTAAAAAGCAACAAATATATCAACAAATATATTATTCCAAAGTTATTTTAGCTTGTTCTAAAAATATTCAAAGTAAAGATTTTTTAGTGCTTATCACATTAATAATAATGGGATTTTGTGGAGAGTGCCAAAAAATCCCACATAATTAAAGTCGCCAATAAAAATTAACGTGTAGTAATGTGGCAATCTCATTTCTTCTTTGTTAGTTTCAATTTTCAATTCGCATACGGGGGAGCTATTAAGCGTAAGTACCCCGATTAGGATTATCAATCATGGCTAAAAAAGTACAGGCCTACATAAAATTGCAAGTCAAAGCGGGACAAGCTAATCCTAGTCCACCGGTCGGTCCAGCGCTGGGTCAACATGGTCTTAATATCATGGAATTTTGTAAGGCATTTAATGCGCAAACCCAACACCTTGAGCAAGGAATGCCCACACCGGTTGTTATCACGGCTTATTCTGACCGCAGCTTCACCTTTATTCTTAAAACCCCTCCTGCCTCTATTTTGTTGAAAAAAGTTATTGGCATTGATAAAGGTAGTAAAACACCTAACACCCATAAAGTTGGCACAGTAACACGCGCACAACTAGAAGAAATTGCGACGATCAAGATGCCTGATTTAACCGCTTCCAATATGGATGCTGCGGTGCGAACTATTGCTGGTAGCGCACGGAGTATGGGAATCGAAGTGGAGGATATTTAAATGGCAAAGCGATCAAAACGCATTAGAGCGATCAAGGAACAATTAAAACCGGGCCACTATTATCCAATAAATGAAGCATTTGAGTTGTTGAAATCCCTCCCGCGGGCAAAATTTAATGAATCAATTGATGTCAGCATTAACTTGGGTGTTGATGTACGTAAATCAGACCAAGTAGTACGTAGTGCCACTGTTTTACCACATGGTACTGGTAAGTCCGTACGAGTGGCAGTATTTGCACAAGGAACCAATGCCGCTGCTGCGCAAGAAGCTGGTGCTGATATTGTTGGCTTTGAAGATTTAGCACAACAAATTAAAAATGGTTTTTTAGAGTTTGATGTGGTCATTGCTTCTCCCGATGCCATGCGTTTGGTAGGGCAATTAGGCAGAATTCTTGGACCACGTGGTTTAATGCCTAACCCTAAAGTTGGAACTGTAACCCCTGATGTTGCTACCGCTGTTAGCAATGCTAAACGGGGTCAAGTGCGTTATCGAACTGACAAAGCTGGAATCATTCATTGTTGCATTGGCAATATTACTTTTTCCAGTGAAGCATTGTGTCAAAACTTACAAGCACTGATTACTGATTTACAAAAAGCCAAACCAAGTACTTCAAAGGGCGTTTATCTGAAAAAAATAACTGTCTCCACAACAATGGGGGCAGGATTGGCTATTGACCAAAATAGTTTGTAAAGCTTTCACTCGTTCTATGGTGGTAAATAGCAAAATTTCTAAAAATGACATTTGAAAAAACATTGTTTAAATTTTAGGTTAAAACATTAACCTAACCTTTTGACAAGACTCTTAAAAATAATAAGTAGCCAACGTTTTTACGATTGAGTTTTTATAATTCATCAGTTGATTTTTATGATTACTGAGTATTCAGGCAACTCGCAAGAAATAATATACCAACGAAATATCGTGTCCAACTTCAATATCAGGAATTGAAACGGGTATTTTATTATTTGCGAGTTGCCTAAGGTGATTTCCAGAAAAGATTATACCGCTGCCTGAGCTTCTTGTCGAAGGCAGTTATTGCGATTGCCTTCGACAAGCTCAGGCAGCGATTCCCGGTATATTTATTTTTGGAAATCGCCTAACAAGTATTTTTTTGATGGAACATAAACTATTTTCTGCTTACTTTGTCTCATAAATGGCACTTTTTTTTGTCACTGTTTCGTCACATAGCGAAGGAAGTTGAAGCAGTGATTACAGAAATGTTTAAATATTTAATCGTTTTTACATCGTGTTCAGTATACGTTCTTAATATATTAACATTACATCAAAATGAGGCTACTGGAAATGCTCCAGCAGCCATCAAAGACCGTAGGTATTTTTTTTTATTTAAATTGATTTTTTAATGATAGCCTACGTAGATGGCAAAACCTATTAGCGGTTTTGCTTAAATATTCACCGAGGAGAGTGTGAATGCCGCTTAAACTGGAAGACAAGCGAGCAATTGTTACTATCGTAAACGATATAGCATCCCGTTCCCATTCAGCTATTGTGGCAGAATATCGGGGCATAACCTGTGTTCAAATGACTCAATTGCGTCAACAAGCACGGGAAGGAGGCGTTTATTTACGGGTGGTAAGAAATACATTGGCTCGACGGGCCGTGTCAAATACATCTTATGAATGTTTACAAGAAATGTTGGTTGGTCCAATTATACTAGCTTTTTCAATGGAAGACCCTGGAGCTGCAGCCCGTGTCATTAACAAATTTGTTAAAACGAATAAAAACCTAATCGTTAAAGGCATTGCGTTAAGTGGACAATTGCTACCCCCAACCGAAATTGATAAGATTGCCAAATTGCCAACCTATCTTGAAGCAATCAGTATGCTGATGTCTGTTATGTCAGCACCCATCACCCAATTAGCACGTACTCTTCATGAACCACACGCTAAATTAGTACGCACAATAGCAGCCGTGGGCGATAGTAAACAAGAGCAAGCAATAAATATTTGACAATAGGTATAGGAGAATAACATGGCAGTAGCCAAAGAAGACATTTTAGAAAGCATCGCTAATATGACAGTAATGGAAGTGGTGGAACTCGTCAAGGCGATGGAAGAGAAATTTGGTGTTTCTGCAGCAGCTCCAGTTGCTGTAGCTGTTGCAACATCAGAAGGGGAAGCAGCAGCACCTGAACAAACTGAATTCACTGTCACGCTAACCAGTTTTGGCGAGAAAAAAGTGCAAGTCATTAAAGTGATTCGTAGTATTACTGGGTTAGGATTGAAAGAAGCGAAGGAATTAGTAGAGGGTGTACCTTCTGTGGTTAAAGAAGCAATACCTAAAGACGAAGCCGAAAAAATCAAAACAGAGCTTGAAGAAGCTGGCGGCTCTGCTGAAGTTAAGTAGTTTGTTAGTTTTGGGGAGGGGGACAAGGGGTAAATCAAATTAGGAGTCCTCCTAAAATACTCTAAACGACCCCCCTCAAAAATTATTCCGAAAATAATATACCTATTATTTCAAGCACTCAAAATTTCGGATTTTCAAAATGTTTGATAACGGAATTATTTCGTTCATATTCTTTGCTTATTCCCAAAACTTTTAAAAACCGAAAAATTGCTCGTGCGTAGTATTTATTATCAAAAAAATGCCTTAAAATGCCTTTGTTTGATGAGAAGATTTTTAGTGAATGAAAGGAGGATTCTCAGGTAAATATTTAGTCATTCTTAGCTGAATAATTTTATATTTCATTTTCACTAAAAAAGTGCCTTTCAAATACTTCTAATAAAAATCCCCATTTAATAACCATCCTTAAGAACTTTTGGGCTCAAACCATACAAGTTTTTTTTCAAATGAAACAAAACTTTTCTTAAAAATCTAGCAAACATGTCATTTAATCATAATGGTTCAAAAAAGCAAAATCTATTGGTCATAATTAATCGCTTTTGTTTTTTTCATCCTCAATAGTTGATTTGAACTTCCGTGTTTGCTATTAGAGTTCTTGCATAAGTTAAGTAACTTATTAATTTTATTAATGTGCTATTTTTAGATAAAACCAATAAAATCAAATATTTAATGAAATTTTTGCAAGAAGTCTATTAGAAGAGAAAATCTTTTTTTATATTCGGATAAGTCTACTATCTACATATTTTTAAGAAACCAAAATTTTATCTGGATAACTATACTTCTCAAACGGTATATTTTGAGCTTTACTTATAAAGATGGAATGATTCCAGATTTATAAGCGAAGATCGAAATGACAAGCTTGTTTAATTTTAAAGAAACATTATGCGTAACTTGAGCGATTAATTAACATATAAAATATACAACTAAAATTATTGTTAATTTCATAATGTCAACAAAAATAGGAGCAATTTTTTGGTCAAAAAAATCTGAATTTGCATCCCTCATACATGGTAGCCACTCTAGGCATAAGTTTAACTATTTGATTTTTTAAGTAATAAAGGATAAATGGATTCCTAAACCCAAAATCTCCCCTTACTTAAAAAATGGGTTAGAAATGGAGAATAGAATTAACTGACCTTATACTAATCGCCAATCATTTCGGTAAAAATATTTTTTTAAGAATTAGAATTCCATATCTAACCAGGCTTTTCAATATTTTCATGAATTTGATTTCCACTCCATATATCAGAACATCATAATTAAAATTAGATACTTAGGAATTTATACGCATAGAATAATCTATGCTATAGAGGATTTTTTTTCTCGTACTCTATTTTTTGCTTTTTCAGATTCAGATTTATTTAAATGATCACGCAAAGCCACTTTGACGCTGATTTAAGACTTTGCATCTTTACTTCTCTTCTAAAGCGTGAAATATCAAATGTGACAAAAAAGTAAAACTAAATTTAATGGGAGTTCTTGCTTTATCGAATTAACTCTATTTAGTTTTATTGAAGATTTCTTGTCAATTGTTTAAAAATCACATAAAACAGCCATGACTTATTCCTTCACTGAAAAAAAACGCCTCCGCAAAGACTTTGGTAAACGTCCGAGCATTTTAAAGATTCCCTTTTTACTTGCCATCCAACTTAATTCTTATAAAACTTTTTTACAACAAGATATTCCACCTGAACAACGTCAAGATGTTGGTCTACACGCTGCATTTAAATCCGTTTTCCCCATTGTGAGTTTTTCTGGTCATGCAGTTCTGGAATATGTTAGTTACGAACTGGGTAAAGCCAGTTTTGATGTCAAAGAATGTCAACAACGGGGAATGACTTATGCAGCACCGCTGAGAGTTAAAATGCGCCTCGTCATTTATGATAAGGATTCTAAAAATCAAACTGTTAAGGACATTAAAGAACAAAAAGTCTATATGGGTGAAATTCCCTTGATGACTCAAAATGGTACTTTTGTCATCAATGGCACAGAGCGTGTTATTGTTTCACAATTACATCGCTCACCAGGCGTTTTCTTTGACCATGACAAAGGAAAAACACATACTTCTGGCAAATTGCTATTTGCCGCAAGGATAATTCCTTATCGTGGCTCATGGCTTGATTTTGAATTTGACCACAAAGACTGTCTCTTTGTGCGGATTGATAGACGGCGTAAACTGCCAGCCACTATTTTATTACGTGCTTTAGATTTTACTAACGAACAAATGCTGGCACTATTTTTTGATACTCATGAAATTAAACGTATTGGGGCAGAATTTCATTTGGTGCTGAACTTTGAACATTTGCGTGGAGAAATCGCTTACTTTGACATTAAAGACTCTACCGGACAACTGATTCTTGAAGCTGGACGACGCATTACAAGCAAACACATCAAACAATTGGAATCTCAGGAAATTACTTCGGTGCCGATTCCAATCGAATATGAAAATGGACGGTTGACTTCATTTTTAATCGGCAAAGTGTTAGCTCATGATATCACATCAGTATTGACCAATGAACAAATAGCCCAAGCAAATGAAGAAATTACAGAAGATAACCTAAATGCACTACTAGAACATCAGATTGACTCAATTCAGATTTTATATACTAATGACCTTGATCGCGGACCCTACATTTCTGACACGTTGCGTATTGATAGCACTACCACCACTTTGGAAGCGCAGATAGAAATTTACCGTATGATGCGTCCCGGTGAACCTCCAACACCAGAAGCCGCAGAAAGCTTATTTAATAACCTCTTTTTTAGTGAAGAACGTTATGATCTATCAGCTGTTGGGAGAATGAAATTTAATCGTCGCATTGGTCGTGATGAGATCACCGGTCCTGGCATACTTACAGTTGATGACATTTTAGATGTGTTACGGACGTTGATTAATATTCCCAATGGTATTGGTGGAGTTGATGATATTGATCACTTAGGCAACCGTCGCATTCGTAGTGTTGGTGAAATGACTGAAAATCAATTTCGCATTGGGTTAGTTCGAGTAGAAAGGGCGGTGAAAGAGCGTTTATCAGTCGCTGAAATAGAAAATGTGGTACCACAAGAACTGATTAACGCCAAACCGGTTTCTGCTTCTATTCGAGAATTTTTTGGTTCAAGTCAACTTTCCCAATTTATGGACCAAAATAACCCCTTATCGGAAGTCACTCATAAACGCCGTATTTCAGCCTTAGGACCGGGGGGACTTACCCGAGAACGGGCCGGTTTTGAAGTTCGTGATGTACATCCAACACACTATGGCAGAGTTTGCCCGATTGAAACGCCAGAAGGTCCCAACATTGGCCTGATTAACTCACTAGCAGTTTATGCACGAACCAATGATTATGGTTTTTTGGAAACCCCATGCCGACGCGTAGAAGATGGGCGAGTTACTGATAAAGTGGAATATCTTTCTGCCATTGAAGAAGGCGGGTTTGTGATTGCACAAGCCAATGCCAACTTAGATGAAAACGGTTACTTCAAAGATGATATGGTAGCTGCCAGACATGAAAATGAGTTTACTGTTATCAGTAAGGATAAAGTCAATTACATGGATGTTTCACCTAAACAAATTGTTTCAGTAGCGGCTTCGTTAATTCCCTTTTTAGAACATGATGATGCGAATCGGGCTTTAATGGGTTCCAATATGCAAAGGCAAGCTGTACCAACGTTGCGTGCTCAAAAACCGCTGGTGGGCACTGGAATGGAACGGATTGTTGCTATCGATTCGGGTGTGACTGTCATTGCTGAGCGAGGTGGTATTATTGATTCTGTGGATGCAGCGCGAATAGTTGTTAGGATTAATGATGATGAGGTTCTTAAAGAGGGAGAAGATAATTCAATAACACCGAAGTTTGGTACATTACTATCTTCCGGTGTTGATATTTATAACCTAACCAAATATGTGCGTTCCAATCAAAATACCTGTATTAATCAAAAACCACTGGTTAAACCAGGTGATTTGATTAAGCGAGGAGATGTCTTAGCCGATGGTCCTTCAACAGATTTGGGTGAATTAGCATTGGGACAAAATTTGTTGGTTGCCTTTATGCCTTGGAATGGATATAACTTTGAAGATTCTATACTAATTTCAGAGCGCGTGGTTGAAGAGGAACGTTTTACTTCCATTCACATTGTAGAATTAAGTTGTTTAGCCCGGGATACCAAGTTAGGTGCGGAAGAAATTACTGCCGATATTCCAAATGTCAGTGAATCGGCACTGAAAAATCTTGATGAAGCTGGGATTATTTCTATTGGTGCCCAAGTCAGGCCTGGGGATATTTTAGTAGGCAAGGTGACTCCCAAGGGTGAAACGCAACTGACACCAGAAGAAAAGCTACTGCGTGCCATCTTTGGTGAAAAGGCATCAGATGTCAAAGATACTTCTTTACGGGTACCCAGTGGTACAATGGGTACGGTTATTGATGTCCAAGTTTTTACTCGTGATGGTGTTGATAAAGGTGCTCGTGCTGGACGAATTGAACAAGCGGAATTGAATCGAGTTAAAAAAGATTTACAAGATACGCTTCGTATTTTAGAACATGATGTTTATTTGCGTGTCGAAAAATTACTGGTTGGCAACAAGGTGACAAATAGCTCGGGTGGTTGGGAAGGTTGGGAAGATGTCAAAAAATTACTGGTTGGCAACAAGGTGAAAAATAGCTCGAAGGATGATAAGGATGATAAGGATGATAAGGATGATATTGAAACTAATACCATCATTACTCCAGAAATTCTTGGTGAACCTTCTGATAAATGGTTTGAATTTAAGCTAGAAGATAAAAATAGTCAAACACAACTTGAATCTTTTAAGCAAGTAAAAGCACTCCAACCCCGTACTAAATTGTTTGAACTTAGGGTAGAAGATGAAAAGGTTCAAGCACAAATCGAGTCTTTTGCACAACAACTTAAAGATCAACGGCAACGTGCTGATGCACTTTATGAAGAAAAACGACAAAAATTGATCAGTGGGGATGAGTTAGCACCGGGTGTTCTCAAGATGGTCAAAGTTTACTTAGCCATTAAACGGACCATACAACCTGGTGATAAAATGGCCGGTCGGCATGGTAATAAAGGTGTTGTTTCTATGATTGTGCCAGTGGAAGATATGCCCTATACCAAAGACGGACGACCAGTCGATTTGGTCCTAAATCCGCTCGGTGTACCTTCACGCATGAATATTGGACAAGTGTTAGAAACTCACTTAGGTTGGGCTGCCAAAGCACTTGGAGAACAGATTGAGCAAAAACTAAAAATCATCAACAAGTCAAAAATCATTGCTCAATCTATTGAAGAGTTAAGAAGTTATCTCACCAAAATTTATAATGTCAGTGGTAAACAGGAAGACTTGACTGTTTTAAACGATGCTGAAATCCTAGAGTTGGCAAAAAATCTTAGTGATGGTGTACCTATGGCAACTCAGGTATTTGATGGTGCTAGTGAATCAGAAATTAAAATGATGCTGGAATTAGCTGGTTTGCCGACGAATGGACAAACCACTTTATATGATGGACGAACCGGAGAAGCGTTTTCCAGACAAATAACAGTAGGTTACATGTACATGCTCAAGTTAAATCATTTGGTTGATGATAAAATGCATGCCCGTTCAACCGGCCCCTATAGCTTAGTTACCCAACAACCGCTGGGCGGGAAAGCCCAATTTGGGGGCCAGCGTTTTGGTGAAATGGAAGTATGGGCATTAGAAGCTTATGGCGCATCATATACTTTACAAGAAATGCTAACGGTAAAATCAGATGATGTCAACGGCAGGACCCAGATGTACAAAAACATCGTTGATGGTGATCATCGTATGGAAGCTGGAATGCCAGAATCGTTTAATGTGTTAGTCAAAGAAATTCGTTCTTTGGGAATTGATATTGAATTAGAACAAATTGTTTAAATACGATGGGTATTTTAAGGCTCACGTTTCTATCTAGCACAGCTAACATAACTATTATTTTTTGATCCCCTCTTTTTGATACCGATTTTTGCGCCTTTGATGTGAGTTTCATGACAACCGATGGTTCCCAATTATGAAAGACCTACTTAGCCTTCTCAATAGCCAAGGGCACATAGAAGATTTTGACCGGATTTGTATCGGTCTGGCTTCGCCGGAAAAAATTCGTTCTTGGTCTTATGGTGAAGTAAAGAAGCCTGAAACGATTAACTACCGGACCTTTAAACCAGAACGAGATGGCTTATTTTGTGCAAAAATTTTTGGTCCGGTTAAAGATTACGAGTGCCTTTGTGGTAAATACAAACGCCTCAAACACCGTGGTGTCGTTTGTGAAAAATGTGGTGTTGAAGTCACTCAAGCCAAAGTACGCCGTGAACGTATGGGTCATATTGAACTCGCTAGTCCGGTGGCACATATCTGGTATTTAAAATCATTACCATCACGAATGGGTTTGATGCTGGATATGTCATTGCGTGATATTGAACGTATTCTTTACTTTGAAGCTTATGTGGTTATTGATGAGGGCCTTACAGCATTAGAACGTGGACAACTCCTTAGCGAAGAAACTTATTTGGAAGCCCTTGAAGAATATGGTGATGAATTTAATGTTCGCATGGGTGCTGAAGCCATTTTTGAACTCTTGCAAACGATGGATTTGACAGCGGAAACCAACCGTTTACGCGAAGAAGTTAATTCTACGACGGCAGAAGCCAAGGTAAAAAAATTATCTAAACGTTTAAAATTAATTGAATCTTTTCTGAAATCAGGTAATCGTCCTGAATGGATGGTATTGAAAGTATTGCCGGTTTTACCACCAGAGTTACGTCCACTAGTACCTCTTGATGGTGGACGTTTTGCAACCTCTGATTTAAATGATCTCTATCGACGTGTCATTAACCGGAATAATCGACTAAAACGTCTTTTGGACCTCAACGCACCGGAAATTATTGTCCGTAATGAAAAACGGATGTTACAAGAGTCGGTTGATGCACTTTTGGATAATGGGCGACGAGGCCGTGCGATTACTGGTTCTAATAAATTACCATTAAAATCGCTAGCCGACATGATCAAAGGTAAACAAGGCCGCTTTCGTCAGAATCTTTTGGGTAAACGGGTTGATTACTCAGGTCGTTCTGTCATTGTCGTTGGGCCAACACTTCGCTTACATCAGTGTGGTTTGCCCAAAAAGATGGCTCTTGAACTGTTTAAACCATTTATATTTAGCAAATTAGAATTAAAAGGCATTGCAACCACGATTAAGGCCGCTAAAAAATTAGTTGAACGTGAAGTTGCTGATGTATGGGATATTTTAGAAGAGGTTATTAGAGAACATCCGGTTTTACTGAATCGTGCACCAACCTTGCATCGATTAGGCATTCAAGCTTTTGAACCGGTGCTCATTGAAGGTAAAGCCATTCAACTACATCCATTGGTATGTACGGCTTTTAATGCTGATTTTGATGGTGACCAGATGGCAGTTCATGTACCGCTTAGTCTGGAAGCGCAATTAGAAGCTCGTGCTTTAATGATGTCAACAAATAACATTCTTTCACCAGCCAGTGGTGAACCCATTATTGTGCCTTCGCAAGATGTCGTGTTGGGATTATACTTTATGAGCCGTGAGCGGATTGGTGCTCAAGGTGAGGATATGTGTTTTAGTAATTTAACCGAAGTCCATCGAGCTTATGAAAATCGTGTTGTCGAACCCAATGCTTCTATCACCGTGCGATTGACCGAGTACAATATTGATAAAGAAGGTAACATGGTAGCAAATCCCCGTCGTGTTAAAACGACGGTTGGATGTGCTTTGATATTTGAAATTTTGCCACGTGGTCTGTCTTTTGATTTGATTAACGTTGATATGAACAAAAAGCAGATTTCTCACTTAATTAATATTTGCTATCGACGTTTAGGGTTGAAAGAAACGGTTATTTTTGCTGATCAATTAATGTATATGGGGTTTAAATATGCAACGCGGGCTGGCATTTCAATTGGTGTCGAAGACATGGTTGTGCCCAATAATAAAGATAATATTATTGAAGGGGCAAAAGTAGAAGTAAAAGAAATTGAGGAGCAGTATGCATCTGGCTTGATTACGCATGGCGAGCGTTATAATAAAGTGATTGATATCTGGTCACATACTAACGATAAGTTGGCAGATGCCATGATGAGCCAATTAGGTGTCGAAAAAGTGGTTGATAAAGAGGGTAATCTTGTCACGCAACGTTCTTTCAATTCGATTTACATGATGGCTAATTCAGGGGCGCGTGGTTCAGCTGCCCAAATTCGTCAGTTAGCTGGTATGCGTGGTTTGATGGCAAAACCAGATGGTTCAATTATTGAAACTCCTATTACTGCTAACTTTCGTGAAGGATTAGATGTTCTGCAATACTTTATTTCAACGCATGGTGCTCGTAAAGGGTTAGCCGATACAGCACTGAAAACTGCTAACTCTGGCTATTTGACGCGGCGATTGGTAGATGTTGCACAAGATTTGGTGGTGTTAGAATATGATTGTGGTTCCCAAGAAGGCATTGAGATGACCCCTTTAATTGAAGGGGGTGATGTTGTAGAACCATTACAAGATAGAGTCTTAGGTCGTGTGGTTGCTGTGGATGTTTTCAAACCTCATTCAGAAACACCCGTGATTACTGCTGGCACACTGTTAGATGAAGATTGGGTTGAACAGTTAGAACCAGAAGGGATTGATCGACTTAAAGTGCGTTCTCCTATTACTTGTGACTCTCGTTATGGTGTTTGTGCTAAATGTTATGGACGTGATTTGGGACGTGGTCATTTGGTGAATAAAGGCGAAGCAGTTGGTGTGGTAGCTGCGCAATCCATTGGGGAGCCTGGTACACAATTGACTATGCGAACTTTTCATATTGGCGGCGCTGCTTCACGGGCGGTTGCTGTTAGCCATATTGAAGTGAAATCAAAGGGCCTGCTCAAGTTTGAAAATCTTAAATACCTTGAGCAACAAAGTGAAGGTAGCCATGTTAAATGGGTAACAGTATCACGTTCTGGTGAATTGAGTGTGCTAGATGACTTTGGTTTAGAACGTGAGCGTTATAAAGTACCTTATGGTGCTATTTTAAGTGTGATTGAAGGCCAACAAGTAGAAGCAGGTAAAATGGTAGCTAGTTGGGATCCTCATACTTTTCCAGTGATTACTGAAGTAGCAGGTATAATTCGCTTAGCTGATGTGGTTGAGGGTATTACGGTCAACCGTGAACTGGATGATATGACTGGACTCAGTAGTACAGTGGTACTTGATCCTAAGCTAAGACCAAGCCATGCTAAAGATTTTCGCCCAATGGTCAAACTGATTGATGAGTTTGGAAATGATTTAAATATTCCAGGAACAGAAATTCCAGCCAGCTATTTTTTACCACCACGAGCTGTTATCAGTGTAGAAGAAGGTATGTCAGTTAAAGTTGGTGATGTGATTGCGCGTTTGCCGCAAGAATCTTCTAAGACTCGTGATATTACTGGTGGTTTGCCGCGTGTGGCTGATTTATTTGAGGCACGCTTGCCAAAAGAACCGGCGATTCTAGCAGAACGTAGTGGTACGATAAGTTTTGGTAAGGATACGAAAACGAAACAACGTTTAATCATTACTGGCGTTCATGGCGAAATGGATGAGATTTCGATTCCGAAATGGCGGCATATTAATGTGTTTGAAGGACAACATGTTCAAAAAGGTGAAGAAATTGTAGATGGTGCGCCAAATCCGCATGACATTTTGCGACTTTTAGGAGTAAGTGCCTTAGCGCACTATATTGTCAATGAGGTACAAGAAGTTTATCGTTTACAAGGTGTGAAGATAAATGATAAACACATTGAAGTGATTGTGCGACAGATGTTGCGGCGGGTAGCGATACTTGAGCCGGGTGATACGGTTTTGTTGCCAGGTGAGTTGGTTGAACGTGCAAGGCTGGTCGAAGAAAATGAGCAAGCTATGTTAGCAGACAAACAAACGGCAACTTGGGAACCCAAATTACTTGGTATCACTAAGGCTTCATTGGCAACTGATTCATTTATTTCGGCTGCCTCTTTCCAAGAAACAACGCGTGTGTTAACAGAAGCTTCTGTTAGTGGTCGATGTGATGATTTGCGAGGCTTGAAAGAAAATGTGATCGTAGGTCGATTAATTCCGGCAGGTACTGGATTATCTTACCATACTGAAAGACAGCAACAGCAAAATAATATCCATCCTCATCATAAGGAAGTGAAATCAGTTAATCAAACGGTTGAGAATATTTCTTCTTTCTGATTTAGGAGAAAGGAATCGGGATATAGTTTGAGTTTAGGATATTATCATATTTATGAGACTAATTTTTATGATAATGTAAAAAAAAGTCCCTTGGCTTTAATATTAAGTGCCTTGGGCTCTTCTGTTAAGAGTTATGATGGTGGGCAAACAAAAAGACGTTTACCCACCCTACCTGGCGGCTATTTTTAAGTCGTGTAGATGACCTAAATAAATATTTATCTTAAGTTAGAGTATTTTTTGCTATGGCACAGTAACAAATGAAACAATCCTATTTGCTGGAAAAATGGTGGCACCTACGTTCTAACATCTGATATCTGATACCTGATATCTGATAACTAAATCATAAAAAATCCGTATCGCCTACCATTAGCCACCAATGTTTATCAATTTCTTTGGGTGGTATGCCGTCAGTCCAGATACTATGAGGAATTTGTACTTTTATATCAATCTCTTCAGCATCTTGGATGGGAAAGCGATGAGAAAAATTAGCGGTAATCCAGGTAGTCACTGTTTTCATACCCCAAATACCAGCCATCCGTCGCACTTGTTTTATCACTTCTGGAATATGCGCCAAATCTCCAATAAAATCCATTAATCGACAAGTATCTCCTAAACGATGAATAATGGCTATGCCTAATGCTTGCCCGGTTAAACGTTTAGTGACTAATAGGAATTCATAACAATGATGGGGATGCTCAAGATAACGATGTTGGATATAATTCCAATCACGCACACCGACTAACGCATTTTGTAAGCAGAATGCCATTTTATGCCAGAGTTTATTGATAATGAGTTGCTCTGTTTCCGATTCTAGGGGATGTAGATGGCGAATGCGTGTCCATAAATGCGATTGGCAGACTGTCGTTTGCCAATGCAATTCTATAATTTTACCCACTGGTGCATATAAACCTAAACGCTCTGCCACTTTCATGGCCCGATCATTAGGAAATCCATAGCCTAACCAAATCGGTGCGCCATAACCTACATAGCATTCTGGAAAAGTCGTTGCCGTTAAAAAAAACGCACCTTTTCGCGTCAACACCGCACGTTCTTTAGGAGATACCATCACATCGGCAATTTGAACTGCCGGCTTAGTTTGCCCAAAATAACGAATTTCACGCTGAATACCACCATAGTGCGCTATCATTTTGTCATGATGCCAAGCCGCAATACCCAATCCACGTCCATTACCATATTTCCATTCCCACAACGCATCACTCATTTCTTGCGGTTGACAAACTTCGCTAAATAATTTTTTCACCGCATTTTTTTCGTTTGCTGTCACAAAAGTGATTTTCCAACGCGGAGATTTGGTTTTGACGAAATTTAATAATACATAGCCATAAGTACCTTGGCGATATTTTTGTTGATAATGGCGTAAAGAATTTAATAATTCATCTAATATAATTGACGTTAACTCTAAATCGACTAATAATTTTTCACGATGTTGTTCGATTACCCACAATAAATAATCTACGCTCGGTGCTGCTTGTGCTGATAAATCCTGCTGTTCTTTTAATTCAAAACCACAGCGTTGTGCTTGGGCAATGGTAGATGATAATAAAGGTAAACTATGAGGTGCGTCCATTGAGGTGCGCTTTTTAGCGATTTCATCCGCGATTAAAATCATGCCTTCTGGTGCCAATAATTCATAAGCTTTATTGAACAAGGTTAATGACGGAATATATTGCGCGACTTCTTGTAGTAAAATCACATCATAGCTTTCAGGCTGAGCAGAAAAAGCTTCAAATGTCACATTCTCAAAATTGATATTTTCTTTTAATTCATTTTTGGATTGGAGTCCAAAATGAATTTTGGTGGAGTCCAAAGCTTTAGCTTTGGTTTGGATTTTAGCTTTTTCTGCCAAAACAATTTGCCCGGCATCAGGCGTAATACCGGTAACAGTATAGCCGCGTTGTGCCAATTGTGATGCAGTAGTTCCTAAACCAATACCGATTTCTAAAATACGACAAGGCGGTGGCGGCAAATAAGATAACAATAATTCTGTGGAACGTTGTTGCGCTTCATGCGCTAAGGTATCAGATATGGATTCATTTTCTTTAAAGAAACCATAGTGTAAATAATCGACTTTGCCTTCTTGTAAATAGAGACTGCGAGCAAAGACATTGAGAGGAAAATCTAATTGGCTATATAAATGAGACATCATTTTTAGAATGAAAATAGCGATGGGCTTATCAAATCTGACCGATTTTTAAAACCAATTCAGATTTTACCATTACTAAAATTTGTTGATTTCGCCAATAAATTTTGGACTCAGAAAACCACGTTATGTGGAGTCCAAAATTTATTTTGGATGTAATGTGGCATTGTAAAATTCATTAAAAACTTGAATATTGAGTTATAATATAAAATGCACTTGACTATTGGTATTTTCAAAATGTCTTTTGTTGGAAAAAATAGCAAAGCATGTTGACTTATGAAAATACTTTGCTAACATCAGAAGGCTAAAATCTGTTGAGGCCAGTCAAAAACGCGCTATTTATGCTGACAGTTCCTATGGTAATTGACATTTGACTTCGGACTGTTTTTCACCTGATTGTTATTTATTTACAGTTATTTGACGGATATTTTTGATCTGAAGTCAAGTGTCAACTACCATAATTTTGTCATATAATCCTGATGGAGTTAGCTTTTGCTTTATCGAGCCTAGGCTTGCTTCAAATTTATAGGTAAGCGTGAGGTTTGAAAAAAATGCCACTTTTGAAATTTCAATATAGCAATATTCACTTGTGTGGATACCAATATTTTGATTTGTTGCCTTCGACTCGACATAATTCGACAAGCTCATCAACCGCTCAGGCAACCGTAGCCTGAGCTTGTCGAAGACGATCCGGGGTATATTCAAGTGATAAGTGCTATAAAAGCCTAAAATTTGAATATCAAGTACCAAGTTTTTTTACCAACCTTATATTACGCATAATATTTCAAAAATTGGTGCTGACTTAGATATGAGCATGATTTTGAGGCTAAGAGCACCAAAAAAATAAATTGATATTGAAATTTTTTTCAGGAGTTTAAATATGCCTTCAAGAAGCGCATACCGATTTAGTGTATCTTCCATGCTTTCTTTTATCCGTACTTTCCAAGAAAAAACTCGTTTGACTGATGAGGAAGGTATGTCGATATTGGGCATGAAAAATATTCATCATTATGCAAGATATCGTAACTTTTTGTTAAGTGGTAATTTTTTAGCACAAAAAAAGCAATCTTATGCTAAAACTGAAGGGTTGACTCGATTGTGGAAAGCATTAAAAAAGGGCGATCCTTTGCTAGTACGGGAATTGCTATGCGATGTTCCATCCTTTGTCGATTTTATGGCTATTATGAAAAAGGGGCATCCATTGACAGCAAAAGAGGCTATTGCTGTCGTCAATCCGGCTGCTTATGTTACCTATTGCACGTTAGCTGAAGTGTCGTGTGTTGGATTACATATTGAAGAAGAAGGTATTTACATGACTTCTTTTGATCCTGAATTGAGCAAATTTTCTGATCTTGCTATTAGCAGTTATAAGAAATTGGCGAGAAGAGAAAAAAATATACTCACCGGTTTATGGTTGGAAACTCTCGCCAAAAAACATGGCATACATCCGATTATAGCAAAAGAGCGTCTTAATCAAGCACAAAAAGCGGGATTATTGGAATACAATACAGAAGGCTCTAAACCTGAAACTCCAATTGAAAAACATACTATGCACTATTTAACGGTTGATAATGGTATGCCAGCGGTTCGGAAAACTAAGCTTTATCGTGGCGATTTTTTGACACCTAATAAAAGCAGTGTGACTATCAGATTTGAGAACTGATTAACAGCTTCAGTTATCAAAAATATCAAATAACATCACCTAAAATTGACAATGTACTTTAGCCACTCCTTTCTTAAAGTAGGTTGGGCGTTGATTAGGCGATTTTTTAAGTTCCTTTTTTTCATGCGACTTTGATGTTTCGGGAATTCTTTTATGATTCCCGAAAAATCAAAATATTTAAGCTGTTTTGCCGTATAACCATAAAGTTTTTTAATGGTTCTAAAAATACTATTTCTTAAAGAAATAGTATTTTTTACTCAACTATAATATAGTATTTTTATTTAAATCAGCTAGTTAAAATATTGAACTGTACCTACTTATTTGGCTATTTTTGAGTTTCTATGGTTGATGTAGAGGGATTGGTGATGTTAGTGTTGGCGATTGATTTTTCAAAGCCAATGAGCATGAAGTGAATGTAGTCCATGTCGCCTTGTGTTTTACCGCAGTCGGCGAAAGTCTTGGCTAATCGAATCCGGTGGTAAACTCTTTCTAATAAATCATATTGGGTAATGACATATTTTAGCCATCCTAAATAGGTATCTTGTTTGCCCCAATTTGGAAAAATTTCTTCTTTGACTAATTCAGCTTCAAAAAAGAGTCCCAGGGGTAACATGCCTTGATTAACATTATCAAATGCCTCAGTTCGCAAGGATTTGATGAGTGCTATACGCACTTCCATGTCATCTTTGTATGTGCTTCTCTTAAGCTCTTGTAATAGCGCAGAATTAAAACGCACTTCACGCCGTATTTGATCTTGAACGGCAATCAATAAGTTTTGATGTTCTTTCGATTTGCGAAAAGCGTCAATTCCACCACCAATGAATTTTTTAGTTGGCTCCATCAACATTTCAAGCATTTCAAACATATTTTCTCTCTCCTCTTGAATGAGTACCACGAATTTCAAAAAATCACATATCCTTCCTCTGAGTTTAAAAGTGCAGGCTGTTGTGCAACTCTACAGCATCCAAAAAAAATTTTTGATTCCAAAACTATAAGGGACAACGCAGTCAATTAAAATACGTGTTTTGAAAGAGAAGTTCTTACAAATACTATTTCTTTAAGAAATAGTATTTGTTTGAGAGTGCGTAAGTTATTTTCTGCGGTATCCTAACAGTATTATGGCATTCAAAATTTATTTTAGATGATTTGCCCCCGCAACGGGCATTCCCGCTTCCTCTGGTATATCTTCTTGAATTTGTGGTTAATTCAATTGAATCCGTTGTCCCCAAGGGACTTTACTTTTTCCTTTAATTAACCATAAGACCGGATAGGTAGGTATTGTATCAGGAAATTCACCTTGTGCGTCAGTAAAATATAGTAGTAAATCCGGTGGCTGCATGTCTCGTTCTACATAATCAAAAACTGGTTTAAAAGAAGTGCCACCGCCGCCAGTTAATTCATCAGGTACGAGAAAGTCTTCCCAAGGTTCGTATACCCAAGGACCGTCGTCAGAGAGTTTGGCATCGCAAGTGAGTAGAGTGATTCTGGCTCGCATTTGTCCTTTGATGGCGTTGATTTCAGATAGGCATTGTGCGATTTCTTCATCGCTGACTGAGCCGCTGGTATCTATGGCAACGACTATTTCTAATTGGGTGCTGCGTAGGCTGGGAAAGATGGCAGAGCCTTCGCGCCGAGCTGGGCGCGTGTAGCTGAAATCATCTCGTGCCATCATGGTCATATAACGAGCAATTAACATGCGCCAAGGAAGTTGCGGTTGTAGTAGGTGCTCAACCATGCGTGCCATTGCGCCACCTAATTTACCGGCTTGCAAGGCTTGTTGAGCAGAACCAGCTAGGCGTTGTTGCCATTGGGTATCTAAATTTTGTTGTTCGGTATCGCTTAATGGCGGGGGTTGTTTGGAACCTTCAGGTTGTTCTTTCGGTTCTGGTTGTCCTTGACCAGGTTCTGGTTGATTTTGACCGCCATCTTCACAGCTACTTCCTGGTTTGTCACCAGTTTCATTGGGTTGCTCGGTGGTGCTACTGCCTTGTCCATCAGATTGTTTTTGTTCTTCATCTTCATAAACATGTCGATCCATTGGTTCATCAGAATTATTTTCATCAATAAATGGATAAATTTCTTCGGCAGTCATCCCTTCATAGCTTTCTTCTATCCAAACGCCAGGTGGCGGCTTTAAGTCATCTTTGAGTAACAAGGGATTGATGGCATAATCACAAGCTAAGTCCCAACGGAATTTGTTGCGGTGTTGACGACGTGCGAAGTGGGATAAGGCACAATGTAAAGCTTCGTGAGCGAGGATAAATTGGACTTGTTCACTGTTGAGGGCTTCAATATATTCGGGATTGTAATAAAAATGCCGCGCATCGGTGGCACTGGTGGGACACCATTTAGGTTCAGCGGCTCGCATGGGCAAGCGAAGTACCAAGGCTCCTAAAAAGGGTTTGTCCATGATGAGTTTGGTACGCGCTCTAGCGAGTTTGATTTCGATTTCTGAGGACATATCTCATGGTGAATGGTGAATTGAAGTTAAAATAGAGTTTGTACTGGTATAAATTGCGCCTTTGTTATTTATCGTTCTCGTTTGAAAGATTAGTCATTATAGGTTTCTAAGTACAAGCTCGCAACTTTGTTGTCTGAAAGAGCAAAAATTTTATACTCTCTGTTGAATTTAGAAAGGTCAAGTGTTTGAAGAATATGTATTGATTGAATGGTTTCCATCATAAGTTTTCCTGATTTAAAGCGGGTTTTACTGTACCGGTTTGAACTGAGATATTCCTTTAAATTTACCTTAATTTATTTTACTTTATTGGAATAGAGTGTAGTAAACGTAGGGTACGCACCATCAATTCATCATATATAGCAATTCCCGATTAAATAAAGTACAATTAATCTCGTTTAAGTTATTTATAATTAAATAAAAAACGCTATAACGCTGTAACGCGTTAAACGCAAAAACGCTATACGTTAATGTGTGGGACGCACCCTACACTTGCTTATTATTTTTTAACCAATGTAACCTTCGGCAAAACATTTTCGGCTTTTTTGACAAAAGTATTATCAAAGGTATAAAATTCTTTAATTTCAGAGTTAGCCACTAAATGTAAAGCATCAGCGAAATCCATACCTTGTCGATAATATTCTAGTGCCAAAGCAATTTGTTCTGGAAATTTTGGTATGACATTGGGTAATCCTAAAATTTGTAACATGACTTTCTCAATTTCAGGCGGTTTGAATTCATAAATCGAACGCAATACCCATTCCGTTTCTAATAATACGGTTTTGGCTATGAAAATTTCTTCAGGTTTGTTGAGTATTTCCAAAGCGAGTTTTGCTTGTATTGGATCGTCATTTGTTAAGTAACGAACTTAAATGTTGGTGTCAGCCGCAATCATATTTTAACCTCGTTAAACCACTGTTGTCGTGTAGCTTTAATAATACCTTGTTCCATTTCTTCCAAAGATTTTGCTTGACCTTGGTATTTTAGGCATCCTAGCCCATCTTCTAAACGAGTTGTTGGAAAAGGTTTGACAATATGTATTGGTTTTACGGTTAATTTGACTTCTACTTCCATGTTAAACGCTATAACAGGAAGGTCTAAATGTAACATGCCATCTGCACCCACACGAGAACGTAATGTAATGTTTTCTCTTTATAACACTTTTGGGGGAGAGAACAATTTCAAAGACTTATAGTCAATCCAAAACGATGTTTGGGCGGTTTTTTGAACGAATCAATCTCGCCTCAGAATCAAACCATTCTAGCGGAAAGTTAGGACCGGTGGTGGGCAACGTTTGGTAATAACGTAGCTTAGAAATATCGCGCTGACAGCAATCCTACCCTTTAAAAGCTTGGATTTCATTTAAGAAAATTGACCACCCGAAACCATTCATAAGTCATGATAACTCAAACCGTCATATCTCTTTATAAATCGGGAGTTTCGAGCGTAACATTGAACAATAGAGCACTCAAATTCGTGAGTGTTTGTAACTCGTTGAAATTATTCGTTCCCCCAAAAGCGTTATAATCAGAAAAATTACTCACCTAAAAAAAATTTTGAAGGAAATTTCTGAATAATATAGCAATCCTAAATCATTTATGATGTTATCCATCTTTTGTTCTTCTAAGGATAAAGGATATCATCCACTATAACTGATTTAGGATTGCTATAATTTATAATAAAAAATTAATTGGGTTCGCTAAAAAATTTTCTATAGACACATATAGACCAAATTATGATGATTAATAAGGTATTTTTCGATGACTTATTCAACTCGACAGTCGCACATTTAACGGTGAAATTTGCAGGTACATAAATTTATCAAATACCTAAAACTACCGTAAAGGGTTTCAATCTAACTTTAGAATCCAAAGCTTTAGCTTTGGTATTTTGTTATAAAATATTTTTGGATGATGATTCATATAAATTCAATAGAGGTATTCTATGTTTAGCGGTATTGTAAATGGTATCGTAACCGTTTCCAGCATTTCCAAAAAAGAATATTTTCAAACCTTTTCGCTGGCAATTCCTGATCAATTAAGAGAAAAACTTGAGATTGGGGCAAGTATTGCGGTTGATGGAGTTTGTATGACAACCACAAAAATCGAAGGAGAGAATGTCTATTTTGATGCTATGAAGGAGACACTAGCGCGTACCACGCTTGGGCAGTTAAATACTGGAGATTGGGTCAATATTGAACGTTCAATAAAATATGGTGACGAAGTAGGTGGACATACTGTTTCTGGACATGTTCATGGTAAAGCCAACATCATAACTGTCGATAACTCTAATAAAGATAACTGTATGATGGTTTTTGATGTGCCACAAACATTGATGAAATATTTGTTTTATAAAGGATTTGTGTCACTTAATGGTGCCAGTTTAACCGTGGCAGATATCAATAAGGCCCAAAATACCATTAGTGTTTATTTTATTCCTGAAACGCTTCAAAAAACGACTTACGGTACCAAAAAAGTTGGGGATGACGTGAATATTGAGATAGATACGCAAACGCAGTCTATAGTTGATACTGTCGAGCGGTATCTTGAAGAACGAAGTGGACATAAGGAATGAGGATTTAATGGTTCGACATGATTCGACAAGCTCACCAACCTAGCTCACCAACAAATTTCCAAAACTTGAATGTCCAAACCTGCCAGGTTTTTAAAAACCTGGCAGGTTTAATCATTCCTAAGTAGTTTTCAAAACTAAGTTGTTACCTTATAAAAAAGCCCAAAGCTAAAGCTTTGGACTCCACTCCCGGAATTTTGGAACCCAAAGCTTTAGCTTTGGAAACGAGGTTAAGTCAATGAGCAAAAATATCGCTGTACTCCTAGGGGCCTTTCACAAGGAAGAAGGAGAGGATATGCTGGATGAGGTAAAAACTTATGCCAAAGAGAATGGACTCACTATCACAGCCGTCAAATGGGTACCTGGTTCCATGGAAAAACCTTTGGCTTTGAAGCGACTGTTAATGCGTGATGATGTTGATGGTGGCGTGGTATTAGGTGTGATTGAAAGGGGAGAAACTGAACATGGCTTAGTTATGGGACATGCTGTTATCAATGCCATTATCGGGTTGCAGTTGGAATTGATGAAGCCGGTGGGAGTTGGCATTCTTGGGCCTGGCATATTGTTAGAACAAATCCCATCGCGTGTTCGTCCTTATGCGCGTGCTGCTGTTAAAGCCGTTGATGAAATGCTAAAGACATAAATATAAGCACGATCAACAAATACTATTTCTTAAAGAAATAGTATTTGTAAAATCTCTAAAACAGTTGTGCTGGCATTATATTTTCTTTGACAGCCTGAGTTTCAGTTTGAAATTGTGAAGGTTGACATCCGGTTAATAATGCTACTTGTCTAGGAAGATGATTCGTCATCTTTTGGCGTGTGGTTTGAGAATTGGTAAAAGCTGTTTGGGTTGGATTTTGAGCAAACGATAAACGACTTGGTTGCAAGTCAAACGGCGATGGTGAACTACCCGCAAGGGGAACAACCACCAAACGGGTTCGATTCTGATATTCTTCATAACTCATTGCTTCACAAGGTTTATCCAGCATTCGGCTAACATCAAGGAGAGATGAAGACAAATCGAACACGCCTTCGTTGACATTTTCGTCGGGTGAATCAATTTCCACGTTGCCATCCAAGCCCAACCTTGATGATGCGCTCACTAAACTCTCTGGTGTTTTAATAAACTGCTCTGCTACGATGCGAATATTGCCCCCGTGTCCTTCATCGGCTTGAGCAATAATTTTTCCGTTATCCAATATCACAAACTTAGGAACTATTATATCATGATCATTATCAATCTCAATATTACCACCGTCGCCAGTACCACCCTGTACACTGGTTGTCACTTTTCCTTTTCGTAAATACAACCGATTGAACACATGAAGCACAATATCCCCCCCCCCAGCATTTTTGGTTGAAGTATTAATCATTCCCCCATTGGCTAGGTTAATGATATTGGCATCAATGTGAATGTGACCAGCTTCACCTGCCCCTTCTGTTTTACTGGAAGAATTTGCAGAGATACCACTGATTGAATGGTTCTGTGTATAATCATCAAATCCAGCCTGATACTCTACTTGTGCTTCAGCCGGTTCATTGAGTGTTATGTTTGATGAATCGCCACTGATTCTTAATGCAGCATTGACTCGTATCTCAACATTGCCACCTTGTGCTTGGTTATTCGTACCACTGGAAATAATGCCACCATCTGTAATAGTTAATGAGTTCGTTTCTATCACAATTTCACCAGCGTTACCGGTATTGTTATCCACACCTTTGGAACGTGCATAAATACCACTGCCAAACCCATCTTCATTTTCACCATACGGATTAACGCCAGTGATTTCAATAGCATCGACTTTAATCGAAATGTTGCCGGCATGACTACTTTGCAAACCTTCCGGTGCAATAGAACTTGCTGCGATTTGTCCGCCATCTTTCAGCACTAATTTTTGTGCTTCGATAGCAATATTTCCCCCAAGTCCGCCAGTTGTAGGTATGAGTGAACCGTCTTCGTCTTCAATAAACTTTGGATTAGAAACAGAAGCAATACCACTATCCCATCCATCTAAACCAGCTCCTGCAATGGTGATAGTGCCGGTTGCCGAAATCGTGACATCTCCAGCGTTACCAGGACCAAAAGTGGGTGTAAAAACTTGTGCGCCATCTGTTAATAAAAGGTCTTGCGTTTCAATGACAATATGACCCGCATGACCACCGTTACTATACTCTGAAACAGCAACTTCAATATGACTTCCAGCACCACTACTGTCAAAACCCGTCAAACTGATTTGTTTGGCACGAAAAGTTACCGTTCCGCCATTTCCCTTACCAAAGGTATTAGCCAAAATACTAGCACCATCGTTAAAGGAAATAGAATTGGTTTCAATAAGGAGATTACCAGCATCACCAGCTCCTTCATCTTGACTATTTGTGTCGATATAAACAGCACTCACACCACCATAGCTATCTTCCCCCGAAAAAGTAACCGATTCAGTGGCTTTTAATATGACATGACCTCCTTTGCCCATACCCCAACTACTAGACAGAATATAACCACCCTCCGTCAATGAAATATTTTTCGCCTCAATGACCAGTGTTCCAGCATCACCACCATTTTCTTCTCCTTCCGTTGAAATTTCAAGACCAGAAGCAGCTTGGTCGTTTTCTCCAGTTATGGTGACTGTATCAATAGCCTTGATAACAATATTTCCGCCTTGACCTTCATCAAAGGTGGTCGTGGTGATGATAGTTCCCTCTGTGAGTAAAATATCTTGAGATTGAATATTAATCATACCGCTGTCTATATTTTCTAAGGTTTTAGCTTTGATAGAGCTATTGCTGGCAACAAACTGTCCTCCCCGAATGTAAATATCTCCGCCACCTTCACCACTGGCATCTATCCCTGAATTTTGTATGGTGATATCACCAAGCGGTGCTGAGACGACTAAATCTTCATATTGAGGAATAATTTCACCTAGCCCGGCGACACTGGCTAAATTGATGCGTCCATGAGGAGTAGACAACTGAGCGTTTTGAATGTTAAGGAAACCACTGGTAAAAGATAAAGTCTGGTCTGGAAATAGGCTTAATTCACTCCCTTCAATAGATAAAGATTGCGGAGAATTCGTGATAAAACCAAACGCTTCAATTGGCGCCACTGTCAAAATACTGGCGTTTGGATTTCGAGCATCAAACCGTCCCCCATCTTCCAAACGCAGATAATCAGCAGTGCTGGCATGAAAACCTCCTTGTACATCCAATTGTGCATTGGGCCCAAACATAATCCCATAGGGATTAAGGAAATAAAAATCGGCATTAGGAATTGTGGAACGGATTAAACCGTCAATAGTTGAAGGATTACCACCGGTAACGCGACTAATCACATTTTGAATATGATTTGGCCCTGAAAAAGTGGCACTTTCAAAGCTTTGCAAGTTAAAGTCTTGAAAACTATGGAACAGATTACCACCATGTTGTTGGCCCAAATCAACGCCGATTTGATAATCAGGACCGGTTAAATCAACCGATGGACCAAGTGTGCCATCAAGAGTAATTTCGGCATAGAGAGGTATCGTGAAGAATACAAAGGTTATAGAAAGGATATGTGAAAATTTCATGATGTTTTCCCGGGTTTGTTTTTAGGGACTTTGTATAAAAGTGGTAAGTACTGAACCATACATTTTCGGGTATTATGAATTGTCGAGTGGGCAAGAAAAGGACTTTGCTCCCATCTTGCCTACCATCTTAGTGGGCAACCCAAATACGTTACCGGCCCCCTACAAAATACCTGAAAATTTGTGCTTTGGTACTTAGGTGAACAAGATATACTGAACTGCCAAAAATTGAGATTTTTGTGTCATTCAATGTTCAAGTTTCCAAAAAAAACGACAAGGATTGCATGTAAGCAAGGATAAGGTTCAACTTTTTGAGAGTATGTTATGTCTTCGTGAAAAGCGAAGCTTTGTAGAAGTTCTGACAAAACACAAGCTTTGAATTCTTGAACTATAGATGTTCAGAAAAATAATTTCACTAAAGAGGGCGAACACTAAAGTGAGCCCCTACTGCGTGATGTAGGCAGACCTGCGTGTCTGTCCTTAACTGATGTTACGCATTCTTCTTCTTGAGGTATTTTTTAGAACCACGATCTCTCCCTCCCCCTAACCCCCTCCCGCTGGGAGGGGGGACCGCTCATTGGCATTTTCCGGCTACGTAGCAAAAATGATAAATTATTGTATAATATATTATTTTGCATTTCTCATGAATTGGAAATCTCCACCGGGCGGTCCCCCCTCCCAGCGGGAGGGGGTTAGGGGGAGGGAGAGATCGTGCGGATAAAAAATATTAGGGTTAAGGGGATTTTTCTAGTTGAAGCACTGTGCGTAACATGAGTCCTTAATATTGGGGTTAGGTAGGTGTTGAGTTTGAGTTTTTTATTACTCGATGTTCAAGTTTCCTCAAAAAAACGACAAGGATTGCAGGTAAACAAGGATAAGGCTCCCGTATGTCTTCGTGAAAAGCTGAGCTTTGTCGGAAAGTGCAGAACCTCAAAACCTTCATGGTTTTATCCTTGTTTTATCCTTGATTACATGTAATCCTTGTAGTTATTGTCTTTGGAAAAAAACTTGATCATCGAGTATTAATAACAACCATTTTGCAAATTTCGTCTTATATTGCATTGCAATTTGCAGTATAATTAACCATTTTGCAAATTTCGTCTTATATTGCATTGCAATTTGCAAAAAATAGCGTATCAATTTTCAAAACAGATCGTTTATGACTGAGATAGCTATAATATTATAATTATATTAAAGTAAAAAAAAATATCAATATTTTTACTATAATAAACATATAAATACACTAATAATACTGAATTTCCCAAGAGGTGGACTTAATTTTTTATGCTAATTAATTTTTACGTTTAGTTTTTATAAATAATTATTTTTTATAAGTAATTATTTTAAGTATAGAATAAGTATAGAAATTGCGTCATAAAATTTTTCTTAAATGGTATATTATTTGCTTATCTAAAGTAAATAGCAAGCAATAAATTATCGCAGAATTTAAGCAATATAGAAATAAAATTCAGGCTTTCAAAATCAAGGTTAATTGTCCAAATTAAGTTTTATAAGTTTTATTGGTATAAAAAAAACTTCGATGTTTTCAAAACTAGAACACAATTTAGGACACCATATTATGTGGATAATTGTGGCTCAAATGATTTGTCATTTTGCTTCCAAAATCCCCTTTAGTTAAGGGAGAAAATTTAACTTTGATAAATTATTTAAAACATCATATAATAAAATTTAATATAACTGAATAATGTAACTGTTATCATTTTTGATAACTCATTGAGGAGAACTATCATGAACAGCAAAATGTTGATAACCGGTTTAGGTGTGGCATTGATTGCAAGTTTGGGTGCGACTCAAGCTTATGCGGCAGACGAGACTCTTACTACTCAAGCCGAAAATTTGCCACAAGAAATTAGTATCACTACTCAAACTGAAGATTTATTAGTCTTTGGGGTTTTGGATGGTGTTACTCTTGATCATGCGCAGATCATGAACGATCAAGAAATGGAAAATGTTGTAGGTACTAAAAATTCTAAGCATCGGAAGAGCAGGCGTGCCAGAAGATAAAGATTGAGTGAAGATGCTTCATGAGCACTTATAATACTTTATCCCTCTTTTCAATTGAAGCCATTGAAGTCTATGTTTTTATATCACCATTTGTGGAAATTGCCAAGCCTTTGAGATTTGAAAACCTCTAAGGTTTGGACCATCAATAAAAAAATGACAATCTAATGGATTGTCATTGTATTTATCTTTATAATTCCTCCTATCAAAACGCCATATTTTTATGTTCAACATTTTTGTCATTTATTTTGACAAATGGTAGAAATATTGGCATCCTTCATTTGTAAATTTTTTGAACACTTCAAATTCCCCTTAACTCCAAATCATAAAATAAAACTTTAACCAATGGAGAGATTTGTGAGTATAGGGGAATTTGTCTTTTTTGTTTTTTAAAAGCAATAATGTTGCCAAAACAATTGCTTTTCTTCAATCATAAAAAATGAATGGATAAAATAAAATTTATTATAACTTATATTCTTTTTCTGTTGTTATCCATCAATGCCTCTGCTGACGAAATTTATCTCAAAAATGGTGATCACATTAGCGGAGAATTGATCAGTTTATTCACGACGATTTGTACCTTTAGAACGCCCTATCAAGCAACATTACAGATAGAACGTGAACAAATTTCACGACTTTCTACTAATAAAACCTTTGTTATTGAACTTTATTCAAGTGAACGATTCATTGGAACCATCAGCAGTGGTGAAGATAATATCGTTTCTATACATTCGGAAAGATTTGGTACTTTAACCGTCCAATTTCCAGAAATCAAAAAAATAATCAATATAACCGAAGAACTTCCGCCTGATTCTCCGTATTTAAATAGAAACATTCCTTCAATTTCTTCAAAGAGGGATACAAGTCCCTCTCGTCAACGCAAACTTTCCCTCGCTTCAGTTTCCAAAACCAGCCATCTGTCAAAAAAAATACCGGTTGAACTACAAAAACAAGGTCGTGGTATTAAAAGTCCTTCAAATTCATCCGCATCCAACACACAATCCAATACCCCAGATGTTATCGGTGAAAAGAATGAGGAAGATTTACAACAACTTTTCTTGCGAAACACCGCTGTATTACTCAAAAAAGGGGAAAGAGAATTAGAAACGGCTGTGAGCTATAGTTATGATCAATCCGGTGAGATACGTGAACGAGATTTCACTATACCATGGACGTTGTATGTTGGATTGACTGATAGATTAGAAGGTTTTATTAATTTACCGGTGACTTGGAGACAACAAGAAGACTTATCTCAAGGAAACTATAGTAAAAATCATCAAGTTGGTCTTGGAGATGTTTCTGTCGGTTTGAACTATCTTTTGGCATCAGAAAATAAACGATGGCCTGATATTATTGGTCTATTGGGTGTTACTGTGCCAACCGGTGATGAACCTGATATGCTTGCTCCAAATAAGGTATCGCTGGGTAGTGGACATTGGGAGGTGACAACCGGGTTAACGCTGGTAAAAACTTATGATCCCGCAGTTTTATATGGCGGTATTGATTACACACATACTTTTCCGCATACATTTAACGATGGTGTGCGGGTATCACCTGGGGATAGCGTGAGTTATTGGTTTGGTATGGGATTCGCTATTAATGATCAATTAGCATTATTTAGTCAATTTATTGGTCTTTTCCAAAGAGAAACTCACTATGATGATGTTAAAATTCTTGGTTCTGCTCAAGAACAAATGTCTTTAACAACCGGTTTTACTTATTCTCTGGGTAAATATAATTATCTTCAACCGGCTCTCACTTTCGGACTCAATGACGATGCGCTGGATGTTATATTTGATGTCTCTTATATCCGCAGATTCTAAAATTTAACGCTATTCCTTTCTTTTACATTTCTAACTTTCCTCTTCCAACAAAAACTTTTCCACATTTAAAAATTAAAAAACAGGTAGTCAGGTAAATGTAATGATTTGAAGTCCTTCACTAAACGTAGAAGTGATTAAAATTACTACTTGTTTAACATAAATACTTACCAAAAAATCTTTGTGATGAAATATTTATTAGCAAACTTATTCTTCATTCTCTTTATATTCCTTATCGCTGGTTGTACCAGCACTTCAGAACCTCATCCAATCACTTTATCAAGTAATGGTACACGCTTCACCAAACCGATTAAAACTTGGAAAGATATTCTTGAACAGAATATTGTCATGCAAAAATTTGATTATTCTTGTGGAGCCGGGGCAATGGCTACTTTGATGCGCTATTACTTTCAAGATGAAATCACTGAAAAGGAAGTGTTAGAGGATATTATGAACAATCTGGACAAAGCAGATATTCAAAAACGCAAAAAGGATGGTTTTTCTGTGCTTGATTTAAAACAATTTGCGGAGCGACGGGGATATAAAGCACTGGGTGTTAAATTAAAATTATCAGCTTTACCTAAATTACGAGGGCCAATATTGGTTCATTTGGAAACCGTAGATTATCGGCATTTTGTAGTTTTGCGAGGGATGAAGGAAGACCATATTTTTCTTGCTGATCCTGGACGTGGTAACTTGCGAATGTCAGTTGAAGAATTTTCTAAAGAATGGTCTGGTATAGCTTTAATATTGGGCAAAAAAGGTTTTGGTACACTGACAGAATATCCTCTTAAAATTCGAGAAGAAGAACTGCTCAGAAATGAATTGAATGTGGTTAGAAATCGTGGATTGTACAGACGTTTTTAATGGTGAATGGTGAATGAATCATCTATTTGCCCTAAAATACGGTTTTCTCTAAAGTAGCAATTTCACCTCTTAATACTTTTTGACGATATTTTGTAGTAAATGTATAGAAAATATTGTATGTGAGCCATGTCTATAATCTTTCATTCAATATGAAACATGCTAAAGCTATCACCTAAAGGTGAGGGTTTTAACCTGGGGTGGTGAAAATCAGGTTTTTTGTTGGGTCAAAAATTGATCCCATTTTTGTTCCATTCATCGAAAACAATCAATTAGAGAAGTGTTTTTCATTAATTAATAATTCACCATTTTCACCACCCCAGTTTTAACCCTCCCAAAAGGAGACAATAATAGATGTCTAAATGATGTCTAAATTAAGAACTACAACTCCCTCCATTCTTTGCTATACTTTTTTGTATAAAGCCGGTAGCACACGCTGATTCAATAATTCATACAAAGCGGTAAGTTCTGGATAATCAATAGCCACTTCAACGATATAATTCAAAGTTCTGGGAATGTCTTTTAAATAACCAGCTTTACCATCACGGTGATACAAACGTGCGAAAATACCACTGGCTTTTAAATGACGTTGAATACCCATCCAATCAAACCAGCGTAAAAATTGTGTTTCATTAATAGTATTTATAATACCGATTTGTGTTATTTGGGTATAATAAAAAATAGCCCATTGCTCAACTTGTTCACGAGGCCAAGCAATATAACAATCTCGCAATAATGAAACCAGATCATAAGTAATAGGGCCCTTGACAGCATCCTGAAAATCTAAAATGCCCGGATTATTTTTTTGAGTAATGATTAAATTACGCGAATGGTAATCACGATGGACAAAAACTTGAGGTTGTGACAAAGCTGCATCGCTTAACCATTTAAAACTGGTTTCACAATTCGCTCGCTCGGTTTCAGAAAGTGACAAATTTAAATGTTTGTCTAATAGCCAATCGGTAAATAAATTCATTTCACCATGTAATAATTGGCGATCATACAAAGGTAAGCCGTCACTTGCGGTGCGCGTTTGCATGATAAACAAAGCGTTTAAAGCATCACTATACAAATCCTCAGCCTTTTTCTCATTTAATGCCGATAAATACAATTGTGTTCCTAAATCACTCAATAATAAAAAGCCTTGCTTAAGATCACTTGCTATAATTTTGGGAGCATTTAAGCCACCGGCTTGCAAACGTTGGGCAATATCAATAAATGGTCCGCAATTTTCTTTATCGGGCGGCGCGTCCATAACAATGTATGAAATGCCATTCACCACCACTCGAAAATAACGACGAAAACTAGCATCATTCGTAATAGGTACTAAGGGGGCATGAACACCCATTATAGTTTGTATCCAATCTTGTAGTGCATTCAAACGAGGAGACATCATTTTTTAAGTCCACGAAAATTAATAATAAAAATAAAAAATACTTGACATTAGGTTAATACTTGATAAAAATAATCAACAATTCTTAAAACAAATTTGATATAGCCTCTCACAAAATAAGCACTTTTAACAGTGCAAATACTCATATAATACCTAATGGACAACATTTATTATGAGCCTTCATTCATTGCCTCCCCTAATCTCTTAATCTCTATCAGGGATTAGGGAAGGACGATAAGGAATCTATTAGTATCCTCAAGCTTTAGATTTTAAAAAAGTTGTACAGTAAGGATCATAAATAATTTTACCGGGGAGAAGACTTATGTCACAAGTATTTACTTTGAATCAACAGCTTGCCGTTCCAGGTACCAGCATTGAAGGTTATGCCCAAGCCATTAAAGCCATTCCTTTGCTCAGTATTGAAGCAGAACGCAAATTAGCTGAGCGTTTTATTGATGAAAATGATATTGAAGCTGCACGCACATTGGTCATGTCACACCTGCGATTTGTAATGCACATTGCCCATAATTACCGAGGGTATGGTTTACCACAAGCGGATTTAATTCAGGAAGGCAATATCGGTTTGATGAAAGCGGTAAAACGTTTTGATCCTACTGTCGGTGTGCGCCTAGTTTCGTTTGCGGTGCATTGGATACGTGCTGAAATCCATGAGTATATTTTACGCAATTGGCGTATTGTCAAAGTAGCTACTACAAAATCTCAACGTAAGTTATTTTTTAATTTGCGAAGTGCTAAAAAACGCTTGGGTTGGTTAACTCAAGATGAAGTGGAAACGGTTGCTAAAGATTTGGGGGTAAGTCCGAAAGATGTACGGGAAATGGAATTACGCCTAAACAGCCATGATTTGTCATTTGATATGCCAGTTGATGCTGATGATGATAATGCAGAAATACTCTCCCCAGTGGGTTATTTGGAAGACAATCGTTATGATCCCGCCGATTTAGTTGAACAAAGCGAGTGGAAAACACACGGACATAGACAATTGCACCAAGCTTTGGCAAAATTGGATGTTCGTAGTCAAGACATTTTACAAAAACGTTGGTTAAGTGAAAACAAAACCACCTTACAAGAATTGGCTAATCATTATAAAGTCTCAGCAGAACGGATTCGCCAGATTGAAAACAATGCTCTCAAAAAACTCAAAAAGAATATAGCTTTATTAGCATAATCATCAGGGGCAAGGCAGTCAATAAAATCAATGCCACCTTCGTTAAGGGCAACCATAAAGGATTGCCCCTACATAAGATCATGATTTGTAGGGGTAATCGCTTGTAGTTACCCCAATGAAAATCCTTAACTTAATGGCATTGAGTCAATAAAATACGTGTTTTGAATTCGGGACTAAAGTTTCTCCAAAACTTTAGCCTCATTTCAAATCAATTATACTCGGCACGGGTACAAACTTAACTTTTCTCATGAGACTGGTGGGCAAGAAAAAGACTTTGCCGGCTCCCTTACCTAAAAGTTTAAATTGTGCCCGCGTCAGTATAGTGATAAAAGAAAGTTGAGCATCGCGTTCTATTAAATCACTCATGTTACGCACTCCGTTTCTTTAAAATTGAAAATGCCAGTCATTTCGAGCTTCGTTTATAAAGGAACAAGGCAGTCAATAAAATAGAAATTCCTACAAATAGTATTTCTTAAAGAAATACTATTTGTTTTACATGCGTAAGTAATTTTTTGCGGTATCCAAATCGTTTTTTTTTGAGATTTTTCAGCAAAGCTTGCTTGGTATGAATTTTTGAAGCATTGTGCGTAACATGAGTAAATCATTCATTCAATATCCAGTGCAGAGTTGTTTTTTGGAGTCAAAGATTCCAAAAAACCTTTTTCACCTGCCCATCCCAGTGTTCTTTATAAATATTTTATTATTAAATATACTTAGAAGCAATCCCTTTCAAGGACCTCAGAGCCTTTATTTCCTTCATTCGTTATACTCAACTTAAACCAGAATGACTCATGAAATGGGGTAAAATCAAAGCACTTTACCCAGATAAATTTATTTTACTGGGAAATATCGTCAATTAAAGCTTTGGTATATTTTTTAGGAGAAATGTCAAAAATGGCAGAAAATAACCGACAATGTTGGTTTTGGAATATTGATCTTGATAATCAAGAATACTTTGCGACTCAATTAAAGGCAGGTAAACTTCGGCAACGTTGGGGAAATAAGCCCAACTTGAACTTAAAAAAGCTCAAGGAAAAACCTGAAACCGAGAGAGATGAGGAAGAACAAGATACATGGGAACGTTGCAAACCGATGTTAGAGAACATCAAGGTAGACGATTTAATTGTCGTCAAAAATATACCTGATAGTTCTCATTTTACGTTAGTTAAAGTGACAGGAGCCTATGATTTTCAGATTGATAAAACCATCGGTGATTTTGGACATTTTCTACCCATTGAAATTATAGGTGATTTTGATAAATATCGTTCTGCCGCAGTTCCTACCCAATTTGTTCGAGCATTAAATGCCCACCGACATCCAATTCGTAGAACCAGCGCACACAAACAAACGGTTATTAATTTAGCACTCAGTGTCGATTCTGAAGGGGGAAAAGAAAGAGAAATCGAAGAAGAAGAATCAGCAACATTTCTGTCTTCATTTTGGAAACGGATTGTTATTCATTGGGAAGTTGCAGCCACCATAGTTGCTCTTGTTGAGTTCATTTCAGCCATCATAGGAATAGTGGCAGATTTTCCAGATTTTATGGAAGTCATCAAAAAATTCTGGTGAATAGATAATGACACAAATAGTATTTCTTAAAGAAATACTATTTGTCCGGAATTGTTGCTAATAATCACGCACAGCAAAAAAACAAAGCTTGAATTCAAAAATCTAAAATCACTACTTGTTTAGGCAATTGCTGGAAAATAAAATCCCCACTAACCCGGTTGTTGAGCTTGTCGAAACATGGGGTTAGAAGGATTTTGGGTATATTATTTTCCCGCAACTGCCTTAGAACGACCAATCTTTTAATCATTCCCTTCTGTTATGGGAAAAGTGATCCTAAAAATCGTCCCTTTTCCTAACTCACTTTCACACAATACACTTCCATTCATCGCATCAACTAATTTTTTGACAATGAACAATCCTAACCCAGTTGAAAGTTCTTCACCGGTAGGTTGTGGTGTTAAACGAGCAAATTTGCCAAATAATTTTTTTTGATCAGATTCACTTAATCCCGGTCCTTCGTCTTGTACTTCACAGCATACTTCCTGATCATTTTGAGTCAATCGAATAAAAACTTTTTTTCCTTGAGGTGAATATTTTATAGCATTAGAAACCAAATTATCTAACACTTGATAAATGCTATTATAGTCAATAAAGGCTTGGTATTGTTTTTCTTCATGATGAAATTGCATGGTAATATTCTTCATTTTAGCCCGTTCAGTATAATTATTGACTAACCATTGTACAGCCGGCTGTATATCAACAAAGGACAATGAAATATTAACTTTACCCGATTCTATCGCATTCACATCAAGCAGATTTTTAATTAATTCAAACATTTGTCTTGAACTCATGGAAATCATGTTGACCATGTCACCGATTTCTTCCTTAGACATTTCCTCATAATTACTTTCCATTAATTCTGCTGTCCCCTGAATAGCGGAAAGTGGATTTTTCAGATCATGAGCAGCAATCCCTAAAAACTCATTTTTATCTTGATTAAGTACAATTAATTGCTCATTTTGGGCTTGTAATTTTTTCTGTAGTTTACGAATAGTTAAGTGAGTATTGATTCGTGCTAATACCTCTTCTTGTTGAAAAGGTTTAGTGACATAATCTACCGCACCGAGTTCAAATGCTTTAACTTTATCCAAAGTATCCGACAAAGCAGTCATAAAAATGACAGGTATATCTTGAGTTTGTGCGTTATCTTTAAGTAAACGACAGGTTTCAAAACCATCTATACCAGCAGGCATCATCACATCTAACAAAATCAAATCAGGCAGTTCCTCTTCGGCATTTTCTAAGGCATCTTCGCCATTCTCCGCTACTAAAATTCTAAAATCGTGGGCAATTAAAAAGTCAAATAAAACACGGATATTTTCCGGGGTATCATCGACAATCAATAAAGTGTCTTGTTGAACCTCGTCTATCGGCATGGGATTATTCTCCAAGGAACAGTTACCTCATCTTAATTAATGTGAGTTTGACTGTATTTTATTATTTTTAAAGTAATTTTTATTAATCAATCTATTATTATAATACTTTCGTCAATTTCGTATATAGCGTTTCCTGATTGAATGTGAACTCAATTCGATATCAAAAAAATGAGGGGGATTGTTGGAGCAAACCACGCACTGTTAGCAATACCTGTGAATAAAATTTTTAAGGGATTGGAAAATTGAGGTAAAATTTCTGGGTACTTATGGAGTAAACTCAAATGCTAAGAAATGAGGATTTAATGGTTCGACATGGTTCGACAAGCTCACCAACCGAGCTCACCAACAAATTTCCAAAACTTTTGAGCCAAACCTGCCAGGTTTTTAAAACCTGGCAGGTTTAATTTCGGGTTTTATTTAATCCTCATTCCTAAGCGAGTTTTCATTTCAAGTTGAAAATTTCATTCACTGGTATTGTGCATTGTTAGTGATAATGCTTTTTAAAATGGTACGCCCTCTACATATCCTATACATCAAATAGATATCACTTCTTCGTATAAACGAACGACGAAAGTATGGTATGTGAATTTAAGAGTAGATTTTCATATATTTACCATATATTGTAATATGTTATATTATAAAAAATATTATCTGAATCCAATTAACTTAAAATTTAAACCTAGTTTTTATAACTATTCTGGATTGCTCATATCGTTTAATCATTCTATTCTTAATCATCACTTTTCATCATTTAAATTTTTCAATGATTTTAAAATTCGTTAATTCGCATTATATTAGAATACGCTTATAATAACATAAAATTTTGATGCTTTAATTCGCATTAATCCCTACACTTACTAGATACGGTAATAAATAAACTTTGGTGATCGCATTTTTTACCGGAGCTAAAATAAATTTCCCCTAATTCCCCATTTATAAAGAAAAAATGGGGGATTTTTCTTTCTCATTCCCTTACCCAATATCATGAAAAATTCTATTCGTACTAAATTAGAAAATTTGAGTGATCGCTTACAAGAACTCAATGTTTTATTGACAGAGCCAGAAATTATTAATAATCAAAATCAGTTTCGTAGCTTATCTAAAGAATATGCCGAAATACAACCCATTGTGGAATGTTTTGATAAATATCGACAAAATTCAGAGACTCAAGCCGCAGCAACAGAAATGTTACGCGACGAAGATGCAGACATGCGAGCTTTAGCAGAAGAAGAATTGTCCCAAGCACAAACTGAAAATGAACGTTTAAATAACGAACTACAATTGCTTTTATTACCGAAAGACCCTGACGATAATAACAATACTTTTTTAGAAGTGCGTGCTGGCACAGGAGGAGATGAAGCTGCTCTATTTGCTGGTGATTTAGTACGAATGTATAGCCGCTATGCGGAACAACAAAATTGGCAAATAGAAATTCTCAGTCAAAATCACGGTGAACACGGTGGTTTTAAAGAAATTATTATGCGTATCACCGGTGAAGGTGTTTATTCCCGATTTAAATTTGAATCAGGAGGACATCGCGTACAACGTGTCCCAGAAACAGAATCTCAAGGACGGATTCACACCTCAGCTTGTACAGTAGCCATTATGCCTGAAGTTGAAGAAGTTGAAGAAATAGAAATTAATAATGCTGATATAAGAGAAGATACCTTTCGAGCTTCTGGGGCTGGTGGACAACATGTTAATAAAACGGATTCAGCCATTCGTCTGACTCACTTGCCCACCGGCATAGTCATCGAATGTCAAGATGAACGTTCTCAACACAAAAATCGCGCTCGTGCGAAATCCTTATTACAAGCCCGTTTATTAGCTGCCGAGCGGGAACGTCAACGAGCAGAAAAAGCTGAAACGCGGCGCAATTTAGTAGGCAGCGGTGATCGCTCTGAGCGGATTCGCACCTACAATTTTCCCCAAGGACGCATTACAGATCATCGTATTGGGTTAACACTATACAAATTAGATGACATTTTAAAACAAGGGAATTTAGATGATTTGATTGAACCACTTAAACGTGAACATCAAATGGATTTATTAGCTGGTATGGGAGACTAATGAAGATGGTTAATGATGAATGGTGAATGAAAAACACATCAATAATTTACTTCTTGATGTTTAGTTTTTATTTAATTTGACAATATCATACGAGGTACTAAGGTTTTTATGATTCAGGATTTTATAACTTCCAAAACTTGAACGCTCAAACCTGTCAGGTTTAGTTTCGTATAAATACATTAGAATACGAAAAATCCTCCCCGTTTCAGACAAGTCTAATAGGATTTCCAAAATCCATTTTGGACTCTGTATAGCATTTATCACTTGAATGGACCTAAAATGCAAATGGTGGGCAACAAAAAGACGTTACCCACCCTACGATCACAGGTCATCAAAAGAGTCCATACAAGTAAAGTTTGCTATACACAGTTCTTGGAGTACAAAATGGATTAATGGTTTTGTAAAGACACAATCGGCTTAAGGTGATTTCTAAGAAAAATTATACCACTGCCTGAGCGGTTGGTGAGCTTGTCGAACCATGTCGAAGGCAGTGGTTGCCTTCGACAAGCTCAGGCAACGACTCCCCCCGGTATATTTATTTCTGGAAATGGGCTAATAAATCTGCATAATCAGTCTACTCAGCATTCCTTATTTGGGATAGTATAGCAGTCGCGGCTTGTTGGCTAGCATTGCGGCGTAAATCGTGATGTAATTCAGTGAAACGATTGTTTAATTTTGCCACTTTATCAGGATTTTCTAACCATTCTAAAATAGCCATGCCCAATTTTTCCGGCATCACTTCGGCTTGCAAAAATTCCGGTATGAGAGGTTCTTGAGCGAGTAAGTTGGGGAGAGAAAAATAGGGAACATGCACTAAACGTTTTGCTAACCAGTAAGTTAATTGATTTAAACGATAAGCGACTACCATGGGTCGTTTTAATAACATCGCTTCTAAGGTGGCTGTGCCTGAAGCCATTAATACCACATCAGCAATTGCCATTGCTTCGTGTGATTGTCCTTCTAATAAAGTAATGGGTAAATCGGGTGCAATTTCAGTGAGTTGCTGAGAAAATAGTTTTTTCAATCTGGGATTGGCTAACGGCACAATAAAGTGCAAATCAGGATGTTGTTGTAATAACCAAAGGGCTGTGTTTAAAAAAACAGTGCCTAGTTGCTTGACTTCATTGTAGCGACTGCCTGGTAATAAGGCCAACCATAATCCTTCTGTTGGTAAACCGAGATGTTTTCTGGCAATTTGCTTATCAGTTTCCAACGGAATTTGATCAGCTAACGGATGTCCAATAAATTGCACTGGTATATGGTGCTGAATATAATAATCGGCTTCAAATGGAAATAAAGTGAGCATCAAGTCACAGGCGCGGGCAATTTTGGGCAAACGATATTGTCGCCATGCCCAGACGGAGGGACTAACATAGTGTATGGTGGGAATACCGGCTGTTTTTAGGGCAAACTCTAAGCCAAGATTAAAGTCGGGAGCATCAATACCAATAAATACATCAGGCGGATGTTGCAAAAAGTGGTCGCGTAGATTGTCACGACATTTTTTGAGACGAGGATAGTGTTTGAGGACTTCTACTAAGCCCATTACCGATAGGGTTTCTAAAGGGTAGTGGCTATGAAAACCCGCAGCCAGCATTTGGGGACCACCAATTCCTTCAATAAGTGCATCAGGATAACTGGCACGTAGGACTCGAATGAGTCCAGCACCTAATAAGTCTCCTGATAATTCGCCAGCAATAATACCAATGTGCATTGTTAATTGTTAATTGTTAATTATAAAAACCTTTGACATTTTCCAAAAATCACTATTATTTTCCTGAAAACACCGGAAAATTTTTTTGCGTATCGTATTTTCAAAGACTTAGGTGGATAAACTCTAAATAAATCAAATAATTACCAGAGTTATATAGCACTTTCAGTATTTTACCAATTGACAATTACTAATTAACAAT
>Ga0233403_10000004_pt1 | contig 80144 bp, 71 predicted proteins | sample Na_oxic_1_MG_FD_179866 | JGI IMG/M metagenome (GOLD analysis project Ga0233403, IMG submission 179866) | Seawater microbial communities from Saanich Inlet, British Columbia, Canada - Na_oxic_1_MG | ecosystem: Environmental > Aquatic > Marine > Inlet | place: Canada: British Columbia | collected...
AGTCAAAATCTGACAATGCTACCAACGACTTATACCGATCCAACCACTTTAATTAAAGAAGGCTGCCATATTCAATTTGGCGAAAATCCCAGCAGTTTTTTTGTAGTCGGACGAGATGGCTCTCCAACTGCCCCAGATGATTTTCAAACCCATTCCAGAATTTTCACCATTAAGGGCCAAAGGTTGCTTAATAACGATAAGCATTAAGTGCTGGAAAAAACCTTCGAGGTTTTAGAAACCTCGAAGGTTTAAGCCAATGTATTTATCTGAACATCTATAGATTCGCCTGGGATGGTGAAAATCCGATTTTTTGTTGGGTCAACATATTGAGCCTATTTTTATTCCATCTTATGAAAAACAATAAGTTGTTGATTCTTTTTTCATTAACAATTAACAATTAACAATTAACAATTAACAATTCATATCTGCTATTCAAAATAGTGTTGCCATTCTCTACATAAACGTTGTACTTCTGCATCAGTTGGTTGTCGCCCAGCATAGGCAATATTTTGCCAGATAACGGTCAACTGAGAAAAATAAGCATATAATTCAAAAGCTTCTTGTTTTTCTACCAGATGTAAACATTCCCTTTCTGTTGCACTATCATCAATATGAAGCCCGTGTTCGATGATCAATGCTGATAGTGCCCCACGATAGAGTAAACTGATGGCTACCGAAATCTCTCCTGATTGCCAGAATAACCAGGCTTGTTGAGGAATATCAGGTGGCAAAAGATATTTTTCAACCAAATTATCTAAACTTAATAAGCGTGGATTTGCTGTGTATTCTGATTGGCTCGGTGATTGGAATGGCCATTTTTTTAGCCAACGTGGCCCATAAGCGATGAGGAGTATAATGCCAATGCCTAATAAAAACCAAAACATCAGTTCCATAAATTGTGCCATTAAGCTAATGAAATCAAATGATAATACAGAACCTGTTGATTCAATTGTTTGCTGAGAGGGCATCAATGAATTACCAATATATTTCCAAGAAGATTCTTCACGAGTAGTTTTAAATTCAGGTTGTGAAAGAATTTCAGCAATATATTTTTTTGGATCATCAACCGGTTCTTCAGATTGTGCGAAAACAGAAGTGGTAGACACAACGGTCAATAAGAATAGTAAAAAGGTACAACGAATTTGAGAAATTAACGAATTTTTTAGAAATATCATTTTTGGTAATTGGGAATGGCTAATGGGTAATTGGGAATTGGTAACTCATGTTACGCACAGTTCTTCAACCAGAAAAATTTCCTTAATCCTAATATTTTTTAGAAGCACGATCTCTCCCTCCCCCTAACCCCCTCCCGCTGGGAGGGGGAACCGCGCCGTGCCATTTTGCTATCTTTAGCTAAAACGAAAATTATTAAATAGTTTTAAAAACAATATTTTGACTGTATTTAATTTGATTTATCTTATTATAGCTAACCAATAGCAAAATGGCACGGCGCGGTCCCCCCTCCCAGCGGGAGGGGGTTAGGGGGAGGGAGAGATCGTGCTTCTAAAGTTACCCATTACCTATTACCCATTCCCATTTCATTTTTCTGTTGCAATTGGATGGCAATACGACGAAAAACTAATTCAATATCCCAACCTTCAATTTGGGTGCGGCGATTCAGATATAAGGCAAATCCGCCAGCAATATACAAAGGTTCTATAATGCTCAATGCAAACAGACTCGAAAAAATACGGAATACTTCTGCCCACCAAGCCGTTTCACGGAAAAAGACATAAAAGAGATCAAATTCATAAGTCGTTGGTATCATTAAATAGATTAAGCCAAAAAATGATAAGGAAAGTATCGCTTGAAAATGTATACAAATAATCGTGAACCATACCGCTTGATTACGAGTCTCTTTTTGTAATAATCTCGTGCGTTGAGCGCAGATTTTACCGCGTAAACCTTCTAATTGCCAAATAGGCAAATTGAATGAACGTGCTAAATCAAAACGCCAGAAGGTTAGTCCCAAAAAGAGGCGCGTTTTAAATAACAAACGTGGTAACGCTTTAATGGTTTGCCAGAAAGTGGGTTGTTCGCCAAACAAGGCGTGACTTAAAAAATGTAAGAGTATGCGATCCAAAAAGGGTTTTAACCACCAAATCATAAAGGCAGCGACCCATAATGAATCATAAAAGAAGGTATAAATACCAAAAATCGGTAAATAGATAATTAAAAAAAGCGGCAGTACGAAGGCAAACCATATTTTGTATAACGGTTTCCACCACTTTTGTACCATGCTAAAACCCAAGTCGATGGATTCCCATGGATTACGTGGACGGACAACTGCTTGAATTTGTTCAAATTGCACGATTACGCCCTACCAATACTAAGTAACTGACGACACTTAGCCATAAAAAACCGCCAACTGTATATTTGATATTGGGATCAATAGCGGCATTGGATGACCAAAATGCTTCAATAAAGGCGGCTAATAATAGCATGAGAATAACACCATAAATGATGACAATACTGTGAGTAGCGGCATGACGCAAAGCTTGTAAACGAGTCAATCGCCCTGGCACAAGGAGCGCGAATCCTAATTTGAAGCCCGCAGCACCAGCGAGCGCAATGGCGATTAATTCTAAGGCACTGTGTCCTACGACGAATGAGTAAAAAGGCACAATATAACCAACATGGGTGAGATGACCGGCGATACAGCCTATGTATAACGCATTAAATATAATAAAAAATAAGGTGCCTAAACCAAATAGAATCCCTCCAGCAAAGGTTTGAAATCCAATACCAATATTATTGTAAATATAATAACCAAACATTAAGAAATCACTGTCAGATTCTCTATTTTGTCCCAGATGTTCAGCATTAGGATGATACATTTCTTCTATAGCATTGACTTCCTCTTCTGTCATAAGACTATAAATTAAGTCGGGATTGATTTGCACGCTAACAAACATAATTAGCAATGCTCCAAAAAATAATAGGCTTGAAAGGCTAACCAGTTGCCATTCTTGACGCACGCTATTAGGAAAATCAACTCGAATGACATTAATCATTTTAGCCATTATTCGGCTAGGGGTTCGATAGAGGTGCTGATGTCCACGTAATACGAGGCTGTTCAATCGTTCTATCAAATGTGGCGTATAGTGACGATCTTGCGCTAAGGCTAAATGTTGACAGACTTGTCGGTAGCGTTGTGGAAATTGAGCAATTTCTTGGCCCTCAACCGCTTTTCTTTTATCGAGACTATCTAGCCAAGCTTCTAAAATTTCCCATTGTTGTTGATGATTTTGTTCAAAAGTACGTTGTTTCATTTATCAATTATCAATTATCAATTATCAATTATCAGTTATCAGTTATCAGCTTTATGCACTATGCTTTGATGAAATTTCTCACTTTTCTTCGCTGCGCTTTTTTTTTGGAGTCCAAAGCTTTAGCTTTGGTTCTTGGAGTCCAAAGCTTTAGCTTTGGCTTTTGGAGTCCAAAGCTTTAGCTTTGGTTTTTGGAGTCCAAAGCTTTAGCTTTGGGCTTTTTCAATTTTCCTTTCCAAAGCTTCGCTTTGAACTCCAAGCAATCTGGGTTTGGAGTCCAAAGCTTTAGCTTTGGTTTTTTTCAATTTTCCTTTTTTTCCAAGTAGCCATAAAAGTTTCACCTTGTGGTGCTGGCATATCACGCGTTGTTGTCCAAGCCCCAGCAAATGGCCAATAGCGAAAGGCTCCACGATGCTGACCTAATTTACCTAACCAACGAATTTTAACAGCGGTAAGCCATTGATAAATTTTAGGTCGCTTGGCAAAAAAAGCCCATAATGTTAAGGCCCAACGATGTCGTGCTGGAGACAATTTAGCTTGATGTTCTTTGATGCGATGGTAGCGTAATAATTTGGGCAATGGAATTTGCATGGGACAAACTTGTTCACAGCGTCCACATAATGTTGAAGCATTCGGTAAATTTTTGGCTTCTTTGAGACCAAGCATGAGTGGGGTTAATACGGAACCCATTGGTCCCGGATAAATCCATCCATAAGCATGTCCACCTACCGCACCATAAACCGGACAATGATTTAAACATGCCCCACAACGAATACAACGCAACATATCGTGAAATTCATTGCCAAGCATAGTTGAACGTCCGTTATCTATAAGAATAACATGAAATTCGGTAGGGCCATCTAAATCATCGGAACGACGTGGGCCGGTCGAAAAAGTGGTATAAGCTGTTATTTCTTGTCCGGTCGCACTTCGAGCTAATAATCGTAGTAATGTGGTAGTATCCTCCAAAGTTGGCACCATTTTTTCTATACTCGCCACCACAATATGCACACGCGGTAAAGTATTTGTTAAATCGCCATTACCCTCGTTAGTGACAATCACTGTTGAGCCGGTTTCTGCTATAAGAAAATTGGCGCCGGTAATACCCACATCAGCCGTTAAAAATTTATCGCGTAATACTTGACGCGCCTCGTCAACTAATTCAGGAATTTCGGATAAACGTTTTGTTAAGCCATATTTTTGATGATGTTGGTGAAATAAATCAGAGACTTGTTCACGGGTTTTATGGACCGCCGGCGCAATAATATGACTGGGTGGCTCTTTTGCCAGTTGAATGATATATTCTCCTAAATCCGTTTCTATCATTTCAAAGCCAGCTTTTTCTAACGCACTATTAAGGGCAATTTCTTCACTAATCATAGATTTGCCCTTAGTGATACGTCGTGCTTGCGCCTTTTTACAAATAGATATAATTTGATGACAGGCTGTTTGCGAAGTATCTGCCCAATGGACTTGTCCACCATGAGCCTGTACTTGTTGTTCAAATTTTTCTAAATAAAAATCTAAATGTGTCAACGTATGTTCTTTAATTTCACGGGCACGTTGTCGTAGCACCTCAAATTCTGGCAATGCCTCAATAGCAATACGACGTTTATCAATAAAATGGCTTTTCGTTCTAGCAAGAGCGGTTTGTAAAGTCGTATTTTTTAAAGCTTGAGTGGCTTGACGTTTAAAAGCATGGGCAGTAGATTTCATCGTTTTTTATCTTTAGCGAATTAGGAATAGGGAATTTGAGAATTGGGAATTAGGAATTAGGAATTAGGAATTAGGAATAGGGAATGAATGAATGTAAGATTAATGATAATACAATATTATTATACTGAACATACTTGAAATCAGTGAAAATTTTGGAGTCTGAGAAATCCGATTTCTTCAACATTTATGATTTTCACAAAATTCAAAGGCGAACAGTATATTTCTAACGAAGCGAGAAATGACAAAAAGCTCTACTTTTGACGAAATAGTATTTTTTGGGAAAGATTCCCGATTCCCAAACAAGGAAAATGTTAATGAACGAACCGGATATTGGTCATTCGCTATTAGCTATAAACTATTCGCTAAATGCCTCAAGGAAAAAGTTAAGGAACCTATTAATGAACGAGCGAGAATTTCACTTTACAAAATATGATTTTGACAGATTGCGTCAATTAGTCAACGAACATACCGGCATCAAATTATCTGATCATAAACAGGAAATGCTTTATAGTCGTTTGTCGCGTCGCTTGCGGGCCCTGAATTTAAACAGTTTTTCTAGTTATTATAAGCTATTACAGAAAGATAATGGAGAAGAATTAGTACATTTTATTAATGCAATAACAACTAATCTTACCGCTTTTTTTCGTGAACCTCATCATTTTGAATTGTTAGAACAAGTTTTGCTACCCCAATTATTCATTAAAAAACAAACCTCGCGTCGTTTACGAATTTGGTCTGCCGGTTGTGCCAGTGGTGAAGAGGCTTATTCAATTGCAATGGTTGTTAAAGAAGTAGTACCATTTGATTGGGATGTCAAAATTCTTGCCACCGACTTAGATTCGTCAGTGCTTGAAAAGGGTAAACAAGGAATATATGAGGAAGATAGAATATCAGGTATTTCACCAGGACGATTACATCGTTGGTTTAAAAAAGGAACGAATAAAGCGGCGGGAAAAATGCAAGTTTCAGAAGAGTTACGATCATTAATCACCTTTAAACATCTTAATTTAATGGGTTTATGGCCCATGCATGGTCCGTTTGATATGATTTTTTGCCGTAATGTCGTCATTTATTTTGATAAAGCGACTCAAAAAATTTTATTTGGACGATTTGCTAATATTCTTGATAAAGAAGCTTATTTATTGATAGGACATTCTGAAAACCTGTTTCAATTAAGTACCCATTTTCGTTTATTGCAACAAACAGTCTATATAAAAACCGAAGAGTAAACGCCTGGGTGATAAAAATTGTTAATTGTTAATTGTTAATTGTTAATGACTAAAACCTCAATAATTGATTGTTTTTTTTATAATATACTGTTGCCTTTGAATTTTGTGAAAATCTAAAATGTCGAAGAAATCCAATTTCTTGAAGAAATTTAGATTTCTCTTGATTCAAAAATTTTACTGATTTGAAATACCTTCAGCATACCTTCGCCAATTTAAAAATTGCTCCCATTTTCGTTGTTTTGGAAATAAGGAACCAATTCCTGAAATATCAATGTTCTACTTTGGCGAAGATTATTGTTTTTATTAAAAGAATAAAAATAGGATCAATTTTTGACTCGACAAAAAACCTGATTTTCACCCCCCCAGTCAACGCCTCAATGCCATTAAGTTAAGGATTTTAATTGGGGTAACCACAAGGGATTACCCCTACAAATCATCATCTTATGTAGGGGCAATCCTTTATGGTTGCCCTTAACTTAATGGCATTGAGTCAACGCCTCCAGCCCATCCCTAATCCTAGAAAGCGGGGAAGGGGATATCATTGTGCATTCCCTTACCTTTAAGGAGGGTAAATAATCCTCAGTGGGAAAAGAATAAAGGAAAAAAATGCGTCACATCAATTATAAATTCAAATATAAATAAAATGTTATGATAGAACCTTCGCCACCACCCGCTTTTCCCGGTTATAATCACATTAAACGTTATTGGGATTATCATTATGGATGTTATGTCGCCAAAATTTTGCCGGGCGAATACTATATCACTCGTCATCATGAAATTTTAATGACAGTGGTAGGTTCTTGTGTAGCTGCCTGTATTCGTGATAGTGTCAATGGTATTGGCGGTATGAATCATTTTATGCTCCCTTCCATCAGTGAAGATAAATGGGAACAAACCCATGTCAGTGCAGCAACTCGTTATGGTAGTTTTGCTATGGAATATTTGATTAATGAAATTTTAAAATATGGAGGGCAACGTAAAAATCTTGAAGTGAAATTGTTCGGGGGAGGGCGTATGATGAAAAATATGATAAATATTGGACAAAAGAATATTGATTTTGTAAAAGAATATATAAAGATAGAAAATTTAACGCTATTAGCAGAAGATTTAGGTGAAATTTATCCACGTAAAATATTATTTTACCAAAATAATGGACGAGTTCGTGTCAAAAAATTACGATCCATGGAACAAATGATATTTGAACGTGAAAAAGCTTATCAACATCGTTTGGAAAAACAACCCATTGTCGGAGAAATTGACCTGTTTTGATTTAATTGATTATAATCTAAAAAAGAAATTCTGAACTTCCCATTTATTTTGGATAAGTTTTATTGGTTTCGCCCTCATACTTTTAATCACATCTAATTGATAATTGATAATTAATAATTGATAGTTGATAAAGGAGATAAGAGTGACAAAAATAAAGGTATTAATTATTGACGACTCTGCTTTAATTCGGCAGATGTTGACAAAAATCATCAATTCAACACACGATCTTGAAGTGGTGGGTGTTGCGGCTGATCCATATATTGCGCGAGACAAAATTAAACGTTTTAATCCGGATGTTTTAACATTGGACGTAGAAATGCCTCGCATGGATGGTTTAGTGTTTTTAAAAAATTTAATGCGCCTACGTCCCATGCCGGTTGTCATGGTATCAGCACTCACTCAAAAAGGCGCTGAGATTACCTTACAAGCACTTGAATTAGGCGCGGTAGATTTTATTTCTAAACCACAAATTGATATTGCTCAAACCTTTGATTCTTATTCAGAAGAAATTATCAGTAAAATAAGAGTAGCCGCTCATGCCAAAATAAAACCCCCTAAATTTTTCCCACAACCCGCTCTTAAAGTTCCACCAAAATATCCACCCGATGTTATCCTCACTTATAAAAAGCGTAGTCATTTTAAAACGACTGAGAAAATTATAGCGATTGGTGCATCTACCGGCGGTACTGAAGCAATTAAAGAATTATTAATACAAATGCCACCCCATGCCCCTGGCATAGTCATTAGCCAACATATTCCAGCCGCTTTTAGTTATTCTTTTGCTATGCGAATGAATCAACTGTCAGAAATGACAGTCTATGAAGCTGAAGATAATAAAGTCATATTACCAGGACATGTTTATATTGCCCCCGGCGGTTATCATCTCTTAGTAGAACGTTCCGGCACACGTTATATTTGTCGATTGCACCAAGGTGAACCCGTCAATCGTCATCGTCCATCGGTTGATGTGCTATTTCGTTCTTGCGCTCAAAACGTCGGGCCCAATGCCATTGCTGCCATTCTCACCGGCATGGGAGATGATGGCGCACGAGGTATCACAGAAATGCACGAAGTTGGTGCAATAACCATTGCCCAAGATGAACAAACCAGTGTTGTATGGGGTATGCCAGGTGAAGCGGTTAAACGAGGTCGAATAGACTATATCTTACCTTTATCAAAAATTACTAGCCAAATAATATCTTTAACTTGCGAATCAAAAACTGAGAAGAGAGGAGAGAGGAGGACACTGAAAGGAGAAAGGGAGAAAAAAACGACTATAGCCCTTTATCAAACTAAAAAATTAAATAGTCAATAAAAGATTTAATGATATTATTTCAAAATTAGTAGGCAACCGTTTTTTATTGCCCACCATTTTAATAATATTATTTCAAATTAAGGCATGGCTCAAAAATAATGAATTAGGGCTAACACATAATGCGTGGTGTTACAAAGCACAGCGAAAAACTTCAAGTGTTACCTTTGAATTGAACCATGCCCAGAAGATTAGTAGATGGGCAGTCAAAAATCGCTACCGACTCCCTATACAAGCTTTTAAGGCATTTTGGGATAATTATATTTTTTGGTATTCCTTTTAGAAATGAGAATTTAATAACCTCCAAAATTTGAATCCTGAAAACGCCTGATAACTTTTTTGTATAGTATTTTCAAAGATTTACGTGGACAATCTCAACTAAAAATCAAAAACTTATAGACTTCTCTGGAGTTTTCAGTTGAATCCAAAATGGCCAGGTTTTTAAAACCGGTCAAATTGATACTACTACTACCAAAAAATTGAACATCAAGTAACAGATTTCATTTTCATTAGGTATTTGGTTATGAAAAAATTTATTCACCTCCTATTGATTTTTAGCTTATGGTTTACCTTTAATTCAATCATTTATGCCCAAGAAAATAGTGAGACCAGTTCACCAACTTCTTCATCAGATGAAAATTCCGATCCTTCACAAGTTCCCACGCCATCAAGCAATGACCCAAAATTTGCCAATGGATTTTATGAAGCATTAGACAAAACAATGGCTTTTTGTAGAGCAACACCGGCAGCTTGTGGCATCACTTCCGATCCAAATACAGATGTTGCACTTGAAGAGACTATTAAGGAATTATGCCGAAAATTTCCAACCTCTTGCGGCATCAAAACCGAAAATCTTGATGGTTCTACTGAAGAAGGTATAGCAACTTGTCAAGAAAATCCCGCCGACTGTGGAATAGAAATAGATCAAAATACTGACGGTTCTACACAACAGGGTATAGAAAAATGTCAGAAAAACCCAGCCGATTGTGACATAGTCGTTGATCCTAATGACGACGGTTCAACCGAAACAGGAATAACACTTTGTCAAGAAAATCCAGCCGATTGTGACATAAAAGTTAATCTCAATAAAGATGGTTCTACCGAAGAAGGTATAGAACAGTGTCAAAAAAATCCGACGGATTGTGGTATAGAAGTTGATACTAATACAGATGGATCGACTGAAGAAGGCATCAGACAATGTCAAGATGACCCTTTTTCTTGTGGTATTCTAGTCAATCCCAACATCAATGAACTGATTAAAGAAACCAAGGCACAATGTCAGATAAATCCTGCTTCTTGCGGTATTGACGGCAATGCTTGTCCAACCAACCTCCCAGAATTATCAGGTGATCCCATTCTGATTCACGGCTTTTTTTCTTTAAGCAATGGAAATTTATATTTACCCGCAGTTGACGTACCTACCGCATTTGACGGTACAGTGACAACTTATGAAGTAGAAATGAAATTGATACCAGGGTATGACCCCCTATCATTTTCGGTGATTAATGCTGTTCCTATTGAAGAATAATCAGCACCATCAAACGTTTAAGGAGTCCAAACTTTAGTTTAGATGGGTGTGACCTCCATTTGAGGTAGGGTGGGTAAGCGGGCGGTCCCATTTTAGCCGCAGGTGGCAACAAAAAGACGTTACCCACCCTACAAATCTGCACTTACCTCAAACTGGTCACACCCTTTTGGATTGGAGTTCAAACTTAGAAATTAGGATTCAATAAAACCCAAAATTAAACCTGCCAGGTTTTCAAAACCTGGCAGGTTTGGACATTCAAGCTTCGGGCATTATTAAATCCTGACTCCTTAGTTTGGTTTAAGGAGTCAAAATCCATTTTGGATATCAAACTAAAATGTTATAACTAATTATTTTTATTTGTATTTCAAATTATTGAACCGAGATGAAAAAATGCCTAATCATGAAGTGTTATCTTCCACTGTACTGGCTAAGAAACGTCATGAAATGAAACAGCGCAGTGGCATTAATTGGTTAATAGATTTATTTATTGGAGAATTACCTAACTATATTAATGAATTACAACAAGCCATTACTGCTAATGATAGTCAAGCACTTTTTTTAGCAGCCCATAAATTTAAGGGAAGTTGTTCTAATTTAGGTGCCGTTGGTATGATTGCCCTTTGCAAACAATTGGAAATATTTGGACGTGCTGGAGAGATAGTTAAAGCCACTTCCCTTCTGGAAAATGAGGTCAAAAAAGAAATTCAATGGTTAAAAGAGGCCTTAGAAGTAGAAAAACAACAAGAAAATTCCTAAGTCGTCAAAGCTGAATATTAAAGATATTAAAATCAATATCATTCACAAACAGAAAATCATTGCTATTCGCTCTTATCATATAATACGAATGGTTAACTCACCTTACGCACCTGATTTCAAATTTATACTCAAAGTCATGTGATTTCGAGCTTCGTCTAGCAATCTAAAAATATGAGATTTCTAATTCTACTTTGTCACATTTAATAAAATAATTGTAGGGTGGATAACTCGAAGCGTATCCACAAAAAAAATTATAATATACTGTACGCGGGCACAATTTAAACTTTTATGTAGGGTCGGCAAAGTCTTTTTCTTGCCCACCAACCTCATTAGAAAAGTTTTTCAGGCAAAAGTTTGTTCCCGCGTTGAGTATAATCAGAGGTCACCCTACACGAAATCTAACAAAGTAGAACTAAGCGAAGCTCGAAATGACAACGCTTGCGTAGTGCGTAACATGAGTGGTTAACAAACACTTCATAAAAATTTAGATGGGAACCAACATGACCTCTCATACGATATTGGTTGTTGATGACAGTCGTGTTTCTCGAATGCTGGTCCGTGCCATTATTGACCATGCCAACAAACAAACTCAAGTCATTGAAGCCAGTAATGGTGAAGAAGCCTTAACTAAAACAGAATCGACTCAAATTAATATCGCCATTTTAGATTTAAATATGCCGGGTATGGATGGTTTGGCATTAGCGACTAAATTATTGGCGCGTTTTCCAGATATCCAAATTGGATTATTAACAGCCAATATCCAAGACATGGTACGCCAAAAAGCTGAAGCATTGGGTATTACTTTTATTCCCAAACCGATTACTGAAGAAAGAATTTTAGGCTTTATTGATGGATGATAACTTCCAACTCTCCGAGTTACAATGTGATGCGATTATCGAATTTTTGAGTATTGGCATGGGAAATGCCGCCAACTCTTTAAGTCAAATGGTCAATGAAGAAGTTAAACTATCGATACCTCATCTCGAATTATTAACTCAACCACAAGTAATGAGTCACATCAGTACATCACCTAGCGCAAAAATTGCTGTGGTAAAACAACACTTTCATGGACCATTTTGGGGAGATGCTTTATTACTGTTTGAACCTGAAAAAAGCTTTCAATTCGTACAAATTTGGCTTAAAGAACAAGTACCGCAAGCATTATTAATAGAACTAGAACCAGATGCTTTGATAGAAATCAGCAATATCATTATAGGGGCATGCCTATCGTCCTTGGCTAATATTCTGACTCAAGAATTGACCCCTGAAATACCTATTTTTATGACCGGTACAACAACAGAAATATTTGACATCAAGACGATTCCAACAGAAGAAATGCTAATGTTTTTGCAAGTAGACTTTGCTTTGACAACCAAAGATATAAAAGGTTATGTGGCTTTTATCTTAGAAATTCCATCAGTAGAACGATTTAAAACCAGTATTGATAAATATTTAAGTGTTATTGGCATTTAGGTAAGGTTTTATAGCGTTAAATCATAAATGTTCGAGATTTTTTTGCCTTTGACAGGCTCAACGAATCACACGTACCCTGAGCTTGTCGAAGGATAATCATTTCGACAAGCTCAGAGCAAGCGATTCTCAGTATATTTATTTCTGGAATATCGCCTTAAAACATGACCGGTTTCAAAAACCGGTCAAATACCACGACTTTTTTAGCACTTGATGAAAATAAAGTTCGTTTATTGCTGAACTGAAATATTGGGCCTATTTTTGTGTCTATTATAAAAAACAAGAATTATTTAATTATTTAATTATTTTCATCATTCCAGCACTACCTAACTAGCTTCTTCAATCCAATTTAATTGAATTGATTCAAGAATTTTTTCCCCAGAATGCTGAGGTTCATCATCAAAATCCTCAAGTTCTAAAACCCACTTATATAAATCCGGGAAATTGACGTATTGTGGATCAACGTCAGGATATTTTTCATACAATTCAATCGCAATATCTTGTGTATCGGTCCATTTTAAGCCCATGATAGCCTCCTGTTGATTTTCCAAAGCTAAAGCTTTGGAACTCCACCAGGGTTCTGGAGTCCAAAGCTTTAGCTTTGGTATTTTAAGCTTTGAAAGAGTTAATGATTTTCAGAAACCATATTAATCGTATATTTTGGAATTTCAATCAGCAAATTTTCGTCAGCCACGATAGCTTGACAACTCAAACGTGATTCCAAACTAACGGACCAAGCTTTATCAAGCATATCTTCTTCTATTTCTTCAGCTTCAGTCAAAGAATCAAAACCTTCCTGAATGATCACATGACATGTTGTACAACTACATGATTTTTCGCAAGCATGTTCAATATCAATCCCATGCTTGAGTGCAACATCTAGGATACTGATACCCGGTTCTGTTTCAATAACTGCACCTTCAGGGCAGATTTCTTCATGCGGTAAAAAAGTCAACGTTGGCATAATTAATTCTCCGTAAATTCTTTAATTTGATGGCCCTTCATAACCCGTTGGATGCTAGCATCCATTCGTCGTTGTGCAAATTCTTGTGTTATTTCATCAAGATATTCAATGGCTTTTTTAATGGCCCCCGCTTTTTTACCCGCTTTGACTTTTAATAATTCATCTAGGGCGATATTAATGTTTAAAAACTCACTTTGTTTCAATAAGTGATGTCCATCAGCCTTCATTGCAGCACGAAGCGCGTTGATAACACGATCAGCTTCGACTTGTTGTTCACGCAAAGTACGTGCTACAACATCTTCTTGAGCATATTCAAGTGAGTCTTTTAACATGCGTTCAATATCATTATCTTGCAAACCATAAGATGGTTTCACCGTAATTTCACTATGAACACCGCTAGTTTCTTCAGTAGCTGACACACCTAATAACCCATCCGCATCCACTTGAAAAGTTACCCGAATTCGTGCAGCTCCCGCTACCATCGGTGGAATGCCACGCAATTCAAAACGGGCCAATGAACGGCAATCCATAACTAATTCGCGTTCGCCTTGAACAACGTGAACCGCCATTGCGGTTTGTCCATCTTTAAACGTAGTAAATTCTTGTGCTTTAGCGACCGGAATAGTGGTATTGCGTGAAACAATTTTTTCAACTAACCCACCCATCGTCTCAAGTCCTAGCGATAATGGAATCACATCCAGTAATAGCATCTCATCATCGGGCTTGTTGCCAGCTAAAATATCGGCTTGAATAGCGGCCCCAATGGCAACCACTTTATCAGGATTAATATCCACATGGGGAGAACGTTTAAAAAACTCACCCACTTTTTCGCGGACGCGAAGCATACGGGTAGAACCACCGACCATCACAACTTCATTAATGTCATCTATGGTTAATCCCGCATCACGCAAAGTACGCCGACAAGGTAGAATGGTTTTTTGTATTAAGGGATCAACGAATTGATAGAGTTGCTCACGGGCTAATTGGCCTTGCCAATTAGTACCATCATCTAGTTGAATGTCTAATGAGGCAGTTTCTTGAGTGGTTAATGTTTCTTTCGCGGTACGAGCTATATCTAGCAATTCTCGAATATGATGATGTTGAGCATCGTCATCAATATTAGCTTGCTGCATAATCCATTGGGCAATGGCCCGGTCAAAATCATCCCCACCTAATGCAGAATCACCAGCCGTTGCCATCACTTCAAATACCCCACGATGTAGACGTAGAATAGATATATCAAAGGTACCACCGCCTAAGTCGTAGATGGCAAAAATACCTTCTGCTTTCTTATCTAAACCGTAGGCGATAGCCGCAGCAGTCGGTTCATTGAGTAAGCGTAGTACATTTAATCCAGCTAATTTAGCCGCATCTTTCGTAGCTTGGCGTTGAGCATCGTCAAAATAAGCAGGAACCGTAATGACTACGCCAGTTAATTCACCACCCAAGGTTTTTTCAGCGCGTTGTTTAAGGGCGATAAGGATGTCAGCAGAAACTTGCACCGGACTTTTTTCACCAGCGACAGTACGAATCATTGGCATGCCTTGTCCTTCTTTTTCAATAAAATCATAAGGCAAGCGGGTACCAATGGTTTTGACATCTTTCAGTCCACGTCCCATTAAACGTTTTGCTGAAGCAATGGTATTAAGTGGATCGGTATTGGCGATTTTTTGGGCGGCATGGCCCACTTCTGGCGAGTTATTTTGAGTATAATGAACAATAGAAGGTAATAAGTGATATCCTTCACTGTCGGGAAGTGTTTCAGTAATACCACTACGGACAGTGGCAATTAAAGAATTAGTGGTTCCCAAATCAATGCCAGCAGCTAAACGGTGTTGATGTGGTGCAGTAGATTGTCCGGGTTCACTGATTTGTAAAAGGGCCATACAATTCTCCAAGCTTCTACCTTAAAGAAGAAACAGTTATTGTGACAATATGATAATTTTTAATGATTTTCTGAGAGGATTTGTTCTAAAACGTGAATATCTATTTGATCTTTTGGTCTCATGGAATGTTTTTTTAGGGCAATTAAACCTTCTGCATTCAAATAAGGAATTTCAATACCTTCTAATTCGTAAATATTGATGTATTGTTCCAAATATTGATAGGTATTTCCTTGCATAATCGTGAATACATCTAAAGGAAATTCCTCAACTATTCTGATGCAACCTTCTGTTAAATCAAAATCTTGAACAGTAAGTTCTCTGACAGAACCTTCCCCAAATTGAAGAAGTCGATTAATTAAAAGGTTAATATTAGGTATAGAATGTTCAATAATGATATCAACATCATGGGTAACACGGGAATAACCGCATAAATCAACGGCTAATCCGCCCACTAGAATGTATTTTACCCCACTACGACTTAGTTCTACCAACAATTCTGCGAATGTCTTCATCTGAAGTCGATCGTTTTCCTCTAAATTCTTCCAACATGAGTTTAAACCTAAAAGCCCGATCTAATGGAAATTCTTGTTTTTCTTTACCCACTATTTTTTTAATTCGACCGGTTTTCATGTCATGTTTTTCCATATTGATTTTCAAAATGTGGTTATTTTATAAAAGCATATCAAAGCTAAAGCTTTAGATATTGACTCTTTGTACAGGACAATAAATTCTGTGCAATCAATCAATGTAGGTCGGGTTAGCTTCGCTAAACCTGACCAATATATCTACATATAGCAATCCTAAATGAGTTATAGCGTTTTCCGTTTGCAGTTATCCCCCATCCCCTCCTTATGAAAGGAGCGAGGGATGGTTGTCCTTCACTAAATCGGTAAACACTATATATATAGACATCTTAAATGATTTGTCAACTCAAAATTTACAAATTATTTAGGATCGCTATATCTACTTGAGAAAATTTAGTGCCTAACATGAATTAAATAAGTTCTTCTTCTAACTTTAAGGCATCTTCATGTAATTTGATGAAAAATTGAAATTGTCGCACGGTATCACTAGCTGTTTGGTAATGTTGCTCAGAAAATTGTTGACTTAATTTTTTAGTCAAATTTTGTTGCTGAATTTCAATGCGACTTAAAAAGCTATTTAACGCTTCAAGTGGTTGTGATTTCTGTTTAATTTCGGCAAGTTCTTCGCGTAATTCCATTTGTGCCATCAAAAATTCGCCATCCATTGCGGTATTTTGAGGATCATTCGCTTCTATCCCTTGTAATTGCAATAGATAAAGTCCACGCGAGAGCGGATTTTTTAGAGTTTGAAATGCTTCATTGACTTGTGTCGCCTTTTGCATAGCTAAGCGACGTTCTCTGTCTGGCGCGTTAGCATATTTATCCGGATGGACAGTACGTTGTAATTCCCGATAACGTTGGGTAAGCGTATCGCTATCTATATCAAAAGAAATCGGTAAATCAAATACTTCAAAATGGTTAGCTGTCATATCAATTATCAATTATCAGTTATCAGTTATCAGTTATCAGTTATCAGTTATCAATTATCAATTATCAATTATCAATTATCAATTATCAATTATCAGTTATCAGTAAAACAGAACGTAGCAACGATCAATCTCTTTAAGTCAATCCCATCCATCCCATCTATATTTCTCGCACAGCGAAAAATGACACTTATGATGGCTATAAGTATTGACGTAAAAATAAAAACCTTCGAGATTAAATCTTGAAGGTTTTTTTCTTGATAACTGATAACTGATAACTGATAACTGATAACTGATAACTGATAACTGATAACTGATAATTGATTTCTAAATATTAAAGCTTTCGCCACAACCACATTCATCTTTGATATTAGGATTGTTGAATTGAAAGCCTTCATTTAAGCCCTCGCGCACAAAATCTAGCTCAGTGCCGTCAATGTAGAGGAGACTTTTAGGATCAACCAAAATTTTAATCCCTTGCGATTCAAATATTTGGTCATTTTCGCTGATTTCATCAGCAAATTCCATCACGTAAGCCATGCCGGAACAACCGGAGGTTTTTACGCCCAAGCGTAAGCCGACCCCTTTACCTCGACTAGTGAGACTTTTTTGAACGTGTTTTGCGGCTGTATCTGTGAGTGTTAATGCCATATTAAAAACTCCTTTACTCTAAAATTTCAAATGCCTAAATATTATGAAAACTCTATTAAAATAAATAGTTATACTGTTCGTCTTTGAATTTTGTGACAATCAAAAATGTCGAAGAAATCCGATTTCTTGAAGAAATCGGATTTCTCTTGATTCAAAATTTTCACTGATTTGAAGTACGTTCAGTATAAATAAGGCACTATTTTTTTTGAGTTCTCATTTACTCATTATGTTTTTTTCACAGTCATTTTTGTTGAAAATAATACTTGATAAAAATCATTATATCATTTGTTCCATCCATAAAAACAATCAGTTATTGAGGTCTTTTTCATTAACAATTAACAGTTAACAATTAACAATTAACAATTAGCTATTTACTCAACGCCAACAACAACATAACACTTCCCATACTGCCTAATACCACACCTAACAAGAGCATATTCAAATTAAAAATAGCCCAAGTTTTCAAAGATAAAATAATACTCGCACTGATAATTAACGCACAACCCACTAATATTAACGCAAGACGTTCACGCCAGTGCCGCATATCTTGGCGTAACTGCGTCACTTCCTTGTTCAACTGTTTTAGTCGTCCAGAATCCGCTTGGCGTTGCGTTAACGTTTCGTGTATCAGCATTGGAAATTCTGGAAAGGTTTCCGCCCAAAGTGGTAAGTTAGCACGAATGCCTTTAATAAAGGCCCTTACACCCACCCGTTCATCCATCCAACGTTCCAAAAACGGTTTAGCCGTTTGCCATAAATCTAATTCGGGATAGAGCACTCGTCCAATACCTTCAATATTAAGCAACGTTTTTTGTAACAACACTAATTGCGGTTGCACTTCCATTTGAAAGCGTCGTGCCGTTTGAAAGAGATGTAACAATACCATCCCAAAAGATATTTCTTTCAATGGCTTATCAAAAATCGGTTCACACACACTACGAATCGCCCCTTCAAATTCTTCTATCCGAGTACCACGCGGCACCCATTCAGAATGCACATGTAATTCCGCCACTCTACGATAATCGCGGCGAAAAAAAGCGAGAAAATTAGCCGCGAGATAATGTTGATCCTCCTTGCTCAAAGTACCCATGATGCCAAAATCTACCGCAATGTAAAAGGGACGTTGTGGATTATGAGTATCAATAAAAATATTACCAGGGTGCATATCCGCATGAAAAAAATTATCTCGAAAAACTTGCGTAAAAAAAATCTCTACGCCGGCTTCCGCAAGATATTTAAAGTTAATTCCTTGACGTTTTAAACTTGCTATATCGCTGATGGAAGTGCCACTGACCCGTTCCATAACCATCACATTAGATAGCGTATAATCCCACTCAACTTCTGGAATATAAAGTAATTCAGAATCTTTAAAATTACGTCTCAGTTGAGTCGCATTAGCCGCCTCTTTGATTAAGTCCAATTCATCTTGAAGATTTTTTTCAAATTCAGCCACCACTTCACGCGGACGTAAGCGACGACCTTCGGGCCAATAACGGTTCGCTATATCTGCAAATAAGTACAATAATTCAATATCTTTACGAATAAATGACTCTATTTTGGGCCGTAGTACCTTAACAATGACTTCACGCCCATTGTGCAAACGCGCTGCATGAACTTGGGCAATGGAAGCAGCAGCTATGGGTTTACGGTCAAATTCTGCAAAAATCTCATGCAAAGGACGATGGTAGGCACGTTCCAAAATTCGACACGCTTCTTCTCCATCAAAGGGCGCGACTTTATCCTGTAATTTGGCTAATTCTAACGCAATATCATCAGGTAATAAGTCACGGCGCGTCGAAAGAATTTGACCAAATTTAACAAAAATCGGTCCTAATTCTTCTAACGCACCACGAATCCGCATCCCGCGTGTCATGTCTTTATGGTGCAACCAATAGCCGGGGGCAAAATAGGCAAACAAGCGCAAGGGGCGGAACAGTTTAGTCGAGAGCAGTAATTCATCCAGTCCGTAGCGGACAATCACACGGTAAATAGTCAGTAGACGAATCAATTGACGGATAATCTTCATATTCCCTATTCCTCATTTCCCATTTTGGATTTTGTTCGCATTAATCGTTGCACTCGTTGCTCTAAACGTTCTACATCGTTACGCAACGTATCCACCGCATCTAAAAAAAATTCTATTTCGGGGCGAGCCGGCAAATAACGCCCTTCTTCTTGCAAATATTCACTGATATTTTGTTGCACGGTTTCATAATGCTTATGAGATTCATTTTGGCATTGCCGAAATAGAGAACCTAATTGATGGGCTGGCATATCTCCTACTCGTTGAGCCAGTTGTTCTTCCCAATCAATATCTAATTCTTGAAGAATCTGCAACAATTGTTGAGCAAGACTTATTTTCCCCGTAATAATGATCTCAGGGTTATTTGACAGCACTGCCTCTTTTTGGAGCAACAGGCGTAATAAGGTAAACGGTGCGCCTTTGATACAAATATCAATCTCATCGTCATAGTCACTGAGTATGATAATACCTTGATGAGAAGGAAATAAGGTGAAGTTAAGCGCAATGCCACTTAATTCAATACGGATGATTTTGCCAGATAGTTGACTTAAAGCGTCTAAAGAGGGTGGATCAAGGCGCAATGCTTGATTAACAACAGTTTCTAATGTGATAGCAAATATTTGATTTAGCAAGGGTAATCTTCTCTAGTGAATGTTTATCTAAAAAAAACAAAGCTTCGCTTTGGACTCCAAAATTCCAAAGCTAAAGCTTTGGACTCCAAAAACAACCAAAGCTTACTTAACGCTTTGGAGAGGAAATTTACTTTATCATTCAGTGATTAATTCTTTCTCTTTCGTTTCTAATTGCGTGGTATCGACTAATTCAATATCAGCATACCACGAATCACGGGATCGAATATTTCTTGAAATTTGTATCAATGATTCAACAATTAAAGTCCGTCCTGATTTCGTATCGTAACTGCTTGGTATCCAAGATACTGCCCAAAATTGTTTTTCTTGATTGGTTAAGAGGATTTCTACATCTTTTATCACTTGCTCTGGATCAGAAATATCTAATTTTCCCCAATCATAAGCGGCTATCAAAGCATCTGTTATGTATTGCGTTAAACACAAAATTCCAACCTTGCTCAATAACCTTGAATTTGGATTCCAGATTGATGACCACCGTTTTTTGATCGTGCGCCAAATGGCATAGAAAAATTCTAACAAAATATCATCACTTTCAAGCTGTTTCACTTTTTGGTGTTGAATATAAGCGATTGAGGCTTCTATGGCTGATGGGGGTACAATTCTTTGTGCTTTGGGGTTGGTGGGCCAAGCAATGATCTCTTTAAAAGGACTCTCTTTTTCTGAATCGACTAGTCCTACAAATCCAAGATTGGGATCGAGGCTTAATCGAGCGGTTTTCAGACGATTATCTAATAGTTGTTTATTGTAATGTAGAGCTAACGCTCGAATATGATCGGTTGATACTTTAGAAGCTTTGTTATTAATCACCAAAAACTGGAATGCTTTTTCTATATCCTTAGTATTGAGGAGTGCGACCACATTCAGATGATATTGAGGATTCACCTTTTCCATTCCCAATAATCGGTGTTGTCCATCAATGATGAGACCCGGTTTTTTATCATCTTTGATGAGACCCGGTTTTTTATCATCTTTGTGGATTTCAAATTCTAAATAACCCAAATCATGATTTTTTTGATGATCCAAAGTCAATGATTTGACTTTATCATCAGGTAAATCAATGGTTAAGATGACTGAAGTCGGAATCGTATTTTTGGGTTCGTTTTTCAAAAAATTCTTGATGGCACCGACTTTTGCAGGACTGGTACGACGTTGTGGGGCCCCAGCTTCATCCTCTAATCGTTTAATAGCTGCCCATTCTAATATTTCGCCAACCGGGGCATGAAAAATACAAAATGTTGGTGTCTCTTTCACCTCTTGGCGTTGACGATAAACAAGACAAGGATAACGATATACCATTATAGTATCCTAAAGTTGATAGTTTTCCAGATTGAAAAAATCAGCCACATCATCAAGACGAGTTATCCTAACCTCTGTCCAATGGCCAAGTTTTAAGAAAGCTTGTTTCAGGGTTAAATTTTTTCGTTCAGCGAGTTTTTGAGCTATTCTATAATGCAACGCAAACTTGTGGCAACCTTCAATTTCTTGAAGTCTTTGTGAAGAAGGTTCAAAGCCCATAATTAATGATTGAATGGCCGGCATGGCCCAAGTTGCAAAGTGGCCTTTTTTATGACTATTGCATGATTGGCAAGCGGGTAATAGATTATCTTCTATGCTATTACCGCCATAGGAACGGGGCCAAATATGTTCACAGGTGTAGGCACAATGCGACTCAGAATCATGAAAATCAAGAGAATCACCACACATATAACAATATTTGTGGTGTATTTTGGCCCAGTTTTTTATTTTACGTGCTAAACTTTTAGAAATTTGTTCTTGCGAAGCTTTCACTGCCCTCAATGCAAAACGATAAGTTTCATCTATTTGATAATAAGGTATTTCCAAATTATCACGCAAAAAGCTCATAAACGCCATTTGAAATTGTGGATCGCTTATATCCATTTGTTTTGCTAAAGAAGAACCACCAATAACTAGTCTCCCGGCTAAATTAACAATCGTCAATTGGCGGAAAAAATCCGTCAATTCTAATTGACGACCCGTATATTTGAAACATGAGGCCAATGCTTCCCATCTGCTATTGGCTAACAAATCGTGTTCAATAAACCTACATAATTTTTCTCCATCAGTGACAGATTCATAAACCATAAAGTTTTCTCGAACAATCTGGATATTATTTTAAATCAAGTGCTTTAATATTTTTTCATCTTTTACTGAACATTTTACCACCTAATATGTATGTACGCAGAAATTTCTTAACATTTTGGAGAGGTAAAAAATGCTATTTCTTAAAGAAATAGTATTTTTAGAAAAGTTAAAATACTTTTGTCGATCTACATATGTAGAGTGGAGCGGTTGAATGTGATTTTAATTTGATGTAAACGGGATTTTTAAAAACGATAGGGATTGTAGGGTGTGTCCTTTGCACCAAAGCTTCGCTTTGAACTCCAACCTTAAAGCTAAAGCTTTGGATTCCTACATGGTGTTTTGGAGTCCAAAGCTTTAGCTTTGGAAATTATGAAAACGACTTAATGCTCATTATGTGAACGCCCATCACAATGCGGCACATTTTTAGTTCGTTTACAACCACATAAAATCATTTGCTGCTCTTCTTCTACTGCTATTTTAACCGGACTAAAATTTGTACCTTTATGAGAACCATCACAAAATGGTTGTTTTGTAGATTGTCCACAAGAACACCAATAATAAGTACCAGCTTTGAGGTCCAAAGTATAATAAGGACATTTTTGTTGAGTACGAATAGATTCTGCCAAGATTATTCTCCATTAAAAAAAATTCTTGCTGTAAATTTTTCTGTGATAGGATGCCGGAGTTCAATGCGGAACGTAGTGGAGCTTTGGGCTTTCACAGGATTTTTTACAGCAAGAAAAAATTTGAGTTGATATTTTATCCTAATTTCTAAATTTAGGCGATCATGTCCAACAAATACTATTTCTTAAAGAAATAGTATTTGTAAGAAGCAAAAATTTTGAATGCCTTAAAGTATGATTTTTTCCCACCATTGCATAACTTGTTGTCGTTGTTCCGCAAATTTTTTGTTATCTACCAAGGCGGGTTGATTTTGTAAAGCTAACAAATGGGTTTCAGCACGATAAGTGCGGAACGCTTCGCTTAATTGTGTACCAGCAGTTTCTTCAAGCAATTTATGCTTGGTAAGCCGTTGTAACAGGGGCAACATGCCTGTAGTTTCCAACAAACTGGGACAATCTGCTGCCCAACGCAAGACACCATATTGAATAATAAACTCAATATCTGCAATACCACCCCGTCCTTGTTTTAAATCAAAAGTGCCTTCATTAAAAGGCGGTTTACTCGGTTTGCTTTTATCCAGATTATCACGCATTTTGTCTCGCATTTCGCAAACTTCTTGTTTTAGTTTCTCCGGTTCGCGGCGAATACACAACGTATCACGACGGATTTTTTCAAATTGTTTGATATTATGCGGATGACCAGCAATCGCTCTTGCACGGACTAATGCTTGATGTTCCCATGTCCAAGCTTTTTGTTGTTGGTAAGTGGCAAACGCTTCCAAAGAAGACACTAACATACCGGATTCGCCATTGGGACGTAAACGCGAATCGACTTCATATAAAGTACCGGCTGGCGTATTAGTAGTCAGAATATGAATAATACGTTGCGCTAAACGCGCAAAAAATACTTGATTATCTAATTGTTTATTACCATCCGTGAATTGTTGGTCACCACAACTGTCATGCAAGAAAACGAGGTCCAAATCGGAACCATAACTGAGTTCTATACCACCAGCTTTGCCATAAGCAACCACACACAATTCAGCCGTCTGCTTTTCACCCTCATAAAGATAACGCGGTTGTCCATGCTTAATATAAAGATAATCACCAGCCATCGTTAAGGCACGTCGAACCAGCGTATCAGCAATCGCGGCTAAATAATCACTGGCGACTTCAACGGTTAAATTGCCCGACAATTCGGCAGCCGCAATATGTAAAACTTGGGCCCGTTTAAATTGACGCAAGCTATCCATCTGGATATCTAAATCTTCTATCGGAAAGTGGGCTAATTGTGCTTGCAAGCTATTATCTAGTTCTGCTGGTTTCAGTGGATCATATAAGCGACGCGTATCAAGGAGTTCATCCAATAATATGGGATAACGTGTCAGTTGTTCAGCAATCCAAGCACTTTCGGCACATAAACGTACCAATTGTTTTAATACCACCGGTCGTTCTAGTAATAAAGTCAGATACACACTGCGTTGGGCAACAGATTCGGTAAATTTCAAACTACGATGGATAGCATCATCAGGCGACTGTTGCTCCAGCGCGGCAGTGAGCAGTAAGGGAATGACCGTATCTAATTTTTCTCTCCCACGCCGGGTGAGTTTAGTCACTGAACGTGAATCAAGCAGTTGACGTAGATGGATTAATACCTCATTGGCATTCTGAAAACCAGCGGCTTTAAGCAACGATTCCGATTGCTCATGATTATCTAATTCCCCCATCCATAGCGTTTTCCAACGTTGAGATTCGATGGATTGTAAAGATTCCACCGGCTTGGACAGTGTTGGTTGAGGGGCAATGACTAGTTCAAATTCACGATGAACTTGTTGATGATGGAAAAGCAGTCGTGCAATAAAGTAGCTCCAATCAGAAAAATCCATACTGTAAGCGAGACGAGCTTGATTAAGTTCATCATCTGGTAGGGTTTGCGTTTGCCGATCTTCAATCGCTTGCAAGTGATTTTCGGTGAGACGCAAAAAACGATAAGCATCACGCAAGCGACTAGCAACTTCTGGCTGAATAATGTCGTATTTTTCAAGTTGTTCTAAGGTAGTCAGTAAATGACGTTGTTGTAAAGCGGGTTGTCGTCCACCACGAATGAGTTGAAAAACTTGACAGGTAAATTCAATTTCACGGATGCCACCTGGCCCTAATTTAATATTATTATTCAGTCCTTTACGACTTGTTTCTTGGTCAATCATGGCCTTCATACTGCGTAAGGCTTCAAACGCATTAAAATCTAAATAACGACGATAGACAAAGGGTCGCAGATTTTTGAGTAGCGTATCTCCAGCGGTTTTATCGCCAGCAACCACACGCGCTTTCACTAGCGCGTAACGTTCCCAATCTCGGGCATGGGCTTCATAATATTCTTCCATCGCTGCAAAACTGACGACTAAGGGCCCAGCATCACCAAAGGGCCTTAAACGCATATCCACGCGAAACACAAATCCATCCGCTGTAATATTGTTTAGCACATTGATTAATTGTTGCCCTAAACGCTGAAAAAATTCGTGATTGGTGCGAGTACGTTTTACACCCTGAGTTTCTCCTTCTTCTGGAAAGCAAAAAATGGGGTCGATGTCAGAAGAGAAATTTAATTCTTGTCCGCCTAATTTTCCTAAGCCCAGTACCACTAACATTTGTGGAACGCCTTGTGCATTGCAAGGAGTACCATATTTGGTGATTAAACGCTGGTAAACCCAAGTCAATGCAGCATCTATCATCGCATCAGCTAAGTCGGAAAGGGATTTTAAGCTTTCTTCCAAAGGTGCAAAACCGGCTAAATCACGCCAAGCAATGCGTAGCATTTCTCGACGACGAAATAAGCGCAAAGCTCGCATAACACTTTCTTCATCTTTGACATCCGGTAACTGTTCAGCCAAACGTTGTGAGTAAGGAATAGTGGAATTCAATAAATCGCCACTGGCTATTAAATCACGAAGCAAAGCCGGGTTTTGGACACAGTTGTTTGCCACAAACCGACTACAGCCCCAAACTTTGGGAATGCTGTCAAAAATATCCGGATGTTGAGTGAACAGCGTTTCATCTTCTGGTTGGGTATTGGCTTGGTAATCTTGCCATGACTGAATGACTTCAGCTTGCAAAATAGGAGATAAGTTAGATAATGTGTCTGGTGTGTTCATATTATTTTTATATAAAAGCCACTAATTCCATAAGGAAATTTGATAATTTTTTCTTTATAAGCCTTATAAGCCTTGAATGGATGGTTATTATAACATTGTCCAAAATAAAAGGTTTTCAAACCTTCCTCTTCAGTTTTTAGTCTATACTCAACACGGTTCTTTTTTGCATTTTTGGTTAAAATTATTTTTGTCGCACGATTTGTAAAGATAAATTGATTATTTGCGAATAGGGGTAGGGAATAGGGAAACATGAATTCGCTTACTTGCATTTATAAGTATTTACTTATATATTAATATTATACTCGATGTTCAAGTTTTCTCAAAAAAACGACAAGGATTGCAGGTAAACAAGGATAAGGCTCCCGTATGTCTTCGTGAAAAGCTGAGCTTTGTCAAAAAGCGCAGAACCTCAAAACCTTCATGGTTTTATCCTTGGTTACATGTAATCCTTGTAGTTATTGTCTTTGGAAAAAAACTTGTTCATCGAGTTATATTTATTTTTAAAAGACATTGAACAAGATTAAACCGATTAAAAGCCATAGAAGTTAAGATATAAGAAATAAAAATTCTCCCCTAAAAAATTCTCCTTTGAAAAAAGGGGGGTTAGAGGTAGAATGTTGATTAGGAGCTTTTTTGGAGGTGTATTTTTCATGCTATTTTTTGTGTTTACGATCTTTCCCTCCCCCTTCGACAAGCTCAGGGACCGCCTAACCCCCAACCAAAGGGAGGGTGGATCGCTCGGTGAAATTTTCCTAATTCAGGAATAAAACGATAAATAACTATATTATCTATTATTTTTTTGATGAATAGATAGGGAAATGCTACTGAGCGGTCCTCCATCCCTTTGGTCGGGGATTAGGGGGAGGGAAAGATCGTAAACACAAAAATAGCATGAAAAAAATACCCGAAAAAAGCTTTAACCATTAACCAGGAAAATATGATGAAAGCTTTTAACAATCTCAAAGTAGGCACCAAAATATTTATGGGGTTTTTTATTATTTTGTTTTTGATGATACTGATTGGTGGAATGGCGATACTTAAAATTACCCAAATCAATGCAACGGTTACTGATCTTGCTGATAATTTGGCAAAAGATCAACATATTGCGGACCAAATGGTTGCCAAAATTTTGCTGGTTCGTTTTTATGCTAATAAATATATCCGAGATTATAAACCAGACGAACTAAAGCGTTTCAATGAAGAATTTGCCGATTTTGAAACACATTTGGCAAAGGCTGAGCCAAAAATCACTCAACTTGAACGAGTGAATATGCTCGTCAGTATCAAAGCCGGTGTCCAAGCTTATCAGACGCATTTTCTCAAAGTGACTCAAATCATGGAAAAACGGCATAAAGTTTTATCTGAAATCTTGAATGTTCAGGGCCCATTAGCAGACGATAAACTGGAACAATTGCGCGAAAATGCTTTCCAAGCCAATGATGCGACAGCTTTGTTCTATGCCGGTCATACTCAACGGGCCTTACAACTCATGCGCCTAGATACGTTTAAATATTTCCAATTTGGCAATCCCCAGTGGATACAAAAAATTGAAGAACGCTATCAAGAAGCGCAAACGGCCTTCAAAAAACTTGACGAAGAACTTCAAGACCCCTCACGTCGTCAATTGGCTCAAGAAGCTCAAATTGCTATCGATCAGTATTATCAAAGTTTCATTGGACTTCAAACAGATTATGTCCAACAACATGAAATTGTTGAAATGCAGTTAAACATTATTGGTCCACAAGTGAGGAAAATGAGTTCTGAAATGTCAGCCAGTGTGAGTGTTGACTTTGATAAGACTCATCATGCTACACAAACCCTTGTGACCTATGCGTGGATACAACTATGGGTGACTATGTGCATTGCCATTATTATTGGTATTGGCTTAGGTTTTTCCATCTCACAGAATATTACCAAACCTCTTGCTATACTTATTGCAATAACTGATAACCTGATAGTGGGCAATTTGAATCAAGGGAAAAATGTGAAAGGATACGATAAAATGCGTCAAATCATTCTTCGCCGCGATGAAATAGGAAATATTGGACGCGTTGTTGAGAATTTAACCAATTATTTTCAAGCCGTGATTGAAGATATTATTCAAATTGCTCATAGCTTTGCCTCTGGTAATTTACGGATAACATCCAAAGCAGAGTATCGCGGCGATTTTGTTCAAATTAAAAATGCTTTGGAAACCGCCAGTACCGGTTTATTAGCCGTTGTAGAGGATATTGTTAAAGTTTCTCAAGGACTGGCAGAAGGTCAGTCAAGTATCACAGCGCAAGCGAATTATCAAGGAGATTTTGTCAACATTAAAAATGCGTTAGAAAAGACTTCTATCAATTTGATGGATATCAAAGCGAAAAATGCCACGCAAGATTGGCTCAAAACCGGTCAAATGCAACTGAATCAAAAAATGAGCGGCGAACAAGAACTTATCGCACTCGCAAAAAATGTCATTCATTTTTTAACCACCTATTTAGAAGCACAAATAGGTGTATTTTATTCGTTTGAAGAGGTAAAAACTGGAGAAACTGAGGCCTCTGAGAATTTTGGCGAAAACGGTTGCCTCAAATTAGTAGCCAGTTATGCTTATACTCACCGCAAAGGTTCACCCAATGAATTTCAAATCGGTGAAGGCTTAGTCGGACAAGCAGCCCTCGAAAAACAAAAAATCTTCGTCACTGATGTACCAGAAGACTATATTTCTATTCAATCAGGACTTGGAGAAACCATTCCTCAAAATATTCTCGTGCTTCCTTTTCTGTATGAAGATAAGGTCAAAGGTGTCATTGAAATCGCTTCTTTACATCCCATGACCGACATTCAATTAGAATTTTTAGAACAAGTGATGCCCAATATTGGCATCGCCGTCAATACGGCACACTCACGTAGTCAAATGCAACACATCCTGCAACAACTGGGTATGCAATCGAAAGACGTTTGATTTCCAAAGCTAAAGCTTTGGACTCCAAAATCTTGGCTTGGAGTCCAAAGCTTTAGCTTTGGATTTTGGAGTCCAAAGCTTTAGCTTTGTTTTTTGGAGTCCAAAGCTTTAGCTTTGGGTTTTGGAGTCCAAAGCTTTAGCTTTGGGTTTTGGAGTCCAAAGCTTTAGCTTTGTTTTTTGGAGTCCAAAGCTTTAGCTTTGGATTTTGGAGTCCAAAGCTTTAGCTTTGTTTTTTGGAGTCCAAAGCTTTAGCTTTGGGTTTTGGAGTCCAAAGCTTTAGCTTTGGAGATAAATAAAAAAGGAACTCAAAAAATGAAATTAACTATCCGAGCTAAATTATTAATTGCTTTCACCCTGATTCTGGTATTAACCAGTGCCGTGAATATTTATAGCCTTATTCAGATGGAAAAACTGGCTGGATTAACCACGAAAATCTACAACCATCCTTTACAAGTTACGCGAGCCGTACTCACAGCAAACACTAACATTATCAAAATGCACCGCAGCATGAAAGATGTTATCCTGGTCCAAAATATAACTGACATTAAGGTTGCCCAGAATCAAGTAGCAAAATACGAGCAAGAAGTTTACCAACAATTTGCCATTGTTAAACAGTGGATTTTGGGCCAAGAGGGCGCTAAGTTAATTGCTGATACCATTCAAATATTTAGGGATTGGGCCCCCATTCGTGAAGAAGTGATTACGTTAATGAAAAACGGCCAACGGGAAAAGGCTTATGCTATCACCAAAGGAAAAGGGGCAAGGCATGTGGCTTTGTTAGATCACCAGATGGAAACCTTAAAAAACTATGCGGCCAATAAAGCCAATGGCATGTATGACAGTGCCCAAACTACACGAAATATCGTCATGGCAACGACCATCATTGCTCTAATCATCGTTGTTATTATGAGTGCGGTACTCATTTTCTTTCTGTCTCACAGCATTGTCAATTCGGTACGCATTATTAACCAAATGGCCCATCAACTGGTCGCTGGTGAAGTGACCGCAACGGTCAACAATCGAACCACCAAAGAAGAAATCACTGCTTATCAAGATGAAATGGGTGATATAGGACAAGCTTTCTATTCCGTCGCAGAGTATTTTAATACGGTGATTGAAGACATTGTGCAAATTTCTCAAGGATTAGCAGAAGGTAATTTACATGTCAGTTCAAAAGCCGATTATCGTGGTGACTTTGTCCAAATCAAAAATGCGTTAGAAACCGCACTGTCTGATTTGTGGCATGTTATTGAAGATATAGTGCAAGTCTCACAAGGATTAGCGCAAGGTGGTCAGTATGTCATGTCAAAAGCCGACTATCGTGGTGATTTCGCTCAAATCAAAGAATCCTTAGAAACTGCTGCTACCAAATTAAATCAAGCAACTACTCTTAACCAAAATCAAGATTGGCTCAAAACCGGGCAAACGCAGTTAAACGATAGCATGAGTGGTGAACAATCGCAGACCCAATTAGCCAAAAATATCATTACGTTCCTAGCGACGTATTTAGAAGTACAAGTCGGGCTATTTTATCTCATTAAAGAAACGGATGGACAACCAAGCCATTTAAAACTCATCGCCAGTTATGCTTATACTCACCGCAAGGGCATTAAGAGTGAATTTAACCTCAATGAAGGTGTGATTGGGCAAGCCGTTTTAGAAAAAAAGCCGATTCATCTCACCAAGGTACCTAGTGATTATTATCTCCATATTCAATCGGGCTTAGGTAAATCCTTACCTCGCCATGTCATGATACAACCGTTTTTGTATGAAGAAACGGTGAAAGGCGTGGTTGAACTGGCGACCTTTAAAACACTGACTGAATTACAACGGGATTTTCTCAATCAAGTCATGCCCAACATTGGTATTGCCATCAATACAGCAGAATCACGGGCCCGTATGCAAACACTGTTGCAAACCAGTCAAAAACAAACAGAAGAGTTACAATCCCAATCTGAAGAACTCCAAAGTCAGTCAGAAGAACTACAAACCCAACAAGAAGAACTCCGTCAAATCAATGAAGAATTGGAAGAACGCACGAGAGCATTAGAACGACAAAAACAAGATGTCCAACAAAAAAATGTCCTGTTGGAACAAACGCAAACGGAAATGGAAAGAACCAAAAAAGCGATTGAAAACAAAGCGCAAGAATTGGAACTCGCCAGCAAGTATAAATCGGAATTCCTAGCCAACATGTCTCATGAGTTACGCACACCATTAAATAGTATACTCATTTTGGCCCAAATGCTTGAAGAAAACAAGGCGGCTAATTTAACCGAACAACAAGTAGAATATGCACAAACCATTTTTAATGCCGGTTCTGATTTACTGCTGCTCATCAACGAAATTTTGGATTTGTCTAAGGTAGAAGCCGGTAAAATTGACGTGCATCTTGAAAATATCGTCCTAGCAGATATGGTAATGATGGTGAAGCAGAAATTTAATCATGTCGCTGAAACCAAAGGTGTGCTATTTCTGGTAACCATTGAAGAAGATTTACCAAAGGCTATGAAAACTGATGGACATCGTTTGCAACAAATTATCAATAATCTGTTATCCAATGCCTTTAAATTCACCAATGAAGGCGAAGTGAAGCTGACGATACAACGTCCAGTAGAAAGAATTCCATTGTTGCTAACGGGTCAATCTCTTTTCAAAGAAGGAAAGCAGGAATTTCTGGAACCTGAAAAAACCATTGCAATCAGCGTATCCGATACTGGCATTGGTATTTCAAAAGACAAACAACTCATCATTTTTGAAGCCTTTCAACAAGCGGATGGTACCACGAGCAGAGGCTATGGTGGTACCGGCTTAGGTTTATCTATTTCTCGTCAATTAGCCAGATTACTGTGTGGTGATATTCAATTACAAAGTGAAGAAGGTAAAGGCAGTACCTTCACATTTTATGTGCCAGAAAATTTGGAAATGATAAGAAATTTAGCGGTTCAACAACAATCCACAACGGGAGACACTCAAGCCGATGAACAAGAAACTCCCTTATTTTCTGCTTTACAAGAAGAACAAGTATTGGTAAGGGCCTCTGGAGAAAGAGAAATCACCCAACTTGGGAACAAGGAAACTATTGCGGATGATAGAGAAAACTTAACTTCTCAAGATAAAACGCTTCTGATTATTGAAGATGATCGGCAATTTTCTAGCTTACTGATGACACTAGCCTGGGAAAAAGATTTTCGATGTATTATGGCAGAAGATGGTAAAACCGGATTAGAATTAGCCATTCAATATCAACCCCATGCCATTGTTCTTGATGTGGGTTTGCCCCAAATGGATGGTTGGACCGTGATGGAAAAACTCAAAGACAATCCAGAAACTCGCCACATCCCGGTGCATTTTATGTCAGGTTCTGACAAAGGGAAAGAAGCAAAACAAATGGGGGCCCTTGGTTATTTGCTCAAACCCATCAATATGGAAGAATTAGAAGAGGCTTTTAAAAAACTAGAACGCTTTATTGATAAAGACATGAAAGATTTGCTGGTGGTTGCTGACAACGAAGAACATCAACAAAACATTCTGAAAGTTGTCAAGAGTGAACAGGTCAAAACCCAAGTCATCACCACATTAGAAAGAGCGTTACAAGAAGTGCAATTAGCTGATTTTGACTGTCTGATTCTTGATGTGGATATTGAACAACAATCGGGTATCAAATTTCTTGAGCAACTACAACAGCAAGAACATTTGTCTCAAATTCCTATCATTATTTATACGGGACGCGAATTAACCGAGGAAGAAGAACGGACTATACAACGATTTGCTGAAAACTTAACCATCAAAGCTGTGCGTTCACCAGAACGTTTATTAGAAGAAGCCACGCTATTTCTCCACCAAGTCGAAAAACATTTATCGGATGACAAACGCAAAATGTTGCAGATGGTGCATAACAAAGAAGCGATTTTGGCCCATAAAAAAGTCTTGCTGGTTGATGACGATGTTCGTAATACGTTTGCGTTGATGACTTTTTTAGAGAGTAAAAACATGGAAGTTATTGTGGCTGAAAATGGTAAAGAAGCCCTTGCCGCATTGGAAGAACATCCTAACATTGATATTGTCTTGATGGATATTATGATGCCAGAAATGGATGGTTATGAAGCGATACATGAGATAAGAGAGCAACCGCGCTTCCATAAACTTCCCATTATTGCCATCACTGCCAAAGCGATGAAAGGCGACAAAGTGAAATGTATTGAAGCTGGCGCGAGTGATTATCTGGCTAAACCAGTAGACACCGATAAATTAGTCTCTTTGATACGAGTATGGCTATACCGATAAATTCAGTTACCAGTTATCAGTTACCAGTTACCAGTTATCAGTTACCAGTTATCAGTTATCAGTTATCAGTTACCAGTTATCAGTTACCAGTTATCAGATGATTCATTATTTAATCTATTTTTCAGATGATTCATTATTTAATCTATTTTAGAGTTAAAACAAATTTTGAAAAGATATTTTACTTAATTCACAAATATTGATAATTGATACATAGGTGTTCGGGATTTCTACGTGCGTGATATGTAGGTCGGGTTAGCGAAGCGTAACCCGACACATAAGGTTATGTGTTCGCCCTTTCATACCGGTATATTTATTTCTGGAAATCGCCTAACTTTCGTCGGGTTACGCTTCGCTAACCCGACCTACTTAATAATCAATAGGTTATAAAAAACCACGAACACCTATGATAATTGATAACTGATAACTGATAACTGATAACTGATAACTGATAACTGGTAACTGATAACTGGTAACTGATAATTGATAATTGATAATTGATAATTGATAATTGATAATTGATAATTGATAATTGATAACTGAAAATGTCTGAACCGATTAAAGTGCTTATTGTCGATGACAATGAAAATAACCTGTTTACCTTACGCAGCTTGATTCAAGAATATCTTAATGTCCATATTTTACAAGCGCAATCTGGAGAAAGTGCGTTAAAAATTTTAATGAAACAGGCGGTTGATTTGATTATTATGGATGTGCAAATGCCCCAAATGGATGGTTTTGAAACCGCCAAAATCATCCAATCACGGGCCAAAACTCAACATATTCCCATTGTGTTTCTCACAGCCGCTTATAAAACCGAAGAATTTCAGCAAAAAGGCTTTGCAATGGGCGCGGTGGACTATCTGACGAAACCCATTGATGCACCTCAATTAATCAACCGTGTCAAATCCTATCTACGTTTTATTGAACAAGATCACCAACATAAACAGGATTTAGAACAAAAAGTAAAAGAACGCACCGCAGAACTTTTAGAAGCCCGCAATATATTAGAACAACGAGTAGAAGAACGCACCGCAGAATTATTAACCGCGAAAAATCTAGCCGAACAAGCCCAAAAAATGGCAGATGCCGATCGAGTTAAAGCCGAACAATCCCAAAAAATTGCTGAAGAAGCCAATTATGCTAAAAGTCATTTTTTAGCCAATATGAGCCATGAATTGCGTACGCCATTAAATGCGATTATTGGTTACAGCGAAATGCTACAAGAAGATGCTGAAGATTTGAATCAAGAGAGTTGTGTTTTGGATTTGCAAAAAATTCAGGGAGCCGGTAAACATTTATTAGGGCTAATTAATACAGTGCTTGATTTGTCTAAAATTGAAGCCGGTAGAATGGAATTATATATTGAAACTTTTGAACTCAACCCGGTGCTGAATGAAATCGTTTCAACGATTCAACCTTTGGTAGAAAAAAAGGCGAATGTGCTGAAAACGGTCTTTGATGATAATTTAGGTCAAATGCACACCGATTTAACCAAATTACGCCAAATGCTATTGAATTTACTCAGTAATACGGCAAAATTTACCGAACAAGGTCAAATTCGCATGGAAGTGAGACGCGACGGTGAGTGGATAAATTTCTGTATTGCGGACAATGGCATTGGAATGACAGAAGAACAGCAGAAAAAAATCTTTCAACCTTTTACCCAAGCTGATGCGTCAACCACACGTCGCTACGGTGGTACCGGTTTAGGCTTAGCTATTACCAAACAATTTGCCGAAATGATGGGAGGCGTTATCTGGGTAGAAAGTGAATTTGGACAAGGTAGTATTTTTATGATGTCTTTACCAATACAAGCTAAAACGCATCAACTGAGGGACCACTCAAAATTAGAACAACTTGATGAATTAAAAGGTGATGGCATTGTCTTGGTTATTGATAACAATGTGAGTGTACGCGCTTTACTCAAAGAGGATTTAAGTCAATTGGGCTACGCTGTCGCAGTGGCAGAAAATGGTAATGAAGGACTCAAACTTGCTCACAAACTTCATCCTGATGTCATTCTGCTTGATATTCATTTATCTCAGAATGGGGATGAGTGGGATATATTATCAAGCCTAAAAAATGAACCATTTCTCGCATCGGTTCCAGTGATTTTAATGGTTATGGAAGAAGATAAACAAAAAGGCTATGCGTTGGGTGCAACGGACTGTATTGACAAAACCATGATACATAGTCAATTATCGATTCTATTAAAAAAATATCCGATTGGTGAAAATACATCAAATTTAATCATGGTGGTTGATGATGATGACCTATTTCGTGACAGTATAAGTGAACTTCTCGAACAACAAGGCTTGCAAATTGTTCAAGCTGAAAATGGGAAAATAGCCTTAGAATCTCTTAAACAGAATAAACCGATTTTGATTCTACTTGATTTGAACATGCCCATCATGGATGGTTTTGAATTTCTTACTCATTTGCGGGATAATCATCAAATATGTTCGATACCAATTGTGATACTCACTGCTAAAAATATCAGTGCCGAAGAACTTGAACATCTTAACAAACACCAGGTAGAAAGTGTGTTTCAAAAAAACGCGCTTAAACAAGATAAGTTAATTTGGCAGATTCATCAACTTATTAAAGAAACTTCAATAATAGACAAACAAGTCCAAATTTAAAGTCCAAAATGTTAATTCCACGTTGTGGTACAATGCCATTTAGTCGAGGGCATACACACACAGCCCCTACTAAACCTCGCGTCAAAAGGACCGATGTGTTCGCCCTAACTTAATAGAGTAGGAAAAGTAATATTCTGGTACTTTGATCTCGCTGAGATCACTGTTTCAGGATTTTAATTTTCTGATTCCAATTCTTTTTTCTGATGCCAACACGAAAGCGTTAGTTTCAGAAACGAGATAATCAAGACAACTTTGTAGAGATGGATTTAATTTTTACCAAATATCTAAAAGCTTATGTTAGCTATGAAGGTATCCAAAGGGTTGAAAGTTTTCCTATCTCCCAACTGGCTTTTAGAGAAGCACTAACTAATGCCATTGTTCATAAAGATTATGGAGAATTCACTCCCATACAGATAAGTATTTATGACAATAAGCTCCTCATTTGGAATGTGGGAGAATTGCCTAAAGGTTGGACGGTGGAGACTTTAATGCAGAAACACTCGTCAAAACCTTACAACCCGGCTATTGCCAATGTATTTTTTCTGGTTGGACTTAAGTACTGAAGCACAAATTTTCAGGTATTTTGTAGGGGGCCGGTAACGTCTTTTTGTTGCCCACCGAAATAGTCATCAAATCTACCTAAAATTCATCATACCTGAAAATTTATGGTTCAGTACTTATAGAATCTTGGGGAAGGGGGATAGATAAGATTATTGATGAATCAGAAAAGTTTAATGGAATTACACCAAAGTTTAGGTTTGATAATGGGCTTTGGGTAGAGTTTAATTTTTCTAAGTTGAAAAATAAATTGGGAGATAAATCATACTTCAAACATTCAAATTCTCGGATGGATGGGGAGGGAATTCCTCGTAAATGAGGGGTAGGGAAATTTTTCTGGAAACGAATAATCACGCTTTAAAGCACTGTGCATCATATCAGTTAATCTTTAAAAAAAGGGATAAAAATGTCTTTAGATGAAGAAATCAAAGTAGCAAGACAACAAATTGTGAAAGACGGTTATGATATGTCGGTTGGTGAACTGATGAGCCTCTATCGGGAGCAGGAACTCATTATTAATCCGGCTTTTCAACGCTATTTTAGATGGGATGAGGGACAAAAAACCAAATTCATCGAATCGCTGTTATTAGGAATACCTATTCCACCAATCTTTGTATTTCAAACAGATAAGGGGATTTGGGAATTAGTCGATGGTTTACAACGTCTTTCAACGCTATTTGAATTTGCTGGTCTTTTGAAAGATAGCAACGGAAAACTGATGCCTCCTTCAATCCTGCAAGGTACCAAAAAATTACCCAGTTTGGCAAATCAATCATGGGAAAATGGATTGACTAAGGCACAAAAATTTGACATTAAACGGGCACGGATTCGAGTTGAGATTTTAGGTCAAGGTACAAATCCCTATACTAAATTTGAACTGTTTCAACGTTTAAATGAAAGGGGTTCTATTTTAACAGACCAAGAAATTCGTACTTGTAGTATGGTAATGGTTAACGAAGCTTTTTCTCAATGGATTGTCAAACTTTCAAAATCTGAACCTTTTTTTTCCATGATTAATCAAACCGAAAATGCTCAAAGTAAACAATCACCCATTGAATTAACCTTGCGTTTTTTTATTCAGCGAAAAATTCCTTATCAAAGTGGATTGAATGTCCGTGACTATCTTGATGATGGCATGCTAAGGTTAGCTGATGGCGATGAGAAACTTGATTTTGATCGGGAAGAGCAGATTTTCTTCGATACTTTTTTTCTTTTAAATAATACTATTGGCAAAGAGGTTTTTAAACGATGGTATGGGAATGAAAAACGTTTTAAAGGCCAATTTTTGGTTTCTGCTTATCAAACTATAGCAGTAGGCGTTTCTCAACATCTTGAGACAATTACTCAAATTGAAAACCAGTCAAAATGGATACAAAGTAAAATTGAACAACTTTGGAAAAATGATATTTATTCCAAACATTTGACGGATGGTACTCGCGGTGCAATGCAATTGGCTAAATTACTTCCAGAGGATTTTTTTCGTCCATGAACAAACTTCGTACTATTTCTGATATTCAAAATCACTTAAACGACGAGTTGGGATGGCGTATACAAGAAATAGCTAACCTGAAAGAAGTTATTAAACGGGTTGATTCTATACAGACACGAAGTTTGCTGAGAGCAGGTGTGCCGATTCTCTATGCGCATTGGGAAGGATTTGTGAAAAATTCATCGGAAGCTTATTTAAATTTTGTCGCTCATCAAGGATTATCTTATCGAAAATTAAAAACGTGTTTTATTCTTTTTGGATTAAAAACAGAAATTGAACAGTTAGTAGAAACTAAAAAAATAACCCCAAATATACAGGTTGCCAATTTTTTTCTGGAAAATTTAGATAAGAAAGCCAAAATATTCTATCAAGGTGTGATTAATACACAATCAAACCTCAGTTCATTAGTATTTGAAGAAATTGCGAGTTCTATAGGTATTGATCCTAGCCCTTATCAATTAAAATACAAATTGATTGATGAAAGTTTGTTAAAAAGAAGAAATCAAATAGCGCATGGTGAATATTTGGATATTGACACTCAAGGCTATCAGAATTTAAGTCATGAAGTGGTGGTACTTATTCGTGCTTATAAGACAGATATTGAAAATTCAATTGCTTTAGAATCCTATAAATCATCATTGTAAAAACAAAATATTCAACGGTTTAAAATGGTGATTTGTGATTTGAATTCTAAATACAACGTAGAAACTTTTTGGATATGAAAAAAACAGCCCCAATTTACTATTTCAGCTTAACCGACGAAATGCTGCGCGAAGACAAGTTGAATTGGTTCGCTAGCACGAAATTTGAGGATATTCCTTTTGAGAGGATTGAACCCGACAAAAATTATAATTGGCTTAACATCACGGATAATGATTTTGATGCTCTGTTAGTTCTTGCAGACAAAAAAAGTAAAAATACCGTTTTCAATCTGAATAATCCCGGTGTATCCACAAATAGAGATTTATGGGTTTATGATTTGAGAAAAAGTCATTTAGTAGAAAAAATTAATTATACTATCCAAACTTATAACAGTCTTTTGACTGCTGGAAATAGTCATTTTCCTGAGTTAATTAAATGGAGTCATGTATTAAAAAGGAAATTTTCAGCACACAAGAAATTTAACTTTTCTTCAAAGAACATCACATATTCATATTATAGACCCTTTTTTAAGGTGTTTTATTATTGTGACTTAGAACTCAGTGATTTATTGACTGATTTACATTTTCTAACATATGGAAAAAATTTACAACAGGATAATTTTGTCATTAATTTTACGGGGCCAAATTCTCAAAAACCTTTTATGGTATTAGCTAATAACCATGTGAGTGATTTGCATTTTGTTGGAGCTGCCGCTGCAACCCAATGCCTCCCCCTATACCGCTACGATTCCGAAGGCAACCGCACCGACAACATCACCGATTGGGGTTTAAAGCAATTCCGTACTCATTACCAAGATGACACCATCACCAAAGAAAACATCTTTCATTACACTTACGCCGTATTACATCACCCCGCTTATCGGGAAAAATATGCCCTCAACCTCAAGCGAGAGTTCCCCCGCCTCCCGTTTTATGAAGACTTCTCCCAATGGGTAACTTGGGGCAAGCAACTAATGAATTTACATCTCAATTATGAGCAGGCGAAAAAGTACACACTCAAGCGAGTAGACATAGAGACTAATCAACTCAACAAACCAAGGTTAAAAGTTGATAAAGAAGCCGGTAAAATCTACTTGGACACAGTAACCACCTTACAAGGAATCCCTTCAATCGCATGGGATTACAAGCTAGGCAACCGCAGTGCTTTAGAATGGATATTGGATCAATACAAAGAAAAAAAGCCCCGTGACAAAACTATCGCTGAAAAATTCAATACCTATCGCTTTACCGACTACAAAATAGCCGTGATTGATTTATTGCAACGAGTTTGTACGGTCAGCGTAGAAACCATGAAAATTATTGATAAAATGCCATAAATAAATACCAGACTCCAATGCCCAAGCCCAGCAAATATAGCGTACCTTACCAGAATTTGAGTTAAAGTAAATTATGTTTAGATTTATCTCACCGGTTGTTCCCACTAAAAATAGGAAACCCAGACAAAAAGAGAAAGATCAGAAAAAGCTACGTCGGCATCTCGAAAATGAATATGGCATTAAAAAAGGTTCACCGTTTTTTTCTACAGACTTACGATTAAAGGTCCACTTTTATTACTTTTGTCATGAAACTCATGCTACAAAGGATATTCATAATATCATAGAACCTTTCATTGACGATCTGCAAGGATATCTTTTTGATAATGATAAACAATTTGTTTCCTTTCACGCTTATCGTTTAGATATGAGTCATCAGGGTGAATTTTTTGAATATGAAATAAAAATGAACGAAGTTGATGAGAAACTCGCTAAAGAACTTCTTGAAGTGGAAAGTAAAACCAGATGCTTTATTGAAATTAGTGAAATCTCTTTAAATGCTGATTCGGTGCTCAAAATAACGTGGCTTTGAGAGATATCAAGGAAAGAAAAAATGATCAACAATTATTTAACACAAGCCATTCACAATGCAAAGATTAGTGAACTAAAAGATTTTTACCGAAAGAAAAACTATCAAGTGATTAAGGAACATAAAGTAGAGAATATGGTTTTTGATCTGCTCGTTAAAAAGGGTGATAGACAAATTATTTTCGAGGTTAAAACGACACCACTGACAACGACTGCTAAGGAAAACATTTTAAGACAACAAAAATTAGCAAAAGAAAAAGGGCTAGACTTTAGGTTGGTTACGGTTTCAATACCAAAATCTCCTTCGATAGACATTGAATGGTTGTATGAGGAATTGTTATATAATGAGTTAACGACTATTCCGGGAGAATTGGACCATTTAGCCACCCATGTTTCTGTTGACGATATAGAGTTTGAGTACCAATCTATCCATATTTCAAATAGTCAAGCAGAAGTTGAAGTGTCAGGTGTTCTTTACCTAGAATTGCGATATGGTTCAAATTCTGACGTAGAAAATGATATGGGAGAAGTCTTATGGGATAGTTTAGATTTTTCTGCCAGCCTTTTATTGGATATGTCTCACTCAAAAATCATCAAAGTCGATTGGACTTTTGATCAGCAAGCGTAGGGTGCGTCCCACGCACTTTATCTGAATAAACATTATTAAGGTAATACGATGAATCTGTATTTTGAACGACTAGGCGTTATCAAAAAAGGCGAAGTGAAGCTTAATGATTTAACCTTATTATGTGGGCCAAATAATACCGGGAAAACTTATGTCATGTATTCTTTGTACGGTTTACTGGATAAGGATTTTGATGTCTACTGTGATTTTGTCAAAGAGATTGTACATCAGTTAGTTCAAAAAAACGTTTATAAATTGGATTTGCATGATCTCATCGCACAACATTTTGACAGCATGATTCGAGATATAGAGGACAGTTTTCATGAGCGACTTCCGCATTTATTCAGTGTAAAAAACGCTGAATTTGCAAACACCAAAATAAAACTGACATTTGATCGGGATGCTTTGTTTCAGCAAGCTATAAAAAATCATTGGGAAGTTAAGGCAAGCTTTGGCAAAGAGAATGACTGGTTTTTATTGATTGAAAAAGCCATTAATCAAACCATGCTAAATTTAACTTTGCGGCAAGAGGACATTTCTCATAGTTTTTTAATCGGTATCATTTCTTCTTATCTTATCAAATTGATATTTCTCAATATTCCGCGCCATTGCTTTTTGTTACCCGCAGAACGCGCAGCACTGAATTTATTTAATGATGAATTATCCAGTATTCGTAACCAGCTTTTGCATCAAGCTCAAAAAGAGAATATCAACCCAATGGAAGTCTTACGAGATATTACCGAATCCCGTTATGCCGAACCAATTTCTGATTATATTGAATTTCTCAATAAAAAAAATACGCTTAAAAAACAGAAAGGTGAGTTTGGTGCAATTGCTCAGAATCTACAAAAGACTATTTTGAAAGGGAAGTATATGGTTGACCGTGATAATGACATCCATTTTTTGCCTTACCGTAGTAACAACAAAAAATTACCATTGCACTTTACATCATCCACCGTAAAAAGTCTTTTCGGGTTAGTGTTCTATCTGAATCATGTCGCACGGAAAGGTGATTGTCTGATGATTGATGAACCCGAATTGAATTTGCATTTAGATAATCAGCGTATGGTAGCCAGAATTGTAGCCCAACTCGTCAATGCCGGCTTAAAAGTGGTTATCAGTACCCATAGCCCTTATTTTATTCGTGAAATCAATAATTTAATCATGTTAAATCAATCATTTTCCCAAGTGGAACTATTGAGGAAACGCTATGGTTATACGAAAACAGATGTCTTAGATAGCAAACAGGTATCAGCCTATCTATTTGATGAAAAAACAATCAGTCTGATGGAATTAGAACCGAATGAAGGTATTATCGCCGAGACTTTTGACAAAACCATCAATAATCTTAATCAATCTTCCAACGATATTTACTATGCTATCCAAGATGAATTAGTCGAATCAGAGGAGGAATCTGATGACTGATAAAAAGTCTCTCATTGAGTTATTACCGGATTTAATGGATAAAGACTTGCAATTAGAGATTAAAGAACACAAATTGTGTATTAGAGAAACAAAAAATCAAGCAATTTGTCGTTGGGTAGAAATCAGAATGAAACAATCTGTGCCTAGTTTTTGTCTTACGATTGATAAATCAAGAAAAAAAGGAGAAAGTGATCCGGTTTTTCCTTTTTTCAATCCTGAACAAAAAGGAATTTGTAGTAAAAATGATGCGATTTTGATTTGCCAAAAAGGACAAAAACATTACGTTTTTTTGATTGAATTGAAATCTAAAAATCCCGGGGATTATCTAAAACAACTTAAAGCAGCACAACTATTTATTCACTTTATTTTGGAACGCATAAAATTGTATGAACTATGCAAATACAGTTTGAAGGACATGGAATTTCGAGGGATTTTATTTTCTTGTCGATATTGCAGAAAAACGCCCAATGATGGAACATCAAAGCATAGAGAGCAAAAAGAAATAGAATTTAATGATAGAAATGGTTTGTTAGTGACTGAACAAGAATGTAATCAAAGTTATCAGTTAACCAAATTTTTAAATTGATTTATTGCAACGAGTTTGTACCTTTCAAATAATACTGATGAATTTGTTGTCAATTTATCTTATAGACCCTATACAACTAAGCTATTATTACATTGTGTTTTGTCAGGGCAGACATAAGTATCTGCCCTTAATAGCATTGAAACGAAACCCACCAAATTAAGAGATTTCTAAGCAAAGCTCGAAACGCAGTAACTTCGTTGTGTGATGAAATTCAGTTTCCAATATGTCCAATAAAATTATCTTTTTATAGCAATTCCCGATTAAATAAAGTACAATTAATCTCGTTTAAATTATTCATCATTAAATAAAAAACGCTATAACGCTGTAACGCGTTAAACGCAAAAACGCTATAACTCGAATGGGTATCACTTCTTAACGATGATAACGTTCTTCAACTAAAGTCAATTCTTGAGTGATTTTCTCACCCTTTCTCATCACGATGATTGTCACCGTACTTCCTATATCGGTATAAAATAACACCCATTTTAAATCAGCCAAAGTTCGGATTTCATGCCCCGACAATTGCAGAATAATATCTTTGGCTTGTAATCCGGCTTGTTTGGCCGGTGATTTTTCGCCGACGCGCTGAATGTGAAGTTGGTTATCCAGTTCTTCAATCCAAACGCCTAGCTTAGGTGCTGCTTTGCCTTTGATTTCTTCTGTCAATAAGACATAATCGCCAATTTCTGGTGTCATTCTTTCATCTTGCACAATGACAGTAAAAGTTTCGCCATTACGCCGATAAAGGCGATTGGGAATGCCATAGCGATATCTCACATGCCCATTGCCTGCTAACACGATTAATTGCGTATCGGCATGTTGAGCTAGAAATTGTGCGGCAGTTTGGGCCATCGTTTCATCCCATAAAGCTTGGCTTTGTAAGAAATATTCAAAATTTTGATCACCAAACGTTTTCTGATGTTGTAGAAAAATTTGATATAAATCATGTCGATAAGCATCATTAGAGAAATCCATTTCTACTGGTAACGCTGGTTTTTCTTCTGCCGTCAAATTGTGAATACCTTCACGTGCGACTTTTTTGGTTATCTGCTTGTCAATATTGAGAGCAATCAAGGGAATGTTTTCGGCTTTGACGTAATCTATAATCGGCTTATAAAGATTGTAGTCAAAACGCCAGTGATTGAAATACTGTGAGCGTTGCAAAAAAGTCGGTTCGTCAATTTTATCCGCCAGATAGTCATCCAAGGCGGATTGGTAAGGTACCTGGAACATTTCCAGGCCCACAGCAATCTTGTGTCCAGCTTCATGCAGTTTTTTGATGACCATCAATTGATTGAGATGATGAGCAAATTGATCATGTTGTTCACCCACATAAATCACGCGACTGGATACAATTTTTGGAATAATATCATCCAAAGTCGCCACGTTGGTGGGTTGTAGCGCGTGAGTGGGAGAGCGAGTTAATAAAGCAATGCCATTATCTGAGGGAGCAATCGCTTTTTCGGTATTTCGGCCTTGGCTGAATGCTAATATGCTGTATTTACCATAATGGGATACTCTTCGGGCTACCGATATCACTTCTTGGATATTTTTGGCCTGTAACAAAGCAATCACTTCTTTATCATTATACGGATTGTTATGCACGACCACACGCACCCCATCATCAGGGAGCGTTTGTTGACCAAATAACATGTCAACCATTTTGGTATCAAAACCAGCAATAATCAAAGAATGGTCTTTCAGTTGAGTAAAGGCTATTTCTTGTGGTGTTACCACGGTAAAATTAAGCCCCAATGCCTCAATCAGCGGTTGATATAAGGGCTGTTGTGCTGGCGACATAACAACAATCACTTTTTCCTGGCCCATCAATCGACCCAATGTTGGAGGAAGTTCTTGGGGCAATAATTGCCGCATCAGATCATACTCTTCATCAAGCACCACTTTGGTTGGAGGTTCATCTAAGCGCAAGCTGATTTTTTCTTTGGCACTGTTGACCGAAATCCAGCGTTGTGTTTTATCGGTGGGCGTGTGAATGGTGATGGGTACTTGTAAATGATAAGCCGGTGTCTGTTGTACCAGAGTAAATGATAAGGTAAGTTTGCCTTGGGCCACGAATAATTCCACCTCCTCTGCCGTGATATGTGGAATATCCTGACGTTCTAGCCATTGGGCAAAGTATTTTGCTAAATCCTCTCCAGTGACTGTTTCAAAAACCGTTTGTATCTCACGCCAACTAGCGGCTTGAAAGGCATTGGCTTTGATGAATTCACGTAATGCCGCAAAAAATAGGTCATCACCATACTGCTTTCTGAGCTGATGAAAAATCATGGCGATTTTGCCATAACCAATGGTACTTTGTGCTTTGTTGTGACGAGCTTTAAATGCTGTCACTGGCATCACATTATTCTCATTCACATAAGCCTGGTAATCTACCATGATTTGCTGACGATAATCGACACCGTTACCAGATAGAGCTGCATAATGTTGATCGGCTAAATAATTGGTCAAGCCTTCAGCCCAATTGCCTTTTTCATAATCAATCAACACCGAATTGCCAAACCATTGGTGAAGAATTTCGTGTCCGAGTGATGTTTTCACGATAAAAGGCAAACGCACGACCGCACGCCCCAACAAGGTATAAGTGGGCATGGAATAGCCAGTCGGGAGAATATTTTCAACGATGGCAAATCGTTGATAGGGATAAGGCGTGAGCATTTGCTCATACATCGCCAGATACTTTTTGGTGTATTCGAGATAAGTCTCAGCAAGATGGGCATCTTCGTTAAAAAAATACGCTTCTAGGGCAATATTTTTATAACTATCTGTTTTTAAAATATAATTTTTAGAGGCTGCCAGATTGATGGCATCCAATGGCTGGTTAAAGCGAAAAGTGAAGGTAGATGTTTCTGAGTTTTTTTGGACTTCAATCGTTTCTGCTTCTGAAATTGCGAGAAAATCACGCGGCAATGTCACTGAAAGCTGGTACTGTGCTAACACATTGAGTTGAGGATACCAATGACTGGTCAAAAACACATTAGCGTCATCAACAAAATGCCTTCCTTCATCATTTAACGTGGCTTGATAATGAATAACTAGTTCTTGATCTGGTTGAACATCTACTGTCATCTGATTATCAAAAACAGTAATCGCTTTGTCATTAACGGTAAGATGAGACAAATTGTCCACCGATAATGTCAGGTGTTGAGGTTCATGCGTTTTAATACGCGCGATACCAAAAAGCATTTTAGTTTGAGTATCAACTTTAACATCAATAAGATAACTAACAGGGGTTGCCCATATCAAAGAAGGCAGAATGGTGAAAATCACCAAAATGGTGTGAATAAATAAACGCATAATAGATTAGGTAAATAAAAGTATTTTACAGGTTCTAAAAATACTATTTCTTAGAAGAAGTAGCATTTTTAAATCTTGAAATTTCTTATGAATTAAACTGATAACTGAAAAAGGCCCTCTCCCAAAGGGAGATGGAACCTCGATAAGGTAGTAGCGACGGTGGGCAAGCGGGCGGCAATAATGACCAAAAATCGTACCGCCCGCTTACCCACCCTACATTTCTTGAAGAAATAGCATTTTTAATTCATCTTGAAATTTCTTATTGCTCAACTGTTCACTGATAACTGTTCACTGATAACTGTTCACTGTTCACTGATAACAACTGATTAACTGACTACACATCGGTGACGGCTGTTACGATACATAAAACTTGTATTCCTTCGCCGCGCCCAAAATCGGTTAAACCTTCGCCGGTTGTGGCAGTGATTCCTATATCTTGAGTTTCTAATCCTAATAATTCACTAATGGTGGCTTTCATTTCTGGCATTTTGGGCGTGATTTTCGGTACTTTGCATTCGATGCTAAATGATACATGACAAATACGCCAATCTTTTAAATAGTTGAGTGCTTCTTGTACATAGAAACGACTATCCGTAATGCCATGTTTTAAGCACAACGCATCGCTCACCGCACCTAGAATGTTGATACCAGTAATTCCTGAAATCGCATTACAAAGCGCGTGTAATACCACATCTGCATCGCTATTACCTTGTAAAGGCGATTCTCCATCAAAGATAACGCCACCAAGCATCAATCTTTTCATTTGATTGTCAAAATCAAAGCGATGACTATCTTGTCCGAGTCCAGTTTTTATACGCATATTGAAAAAAAAGTGAAAGGCAACGAAAAAGTTATTTAATTTGTTCCGAGGTGGAGCGAATTAAAGTTTTAGACACATCTTCGACTTTAAAGGTGTAAGTGATATCCGCAAAAGGCTTCACTAATTCTTTGTGATGGGTAACCATGATGATAGTAGTACCAGTATCTTTGGCGAGAGCATGAAAGTCTTGAACAATCGCTTTAGCCCGTTCTTCATCAACAGCAGCAGTAGGTTCATCGGCGAGAATCAGTTGGGGATGATGACTGAGTGCCCTTAATACAGCTACTCTCTGCCGCTGTCCTCCAGACAAAAATTGCGGTTTTTTGTTAAGCAAAGAATCTATTTCAAGACGTTCAGCCAACTGTTTAATATAAGTATCATCTTGATAACCATTAAGTTTTAATGGTAATTGAATGTTTTGCCAAACGGTTAAAAAAGGTAATAAACCACCGGTTTGCAGAACATAACCCAGTTTTTCACGACGTAAATCGGCTAATTTGGATTCGTCATTTTGTTCCCACAATTGTGCAATATCTGCTGTGTTGATTGCTTGTGCTGAATTTGAAAAAAAATACTTAAATTGTTGGCAACGACTGGGACAAGAAACTAAAGCTAACATATCAAGCAACGTGCTTTTACCACAGCCACTATTGCCAACTATCGCCACAAATTGACCTTTCAGCAAACGTATCTCTGGCAGATGCAATTCAAAGCCAATACCACCTTGTTCACGGTATTTAACAATATCTAATAATTCTAAGATGGTTGACGAATTTGCGACTGTCGTCGTTGAATTATTTTTTTCCACAATGAATTCCTTGTTACTAACATCCAAAAATACCCAATTTGGGTCTAGTACTCTGTCAAGTTTGTTTTGATGGATGGAGTCCATTGGATTGTTGCCAAAGCTAAAGCTTTGGACTCCAACAATCCATCAATATAAAGTTGACAGAGTACTAGTTGTCAGATAGAAATCTTTTTTTACCAAATAAACATAGGTGTTCCGGATTTCTACGTGACCCTTACTGATGTATAGTAATTCTCAATTAAATAAAGTACAATTAATCTAGTTTAAGTTATTTATAATTAAATAAAAAAACGCTATAACGCTGTAACGCGTTAAACGCAAAAACGCTATATGTACTCACTCACGGGCGCACGGTTTCGCTTCGCTAACCCGACCTACTCATCTTTGGCGATAAAATTCCCAAAAGGGGTTCGTACAACCCGATGTTCGGGCGGAATTTCCTCGTGACTTTGTTGCGTGACTGTCGTATTGGTGTTGGACGGCTTGTAAGTTTTAGGAGCTGATGCTTGTGTAATGGGCGCATTATCTCTCACCACAAAATTACCAAACGGTGTTCGCACCAGACGATACAAGGAATTATTTTCGTCACGAGCATTTTCTGCTAAAGAATTATTTTCGTCACGATCATTCTCATTCGGAAAAATCTCTGTCGTTTTTTGAAAGTGAGGTTCTTCCTGTTCTGGAAGTGGCAAGCGACTGTGAAGGCGTAATTCTTCTTCTAAATCACTCCCTCGTGCTTTAAAGATGACTGAATCTTTTTTAATGCGTATCACTTGCCAAGTACCCAAACCACTATCTCGACTGAAGGTAAATTTTTCACCTTCTTTGACTGGTATCTTACTACCTTTTATAGAGAGATAGGCTATTTTTTCGCGGCCTATCACACTTATTCCTTCAAGATAACTTTCATTTTCATACACTTTTGTTTCAGGAGCGGCTTTTTGAGAGACTTCGATATCAACTTCATCATCGGTTTCTTGAAATTCATACCCTTCAATATCATCACCGATTTCTTGATAGTCCTCGCTTTCAATGCTGTAACTCACCCCTTCATAGTCTTTCTCATCATCATCATCCACTAGCGGATAAGTTTGTGGTTGATAACCAACTTCTTTATAAGCGTCTGGTTCATAATATTCCTCGCTCCAAACATTAGCCGTTATCAACATGCTTGAAAGGCTAACGATTATTACCTTTTTCATCATTTGTCCCCCCCCGTTCTGATTTTTTCCAAAGTTAAAGCTTTGATCATAAATGTAGGTTAGGTTACTTCGCTAACCCGACCTACTTTGCTACCCTTAAGTAAAGAACTCATGTTACGCACAGTGCTTCAATCAGAAAAATTTCCCTAACCCTAATATTTTTTCACGATATCTCCTTCCCCCTTCGACATAATTCGACATGATTCGACAGGCTCATCAACCGAGCTCATCAACCGCTCAGGGACCACCTAACCTCTCAATGCCATTAAGGGGTAACCACAAGGGATTTACCCCTACAAATCATGATCTTATGTAGGGGCAAATCCTTTATGGTTGCCCTTAACTTAACGAAGGTGGCATTGGCCTAACCCCTAGACACGCAGTTTGAGCTTTTTTGGAGGCGTATTTTTCAGGCTATATTTGTGTTCACGATCTCTCCCTCCCCCTAACCCCCTCCCGCAGGGAGGGGGGACCGATCGGTGGAATTTTCCTATTTTTTGGTAACAACAAGAAATTATTCTATTATTTTTATTTATTGTTTTAGCTAACCCATAGAAAAATTCCACCGATCGGTCCCCCCTCCCAGCGGGAGGGGGTTAGGGGGAGGGAGAGATCGTGAACCTAAAAATAGCATGACAAATCTTGGTTAAAAAAAGCTCATATTGCACACCCTAGAGATTAGGTGGTCCCTGAGCTTGTCGAAGGGGGAGGGAGAGATCGTGCTTCATTTTTGAACCATGCCACTATTTTACGGTTTGTACTTATTTTTTATCTGATTTTGTCTGGGGTTGTTTTAAGTCAGCTAGAATGCGTACTGTTTTTACAGCTTTATTAGCCATTTGTATAATTTCTATCGGATGTCCTTCTAAAAGTAAGCTAGTATCAGCTTCAGGCAAGATTTCTAAATAGTCCAAAATCAAACCGTTGAGAGTTTTAGGACCATCAGTCGATAAATGCCATTCCAAAACTCGGTTGAGTTCTCTTACGGTGATACTGCCATCAACAAGATATGAATTGTCAGCCTGTTGATGTATATCCAAATGAAAAGTATCAGGATTGGTGGTGAATTCGCCAATAATTTCCTCAAGAATATCCTCAAGGGTGACTAAACCTTGAATATCACCATATTCATTCACCACTAAACCAATCCGTTCTTTATATCTTTGGAAATGAATGAGTTGCACGTTTAATGGGGTACTTTCGGGGATAAAGTAGAGTCCGCGAGCCATTTTTTCTAATGCTTCTTTGGTAAATTCATCACGTTTGAATAGGCTGACTAATTGGCGTAAATAAATAATACCTATCACATCATCTATATTTTCCCGATACAGTGGCACACGGCTATGTGGACAAGTTGCTAACTGTTCGGCAATCGTATCAAGCGGTAAGTTTATATCAATTCCAATTATTTCATGACGTGGGACCATAATTTCTTCTATGGTAGCCGTCTCTAAATCTAAAATACCTAACAACATTTGTTGATGGCGTTTTGGGATAACGCCACCAGCTTCATGTACCAGGGTACGCAGTTCTTCTTGACTTAAGTGTTCGCTATCCTTACTTTGCTCAGAAATACCAAAGAGTTTTAGTAAGCCATTACCAGCACTGTTGAGGGCCCAAACTAAAGGATAAAGGATTGTCAACAAAGGTTTAATAATCAACGACGCTGGAAAAGCCACTTTTTCGGGATGCAGTGCCGCTATCGTTTTAGGGGTGACTTCGCTGAAAATCAGAATCACCACAGTCAATAAGGCGGCTGCTATTGCAATGCCTGCTTCACCCATTAAGTCAACTGCAATCACTGTTGCAATTGAAGAGGCTAAAATGTTGACAAAATTGTTGCCAAGTAGAATCACACCAATCAAACGCTCCGGACGTTCTAATAATTGACTAACGCGCATTGCACTTCGGTGCTTCTTTGCCACAAGATGACGTAACCGATATCGGTTAATAGCCATCATGCTAGTTTCGGAGGCGGAAAAAAATCCAGAAGATAAGATCAGAAAAAACAGTATGCCAAATAACACACTTATCGGAATATCGCTCAAGGAAAATGGACCTTTGGTTGCTAAAGATGTACTATGATTATTGCAAACGTATGCAAATGTCAAGAGGAAAAAAAGGGGGCAGGAGACAGGAGGCAGGAGACAGGGGACCGGTATTAGAGGACTGAAAGGAATCCGTAGAAAGAGAATATTGCCCCAAAATCTATTTTGGACGAAAACCAAATTTTATTCAGCAGAATCCAAAATTTCTCTTAGAGACTAAATAGGTTTTTCAGTCCCTGATACCTGTACCCTTTCTCCTGATACCTGCCCCCTTTCTTCTGCCCCCTTTCTCCTGATACCTGCCTCCTGCCCCCTTTCTCCTGTTACCTTTTCCCCTTTGTAGGACGTTGCCATCCAGGTATTGTTTGTTGTGAAGTACGACTTAAAGTTAAAGCATTGGGTGGTGTATCTTTAGTAATTGTAGAACCGGCACCAATAGTAGCACCAGCACCGACTGTCACTGGCGCGACTAATTGAGTATCAGAGCCAATAAAAGCATCATCTCCAATAATAGTTTTATGTTTGTTTGCGCCATCATAATTACAAGTGATAGTGCCAGCACCAATGTTAACTTTGCTACCAACTTCGCTGTCACCAACATAACTAAGATGATTGATTTTTGAACCGGTAGCAACGGTCGATTTTTTGATTTCTACAAAATTACCAATATGGACTTGTTCTGCTAATACTGTGTCAGGACGCAAACGAGCAAAAGGTCCAACGCGACAGCCAGTCCCAATCACAACATCCTCAATCACACAATGAGATAAAATTTCAACATCATTACCGATTTTCGCATTGCGTATCACGGTATGTGGACCAATTTTGACTCGATCTCCGAGTGTGATTTCGCCTTCCAAAATAACGTTGATATCAATCGAAATATCGCGCCCGGCTTGTACAGTGCCACGTATATCTAACCGTGCTGGATCATGCACAGTGACACCCGCCAACATAAGATGATTGATTTGTTGAGTTTGATAATAACGTTCTAAAGTAGCTAGTTGTAGACGATCATTGACCCCCATGACTTCATAGATGTTATGACTGGTTGTTGTGTGAATCGGTACCTGTTCTTGCACTGCTAAAGCAAAAATATCGGTTAAATAATATTCTCCTTGGGCATTATTATTATTTAATTGTCTTAGCCAAAGGCGTAAATCACTAGCAGGCGCAATGAGTATGCCGGTATTAACTTCTTTGATTTTTTTGATCTGAACATCTGCCTCTTTTTCTTCAACAATACATTCAACTTGTCCTTCGGCATTGCGAATAATACGTCCATAACCGCTTGGATTATCTAATTCCGTTGTCAATAAACCCAGATTTTTTTTATGAGTAATTTGTGAACATAAAGTTTGCAATGTTTCTAAACTGATTAAAGGCACATCGCCATAAAGCACTAAAACCATCGTATCATCGGCGATTTGAGGCATGGCTTGAGCAACGGCATGTCCGGTACCGAGTTGTTGTGCTTGTTCTATCCAACGAATGTTGGTATTGGTGAGTGTTTGACGGACTTGTTCACCACCGTGTCCATAAACAATAGAAATATTATCGGGTTTAAGAGCTAAAGCCGTATCAACAACATGTTGAATCAAAGGCTTATTGGCAAGGGGATGTAAAACTTTGGGTAAATCTGAGTGCATTCGCTTACCAAGTCCGGCAGCGAGTATGATGATGGAAAGTTTCATTATAATAAAGGGAACAGGTATCAGGGGGCAGGTATCAGGGGATGAGAGAGAATATTGATCCAATATCCATTTTGGACGAAACTCAAATTCTCTTCAGTCAAATTCAAAAAATCTAAAATTTCTGTTAGAGTCTAATTAGTTCTCCTATCCTTGCCCCCTACATCCTGTCCCCTTTCTCCTTTATTTTCTAAGTTTGCGTAATTTATCAATGGCTCGTAATTGCAACATGGCATCTGCTAATTCAGCTTGGGCCCGTGCATATTCAAAATCGGCTTGTTTATCTGATAGCAATTGTTCTGCACGTTTTTTGGCTTCTACTGCTGCCTTTTCATCTAAATCATGCGCTCGCAATGCGGTATCGGATAAAACCGTGACTTTATGAGGTTGGACTTCTAACATGCCACCTGAGATATAAAAAGACTCTTCATCATTTTCATTGAGTTTGAGCCTTACTGCGCCCTCGCTCAGTTGAGTGATGTACGGTGCATGACGAGGCAAAATACCAACTTCACCTTGTACTGCGGGTGCAATCACCATTTCTGCTAAACCGGCAAAAATTTCGGCTTCTGCACTGACGATATCAACATGGACTGTCATTGCCATATTCACAACTCCTTGTAGTCAGTTATTCAATTATCAGTTATCAGTTATCAGTTATCAGTTATCAGTTATCAGTTATCAGTTACCAGTTATCAGTTACCAGTTATCAGTTATCAGTTATCAGTTATCAATTATCAATTATCAATTATCAATTATCAATTATCCTCTAGACGTTCAAGTTTTCGGATGATGAGAAATCAATGTAGGGAACCAGCAAAGTCTTTTTTATTGCCACACTTAAAACTAATGAGACCAGCAAAAAAAAATTACCCACTCTACCTTAAAATCAATGTCTAAAATCCGAGATATTAAACGTTAATATATTGAATATCAGTATTAAATTACAAAAGGCAATTTATACCGGTACAAAGTATAGGTTTGGAATCCAAAATTTATTTTGGATCAGCCACACTTTTTTTGATAATTGATAATTGATAATTGATAATTGATAATTGATAATTGATTAAATTCGTTTTGCCCGGTTAACAGCCTCGTCAATGCCGCCTACCATGTAGAAAGCTTGCTCTGGCAATTCGTCATATTCTCCATTGACAATGGACTTGAAGCCTGCAATGGTTTCCTTAAGCGGTACAAATTTACCCGCAGTACCCGTAAATACTTCCGCTACAAAGAAAGGTTGCGATAAGAATTTTTGAATCCTACGCGCACGAGACACTGTCTTTTTATCTTCTTCAGATAATTCATCCATGCCTAAAATGGCAATGATGTCTTTCAACTCCTTGTAACGTTGCAAAGTTCCCTGCACGGCACGTGCCACATCATAATGTTCTTGTCCTACCACCAGCGGATCAAGCTGACGACTGGTAGAATCCAGCGGATCAACCGCCGGATAAATACCCAATTCAGCCACTTGACGAGATAACACGACGGTAGCATCTAAGTGAGCAAAGGTGGTTGCTGGAGACGGATCCGTTAAATCATCAGCCGGTACATAAACAGCTTGAATTGAAGTAATAGAACCGGTTTTTGTTGAAGTAATCCGTTCTTGTAAGGCACCCATTTCTTCAGCGAGTGTTGGTTGATAACCCACTGCTGATGGCATACGTCCTAGCAAAGCGGAGACTTCAACCCCCGCCAAGGTATAACGATAAATGTTATCAATAAATAACAATACATCACGTCCTTCATCACGGAAATATTCCGCCATGGTTAAGCCAGAAAGTGCTACACGTAGACGGTTGCCAGGCGGTTCGTTCATTTGACCGTATACCAGGGAGACTTTATCTAATACATTACTGCCCTTCATTTCATGATAAAAGTCATTCCCTTCACGAGTACGCTCACCAACGCCCGCAAATACAGAATAACCACTATGTTCAATAGCAATATTCCGAATTAACTCCATCATATTAACGGTTTTGCCAACGCCAGCACCACCAAATAAACCAATTTTACCCCCTTTGGCAAACGGGCAAAGCAAATCAATGACCTTGATGCCGGTTTCCAACAAATCATTACTGTTCGATAGTTCTTCAAACGCCGGGGCTTTGCGATGAATTGACCATCTATCTTCTTCATTAATTGGGCCTTTTTCATCTATCGGCTTACCCAATACATCCATGATACGCCCTAAGGTTTTTTGACCCACTGGCATCATAATGGGTTCACCGGTATTCTTCACCTGCATTTCCCGACGCATACCATCAGTAGTACCCATCGCAATGGTACGGACAATGCCATCACCTAATTGTTGTTGCACTTCCAAGGTTAAATCACTTTCCGGAACAAGCAAGGCATCATAAATCTTGGGCATTGCATCACGCGGAAATTCAACATCAACCACCGCACCAATAATTTGTACAATCTTACCTGAACTCATATTTTATCGGTTCCTCAAATTAAGCGAATAGCGAATTCTCAACAAATAACAAATAGTATTTCTTAAAGAAATACTATTTGTATCATTTTAATTAATTAGCGTTCTCATCATGATAGAGGATAAAGGAATACTTTTTAACGGCTTCTTTAATAAATTCCTAAATAAATTCCTATCATTTTGGACAACTGCACCGCACTTTTAATAGTATTCTAATATACTTTAAATTTGCCATGATGTAAAAATTTCCATGATTGAATACCAAAATTATTAGACAACACTGAAAAATTGAAATTTTACCAATTATTTTAGATATAAGGTGATTTCCAGAAAAAATTATACCGTTGCCTGAGCGGTTGGTGAGCTTGTCGAACCATGTCGAAGGCAACTGCAAGAATTTGCCTTCGACAAGCTCAGGCAACGATCCCGGTATTTTCTTTTCTGGAAATCGCCTAAAAAAATTATCGATTCATTTTTGAAGATAATTTGAAGAAAAAATGGCATTATTGTCAACATTAAGTTTTCTGAATCAATAAATTTGGGAATGTGCATAAAAGGAGAGTATTTTTGAACTGTAAAGTATAATTTACAGCATTTTTGCGTTTAACGCGTTACAGCGTTATAGCGTTTTTTATTTAATTATAAATAACTTAAATTATATTAATTGTACTTTATTTAATCGGGAATTTCTATAAATTTATTAAGGGAATGAGAATAGGTTATAAACTATTTTTCATCAAATAAATTAACTATTTGGCACAGGTTTAGTTTAATGAGATAGGCACTTATGTTAAGTATATTGGATTGTAAAAAGGTACTCAGATGAACAGAAGAATCAAGAAATCTTGAGAAAAATACCGATTCAGTTACCTCAATTTTTGTTAGCAAAACAAGTTTCAATCCACTCTATTGCTCGTCCCTTCATTTGCATCATGACTTTTTCATTCATATCGGAAAAATTGAGATCATAAATTTCTATCCAAGTACAATCCAGCGTTAACGATTTTCCACGCGGATAAATTCGGTACATGATTTGACTCTGTTCATCGCTATTTTGACTGACACTCGCATAAACCACACCGATACAATCAGAATTAGCACGGCATTGTTCAGACAATTCTGGAGTCGTTGTTGAAGTGGGTACTAAAGAAAATTGCCCGATAAAATTATGTTCAATTAAAGCCGTTAAATTTCCGTCAGCAAGGCGCGTTAAGGAACGTTTTAACATTCTGTTGAGGAAATCTTTATCATCGGTAATCGCTTCAATTTGCTGAGGTTTAAAAGGGGCCGTTTCTGAAGTACAGCTACTCAATATAACCACAATTATTGCAAAGAAGAGAAGAAGTCGGTAAGTTTTTTTCATGATGACTTGTGTGATAGATAGATCGGGTTAGCGAAGCGTAACCCGACCGCAACGATAACATGGGAGAGGCTAATAAAAGAATTATCGCTATAAGCCTGAAAGAGAATATGGGCATCTTCAAATATACTTTGGCGTATTAAAATTGAACGTCCTTGATTAGAAATGAGCACTGGTTATTTTCCAGCATCAATTTGAATGATATATTTATTTTGCAAACCACTTGAGCAAAAAAATTGATTTTCAGAAGGACAAACTGATGTGGATGGTTTACATCGGAATGTAAAAGCAGCACTGGCAACGGTGAAACAACGACTAAATGTCTCATCTCATCTTATCGTATTTGGACAGAGCTTGGATGCCAGTTTAGCGATTACCAGTCTTGCCAAATCAGCACATCGGGAAATGGTGCGAGCCATTATCATAGACAGTAGTTTTACCCGTTATCGTCAATTGGCACAGGAAAAATTAGCGAGTTTTTGGCTGACTTGGGCATTGCAATGGCCCTTGTCCCTAAGCATTAATGATACTTACCAACCCATCAAGGAGATTGCTCACCTAAGTCCCATCCCCATTTTGATTATTCATGGCACGGCAGATCAAGTGATTTCGGTACACCATGCCAAGCAATTATATGCGGCTGCCAAAGAACCCAAACAACTTTGGCTAGTACCTAATGGAAAACATATTCAATCCCTTGAACGGCTGGAAACTCGGCAACGGTTATTAGATTATTTACGGAAAGTGTTGCAAAGATAATGTTATATCCACCGCTCATGCTTTGGATTTCAGTTTTGGGGCTGTAGGAGCGAACATATCTGTTCGCCTGAGCTTAACTTAATGGCGCTTGCTTGCTCGTTTTAGAATAAGTGTAGTGTGAATGTTGCGTTACAACGCTGGATCGAACGAGGCGACCCTAAGCTCGAAGGTGCGTGGGACGCACCCTACGCTTGCTGAGGTTGCAAAGATTATAGTCTCTTCGTGTGTGCTTATTTCCAACAGAAAATGGTTAATGCTTATGGAACCTGGTTCTTCAATGAGAGATTTTATCAAGGCGGAAGCATCAAAATAAATAATCACCTGTTACTCCTCTACATTTATACGCTTTCGTTGCTCAGTGATTATATCAGAAGCGAGTGGTGAGTTTTCTTCTACTCGGACCGGATTAATACTCTCAAGCAAAGTTCTATCCCCAATTTGTAACCACTTTTGCGTTTTTTTAGGAGAAGTCAATTGAGAAAAATGAGTAACTTGTTTTGTAAGACTTTCAAGCAAATCATTTTTTAGGGTTGGATAAATATTAATACTTTGAATTAACTTGAATAATTTAAATTCATTTTCGTTTAATATGACGGAATATTCTTTCATAAAATAAAAAACCTCCCCTTATTGGTAATGGTGGGTTTCGCTTTCGCACCCTACGCTCCAATGCCATTAACTTAAGGAGGGCGAACACGCAGGTTCGCCCCTACAGCTATTGAATACGCGGGGTTTTGTAGGGGCAGACCTGTGTGTCTGCCCTTAAGTTAATGGCATTGACCCTACGCTCGCTAAGTAAAAGGAATAAGAGCTATTTTCTAGTTCTCACGCGCCAGCTTGAAAGGAGTGATGCAGGAACGTCACGGTAAGGTTCCAATGCTAGCGCGTTAAAACCTATTCGTGACGCTACAGCTTTCTGGGATATTTGTAACTCATTGATTTTTAACTTTGTAGGGACTACCCTCAAATATCTCTTATTCTTACTTTTTTAGCTGTAATCACCACAAACTTGCCATAGAGTAAATCGCCAGCCGTATTTAGTACCTTAATTAATGAATCTGTTATGTCAACAAAATGTTGAGTATTATATCTTAAGAAAATAACGCCGTTAGTTTTTGCTTTATGGGCAAATACCCATTCGCCAAAGTCGCTATCTTCTGTCAAGATAATGGCCTCATATTCTATTGAGCGTTCTAAAACCGCCTTATCTGAAATACTGGGATGTTTTTCTAAGATAGAAAGGACTTCAAATCCGTTGTTTCTGAGTTCTTTGACTATCTTATAATTGACACTCTCATCAGCTAAAATTTGCATTTTCAATGATCTGCTCCTTTGAAATGACATCAGCTGCATAAGACAAAACCGCCAAGATATCTTCTTGAACCAAGCGAGGATAACATTCTAAAAGCTCTTTTAAATCAATATTTTCCGACAGTTTCCTCAGAATTAATTCAACGGTTATCCGCGTTCCTTTAATAACTGGTTTTCCAAGCATCACATCTGCATCGGAAATAATTCTTTCGTTATAATTCATGGGTTACCTCTTTTGAATTAGCGGTTTAATTAACATTTTTTGCCCTAACGAGCCAACGTTACGAATTTTAAATAGGCTGGAATAATATGGGTTCCAACGCGACGGCGTTGGAACTAGAAAAAAATTTTTTCTTCTTCCCAAATCAAGGAATAATTGAAAGGAATAGTTGAAATTAAACCAGTCATCAAAAACGCTGTAGTTGATGATATCGGTGATATCAACCAGTTCTTCTAAATGTCGATATTCAATTTGACCAAATGGTAACTTATGTTTGTCTTTCATGGTTTTGTCCTTAGTTTTTAGGTGGGTTTCGCTTTCGCTCTACCCACCCTACGCTCGCTTGATCGTTCGGAGTCTATTTTTATAAGATGAGTAAGCGTCGTTTTAATTTTGATTTTATTATGGAAATTCTGATTCAGACAGATGGTAGGCAAGCCGGCGGATAGCAATATGCCCAAATTGGAGTATTGTGCCGTCCACTTATCCACCCTACCTGGCTTAAATCATATTTTAAATTTTACTCTGACCCCAATTATTTTCAATTATTTTATTTCTCGCCGCAACAAAAGATTTGACAGATATGCTAATATCCTCTTTTGTAGTAGCCCAAGAGCAAACACTAATGCGAATTACCGCCTTCCCATTCCAATTTGCTCCTCCTACCCAGCACTCTCCTGAGTCTTGAATATTTTTCATGGTCTGAGTTGTCACCTCATCAGAATCACAGGTGACTAGAACTTGGTTAAAAACCACCTCATTTAAGATATCAAAGCCTTCCGCCTTCAATTCTTCAGAAATTTGTACTGCACGTTGGTGCAATCCATAAACCAGTTCGTCAATTCCCTCTCTTCCCAAATATTTCATTGCCGCCCATAGCTCTATACTTCTAGCCCGGCGCGACATTTCTGGTGTATAGAACATCCCATCTCTATTTTGACTGCGAACTATATAGGAGCCTGAAGCGTGTAATGAGTGTGTCAGAGCTTCCCGGTCATCACAAAGCACAATGCCGTTGTCATATGGTGTATTAAGGGTTTTATGCCCGTCCAATGAAAATGAATTGGCTTTTTCCATGCCTTTGGTTAAATGCTTCAATTTTTTGGTGGCTCCTGCCCAAAGGCCAAAAGCACCATCGATGTGAACCCATGAGTTTGAACGGTTTGCCTTTTCGCAAATCTCATAAAAATCATCAAATGTCCCAGAACTTACGTTTCCAGCCTGAAGAATCAGAATTGTACTTTCATCAAGCTCAGGAAGCTTTGATGGTAAAATTTTACCTTGGTCATCAGTATCGACCCACTCTATGTTGTCTGTGCCAAATCCGAGCAGTGCGACAGCTTTTACTACTGTTCCATGTGCTTGTCGCCCTGCTACAATTCTGACTTTGGGTGCCCCATAAAATCCTTGCTTATTAATGTCCCAACCAAGATTCTTGAAAATACGATAGCGTCCAGCAGCAATACCGCAAAATATCGCCAAAGAGGAGCCACTTACAAAACCGGCAACAACTGAATCAGGTAAACCGAAAAGTTCCCTGAGCCATGATTCACATATTTCTTCAAGCTTTGAGGCAAGGGGAGAAATCAAATAAAGTGCAGAATTCTGATCCCAGACATCAGAAAGCCATCTTGCCGCTAGTGCCGTAGGGATAACGCCGCCATTAACAAACCCGAAGTATCTACCACCAATTTGAGCAACTGTGGCTTCTTCACCAAAAAAATTTAGCTGTTCTAGTATTTCCTTCGGATTACCAACAGATTCAGGTAATGGCTCTTCAAATTTCTTGAGTTTTTCAATTGCATCGTCTGTTGGAAAGACATTCCGTACAAAAGCTTTATCTACGTATTCAAAAGCATATTTTTTTACTTGTTCCAAAATGTCTTTTTGCTTCATTTCATGGAACATGTTTGTTCTTAGATTTTTTGACATATCAACCTTATAAATTAAAGGGGTCAGCGCGGCGAGCATGGACGCGAGCCCGCGTAGGTTGGACTGAGGAACGAAGTCCAACAACTTCAATGTGATTATTGATAATGTTGGAGTTTGCAAGCTCACTCCAACCTACACCGGCTGAAATAATTTTTTTCTATGTTAATATCAAATATTTAAAAATATTCAAATGACCACCAGATGAGAAAAAACCATTAAATTACCACCGAAATTTTTAAATTATTGTTTTTAAATTGATTAATAAAAATATTAAGCTGTCAATGCGTAAGTCCTAGTAATTATCAATAATGTTGGAGTTCGCAAGGGAACGAAAACCTATGCGGGCTACGCCATGTACTTGTGTCATAATTTAAAGAGCCAGCTCACGTAGGTTGGACTGAGGAACGAAGTCCAACAACTTCAATGTGATTATCGATAATGTTGGAGTTCGCAAGGGAACGAAAACCTACGCGGGCTATTTTTTCACGTAAATCAAGAGAATAAGGTTTTGGTATTGGAAATCCTATTAAGTTTATATCAAATAAAGATTGGGATTTAAAATTTTTAGGTGAAAATTTTAGCCTCATTTTATACATTATGCAATCGAGAACTGCTATAATCAAACCCAAGGGGCTTTTTTTATGTGCTGTCCTCTAAAAAATACAACGAATTAACGAAATAAACGAATTAACTATCCGTTGACTCCGTCAAACGAAGTAACGAACGAAGAGAGATCATCCGTTGTACTCAACCGAAATGGCACAAAAAAAGGCCTTGCATCATGACGACACAAGGGCCTTTTTTAAGGACCTACTGGCAAACTAATCAACCGCTTACCTTAGCGAAAATTAGAGTTGGGCCTTCATTGGGCTTGTCTGAATCAGGATTCGCAGGATTTACAATGCGAATTAAGCGTAAAAAAGATAAATACATTTAAAAACAGTGAATTATAAATCACCGCTTTGTGAGAGTGATTTATAACTCATTTATTTTTAATGTTAAATTTTAATCCTTAATTCGCATTTTAATTTGAAATGATATCACAAACCCTCATTTTTTTATTTATGGACAACTCTTAAAATCAGTGATACATTTGCAATTTTTCACGGAGAACCATTTGAATGAAATATATACCAGTTCTATTGATACTCTTCTTCACGACGGCGGTGCTCGCTCGTGATAATATCCATCAACCAGCACCGGCGTTTACGTTGGCGGGGATTGAAACGCCTATCACGTTAGCCCAATTCAAAGGCAAAGTCGTGCTACTTGATTTCTGGGCCTCATGGTGTGGCCCCTGTAGGCAGTCATTCCCTTGGATGAATGCAATGCAGGAGAAATACCAGGCGCACGGTTTGGAAATTCTCGCTATCAATGTCGACAAGGAGCGCCAACTGGCTGATGAATTTTTGAAGAAACTACCGGCCAATTTCACGATCGCTTTTGATCCTGATGGTCTTGTCGCGGCTAAGTATCAGTTAAAAGCCATGCCTATTTCCTTTTTCATCGATAGAAAGGGGGTCATTCGCCAGCAACATCTGGGTTTCCATAAGAATAATGTTGGCAGCTACGAAGCGGGGATCAGAAAATTGCTGCGGGAAACTACCCCCAGAGAGAAGCCATGACCCATAAGCTACTTTATATCGTATTGCCAACCACACTCCTCATCGGTGGTTGTGCCAATTTAGGCGTTCAACCGTGGGAACGTGATTTATTAGCCAAACCAGAGATGCAGTTGATCGCAGACCCTATCGAAGCGGCTTTGGACGATCATATTTACTTCAGTAAAGAAGCCTCTAGTGGTGGACGCGGCTTTGGAGGAGGAGGTTGCGGATGCAACTAATGAATCCTAAAAACATACGGGGCGCATTAACCATTGCGACTTGCAGCCTGCTGGGCCTTAATTCGGCGGTTGCCGACGAGGAGAATTGGGAAATTGACAGTGCCGTTCTTTATTATTCGGAAACGGATCGCGTCACTGCCATTGAACCGGTCATTAATCTCAAACGCAACTTTGATGACGAAAAAGCACTGAATCTCAAATTGGTCTTTGATCTTCTAACTGGGGCATCGGCCACTGGTGCAACGCCAAGCGATCAAGTGCAAACATTTACCCGGCCATCGGGTAATGGTTCATATACGACTTCGTCAGGGGAAACACCTCTTGATGATACGTTCAAAGACACGCGTGCCGCTTTGAGTGCCCAATGGGAGCAGCCCTTAGGTCGGGATTACAAAACCAGTGTGGGTAGCAACGTGTCCAAAGAATATGATTATTTTTCATTAGGTATTAATGGTTCGCTCTCACGCTACTTTAATCAGCGCAATACGACACTGACTGCCGGTTTGTCATACGCTAATGACACCATCGAACCCGAAGGCGATATTCCCCTAGAATTGGCCAGCATGGCGATTAACACCGGACAAGCCCGTTTTGAGGAAGAATTCAATGCAACCCGTCGAGGGGGGGATGAAAGCAAAACCACGGCCGATTTACTACTGGGTGTGACCCAAGTCATTGATCGGCAAACGCTCATGCAATTGAATTATTCATTTGGTCAGTCCGACGGTTATTTAACGGATCCCTTTAAAATCCTGAGTGTGGTAGGCAACGATGGTCGAGCGGTGGATTATGTTTATGAAAGCCGACCAGACTCACGCACCAAACACAGCCTTTATTGGCAAACCAAACACCATTTTAATCAAGATATTGTGGACCTCTCCTATCGTTATATGTGGGATGACTGGGATATCACTTCACACACTTTTGATCTACGCTACCGTTGGAAACTCGGTCATAAGCATTATCTGGAACCGCATTTCCGTTATTACATGCAAAGCAATGCCGATTTTTACCAACGATTTTTGCTGGACGGTCAGCCATTACCGGAACACGCCAGCGCGGATTATCGTTTGGGTGAATTGACTGGCATTACGCTCGGCTTGAAATACGGTATGACTTTGCCAAATGACCATGATCTGAGTCTACGATTGGAGTACTACCAACAATCGGGGGAGGCAAATGCAAACAACGCGCCTGGAATCCTGAGTCAGCAAGAGTTATTTCCAGATGTAGACGCAGTGATTGTCCAGTTCAGTTATTCTTTTTAGGCATATATAGAGGATGTTCATCAGAAAAAAGGGAGGGCGGCGTGCCCCTCCCATTCATAAACCGCCTTCCCTTAAAAAAGCGGAAGGCTATTATATCGGGCGGTTCCAAGCGATGGCTTGTCCGTGTGAGCTACTGATGGCGGTGGAAAAAAAGTCATTAGCAAAATCTCTACTGACGCTCGCCGCGAATGAAGCTTGGCGTATAGAACAAAAATTCAGCCGTTATGTTGATGATAATCTGATTTATCGTATTAACCACAGTAATGGTAAACCCATTAAGGTTGAGGAGGAATTTGTCCAACTGCTCAACTTTGCCCAGCAATGTTATGAACTGAGTGATGGGCTATTTGATATCACCTCCGGTGTTTTACGATATGCTTGGACCTTCGATGGGAGTGATCGCATTCCGGAACCGGCACCGGTTGAGGCATTACTCCCTTATGTGGGTTGGGACAAAGTAACTTGGCAGCCACCTTATTTCATTCTTCCGAAAGGCATGGAAATTGACCTTGGTGGAATCGGTAAAGAATATGCAGTTGACCGCACGCTTCTGTTATTACAAGAAAAATGTCAAGCGGCGATGGTGGTTAATTTCGGCGGCGATATTCATGCCAGTGGCGATAGAACCTGGTCGATAGGAATCGAAAATCCAGCAAATTTAGATTCCCCGATCAAAATCCTAAAAATTCACCAAGGTGCTTTGGCAACCAGTGGCGATGCACGTCGCTTTTTAATAAAAGATGGCAAACGATATGGCCATGTGCTTAACCCTAAAACCGGTTGGCCGATTAGCAATGCCCAACGTTCCGTCACGGTGGCTGCCGGCACTTGTACAGAAGCTGGCATATTAGCGACTTTCGCTTTACTTCAAGGCGAAAAAGCGGAAGAATTTTTAAAAAACCAAGACGTTCAATATTGGATCGAATGAATTTCAGCGAGCGTAGGGTTACTGCTAGGCTGTTGATAAAGCGCTTACTTATGTCCAAAATGGGATGAGCGTTTTTGTTCCCTCAATCTAATCCGGTAGGCTCGCTGTTTCGCGCGGAAAAATCCGATTTTTTCAAGCCCGTGTAGGTTGGACTGAGGAACGAAGTCCAACAACTTCAATGTGATTATCGATAATGTTGGAGTTCGCAAGGGAACGAAAACGCGGGCTAAAAATGGTTTGGGTTTTGACTTTGATTTTATTCGGTAAATTCTATCATTCTGTCAATTCTGATTCAGACAAATGGGGCCGGCAAGCGGGTGGAAAGGTGCCCAAATTGAAGAATCGGGCCGCCCACTTACCCACCCTACCTGGCTACCTGGCAGATTAGATTAGAGAAAAAGGAATGGTGGGTTTCGCTCTCGCTCTACCCACCCTACTTTAACCCATGCTACGCTCGCTACACGGAACCCTGCTACGCTCGTTTAAATAGGTATTCTTGAATATTTTTAGGTACTTCGTTTTCATCATCAAGATGATAACCGTGGTAGGTATTATTTGGTGTATTTTCATCTTCAAAAACAATGAATTTTTGAAATTCATGATCAAAGTTAAACAATTTTTTACTTATTCTCTTATCACCAACTGCACTTTCTAAAAGTTCTTGAGCGTGCTTTCTATTGCATAGTAAAACTGACACTTTTTCACCTTTATTTGCTTTCGCGCCTTTCCCATTTTCACCATGTTTTGGATTTAAATTAAAGCAACGTGGTTGTCGGTTTCGCCTAATCCAATTTTCTAACTCAGTACTATTTTTTACGTGTTCAATACAAATAAAAAAAGGACATCCCTTACCATAATCCTCCTTAATAATAGGAATTATTGAACGATTAAGATGTATGCTGTCATTATGCATCAATACCAACTTTTTATTTTCATCTTGCCACTTTTCTTCAGCGATTTCAGCTAAAGTGGAAATTGAGCGGTTAATTTGAATACCAGCAAATTGTTTTAAATCCCAGATAAAATATAAGCTATCAGCCACTTGTTTGGAATTATCACGACAATTTTCAGCATGACTCAGAAGCGTATAAAAAGCATATTGTAAGGACATAAATTCATCATCTAACCAGCTCATTTGTTGTTGAAATTCCGTGACGTTCTCTGAATCATAAATGATTTTGGCACCCTTTTCACGCGCCACTATTTCTATCATTTTCTGATAATTGTGCAAAAATTCCCGAAAGCGATTAAGGTTGTCAATACTCTGATATAAGGATTCACTCTGAAAGATTGATTCATTTCGAGTGAGTACCGGCAAGAGAACAAAACATTTTATCTCCGTCATCTCTTAAAATCCCATTAACGTTTTAATATCTTTTTTAAATTGCTCAAAAAATCCTTGGGGTGGATATGTGATACGTCCACCTTCCAATACTGGAACTTCTATGGATTGGGTTGCATAATGGGTTTCGTCACGTTCAAAATAATAGATGCGAAGTTTATCGCGGGCAAGCCCCTTTGATTCATTCTGATATTTTTTGACGGCAATCAAGGTACCATTAATAATATGCTCACTGTGAGTTTCTATAAAGATTTGAACCCCATTTTGAGCAGCTAACGCCATTAATTCAGCGAGTTTGGCTTGTCCTTGCGGGTGTAAATGCGATTCCGGATTCTCAATTAAAAGAATACTGTCTTTTTCAGCCGCTAACACCGCGACAATGATAGGCAGTGCATACGAAATGCCAAATCCCACATTTTCAGCTTTAAATTCAATATGCTGGTTTTCCAAATCCAATTGGTACTTCAGTTCAAAATTGATTTTGTTATCTTTAACAATCACGTTGTCATTGGGACTCATTTCCTTCAACCACGCTTGGGTTTGAGATAATAAGTCATTGGGGACATGAGGATATTTTAAATTGTCAAATTTAACTTGTTCTAAATGACCATAATGGTAAAGAAAATGCGCTATCAGCTCACATTGCCCCAGTTCATTGGAAATTTGACGTTCCTTCTCAACCAAATAACTGTCTTTCGGATAACTTTCTTGGGGTGCCAAACGTGCGGCACTTAAATATTGAAAATGACGATTGAATAAACTGATTTGGTTTAAAGATGAATACGCTGGCTGCTTGGCAAGTGTGAGAAAGGTTGAATCAAGTTCATGAGTCTGAAATTGCCAACAGAAGTTTTGTTGTTGATCGATTTCTATATCAAATTCAATGATATCGTCATTGGCATACTGATAGCGAGCATCACTCACCAATCCAATCTTACACAATGGCTTATTGAGATCAATTCCTTCATGGAGTCGATTTTTCAAATACGATTGCCGCAACAATAATAAGGCCTGAAATACTGAAGATTTCCCAACACCATTTAATCCAGTCAAGATATTCAAGCAAGACAGCGACAGCGAAGTTTCGTGGTGGGATTTGAAGTTTTTAAGTGTTATGTGTGTAATCATATTACATTTCCGGCATGGAGATGGGTGACAGTATCAGTATCAAGAATAGGCATTTATTCAATAAAATCTTCTGTTTCACTTCGGTTCCGTTCCGAATAGATATTCATCCGAAGTTCGTCAAGCTTTTCATCGTCTGAGAACGCACCTGACTGATTGATTAATATTGTCCGAACCTCATAATTTTTGAGCCATTCATCTATGGCTACTCGAAGAAAACGCCATTCATCTTCTATTCTTCGCCCCGGAATTTTTCCCTGAAGGACTTGTCTTTCAATTTTCTCTTCAGGTATTTTCAAATAACTGGCCATTTCTTTCATGGTAAGTACATTATCTGTTATCATCATAGTCATTTTTGGTTCCCTATTTTATGGTAGCCTAATGATCAAACTGAACTATGCAACCTTTTTCGGGTTGGTTTTAGTACCAAGTTAAGCTGTTGTATTTGAAATAATGAGGGACAGACTAAAAAAAAAGGATTATCAATTAATTTTACTCTGACCCCAATTATTCGCTGCCTCTATGATGCAAAAAATCACCGGCTGCACCAGTAGCTATTCACATTAAACCCCTTTGCGGTTGGTATGCAAAAAAAAATGAATCACTTATCTATCTAGGAGCTTGTCGCATAATCCTAGCCGCAATGGGTAAAAAACTGTATTTGTCATATAATTGCTGAAACACTTCTCTTTTCACCAACCAACGCGAACTTGATTCATTGTATACAATTTAAATAATTGGGGTCAGAATAAAATTAATTGATTTTTATGTCCCCTATTTTTAGGGATTATAAATCTAATTATAAATTAGACAATATAAAATGTGGTCTGTCCCCTATTTCTTTCAAATTAATTTTACTCTGACCCCAATTATTTTATAAAAAGGGTACTGACCCCTTTTATTTTTATATCCCTTTTACGAGGGATTTCGGCTCTATTTCCGAAAAGTTGGATTCGGGACTTTTAGGGTTCATGCTTTCATAGCCCATAAATAAAATAACTGAACCTCCGAGCAGTGAGATAATTCCTAGTATATTGTGAAAATCGGACAGTTGTGAAAGAATAGATAGAGTCAGAATTATTATCGGCAGATCGGTGAAAATTGGAGAAATAGCGACTTTGATACCAGATTTGATATCGTGTTGGAGAGTTTCGGAAATGACAAGAGTCAGTAATGGGCCAGGTGCAAAACCTGCGGACAAACCCAATACGATTCCGATGGTAATAAAATCTATCATTTCTGATATTCCGTTTCAGCTCGTAGGGTGCATAAACGATAGTGTCATGCACCATATAGGTGGATTTGGTGTATGACGCTTCGCTTATACACCTTACGAGTTCATGGCTTGGTTAGATGAACCATCAATACGATGATTATCTAACATTTTCTTCCTATATAGAAAACATACCCATAATATTCTTTGTATTTATAGTACAGTTCAGTTTCATGCCGTTGGTTTGCGATAAATTCTACGGCAGATTTATTGTCTGCATTTGTTTCTAGGAAGACTTTCTGCACATTTACTTGTGGTGCATAGAAATGTTCTGTCCAGCAGTTTTCGGGCAAAACAAAGGAGGCAATAGGAATATAGCCAGCTTTTTGCATTTGTTTTATTTTAACGGGGATAGTGTCAATTTCTGGGTAAGCATCCATCCAAAATTCATCGATCTCGGCTGGGCGTTTTTCTGTAAACCACGATACTTCAGAAACAGCAATATAACCTCCACTTTTGAGGAATTTTCGCCACTCATTAAGACCCCTTTCAAAGCCAATATTGTAGATTGCTCCTTCTGACCAGATCAAATCTAATTCTTCATCTCTAAAAGGAAGGTTATCCATTGAGCCAACAAAACCTTTTACTCTATCTTGTAGATTCAATTTCTCAACATTTTGACTGAACAGATCGATGAAAACCGGGAAAAGGTCGATTCCGGTAATGTTTCCTGGTGCATGCTGTGCTAAAACCATTGTCTGTCCACCTGTTCCACAGCCAATGTCAGCAATAAGAGATTTGCCGTCTAGATTATCGATAAAACTTAGTGCTTTCGTCGTTACTTCGGGGCTACCAGGCCCCTGTCGTTCTAAGTTTGAAAAATATTTGCAAATTAATTCTAAATCAAACTCATGGATCGATTTGTTTTCATCGCTCATAATTATTCCTTATGTTTAATGGATTTTTACTTTATCAGGCATCGGTCAAGTTTATCTAATGCTTATGTTAAGCGGCACGAGACATGGACGTTAAGTGTCCACTTCAACGACTGGTTATCCTGAGTGTAGTCCGACCTTAGCGACTTGGAGAAGCGTAGCAAGGGTGGAACGTTTCATCAGCAAGCGTAGGGTGCGTCCCACGCACCGATAATTCAGCAAACGTAGAATAAAACTTCGTTACCTTCGCTAAGCGAGCGTAGGGAGGATAGAGCAAAAGCGAAATCCATCAAAAAACTGTATTTCAATACATATCCTCTCAAAAATCAATGGATACCAATAATAAACCCATTTAAATTTCGAGGCAAGGGGGATAAAAAAATTGTTTTGAGCAACCGCGTTTATTGAGTATAAATAAAATAAAAATGAAACCCTGCCACAAACTCAATTTCCAATTATTTTGTTCGCAATAGAGCAAGCGTAGGATGGGTAGAGCGAAAGCGAAACCCATCAAAAACTGAATTTTCAATTATATTGATAACGTATAGCCCGCGTAGGTTGGACTGAGGATCGAAGTCCAACAACTTCAATGTGATTATCGATAATGTTGGAGTTCGCTTGCTCACTCCAACCTACGCGGGCTACTACGCTCGCTAATTGATTTTGAATCTTATCAATGCGTTTTTTGATATCATCCGCTTATTGTTTAACCTGATAGTAATCTTCTGCTACCTCAAAGTTTTGTAAATATTTGTCGAGATGCTCAATTTTTTCGTTCAAATCTTTCAGGGCTAAGGAAGCATCCTTATCTCCTTTAAAAAACTGCCTTAAAATAGGGTCATTTTTAATATTGTGATGCAACTTATTAGTTTCATCTATTTCTTGTTTTAACCGCATTTTAGTTTGAGACAACTGAACATCTAACCCCAATAAAAAGGCATTGCATAATTGCTTCTGGTAGGGTTTCCCATATTTTACGGGTTCATCATAATGAAGATAAGAATGCTTTGAGGGTCGCAGAAAAAAAGGTAATCAGGAACGATAAGTTAAATATTGAATGTCTTTAGGAATCTCAAAACATAAACTTTCAAGTTTTGAACAAAAATCAGTTAAGGAGAGCTTTTCGTTATTTCACGCTCAACCCGAAGTCATTATATCCCACAACCCCGATAGGGATTGAAAATCGTTTCGTTTGAACCAAACCCTTAGAGTTGTGGGCGGGGGGAATTGAATTTTTCCCTCCACCCCAGGTTTCACTTCTTGCTCTTAACATTCAACCCCTTCAGGGTTGTGCGCTTTAATAATGTGTCGTTTATTCAATCGGGAAACGCTGAATAACAAGTGCTGTTAAAAATCGAAAGTACCGTACTATAGCTACTGTTTACTGTTCTGGATTCGCGTAGTGACGCAACCAACGCAATAAATCGCTGGGTAACAAACCGCGTTCACCGTCATCACTGGCTGAACGGTCACCCGCTTTGCCGTGCAAACATACGCCTATATTGGTTGCCAGATCGGCAGAAAAACCTTGTGCAAGTAACCCCGCAATGATGCCCGTTAGTAAATCGCCCATACCTCCACAAGCCATGCCAGGGTTGCCGGCCGTGCAAACACCAACAGAGCCATCAGATTCGGCTACTAAGGTTCCGGCACCTTTCAGAATACATACGCCACCAAATCGTCGCTGCAAAGCACTGACGGTGGCAAATCGATCCGCTTGAACTTCGGCCTTGGGCATGTCCAATAGGCGGGCTGCTTCGCCCGGATGCGGAGTCAATATACTGTTGGCAAAACGAAACGGGATTTTGGCGAGTAAATTAAGTGCATCGGCATCCACAACCACCGGTTTGGTGAACTCTTTGATGGCCTCCAACATTGCTCGCGCCCAAATGGATTGGCCTAAGCCTGGGCCTATCGCAACCACATTAGCTTTTTCTAACAAAGGCCCAAGTTGCTCGGCCGTGTCTACGCCATGACACATAATTTCCGGGCGCATCAGATTGATGAAAGCAGCATGGGTAGTGCGAGTCGCTACACTGACCAGTCCAGCACCCACCCTGGCTGCAGCGTCGGCAGCCAGACGTACTGCGCCGGTCATCCCAGTATCTCCACCGATAACCAACACATGTCCAAATGTGCCTTTATGTGCAATTCGAGAGCGTTTAGGTAGAGCAGCTTTTAAGCTCTCGTAATCCAATCGAGTGACGCTGCTTTTAACCGATTTATAGGTGGCCACTGGAACTTGTAAATCATCAAAATACACCTTGCCACAATAATCAGGCCCTTCTCCAGTAAACAAACCTTGTTTTAAGCCGATAAAACTGACCGTGATATCCGCTCGCACGGCAACACCCAAGACGGTGCCCGTATCCGCATGTAGTCCGGACGGAATATCCACGGACAAAATTGGACAAGTGCAACGGTTCAAGGCTTCAATCGCTTCTCGCCATTGTCCAGTAATGTCACGATCCAGTCCAGTACCAAATAAGGCATCGATGACGACATCAACAACGGTAAGTTTTTTTTCCGTAAACATGTGACAAAGCAAGCCAACGGTCGTCATCGCATCAAATGTGGTACGTGCGTCGCCTTTTAATTTGGCAGTATCGCCAATTTGTATGACAGTCACATCATAGCCAGCCAGATAGGCGAGTCGTGCCAAAACATAACCATCGCCACCATTATTGCCGATACCACATAGGATAATGATGCGACGTGCGCGAGGCCATCGATTTTTCAGAATGTTAAAGGCGGCGCAGCCGGCACGTTCCATTAGACATAGTCCGGGTATTCCCATTTCCTGAATGGCAATTCGATCTAATTCGCGAACTTGCCCGGCACGATACAACGGTAAAGGAAGAAATTTGTTCTGCATCGTTTCGCTGTTTGGTTAATGGTTAATGGTTAATAATTTTGCCGGTGCTTTACGTCCAAATCGTAGCTTTGGATGTACCCGGTGCTTGCACCAATCATCAATTCAGGCGGAGGAAGTGTTTTCGATAATATTTCAGCTCCGTAATAGATTCATAAATGTCATCCTTGGCTAGATGTTTGGATTGTTTTTGAATTTCTGGTAGCTTGGGCTTCCAACGTTTGGCCAGTTCTTTTAGGGTACTGACATCTATATGGCGGTAATGAAAATACTCCTCTAATTCCGGCATGTAGTGGTATAAGAACCGCCTATCTTGACTGACGGTGTTGCCGCACATAGGGGAAGTATTGCGAGGCACAAGTCGCTTTAGGAAGGCGAGCGTCAGTTGTTCGGCGGTTTTTAAGTTGATATGGCTTTGTCGCACTCGTTCAACCAGCCCGGATTGTCCATGTTGACGAGTATTCCATTCGTCCATGGCGGCCAGCAGTTCATCACTTTGATGGATTGCTAACGAGGGACCTTCTTCAATCACATTAAGGGCGTTGTCAGTTACAACGGTTGCAATTTCTATGATGTTGTCTTGGTATGGATCGAGTCCGGTCATTTCTAGGTCGATCCATATCAGGTTTTGTTGCTTTTGTGGCATTTTGGGTCTTTGGTAGTTGATATAAAACTCAACCCCAAAAGGGGTTGAATGTCAAAATGCTGGGTTCTTGGAGTACAAAGCTTCAGCTTTGTCTGTCTCCGTTCTCTGCCAGCGGTGCTATCCCGGTCGTTATACCATTGAGGCTTTCGGTATTAAAACCGAGTTCTTTCAAAATGTTATCCAATAGCGGAACTTGCATTCGGTAGCGCAGAGCCGCATTGGTGACTTGGTCAGCCAGGTTGCCGCTATTAGAACCCTCAGCTTGGCTACTACCACTATTGAGGCCGTCAACTTGGTAAATCTTAATGCCTTCAATTCTTTCCATCGGCTTGACGCTTTGTTCAATGATGGTGGGAAGTTGCTCAAGGGTTTTGAATTTGAGCTGCATTTCAATTTGAGCCTGGGAGAGGGTGTTAGCGGATTCATTCAGTTGGCGTTGACCTTCAGCTTCCACTTTATAACGTTGTTCATCAGCCACGGCACGAATTTTAATCGCCTCAGATTCGGCTTCGGCCGCAATTTTTTGGGCATCCGCATCACCTTGGGCGCGTAAGCGAATGGCTTCGGCATGGTCATCGGCCGCCACCTTCTCAGCCGCCGCCCCGGCCGTTGCAGCGATGGCCTCCCTTTCGGCCTCCTTAGTGGCTTCAATCAATTGGATTTGCTTTTGTCGTTCAGCTTGGGCCACTTCGCGGGAGGTGATGACGGATTGTTCCGCCTTGACCGCCTCGGAACGGGCCAAATCGGCATTGGCTTTCGCTTCTGATTCTTCCTTGGATTTGTTGGCGATGGCAATAGCTCTTTCTTGTTCCGCCAATTCAATCGACTGTTTACGCTCAATTTCGGCCGATTCAACGGCCTTACGTTGCCCGATATCTTTTTCCGCGATAGCTTGTTTCTTTTCGATTTCAGCCTGTTCCACTTGTTGCTGGGCAACGATTCTGGCTTCTTGGGCAGTGCGTTCTTGTTCCGCCTTTTGTTTGGCGATTTGAGCGGATTGATCAGCGCGATAATTTTCAATTTCACGCTGCTGATTCATTTGAGCATATTCAGTATCTCGGCTCATTTCAAGCTTTTTGCGCTCTGCTTCCAAGTCCTTGGTTTGGATGGCAACCTTTGTATCTTGCTCGATATCGTTGCGCCGCTTTCTGCGCTCTTCAATCGATTGCGTCAATCTGGTTAAGCCTTCGGCATCAAAGGCATTGTTTTCATTAAAGTATTTTTTGTCCGTCTGATCCAAACCGGTGAGCGATACGGCTTCTAATTCCAGCCCATTTTGTTGTAAATCTTCAGAAACAGCCACCTGCACTTCTTGAACGAAATTGACCCGTTGTTCATGGAGTTCTTCCATCGCCATTTTGGCAGCCACCGCACGTAGGGCATCGACAAATTTACCTTCAATCAATTCCAGTATTTGTTCAACGTGCATGGTGCGCTTACCAAGCGTTTGGGCGGCGATAGCGATGGCTTCTTCATTGGGCGAAACACGCACATAAAATTCCGCAGTGACATCGACGCGCATACGATCTCTAGTGATCAGAGCCTGATCACTAGCTCGTGCGACCAGTAGCCGAATCGTGTTCATCTTGACCGGGATGGTTTCGTGTACAATCGGTAGCACTAAGGCACCACCGTTCATAATGACTTTTTGCCCACCCAAGCCGGTGCGAACAAAAGAGATTTCTTTAGTGGAGCGCCGGTAAAGCTTGGCAAAGATTAAGCCGATAGTGATAATGGCGATGACGACAATGGTCGGAATAATCACCAGGGCGTTATTTAACATGATTGACTCCATTGTTGTTGTATTAAAAAAATTATTTTTCTGAAATACTATATAATAGCGGATCAGTGTTGCGGACGGCAAGGAATTTTCCGCCAACCTGCTCAGTTAATAATACCACATTACCTTCGGTAAATTCCTCATCTTCTTGTTCCGGTTCGACCATAATCAAGTGAGTGGTGCCATAATTATCCTTAAACTTGGCCCTCGCCGGTCGGCCTTTTGTGGCCGTGCCCAAGGTGACGGTGGCGAATCGCCCAATGAAGGTCGCTTCGGAAATCACTTCCGTTTCGTCAGTTGGCATCAGTTGACCAATAATTCTTCCTAGCGTTCGTACCATAGGGAGTGATATAAAAAAAGCGATTAATGTGGCCAGCAGGGCAGGAAGCATGGTGCCTAAAATTTCCATCGTCACTGTCTGTACTACATAGCCGCTGAGGCCAAAAATAGTCAGGAAGATGACAAACAGAATCATAATCGGCACCCGACCAACATTGAGCCACCCAAACAGTTTGCCAACGGAAGAGTCGGAGCCAGCGTCACTGGCATCTACGTCCGCATCGACTTCGGGCATAAAGTGGCCTAATAAACCGGAAAGACCAAATCCTAAAACGGTAGTAATGCCCTCCAGTAAGGCGATGCCTAGCATGATGCACAAGGCGATGGTAAAGGGCAGATTATCGGGGTCTAAGATAAATTCCATCATTTAGTTTTCTCCTTCCAAGGCAACTCCAAATAAATGACTCAAAGGAAGGTTAATAGTTATAGTAAGGCAAATCCAAATAAATAAAATCCAAATAAATAAAATACCCGAACAGAAAAAGTGGCTGTAGTGTCGTGTAGAAGTTTTTTCTAAAATGGGGAGCCTCTTGCAAAACTCTTTTTGAAAGTTTCCTTTAGTGTAACCTCTTGCTCTTCAAATTCAACCCCTATCGGGGTTGTCCCAGGTTTCACCTGGGGTGAAAGCAAGAGGCGAGTGGGGTTATTCTTTTAACAATATCAACCCCGTAGGGGTTGAACGTGAAGAGCAAGAGGTGAAACCTGGGGTTTTGCAAGAGCCTCTGGGTATATTAATTTTTGTGAGTTGCCTAAGTACTGTCATCATTTGAATTTAGGTTATTGATGCAAAAAACCGAGTTTTTCAAAAAAATTATTTTTTGAAAAGTCCAATTTGTTCCGGTGCAGAGTATAATTTATTCATTCATTAGTATACTGATTTTTTATTTTTCATTTTTCATTTTAATTCATCCAAATCATTCTACAGACACCAGACCGGTTTTAAAAACCGATCTGGTGTGAAGGGTATATTATTTTTTGGGAAGTCCCTAACTTAATTTCTCCTAAAACCAGGCATACCGGCTCAATTTCTCAACAACAAATCAAAAAAACTTGATCATAGAGGAATAGGAATTTTTTTCAAAAATTTCTATCCAGCTCAATTTGAAATCAAAAAATGGTAAATTAAAAAACAATCAAGTTTATACCAATTTAATACAAATCATTGATTTAAATGAAAATGGCGGCTTTCAAAAAACTTGACATTTTTAAAATATTAAGTAATATAATTCAAACTTGAGAGTGGTTAGCTGGTAACAAAAAAGGCTCAATCTTCGTGGATAATGGGTTGATTGTTTTTGTGTTTGGATTTATAGAAATATTTCCATAAGTTTCTATATTAGACATTATACCAATTTAAATAATGTTCGAGGTTCATTCATTCCAGGCAACTCTTGATAAATTGAGTACCCGCTCTCGTGCAAGGTACGCCTTGCACTCCTGAGAAATTAAGCTTATAACCAACGTCCCAACCCCGCAATCTGGGTTAGGGGAGGTTTTTTTTGGGAACCCCAGCTTTCAGTTGGGGCTATTCACTAATGGGCAACTTTGTCCAACTTTTTAGGAACAGAAAATAAGCCATGAATCACCAAAAACGTATGATGATTGTACTATTAGGCATAATTGCTATGAGCGGCCACCTAGCTTATGCCAGTAACGGGCAACACGACATGATTCCAAGATCTGCCCAAATGGCCTATCAAGCCAATACACCAACCAACGATGTCACCCTAACCCAAGCCAGAGTCGCCACTAGAGCCGCTATATTGAAAGCCAAAGCCCTAAAAACCTTGATGACCATTTGTATTGTTGATGCCGGCGGCCATATCAAATCCCTCCTGCGTATGGACGGCGCATGGATTGGCAGTGTCGATATTGCCATCAAAAAAGCTCGCACCGCCCGCCTGTTTAACATCAATACTGGCGACATTGGCAAAATGTCCCAACCTGGTGGCCCGTTCTATCAATTTGAACATTCCAATGGCGGACTGATCAGCTTCCCCGGCGGTGTGCCGATCAAAAATAGAAACGGCCAGATCATCGGAGCCATTGGCATCTCTGGCAGCACCAATGAGAATGACCAAGCCGTTGCCAATGCCGGTGCAGCCGCCGTGAAGTAACCCACTACTGAACCAAGTCATTATTTGAACTTTAACCTTATCAAGTCTTAAGACTTGACCGGTTTTAAAAACCGGTCAGGTCTCAAATCCAAAAGATTGCCCTCACTCAAAGGCACTACCAATACCGGTACATATCAATGAAGTATATTAAAGTAGCTGCCGCTGCGTTAAATCAAACCCCTCTTGACTGGACTGGCAATCAAAAAAATATCAAAGCCGCTATTGAAGCAGCCGCTGCTAATCAAGTCAGTGTATTGTGTTTGCCAGAGCTTTGTATCAGTGGCTACGGTTGCGAAGATGCCTTTCTGGCTCCTGGTACGTTGACCCAATCACGGCGACTGCTAGAAGAATTGGCCAGGTTAACCAATGGCATGATTGTCGCAGTCGGCTTACCCTTACTCTATCAAAATAGGCTATACAATACTGTTTGCCTACTCGTCAATGGCAAAATCGGTGGATTTGTTGCCAAACGGTTCCTGCCCAGTGACGGCCTCCATTATGAACCACGCTGGTTTCATCGATGGCCTGAAGGCGTGTCTACTGAAATTGAATTGAATGGGCAACGTTATCCGATAGGTGATATTTATTTTAACTGTGGCGGCGTGCGTATCGGCTTTGAAATCTGCGAAGAAGCCTGGGTGGCTAACCGCCCTGGCATCAAACTGGCTGAAAAAGGCGTGGACATTATTCTTAATCCCAGTGCCAGCCATTTTGCTTTTGATAAACACCTAGTCCGTGAGCGCTTTGTGCTAGAAGGTTCACGAGCCTTTAGCGTCAGCTATGTTTATACCAACTTACTGGGTAATGAAGCTGGGCGAGCGATTTATGATGGTGATGCGATGATTGCCTCCGGCGGACAATTGCTGGCAAGCAGTAAACGCTTTAGTTTTACCGACTTTCAACAAATTACCGCATTGATTGATATCGATTTAACTCGCATGTCACAAGCGCGTACCAGTGAATCGCATCCCCAGTTGGAAAACCGTATTTATATTCCCTTTGACTATCCTGACATACCGCCTCGCAAAAACACCGTCACTGTCGCATTATGGGAAGAAAGCGCAAATATCAAAGAAGAAGAATTCACTCGTGCTGTTAGCCTTGGCTTATTTGACTACCTCCGCAAAAGTCGTTCTGGTGGCTTTGTGGTTTCGTTGAGCGGCGGTGCTGATTCGTCGGCGATTGCTTGTTTAGTTCGTTTAATGGTTGAGTTAGGTGTCGCTGAACTGGGTATGGTGACTTTTTGTGCCAAAATCAACACTCAATATTTACCGACTTTGACGATAACTGAATTGATGCGAAAGTTGCTGTTATGCGTTTATCAAGCCACAGAAAACTCCAGCATAACGACCCAACAGGCAGCAGCTACCCTAGCAAACAATGTTGGTGCCGACTATTTGGAGTTAAACATCAATAAATTGGTTAAAGGTTACCTGAACCTTATCTCCAGTGCCCTCAACCAAACACTGAATTGGCAAGAACATGATATTGCTCTACAAAACATACAAGCCCGAGTACGCTCTCCCAGTGTTTGGCTATTAGCCAATCTTCGCAATGCGTTATTATTGGCAACCAGTAACCGCTCCGAGGTGGCACAAGGTTATGCGACGATGGATGGTGATACCAGTGGCGGTTTAAGCCCGTTGGCCGGCATAGATAAAGACTTTCTACGACAATGGCTGCGTTGGTTAGAACAAGAGGGGCCAGTGCAATTTCCCCCCATTCCGGCCCTCGCGCTCGTCAATCAACAAGCCCCCACCGCGGAGTTACGCCCGAAGGAAATGTCGCAAACTGATGAGGCGGACTTGATGCCTTATCCGTTACTCAATGCAATTGAAAAAGCGGCCATTCGTGATCGCCAAACGCCTTATGAAATATTTTGTTTATTGCGCGTCAAGTTTAGCGAATATGAAGAACAACAATTATTGATATGGATTGAACGGTTTTTTAACTTATGGACACGCAACCAATGGAAACGGGAACGTTTTGCACCGAGTTTTCACCTAGATGATGAAAGTCTTGATCCAAAAACATGGTGCCGATTTCCAATACTTTCCGGCGGCTACGTGGAAGAATTGGCTGAAATGAAAAAACTGGCCCAAGTCAATAAAAATTAAAAAAAGTTATTTTAGGCATTAGATCTGTCCCTTAATAAGCTAACTCCTTGACTTTTATTATCGTTATTGTATTTTCAATGGGTTATGTTTATTTTTGAATTGGGTGCCATTCGTCTCATAAAAAAAATTTAAATTAACAGCCTCTTGTAAAGCCATTTCGCCTAAATGATAAATCAATAGCTTACGATGCAATAATGGTATGTAAGTTATTGGTTTACTGTTTAATGTCCAACTTTTGCAAGTATTTTTCAATTTTTTAAATGGAGGGATTTGCAAAACTCAGACGCGCAATTAAAAATCAGTCACTGTTTTAAGCTAAAGTTTTTTTCAAAAAATAGTCAGGTTAATCTTTAAATCCGTGTAATCATGTTCGCCGCTCGATCAAGATATCTATTTTTGAATCAAAAAAGGTGCATTGTATTTACCAAAAATAACCTCATTATTTTTAATCAGACGGATTGCACCCAATTGAATTGGCATTTAGGAGAATTATTTTTTTAGGACTTTTGAGGCTCTTGCAAAACCCCAGGTTTCACCTCA